>Ga0209521_10003272_pt1 | contig 13103 bp, 7 predicted proteins | sample Rifsed19ft4_FD_184016 | JGI IMG/M metagenome (GOLD analysis project Ga0209521, IMG submission 184016) | Soil microbial communities from Rifle, Colorado, USA - sediment 19ft 4 (version 2) | ecosystem: Environmental > Terrestrial > Deep subsurface > Rock core/Sediment | place: Rifle, Colorado... | reverse complement strand
CTCCGCGAGCGCCCGCGCGGACGGGCCGAGGGCCGGCGTGACCCCGCTCAAGTGGACCAGCCGGGCCTGCCGGAACGGCGCCCAGTCGACCTCCCCGGGCGTGAGCCTGGCGAACGCCGAGTCGCGCCGGTCGTAGAGCACGCGGGTCGGTCGCGGCGCCACGCCTTGCTCGAGGAAATACAGGCCGACGCGCGCGCCCTCGGTCATCCGCACGTGCGCGCAGTCTACGCCGTGCCCGGAAAGCTCGTGCCGGATCCGCTCGCCCCACGGGCCCGCGGGCAGCGCCGACACCCACGCCGTGCGCAGGCCCAGCCTGGCGCAGGCTGCGGCGACGTTGGCCTCGGCCCCGCCGAGCAGCACGTCGAGCTGGCGCGCGGTCTCGAAGCGCGCCGGCGACGGGATCGACAGGCGCAGCATCACCTCGCCGAGCGTGACGAGGTCGTGCATTCAGGCGGCCTTCATACGGTCTTCACGCGGTCTTCAGCTGGATGCGAACGGACGTTCCGAGGATCATCGAGAGGACCATGGACTCCGGTCGGCGATCGCGCCCGAACGTGACCCGGGCCGGACGGTCGCGCGTCGCCCAGGACGAAAAGCGCGTCAGATCGAACTCCGCCACGGGCTTGCCGCTCGCCGTCGCCGGGATCAGCTTGAGCCTGAAGGGCACCAGCTCGGCGCGGTAGAACTTCTCGACGTCGTCGGGTCCCTCGTTCTCGTTCCGTTTGCGACGCACGACCCACGTCTCGAGCGTGCCGTCCGGGCCGGGCCGCCACGTCCCGTCGTCGTAGTTGAGCGCCGCGCTGACCGCGTCGTCGACGCGCAGCCCGTCGGGGATCGGCACGACGTCGTCCGCCACGCGCACGCGTCGCAGGAGGAAGGTCTCGCCGCGGAACCGGTACTCGATGGTGCGACGGGCGTAGTCGTAGGTGATCGCGGAGCGCGATTCCCGTCCCTTCACCGACAACCACGTCCGCAGCCGCAGGGGCTGCCAGCGACCGTCCCGCAGAGCGCCATGCGACTCCATCTGGTTGGCGATCCCGTCCCCCTCACCCACCGCCCTGACATCGTAACGGCCCGCGGCGCGGTCCACCATCTCAGTGATGGTCCCGTCGAGGCGAAAGCTAAGTAACCCGTATAGGACGTCTACATCAGCGACATAGGCCGCTTGCCGGATATCGGCCACGGCCAGGGCCTGCGCCAGGGGAGCGAGGGCTGAGCCCAATGCCGAACCCAGGATAGCGGCCAGCGGCAGCGTCAGGAATTGTCGACGGTTGATCAGTTTGCTGGACATATCCGGATAGGTTCCCTATTCTAGCAGCCTCGCTGGATAGAGCTTGGCCATTGGGGCGGCCTGCTGTTAACGTAAACGCCGAGATTTCATGACGAAATCGGTCTCACGCTCAAGCCGTCACACCACCACTGCATGAAGCACCAGCCAGTCATCACCGGGCTCGGCATAGTCTCCCCTATCGGTGTCGGGATCCAGGAGTTCTGGGCGTCGGCGTTGGCCGGCCGATCCGGAATTTCCACCCCCACCCTCTTCGACGGCTCCAAGCTCCCGCCCGACTGCCGGATGGTCGGCGAGGTGCGCGACTTCAATCCGCTCGACTGGATGCCGGGACGGATCGCGCGAGTGGCTGGCAGATTCAGCCAGTTTGCGCTCGCTGCCGCCAAGATGGCCCGCGAGAACAGCCGCCTTGATGTCGCAGAATTACCCGGTGAGCGACTCAAGGTCGCTATCGGCACCTCGCTCAACGGACAGATCGATATCTGCCAGCCGAACTTTCAGGCCTTCACGGAAGGCGGTCAGATCTGGCCCTGGGCGGCGCTAGAGTACCCGGCCCATGCCGCAACCAGTCACGTGGCAATCGACGCGAAGGCCCTTGGGCAAACAACAACCTTCGCGACCGCCTGCGCGGCCGGTCTTGATGCCGTGGGCTGGGCGGCTGACGAAGTCCGCAACGGCAACGCAACTGCAGTCCTGGCTGGGGCAACGGAAACTCCACTGTCCGAATTCATACTCATGGTCTTCCATTCCGTGGGAGTGCTCTCCAAGTGGCAAGGCCCCCCCGAGGAGGCAAGCCGGCCGTTCGATCTGTTGAGAGCTGGCCTGGTTCTCGCCGAGGGTGCAGCCGTCGTTAGCGTCGAGTCCGAGGACGATGCTCGAGCCCGGCAAGCCACCATCTATGCACGCGTTCTTGGAATCGCCAGTGCCAACGAGGGCGCGCATTTGAGAAAGATCGATGAGAGCGGCGAAGCTGTTTCGCGTGCTATCGCCGGCGCATTGCGCAGTGCAGATCTAAGGCCGCATGACGTCGACTTCATTTGCGCGCACGGCAATGCGATGCAGGACTACGACGCTGCAGAAACGGCTGGCATTAAGCGCGTCTTTGGCCATCACGCTTGGAATGTGCCGGTGTCTTCCGCCAAGTCGATGTGCGGACAAGCGCTCGCGGCGAGCAGCGCAATGCAGGTGGTTACAGCTTGTTTGGCATTGCGCCATCAGATCGTCCCACCGACAATCAACTATCACATCCCTGATCCATCCTGTGACCTGGACTATGTACCCAACGTCGCGCGCCCCGCTCGGGTCCGACACGCCTTGATTCACGCTCACAGTCTTGGCGGCGCGCACGTCGCAATGGTTCTCGGCGCGGCTGACTAGGCAGAGTCTGGCGTGGTTCACCTACCTCTTCTGGCTCTAGTAGTCCTCCTCATAGCCCTGGCGCTCTTTGTTTGGAGCGCTCGACGAGATAGTTCGGTTAACCGATGGTTCGCGGCGTTTAGTCTTTTCGTTGCCAGTTGGGTCCTCGGAGTTGCCGGTCTTCAAGCCGGCACCCATCTCGATGGGTGGGCTCGCTTCACTTTCGCAAGCGCAGCCCTGATTCCCGCATCATTTCTGGCATTCATGCGCTCATATCCAACACCAAGCGCATGGCCTTCGGCATTCGTTCTCAGGGTAGCTCTGGCAATAGCAGCGACGATCGCGCTTCTCTCCCTTACGACGTCGTTGATGGTCTACGACACCAACCTTACTGCGGGCGGTCTTTCAAGAAAGACCGGACCACTCTATCCGCTTTTCTTCGCCTACTTCCTGATCACCTGGGCCGCCGCGATAGGTGTCTTCATCTCTAAATGGAGACATTCCCGTGGCATCCCGCGTGCTCAGCTCCAATACTTGGGCGCCGGTATCATCTCGTCAGCTCTTGGCGCCACCAGTGCCAACCTCCTAATCCCCTTTGCGACAGGACGCTCGACGTATAGTTGGGTCGGTCCCTACTTCGGCTTGCTCTTGGTTGCCCTGGTCGGTCACGCAATCATCCGCCACCGTTTGATGGACCTTCGTTTGTTCATCAACCGCAGCCTCGCATATGCACTCACCATAGCGCTTGCCTCAGGCGTCGTTATCGTGGCGGCAGAGCTCTTCTTCCCCGCCTGGGATGCTCAAGCTGTGCCTGTCCATCCCTACGTCCTCATCGTTGGACTTGTCGTACTCATCCTGCTCACAAATCCTGCGCAACGGCTGTTCAGTCGAGTGATTGATCCCTATCTCTTCCGTGGGCGGGCTGATTACACGGCTGCCCTTCATGGTGCCACTCGGAGTCTAAGCAAGCTCATGCAACCGTCGGAGTTGTCAAAGGAGCTACATCAACTCCTTTCGGACGCATTCGTCCCAGAAGCTTTCATCATGGTTGTTCGCCGTTTCGATAGCGACGAGCTCGAACAATTGGCCTCCGATTCGCCCACAGGCATCGATCTTCCAATGCTCGCCTCATTGCTTGCCACGCAGCCCAATCCATCGGTCTTGCTTGTCAGTCCCTCGGGCCTCAGCGGCTCAGCCCAAGCCACGCAGGAGGCCCTGCGAAGAGCCGGTATCGAGCTTGTGGTTACTCTCGTGCGCCGCGGCCAACTACTTGGTGCCATCCTCCTCGGACCCCGCCGAAGCGGAGATGCATATTTCACCAACGACCTTGTCTTTATCGAATCAGTTGCAGAACTTGCCTCGATTGCGCTCGAGAACGCCCTACTCTATCGGCAAAGAATTCAGATGTTCGAATATGCCGAGCGTCTTCTCGAATCTCTCGACTCAACCGTTGTGGCAATCGATACCTCGGGAAAGATAACCAGCTTTAATCCCGCCGCGAAACGTCTCCTCGATCTAAGCGCAAGCAATCGCGGTGATCTTCTGGATGTCCTGCCCTCAGAGGTTGGTTGGGCTCTAAGCCTTGCGAGCCGCGATGCGTGGCATGCGCGCGAGTTCGAGTTCACGATCGATCATCGCTCTCGGGGCTTACTCCACGCGATCCTGTCGACTGCAGCCCTTCACGATGATCTCGGGCGTGTCACAGGGTCTCTGGTCGTTGTAACCGATCTCTCGACCATTAAGGCCCTTGAACGAAACCAACGACGAGTTGAGCATCTCGCGATCATGGCCAGGTTCTATGCGGGCATCGCGCACGAAATACGGAATCCCCTCGCCGCAATCTCCAACTTCATTTCCATGCTGCCTGACCGATTTGACGATCCCGAGTATCGCGATGCCGTGGTGCGACTTCTCCCAATGGAAGTTAACCGCATCGTTCGCCTAGCGGATCGTCTGCGTTTGATGGCACCAAGCGAAGGAGGCAAGCTCAGCGCAGTCGATCTGCCGCCACTGCTCAACGACATCGTAGCCATCCATTCGCCCTCCGCTCATGATCAGCGCATCAAGATCAGTCTGCATTGCCCAGATGAATTGCCTCGAGTCCTCGGAGATCCGGGCCAGCTCGTACAGCTGTTCGTGAATCTTCTACGCAACGCCATAGAAGCGATGCCTGAAGGCGGAACCGTCACGATCGAGGCAGATCGCACACGAGGGGCTAGTGTAGTCGTTCGTGTGGTCGACGAAGGCTCGGGCATAGAGCCAATCGTCCGAAGCAAGATCTTCGAGCCCTTCTTCACAACAAAACTAGCAGGCACAGGCTTGGGCCTCTCTATTTGCCGCGAGATCGCTGATTTTCACCGCGCGCGACTCACCCTCCTCTCCCGGGGGGACTCCGACGGCACCGTCGCCGAGCTTGAGTTTCCTTCAATAGCCCGCGAGCCATGACTTCACTTTCCTTGGTGCTCCTCGCCATGATCGTGCTGGCGCTTGCCATCTTCGTCTGGCGAGCTCGACCAGAGAGTCCAATCAACCGATGGTTTGCCGCATTCACTACGTCAGGAGCGGCGTGGGTTCTTGGAGTTGCCGGCCTTCACAGCGGCATTCTCTTGGATCTTTGGAGCCGCTTCACCTTTGCGAGCGCGAGCCTGATCCCCGCAACTCTTCTTACTTTCGTACACGTATATCCAGTCAAAGGTCGCTGGCCCTCAGCTGTGTGGATCAGGTGCGCTCTCTTGACCGCTGTTGCTTTCTCTCTTCTCTCTCTGACCACCCCATTCCTTTTCTCAGAACCAACGTTCACGGCAACGGGACTGCGCAGGAAGTCTGGTCCCTTGTATCCGGCGTTCGCGGTGTACTTCGTCGTCACTTGGAGTAGCGCCCTCTTCGTCTGCTTCTCAAAGTGGCGAGAGGCGCGTGGTCAAACGCGCACTCAACTCCAATATCTCGCAGCTGCCATGCTCCTCTCGGGCACAGGCGCAATTACGTCGAATCTCATCGTTCCTCTACTGACAGGCTACTCCCGCCATAGTTGGATGGGCCCATATTTCGGAGTCTTTGTCGTGGTCTTGATCGCGCACGCCATCATTCGCCATCGCCTCATGGATCTTCGGTTGGTCGTGCATCGCAGCCTCACGTTGACCATCGCGATCCTCGTTTCCCTGCTGCCGGTCGCCCTGCTGCTGGCGGTGCTGTGGCCGCGGTTGTCGGCCCTGCTGGACGCCGACCACCTCCTCGCGCTGCTGGCGGCGGTCGTGGCGGTGAGTCTGCTGATCCCCGTGACACGCGATGCGGCGGGGCGGCTCCTCGACCGTTACGTCTATCGCACGCACGTCAACTACCAGCGCACGGTGCGCCAGGCCAGCGCCGATCTCACGCGCGTGCTCGACCTGAAGGTCCTCGTACCCTTCCTCTGTCGCACCCTCGCGCGCGCCACGAACTCCGAAGGCACCGCGGTGTACGTGCGAAGCGACGAAGGCCTCCGCCGGGCGATGGGCGAGCATCGCCTCCCGGGCGGGTACTTCGAGACGCCGGAGACCGCGCCGGACGTGCTCCTCCGGGCGCTCGTCGCCGCGAGGGATCTGATCCTCTCCGACGAGATCCCGCGCGAGCGCCCGACGCCGGACCGCGAGCTGCTGCACGCCGAGCTCACGCGGCTCAACTGGGCCCTCGTTCTCCCGCTGCTCTCGGAGAACACCGTCATCGGCGCGATCGTCGTCGGGCCGAAGCTCTCGGGGGATCCGTTCTATCCTCAAGATCTCGACCTGCTGATGACCCTGGCGAACCAGGCGGGCATCGCGGTGAAGAACGGGCAGCTCTACGCGCAGGTCGTTCTCGCCAACGAGCACCTCAACAACATCGTGTCGACGATCGAGAGCGGGGTCGTCGCGGTGAACGCCGCCGGCCGCGTCACGCTCTTCAATCGCGCCGCCGCGTCGATGACCGGGCTGTCGTTCGAGGACGTCAGGCTCCAGCCGCTGAGCGCGCTGCCGGCCTGCCTGGCCGGGCCGCTGGAGCAGAGCATCGCCGACGACCGGCGGTACACGCAGCCCGAGGTCGAAGTCACCGCAGGAGGCGTGACGCGTCCGATCATGTGCACGACGGCGCCGCTGCACGAGCAGGACGGCACGGTGCTGGGCGCCGTGGCAGTCTTCAGCGACCTCACGCCCTTGAAGGATCTCGAGGTGGAGCGGCGGCGTGCCGAGCGCCTCGCCTACTTCGAGTTACTGGCCGCCGGGATCGCGCACGAGATCAAGAATCCGCTCGTGGCGATCAAGACGTTCAGCCAGCTCCTGCCGCGCCGCCTGGGCGACGAGCGGTTCCTCCAGGAGTTCGGGCGCGTCGTCGCGCGAGAAATCGAGCGGATGGAACGGCTGCTCGATCGGCTGCGCACGCTCGCCCACCCGGCGGCCCGACCCCGGCACCCGCTCGACCTGCGCGCCCCGATCGCGGAGGCCATCGAGACGATCCGCCCGACCTACGCCGAAAAGAACATCATCCTCTCGACCGCCGTCGGCCCGACGCCTTGCCTCGTTCTCGGTGACCACTCCGAGCTCGAGCAGCTCTTCCTGAACCTGCTCATGAACGCGCAGGAGGCGACGCCGCCGCGGGGCATGGTGCGAATCGAGTTGGCAGCTGGGGCCGATCGCGTTACCGTCGCCGTTGTGGACACGGGTGCCGGCATCCCGGCTGACCTCCTCCAGCAGGTGTTCGATCCCTTCTTCACGACGAAGCTGCACGGATCCGGTCTCGGGCTCACGATCTGCGCGTCGATCGTCCAGGCGCATGGCGCTCGCCTCGCGGCGACGAACCGCCCCGCCGGCGGGGCCGTCTTCACGGTGGAGTTCCCCCTCGTGACGGCCGAGGCGCCGGTGTCGGCATGAACGCCGTCCTCCTGGTCACCCCCGACGACGCGCTGCGGACGCGCATCCTGGCCGCGCTCGACGACTACTCGGTCTTCGTCGCGCAGGGCGACGCGGACGCCCTCAAGACGCTCCGCCTCATCGAGATCGATCTCGTCGTGCGGGACACCGCGGCCTTGCCCCGTACCCTCGGCGCCTTCACGGCGCGGGTGAAGGAGATCGCCGCGGGCGCGGTGGTCGTCGCCGTCGGGCCAGTGGGTGACGACGACGACCCGGCCGACTTCCGCCTCGCCGCGACCTTCCAGCGGCGCGAGCTGGAGGGCGTCCTCCGCAATGCAACGGACAAGCTCCGCCTCGTCCACGAGCTCGCGACGCTCCGCGCGGGCCCCGTGCTGGAGCCGCAGAGGCCGGCGGCCGGCGTCGACGAGGGCTGGGACAGCGCCGCGCTCGGGCGGGTCCTCAAGGAGTTCACGCGCGCCTTCGCCGCGGGCTTCGACCTGCCGCGGGCGCTCGAGATGTTCCTCGACGCGATCGGCGAGCTGGTGCGGCCCACCCGGATCGCGCTGCTGCTGCCCGATCCCGACGAGCGCGAGTACCGGGTGGCGACGCACCGCGGGCTCGCGCCGCAGATCGTGGAATCGGTGCGCCTGTCGGCGAGCGCCGGGCTCGCCCGCTGGCTCGCCGCGCAGGCGCGGCCCGCGCGGATCCACGACCTCACCGACCAGGAGATCGTCCGGGAGCTGAAGCTCCTGCAGGGCGTCCTGGCGGTGCCCCTGCTGGCGTACGGTGAGCTGGTCGCGATCCTCGTCGTGGGCCAGCCGGTCTTCGGCTCGACCTACGGTCGACGCGACACCGAAACCCTCTTCGACCTCGCCGCCCACCTCGCCACGGCGATCCGCGACATCACGCTCCACCACCAGCTCACGCGCGAGAAGGAGTTCACCGAGCGGATTCTCGACCACATGTCGAGCGGCGTGATCACGATCGGCCGCGACCAGCGGGTCGGCACCCTGAACCGCCGGGCCGAGGAGATCCTGGGCCTCGCCGCGCGCGACGTGATCGGGCAGGATCTCCGCGTCCTGCCCTCCCCCCTGGGCGACATGCTCTACGACTCGCTGCGCTCCGGGCGCACGATGACCCGCACGGAGCTGCAGCTGGCCCTGCGCGGGCTCTGGCTCGAGATCTCGACGTACCCGGTGCGCGGCGACGAGCCGCTCCCGCTCGGCGCCGTGCTCGTGTTGGAGGACCTCACCGCGCAGAAGGAGCTGCTCGCGCAGAAGCGGCAGGCGGAGCAGACGCAGCTCCTCACGCGCGTCGTCGCGCGGATCGCCGACGAGATCAAGAACCCGCTCGTCTCGATCAACACGTTCATCGAGCTGATCGGCGAGCGCTACGACGACCCCGACTTCCGCAAGCACTTCTCCTCCGTGGTCCGCCGCGACGTCCGGCGGCTCGTGGACGTCTTCGAGAAACTTGCGGGTCTCGTCACCGAGGGTGAGCTAAACTTCACCACCGTGGACGTCCACACGATCGTCGAGGACGTCGTGACGGCGATCGAGCTGTCCGACGAGGGGCTCGGCAAGCCCCTGCAGCTCGAGGTCGCGCGCGAGCCGGCGCCGCAGCCCGTCAGGGGAGACGTCACGCAGCTCCGCCGGGCGATCTCGTACCTCATCTGGTACCTCACGCACAACTCGCCGCCGGAGCAGGCGCGCATCTCGATCTCCGTCGCGCGCCACGCCGAGAGCGACGGCAGCGAGAGCGTGTGGGTCCTGATCGGCTCGCGCACGGCGAGCGTCACGCCGGACAAGCTGCAGCGCGTCTTCGACCCGGTGGAGATGGTCCAGGAGAGCCTGATCGACGTGGGCCCCGCGGTGAGCCAGCGCCTCGTGGAGGCCGTCGGCGGGCACCTCCGCCTCCGTCACGGCCGCAACGAGCTCGCCTTCCTCCTCTCCCTGCCGCCGGCCGCCGTATGAGCACCGTCGCGCCGCCGGTCACGCATCCGCGCATCCTCGTGGTCGACGACGAGCTCGGTCCGCGCGAGTCGCTCCGGATGCTGCTCAAGCCGGTCTACCAGATCCAGACCGCGGAGAACGGGCGCGCGGCGCTGGAGCTGCTGCCGCGCTTCCGGCCCGACGTCGTCATCATGGACATCAAGATGCCCGAGATGGACGGACTCGAGCTGCTCCGCCAGGTCAAGCGCGTCGAGCCGTCCATCGAGGTGGTCATGATCACGGCCTACGCCTCCCTCGAGACGGTGAAGCTCGCGCTCACCCACGGGGCGTTCGAGTACCTGATCAAGCCGTTCTCGCGGCAGGACATGGAGGACGTCGTCCGCCGGGCCGTCCTGCGCCGCCAGACGGACCTCGGCGCGCGCAGCCAGGTCGCCAGGCTCGTCGAGGAGATGCGGCAGCTCTCCACGAAGACCCGCGATCTCGAGGAAGCCGCGCGTCGCGAGGCGGCCGAGCAGTCGCTCCGGGTCACCCAGCTCTCGCTCCTGCGCGAGATCTCCCGCACGATCATCGGCCAGCTCGACACGCGGACGCTGACGGCGGCGGTCACGGAGCAGCTCCGCACGGCGCTCGGATACGATCGCGTGGAGATCACGCCCGAGGCGCCCCAGCGACCGGGCGACGTGGGCGACACGCTGATGGCGTGCGCGATCCGCGACGCCCAGGGCCCGCTCGGCTACCTCGTGGTGGACAACCGCGCGAGCGGGCGGGGGATCGACCCACGCGAGCGCGAGCTGCTCGAGATGCTCTCCGAGTACCTCGCGATCGCGCTCCGGAACTCGCGCCTCTACGGCGAGATCGCCGACACGAAGCGCTCGCTCGAGCACCTCATCGCCTCGGCCGGCGACGCGATCATCTCGGTCACCGCGGCCGACCGCGTGGACGGCTGGAACCCGGCGGCCGAGCGCATCTTCGGCCTCGCGAAGGACGAGGCGCTCGGGCGCCCGGTGATCGACTTCCTGCCCGCGGCCGAGTACGCCGGCGCCAGGGCCTGGCTCACCGAGGGCCAGTCCCTGCACCAGTTCGAGACGGCACCCCGGGGCGCGCACCCGCGCCCGGCGGCGCTCGCGGTCACGCTCTCCGCGCTGCGCGGCCGCGGCGGCAGCCTGGACGGCCTGATCGCGATCGTGCGCGACATCACGGCCCAGCGGGAGCTCGAGAGCCAGCTCCACCAGTCCGAGAAGCTCACCGCGCTCGGCCAGCTCGCGGGCGGCATCGCGCACGACTTCAACAACCTGCTCCAGGCGATCCTCGGCTACGCGCAGCTCATGAAGCAGAACCCGCACGACCCGGCGTTCCTCGACCGCTCGCTCCGGGTCGTCGAGTCCGCGGCGGTCGACGGCGCCGAGACGGTGCGCCGCATCCAGCAGTTCGCCCGGCTGCGTCCCGACGAGCAGTTCGTGTCGGTGGACGTCAACCAGATCGTGCAGGATGCGGTCGCGATCACCCGACCGCGCTGGGAGGAGAAGATCGCCCACGACAGCCGGCCGCTCGACCTGCGGCTCGAGCTCGGCACGGTCGAGCGGATCAACGGCCGGCCGGCGGCGCTGACCGAGCTGATGACCAACCTGGTCCTGAACGCGCTCGACGCGATGCCCGACGGCGGCACGCTGGCGATCACGACGGGCCAGGAGCCCGGACACAGCGTGAGCGTCGCGGTCGCCGACAGCGGCATCGGCATGCCGGAGTCCGTGCGGCAGCGGGTGTTCGAGCCCTTCTTCTCCACGAAGGGGGAGGCCGGCTCGGGCCTCGGGCTCGCGATGGCCTACTCGATCGTGCGGCGGCACGGCGGCGAGATCCGCGTGGAGAGCGAGGTCGGGCGCGGCACCACGTTCACGCTCACGTTCCCGGTGGCGCGCGAGCCCGGCGAGTCCCGGGCGGCCGCGGGCCGGCCGGGCGAGCACCGCGCCGCGCAGATCCTGCTCGTGGACGACGAGCCCAAGGTCCTCGCCACGCTGACCGAGCTGCTGCGGAGCGTGGGCCACGCCGTGACCGCCAGCCCGAGCGGCGCCTCGGCGCTCGAGGCCTACGCCCCCGGCCGGTTCGACGTCGTGATGACCAACCTCGGCATGGCGGGCATGAACGGCTGGGAGTTCGCCGAGCGGCTGCGCGCCGTGGACCGGCGGGTCCCGCTGCTGCTCATCACCGGCTGGGGGCTCCGCGACGAGGACCACGACCGCCTCGCCGCGCTCGGTATCCGCCGCTGCCTGTTCAAGCCCGTGCAGCCCGCCGATCTCGACGCCGCGATCCAGGAAGCCCTCGGCTAGACCGGCGCCCGGCCCGCCGTCAGGCGCGCTTCATCGGGCGGCCGCAGCAGATCTTCTGCGCCATCGCGACCTTGCCGCACTTCGGGCAGCGGAACCCTGCCATCGCACCCTCCTCAGAGCCGCTCGACGATCGTCGCGATGCCCTGGCCGAAGCCGATGCACATCGTCTGCAGTCCGTAGCGTCCGCCGGTCCGCTCGAGCTCGTGGAGGAGCGTCGTCATGAGCTTGGCGCCGGAGCAGCCGAGCGGGTGCCCGAGGGCGATCGCGCCGCCGTTGACGTTGACCCGGGCCATGTCGGGATGGAGCTCGCGCTCCCACGCGAGCACGACCGAGGCGAACGCCTCGTTGATCTCGAAGCGGTCGATGTCGTCGAGCCGGAGCCCGGCTTTCTTGAGCACCCGCTGGGTGGCCGGGATCGGCCCCGTGAGCATGAGCACCGGGTCCACGCCCGCGAGCGCGGTGGCGACCACCCGGGCGCGCGGCCGCAGCCCGAGCGCCTTCGCCTTCTCGGGCGACACGAACATGAGCGCGGCGGCGCCGTCGGAGATCTGCGAGGAGTTGGCCGCGGTGATCACGCCGTCGGGCTTGAACGACGGCGCCAGCGCCGCCATCTTCTCGCGGTTCACGGGCACGCGCACACCCTCGTCCGTGTCGAAGACCGACCCGTCCGGCAGCGTCAGCGGCACGATCTCCCGCGTGAAGCGCCCCTCGGCGATCGCCCGCCCGGCCTTCTCGTGGCTCTGCGCGGCGAACTCGTCGAGCTCCGCGCGCTTGAGGCCCCACTGCGCGGCGACGAGCTCGGCGGAGATGCCCTGCGGGACGATGTCGAACCGCTCCTGGAGGCGGGGCGAGAGCGGGCCCTCGCCCGGCCCCATCGCGTTCGAGCCCATCGGCACCCGAGTCATGTGCTCGACGCCGCCCGCGAGCACGCACTCGTACTGGCCCGACATGACGCCCATCGCCGCGAAGTTCGCGGCCTGCTGGCCGGAGCCGCACATGCGGTCGAGGGTCGTGCCGCAGACGTCGAGCGGGAACCCCGCGATGAGCGCCGCGTTGCGCGCGATGTTGAAGCCCTGCTCGCCGAGCTGGTCGACGCAGCCGAGGACGACGTCCTCGACCTCGGAGGGGTCGACCTTCACGCGCTCCACGAGCTCGCGCAGCACGTGGGCGGCGAGGTCGTCGGGACGGGCGCCCGCGAGCTTGCCCCCCTTGCGTCCCACGGCGCTTCGAACGGCTCCGACGATGACGGCGTCTCGCATGGCGACCTCCCTGGGGCTGGTTCGCGTACCCGGACTGAACGCGCGTTCATTCTATCGGCTGGCCC
>Ga0209521_10003270_pt1 | contig 13104 bp, 15 predicted proteins | sample Rifsed19ft4_FD_184016 | JGI IMG/M metagenome (GOLD analysis project Ga0209521, IMG submission 184016) | Soil microbial communities from Rifle, Colorado, USA - sediment 19ft 4 (version 2) | ecosystem: Environmental > Terrestrial > Deep subsurface > Rock core/Sediment | place: Rifle, Colorado... | reverse complement strand
ATATACAGCCAATAATCCCAATTAAATAGGGGACAGACCACAATTAATTATAATAAAAGAGCTAACTAATTAGAAGAAGATAGTGGATGATAGCAGAAGATGACGGGAGATAGCAGGAGTTAAGGAGGGGGGGGGGAAATTTACTTTTTTAATAATTAGTGTGAGAGCATTAAACTATAGTTATATAAAAACAAAAGGCACCATTTTAAAAATATATTTTATAAAGGTTGAATTAAATAAAGTGTTCGGGGTAAATTCGACCCCTCACACACAAGATAGCTATCCTTATGGGAGTATCCTCTGTAATATGCGAAGAAAAGTAATATATTCTTTACATATGCTTAGCAATATAGAAAGATATAATTATTTTATAGAAAATACTTGACAAAGTATTTTTATTATGATATAATAATATTATATATATAATTATATAATTACTTATTATATAAAATATAATAATCTTTTAGAGATTATTATATTTATTATTATTATATAATTAATAATTAAATTAATTAGACAATAGCTTCTTTAAAAAGTTCCATGCTGTGCTAAAATATATTTATCCTGCTTCTTTAAAGAAAACATTTGTTGCTTTTTTAAAAACAGACATGCCTCTTTAAAATAAATTTAGAAATAGCTTGACATGCTATAAAAAGTATGGTATAATATTAGTATGAAGAGTATAAATATGTGCTCCAAAATAGAAAAGGAAAGCAGCGAGTGGAAGATAAGATAATTGTAGATAAATCTATTCTTGTGAATAAGGGAGGAAGACCCACTACAATACAAGCTAGACGCAAATCACAAGCAATCAAGGGAAAAGTACGGGGAAAACGTAATCATTTTACTGACAAGGAGAAAATGAATGCTGTATGTATCTTTGCTGTTAGCGGGAATAGTCGTAGGGTGGCTGAGTTGTCTGGAATACCAGAAGGCACAATCCGTTCCTGGAAGTGTACTGAGTGGTGGAATGAAATCCTTACTCGTATCCATGTGGAAGAAGATGAAGAACTCGATACAAAACTTACTAAGTTAGTCAACAAAGCAGTAGAAGCTGTCAATGAAAGACTTGATGAAGGTGATTGGATTTATAATCCTAAACTAGACAAGCTTATTCGTAAACCAGTCAATGCTAAAGACTTAGCAATAGTAACTGCAATCACAGTTGATAAAAGACAACTTCTTCGTGGGCAACCTACAGCAAGAATAGAAAAGATAAGTCAAGATGAACGCCTTAATAAACTTGCCCTGCAATTTAAACAATTTACTTTAGCTAAAGAGGTAGTACAAGATGCCACTCAAGTCGGGCAAATCGAAGAAAGTAATATCATCGAATATCAGGAAAGAGATGCACAGTGGGAAACCACAGAAGCAAGCAATAGCAATAGCAATGAGCAAAGCGGGGAAGAGTCGGAAGAAGAAGAAAAAGTCTTGACAGTTAATGAGCTTTTTGCTGATTAGACATACAAATCTCAAGGAAAGGAAAATAGATAATGCAGTGGATGGATAGAGCACTTATAGTTTCTCCGATATATTATGGTTTATGTCTTGATGAAAAAGATTTCAAGAAAACTCTGAAACAATTAAAAGTAGAAGAGCATGTAGAATTTTTATTAAATGATAAAGCAAATGCTACAGTACATTTTTTTACAAAAGATAAAGACACTGCTGCTGTAGTTTGTTTAGGAGATACTAAAGGGCAAAGTCTGGAGCAGATATATTCTATTCTGGTTCACGAAGCCATCCATATTTGGCAAACTATTAAAGAAGACATGAATGAGGATTCTCCAAGTAAAGAACTTGAAGCATATTCTATTCAAAGAATAGTATTAAATCTATTTATTTCATACAAAGACCAGAAAAAGAAAAAGAAGTAATGGCACTAGATTCACAGACCATTAAAGGATTCGTACAATCCTGCTTGCAAAGAAAGTTTGATAGGCCTGTAGTCTCCCCAAAATGCCATGAAGAATGGTGGGATTTATGTTGTAGTGAAGATAAACAAATAGCAATAGCTGCTCCCAGGGAACACGCAAAATCAACAGCAATTACTTTATCCTTTGTTCTTGCAGCAGTATTATTCAGACAACATCAATTTGTCTTGATAGTTTCAGACACAGAAAGTCAATCTACTTTATTTCTTGGAGATATTAAACAAGAATTAATTGAGAATGAAGATATTATTTCTTTGTTTGGGGTAAAACAGTTTACCAAAATGGCTGAAACTGATATTATCGTGGAAATGGACGATGGATACAAGTTTCGTATTATGGCAAAAGGAGCTGAACAAAGACTTCGAGGAATCAAGTGGGAAAATAAACGTCCAGGTTTAATTGTTTGTGATGACCTCGAAGGAGATGAACAAGTAAATAGCAAAGACCGCCGCGAAAAATTTAAAAGATGGTTTTACGGTGCTCTAAAACCCTCTCTTGCTAGGGGAGGAAAGATAATTGTAGTAGGAACTATTCTACATATGGATAGTCTTCTTGAAAATCTGATGCCGGATTTAAATCTTAAGACTACAATTTGTGAAGAACTAAAAGATTATTCCGTTGCTAGAAATCCAATGTGGGTTGCTGTTAAATACAGAGCACACAATTCAGATTTTAGCAGGGTTCTTTGGACAGAGCATAAACCCGCTTCTGAATTAAAAAGAATGCGTCAGGATTTTCTTGAAAAGGGCCTTCTTGATGTTTATAGTCGTGAGATTTTAAATTATCCAATTGACGAATCTACTGCTTACTTTAAAAGAGATGATTTTATTTCCGTTACAGATGAGGATAGAAATTCAAGGTTAGATTATTATTCCGCGATTGACTTTGCAATTTCTACAGCAGAACGTTCTGACTATACAGTCATAGCAACAGTTGGTGTAAATTCAGACGGTGCTTTACTTGTAGTAGATATTAGGAGAGGAAGGTGGGATGCTAATGAAATTATTGAAGAGATGTTCTCTGTTCATAAACGTTATCATCCTGAATTATTTGTGGTTGAAAGTGGTGCTATTCAAAAAGCTATAGGCCCATTCCTCCAAAAAGAAATGCAGCGCAGGGGATACATAAATCTATATCCAGTTACGCCGATAAAAGATAAAGCATATAGGGCGAGGTCTCTTCAAGCTAGAATGAGAGCTGGTGGTATTAGATTTGATAAAGATAAAATGTGGTATCCTAATCTTGAAGATGAAATGGCAAGATTCCCAAGAGATAGACACGATGACCAAGTTGACGCGTTAGCGTGGATAGGATTAATTCTTGACAAGATTATTGAAGCTCCCACAAAAGAAGAAGAAAATGAAGAAGAATATCAAAGCATGATTAACGAAGAAATAACACTAACTGGCCGTAGCAAAACAACGGGGTATTGATGTCTGAAGAAATCGAAAACGAAGAAGAGGAATCTTACGAGTTTGAACCAAAACTCAAGATTACTGAAATTGTAAAAAGTCCCAATATAGCAAAACTTCTTTCCAAAGAAGAGATACAAACGATTGGAAACAAAGTTTTTGATGATTGGCAAACCGACCAAAACTCACGTTCTGAATGGGAAGAACGTACAGCAGATGCAATGAAATTGGCTCTTCAGGTGATGGAAGAGAAGTCTTCTCCATGGGCAGGTGCTTCTAATGTTAAATTCCCACTTGTTACTATTGCTGCTTTGCAATATCAAGCACGAGCATATCCTGCTCTGATACCTGATGTTAATATAGTTAAGGCTAGGGTATTTGGTTTTGATAAAGATGATGCCAAACAGGCACGAGCAGACAGGGTTTCTTCTTATATGTCTTTCCAAGTACTTGAGGAAGACGAATGCTGGGAAGAAAATATGGATAAAGTTCTTATTTCACAAGCTATTGTTGGCTGTGCGTTTAAGAAATCCTATTTTGATACTGCTTTAGGACACAATGTTTCTGAGCATGTTTTAGCTAAAGACCTTTATATTCCCTATTTTGCTAAATCTTTGAATGAAGCAAGTAGAATTACACAAATATTGTATCTTTCTTCAAATGATTTGGTACAAAAACAACGAAGTGGGCTTTATTGTGAAACAGAACAAGAAGTTCCGCCAGAACTAGTTGCTTCCTCCCCATTAAACAGCGCAAAAGATGAAGCACAAGGTATTACTGCTCCAATAGAAGATTCGTCTGCACCTTATGAAGTTTTGGAACAGCACAGATGGTTGGATTTAGATGATGATGACTATGAAGAACCTTATATTGTAACAGTTCGTAAAGATACTAAACAAGTTCTTCGTATAGTTGCAAGATTTTCTACACCATCTATTACTAAAAATAGTAAAAAAGAAATCTCCTATATTAAGGCAGATAACTTTTTTACCAAATTCTCCTTTATCCCCTCACCAGATGGGGGCATTTACGACCTTGGTTTTGGTGTGCTATTAGGCCCACTTAATGAGTCAATTAATACTATTATTAATCAACTAGTAGACGCAGGTACTCTTTCAAATACTGCTGGTGGTTTTCTTGGACGTGGTGTTAAATTCCGTTCTGGAGACAATAGTTTTAAACCCTTCGAATGGAAGCGTGTTGACGCAAGTGGAGATGATTTACGAAAGGGTGTATTTCCCCTTCCTGTTAGAGAGCCAAGTCAGGTACTATTCCAGTTATTAGGTTTGCTGATAGATTATGGTGAAAGAGTTGGTATGGCGACTGACCCACAAGTAGGAGTAAGCACTGGTCAAAACACACCAGCAGAAACATCTCGTAATATGCTTCAAGAGGGACAGCGAGTATTCAGTGCAGTCTATAAGCGTACTTATCGTGCCTTGAAAGAAGAATTTAGAAAACTTTATAAACTTAATAGTATTTATCTAAACGATACAACTAAATACTTTTCTTTGTCAGATAGGGGAGAAGCAGTAATTAATCGTGATGATTTTCACACTGACGGAAAAGAGATTGTTCCTGCTGCTGACCCCAATATGGTTTCAGATGAGCAAAAGGTACAACAAGCACTTATGTTGAAGGGCTTTTCAGAAGTAAATCCTGGACTTTATAATAAATATGTAGTAGAAAAATTAGCACTTAAAGCACTAAAAATTTCAGATATCGAGGCTGTATTACCAGACCCAGCAGGAAAAAATGCACTTCCTGCTCCCGCACCAGATAAAGACATTATAATTGAAACAATGAAACTTGAGTTTAAGAAACTTGAATTACAAAGTAATTTACAAATAAAAATGTTTGACCTTATGCAGGAAATTGAGTACTTACAAGCTGAGATAGTAGAAAAAGAAAGTCGTGCTGCATTAAATTATGCACAAGCAGAGGGTGTGGAAACAGGTCATCAAATAGCTGCAATACAATCATCTGTTGCCTTGATGAAGCAAAAAGAAGAAGGTCTTATCAAGATGCTGGCTGTCTTGAAAGATATGGTTGGAATGGAAAACGAGAAAAGGAAACTAGTAAATGATATTAAATCAAGCGGAATGGACGGAATGGAAAAATCTCCCAGTAACAAAGGAGTGGTTTAACTTTCTGGAAATACTCAAGAAAGAAGTAACTGATGGGTGGGAAAATTATGCCTATGTGGGAGAAAGGGGAGAAGAAACACTACAGAGAAATGCGGGAGCTTTGGGACAAATCCATGTTCTAAAAAATTTACTAAAGGCTACTGTAGAAGATATAGAGGAGAGTAAAGAATATGACACAAGAGAAGAATAATTTTTCAGGAATTACTCCAGTTGGCTTGACAGTTTTAGTTTTACCAGACCAACTAGAAGAGATGACAGTTAGTGGTATAGTAATACCCAATGAAGTAAATGATAGGCACCAACTTAAACAGACTGATGGTGTGGTTATAGAAATAAGTTCTTATGCTTATAATGATGAGCCAAATCCAAGATGTAAAGTCGGAGACAGGATTATCATGGCAGCTTATGCTGGTATGGTAAGGACTGGTATGGATGGACTAGAATATCGTCTTATTAAAGATAATGATGTCGTAGCAGTATTAGACCATGACTATAAAAAGAAAAAGGTGTATTAAAATGGAAGAAAAAGAGAGTATAGAAATTGAAGTATCACAAGAAGTAGTTGCACAAGAAACTGAAGCAAAGCAATTTGGCTGGGTTCCGCAAGATGACTTTAAAGGAGACCCTGAACAATGGCGTGATGCTGCAACTTTCCTCCAGCGAGGTAAAGAAATTAATGGTTTCCTACGCAAGGATTTGGAAAAAATTCAAAAGACATTACAACAGCGTGACCACGATGTTCAGGAAATGCGTGAAACTTTAAATGAGTTTCGTGAGTTTCATAATGCATCTATGGTGCAGGCAAAGAAAACTGTAATTGATGAACTCAGAAAAGAAAAAGTTATTGCAATTGAGCAGGGGGATGGTGAGAAAGTACTTGAACTTGAAGACAAGATTGAACAAGTTAAAGAGGCTGCTGCTACAAAACCTGCAACTGAAAATAAAACTCCCAATGAAAACGATAAGGAATTTTATGGCTGGTTAAAAGACAATCAATGGTACATCACAGACCAGGAATTAGCCCGTGCTTCTGTAGAGTTTGGTGCTATTGCACAACTAGAAGACCAGGATTTAAGGGGACGTAAATTTCTAGATTTAGTTACAGAAAAAGTAAAGGAAGCTTTTCCAGAGAAGTTTGAAAATCCAGCAAGAAAAGAAAGTAAAACTGGAAATAGTTCAGATGGTAGAAATCCATCAACAAGCAAGAAAAAGAAAACTTATAATGATTTGCCGCAAGAAGGTAAAATTCAATGCGATAAATTTGTTAAACAAGGTCTTATGACACAAGAGCAATATATTAGTCAAATTGACTGGGATAATCTTTAATCTAAAAGGGAATAATAAAATGACAAAAGAACAAGTAAAAACAAAAGTAAAACCACTGCGGGATAAAAGAATTCCATTTGGAATTGCTCGTAGTAAATTAGATGTAGATAATTTAGACCCAGCATATCATTACCGTTGGGTAAATGATGAACCTGGTCGAATTGCAAAAGCCCAAGAGGGAGGTTATTCTTTCGTGATTCCAGAGGAAGTGAATCGTGAAAGTAATGATGAGAATAGAGTAAATATACTAGGTGGTTCCAATAAGGATGGTTCTAAGCTAAATATCTATCTGATGAAGATTCCAATGGAATTGCATCTGGAAGATGTTGAATTAATGCAGGGTCAAGTAGATAAGATTGACGAAGCTATCCAAGGTGGAAATATTAATCGTGAAGCAAATGATGGACGATATGTACCTAAAGGTGGCATATCTTATAATCCATCTTAACTACCTGTTAAGTTTCAAAAATTTAACGGGCAACTAAAAAGGATTTAAATAAAATGGCTAATACAGCCCGTATAAACGGTCTAAGCCCAGTTCGCTACCTTAGCGGCGCACCTTACAATGGTGCTGCTAATAAGTATGCAGTTCCAACATCTGATACCACTGCTAGTTATGCTATCGGTGATGTTGTGATGTCGGCTGGTAGTTCTGATGATAATGGTGTTCCATATGTTAAAAAGATTCCGGTGGCTAACGCCTCTAACTTTGTAGCATTGGGCGTTGTTGTTGGTGTTCTACCTGTAGAAGCTGGTCTCTCTCTAGTTGGGTCAAATCTTGATTTGTCTCAACTTTATATTCCTGATGGTACTCGTACCGTAGTAAAGTATGTACTTGTAGCAGATGACCCGAATCTAGTTTTTGAAGCTAGTGCTGGTACAACTGCAACCAATTTCACTCAGGCAAAAGCGCGTTATAATTGTGGTATTTGCAGCAATACTGGTTCAGATGTTACCTATGATATTTCCCAAGGTACATTGTCTCAAACGGCACCATTGTCAAATGTGGTACTTTCCAGTGCAACTGTAGCTACTACTAACACTTTACCAATTCAACTATTGGGGCTTGCCCAATACCAAGATAATACATTTGGTGCTTATGCTCGTATGCTATGTCGTTTTAATAGTCATGAGTTTGGTGTTGCAACTGGTACTAACTTCACAGGTCTATAAGGAGAAATAAAATGGCTGGTGTAATCGCAACAAGTAACCATCCCAAGTTCCTTTGGCCTGGTGTAACTGCAATCTGGGGTAAGGAATATAATGACCATCAAAAAGAGTATGTTGATTTATTTGATGATTATAATCCACAAACCTTAAATTATGCAGAAGATGTACAAAATGTAGGTTTTGGTCTTGTTCCTGTCAAGGCACAAGGTGCTGGTATTCAGTATACCTCTGAAGTTCAAGGGTTCATTACTCGCTATACTCCTGTGGCTTATGCCTTGGGTTATGCAGTAACTCACGAAGAGCTGAAAGATGATATGTATATGCAAGTGGCAGCTAGTCGTGCGCCATCATTGGCACGTGGCTTCAATCAAACCAAGGAACGTGTTGGTGCGAATGTTTACAATCGTGCTACCAATGCTTCTTATCTTGGGGGTGATGGAGTTGCTCTGTTAAGTACTGCACATCCAAATACTTCAGGTGGTACTTGGTCTAATAAGTTGGCAGTTGATGCTGATTTGTCAGAAGCTTCGCTTGAGGATTTAATTATCCAAATTACGAATGCTGTTGATGACCAAGGATTGATGATTAATTTGATGCCTAAGTCACTTCATATTGCAACTGCCAATTGGTTTAATGCAAACCGTATTTTAGGTTCTGTATATCAAACTGGAACTGCAAACAATGATATTAATGTTATCAAGGCGACAAATGCGTTGCCAATGGGCATTAAGATGAATCATTATTTCACCGATGCTAATGCATGGTTTATCCGTACCAATTGTCCTAATGGTATGAAGTTCTGGCAACGTGAGGCAGTTTCATTCTCACAAGACAATGACTTCAGTACCAAGAATGCATTGGCTGTTGGCTATGAGCGTTATGCTTTTGGCTGGACAGACCCGCGTGCCGTGTTCGGTAGCACTGGGGGATAGTCACTCCAAACAATAGTAATTACCTTGAACTAGAGTAGAGGATATAATGAAATGAAGAGTAAAAATATTGTAGATTTAGCTTGGCTAGCTGGTATTATTGATGGTGAGGGAAGTATCTTTGTAATGAAGCAGTCTCGTAAAGATAGAGATAGAATGTTTAATTATATTTTAAGGATGTCTGTACAGAGTACTGATAGAATTATGGCTTTCGAATGTATGAAAATTACAGGAGAAGGAGCAACAATGGATGCCCCAACCAAAAAAGAAAACAGAAGTAATACCTATAAATGGCAAATCTCAGGAAGAAAAGCAGCACATCTTCTTGAAGAACTTCTCCCATTTTTACGGGTAAAGAAAGACCAAGCTGAAGCTGCAATTTTATTTCAAAGCACCACAAAAAAACATTGGCGTAATATGACATCTGATGATTATCAAACCCAGGAAAACTTTTATTATAGGTTAAAAGAATTAAAGATACTTGGAAAAATTGGTAAAGATTCTCTTGGTTATGTTTCTGCTAATACTATTAATAAATCAGAATCAGATATAAGAATATTAGAGGAGATTTAATATGGCTGGTGGATTACAAAAAAAGAAACGGGGTTCTCCTGTTTCAAAAACTAAAAAGAAACAAAAAAAGTATTAAATGCTAAGGTTTGTTTAACATGGCTAGAATGCCACAATTTAAAAAGCGGCGCGTTGTTGGCTTTCGTAAGAAACGCATTGCAGGTTTTAAAAAGACTAAGAGAGGCTTCCATTAGGTAGCTAATCTTTTAACAGTCTCTTCAAGGCTCTAGTCAAGCTGCTGGTTTACTCCTACCGAGAAGAGATACAAGGAGAATTAAGAATGACAACTGTAGCTGATGGTTTGTTTCAATATGGTGGGATGCCTGTTGGTAATTCACTTTTAACTAATAAGATTTTTTCGACCCCAACAAAGGGTCGTGCATGGTTTGTAGATACTGCTTATGGTGGTAACGGAAATGGTAAGTCCCCAAAGACTGCTTTTTCTACAATGCAAAATGCTTTTAATCATGTCGCTTCTGGTGACATTGTTTACTTTGTAGGCAAGGTAACTGAGCAATTAGTTACTCCAGTAGAAGTATTTGATGTGACTGTTGTGGGTTGTGGTAATCGTCCACGCCATGCTGATGCTACTCCTACTAGTGGTAACTATGCTGCCGCTACTTGGGCTGCTCCTGCATCTCCGGTTGCTGCTAAAGCACTATGCCGTGTAATACAACAAGGTTGGCGCCTTGTTAATATCTTGTGGGCTGGTAGTGCTGGTTGCGCCTCAATTGAACTAGTTCGTAATGCTGAATCTGGTGATGATGAGCGTGATGCTTCACATGTGGAAGTTACTGGTTGCCGTTTTGCTGGTGTTGCTTCAACTGATACTGGTATCAAGTTTGGTTCAACTTCATATACTGAAATTGTAAACAATGCTTATATCCATGATAATGATTTCCAGGGGTGTGCTACTGCTATTGGTGAACATAGTGCTGGTTTGCAATTCCGTATGGAACTTATCGGCAATCGTTTCCAATCAAATACTAATCATGTAACTCTTGGTGGTTATAATGCAATGATTCTTGGTAATCACTTTGGTCTATGGACAACTACTTCAGTTAATTTAACTGGTGGTACAGGTTCCAATGTAGTTACTGGTAATTATTTACATGGTGATTACTCCACTGCTTCTAATCATTATGTAGCTGGTACTAATGATGAATGGGGTGGCAACTGGTCTAGTGACGAAGCTGAAACCGAAGTACTGAATGCTATTACTGTAGCTATTCCTGCTGCTTAATAGGAGAAATAAGAATGCCGCCTAGTCTTGGATATATACGATTTCATTCTCAAAAGGAATAAATATTGTATTGTTGTAAATAAAACTAGGCGGTAACTTATAAAACAGGTCTAACATTGGAACTAAAAGAGGATGGAATTAAATAATGGGAAGCTCGAGTCGTAGTAAGTGGGAAGAAATGATAGCAACCAGGAATGAAAACGCTGCTGCTGCTGAAGCAGAAATGAAACCAAAAGTTCCAAAAATTGCGCCTGAAGAAGCTCCTCTTGGAACTGGGACTGCTAAAAAAGCAGTTGAGACCATGCTTGATAGAAAAGCCCGTATGAAAAAAGCAATGCAAGATGCTGGTTTAGAATAGGTGGCAAGTTCTAGTAGAGCTAAGTGGGAAGTTATGGGTGCTCCTGGTTCAACTGAACAAGATAGGGCAGATGGTATTTTTTCACCTAAAGATGCAGAAGTACTAAAACCATATCTCCCAAGTAGATTTAAAAAAAATATTCCTATTGATAAAAATAAATTGGAAAAATCTATGAAAGATCTTGGGATTAAGCAATGAGTGGGCGTGATTATTATAAATCCGGAGAAAACAATGTCATTTGTGACCAGTGTGGATTTAAATATAAAGCGAATGAACTAAGAAAACAGTGGGATGGTTTGTGGGTATGTAAAAAATGTTTTGACAAACGCAATCCACAAGACTTCGTTCGTGGTGTAAAAGATGATACCTCACCAAATCTTTCCAGACCACGGGGGTCACTGGTTTTTACTGATGAAGCTACTGCCTTGGATGTTCCGGAAGAATAATAAATCTATTTCAAGAATAGGATAAAAGATGACTACAAGTGGAACTTCAACTTTCAGTGTAACACGCGACGAAATCATCAAAAGTTCACTGAGAACTCTTGGTGTAATCGGTGTGGGAGAGACTCCTATTACTGAAGACTATACAAATTGTTCAGAGGCTCTTAATATTATGATTAAGAGTTGGGCAAAAAAAGGCTTTCCTCTTTGGGTATACAATAGTGTTCAAGTAACCATGTTAACAGACCTTGGGGTTTATCCTATTGGCCCAACTGCTGCTTATGTATATTCTGTAACTATTACTGCTGGTGGTTCTGGATACCCTGCTTCTGGAACACTATCTTTTAGTTCTGGTGCTGCGACTGCTACTTATACATCTACTGCTGGAGTAATCAGTACTATCACTGTTACTGCTGGCGGGAATAGTTATGCTACTACTCCCACTGTAACTTTTAGTGGTGGTGGTACAGGGGCAATTGGAACTGTTAATCTGGCTGGTGTTACTATGCCTCGCCCCCTTCGTATTATAGATGCTTTTATTAGAAATTCAGAAGATATAGACACACCTTTAATTCTTATTTCCCAACAAGAGTATGATATTCTTGGTAATAAAGCTTCTTCTGGGATTCCAAATCAACTTTATTATGACAACCAGTTAATTAATGGGAGACTATATGTATATAATGTTCCCTCTGAAAATGGCGATGTAGTTTATCTTACTACACAAAGAATGTTTGAAGATATGACTTCCTCTTCTAATACATTTGATTTCCCCCAAGAATGGTTTCAAGCCCTTAAGTGGGGACTTACTGCTGAAATTGCTATTGAGTATGGTGTTGATATTCAACTTGTTCCTTACTATGAACAGAAAGCACTTTCTTATATAACTGAAGCATTTGACTGGTCTGTAGAAGAATCTTCCGTATACTTCACTATGGCTACTTTTGGAAGTAAATAGATGGTAGAGTCACTACGTATTCCACTTAGTGTTCCAACAGTTCCACGTAATACTTCCTTAACCAAGGATGCTTTATTAAAGAATTGTTATATAGACCAAGGAAAGCAAGGTAATAAATTTGCTGTTAAAAGACCTGGATTTTATGTAGGAACTGAGGCAATTACTACTGGTCTTAATAGGGGAATTTATTATGACCCCTATACTGGTTTTACTTGGTATCTTAATAATTTAGGAATTTTGACTAGAATATATTACCAATGGCAAAGTTTTCTACATTATATTACTGGAGATATGGTAGAATATAATGGGATAAACTATATAGCAACAGCAGATAATTTTAATGACATTCCCTCTTTGGGCTTATCTTGGATAGAAGAAGAGGTTCTTGTTCTGTCTGGGGATTTTCTTATTCCTCCAAATGATGTTGGTGGGGGTGTTACATATATATTTTGGTATAGAACAGATAATTCTATTGCTGTTTCTATGGAAATAAACTACACAGATATAAATTATCCTACGGTGGTTTATCATGCTGATTGTGGTGTAGCAGGAGTAACTATATATGAAATAGAGGCAACTTCTTATACTGGATATGATACACCAACATTTCTTTC
>Ga0209521_10003268_pt1 | contig 13106 bp, 13 predicted proteins | sample Rifsed19ft4_FD_184016 | JGI IMG/M metagenome (GOLD analysis project Ga0209521, IMG submission 184016) | Soil microbial communities from Rifle, Colorado, USA - sediment 19ft 4 (version 2) | ecosystem: Environmental > Terrestrial > Deep subsurface > Rock core/Sediment | place: Rifle, Colorado... | reverse complement strand
CAGGCTTCACACCATGGGAATAAATAAGAAGCCACCAGAAAAAGATTAATACAAGCGCCAGCGTACCAAAGAAAATTGCCGGACCTAATCTGCTGCTGGATTCCTTCATAATATTAGCCCTCCCCCTGCGACCCTATTTTAATACCTCTTCCAATCGGGCCTCTATCTCGCCCTTCCCGGTAAATCCCATAAAGATGTGCCTCACAATCCCATCCTTATCGATTACAAAAAGCCACGGCTCTCCAATGACACCATATTGCTCACCCAGGGCTACTGCCTCATCCTCCGGCCCCCAGAACTTGGAAGCACGATGGGTCTTTAATATCGCGGCTGCTTCATTCACATATTGAGGCATAATCTCCCTTATATTTGACCACATCTTCTCACACCAGATGCAATGGTCAGGATTGCCAAACATGAGGAGGATGACCTTCCCATCCTCATGGGCTTTGCGAAGGTCGTCTGTTGTCAGCGGTGCATTATCTCCAACCTCCACCCTCGATTTACCCTCGGGCAAGCCCCTTAAACCTGCATAGGAACTGACCGGTAGGATCAGATAAGATATGGATACAAATGATAATAAAAGAAAGAGATGAAAGGGCCTGTATTGTATCATTTTGCCCCCCCTCCCGTTACACTCATTACAAGGATGGGAACTTCCTTTACTAATTCTCTCGTATGTCCCTCGTGATCATCATTGAACTTCCTTGGGGAATCCCCCGGGGACTTCCCTGGGGAGACACCAGGGGATTCGTGCCTGTGACCTTCATGGGACTTCTCAGGAGATTCAACCTCCATCAATCTCTCTTCCAACCCACCTGGCATAACTATGCTGTGATAAAATGGCCACCTTCCAGGCTTAGTCGCAGTTACGACTATGTCATACCTCTTCCCCGGATAGATAGTCAGACTTTCCCGTTCCTGTGTTACTGAGATGATGTAACCATCCTCGTGCGTAATAAGAAAACCTCCTGGAAATCTGAGCGTATGAGGAAGATGACCGATGTTGGCAAGCCTGATCCTGATCTTTTCCCCTTCTCTTGAATCCATGATAATGGGGTTATCACCTGTGATAACCCTCTCGTTGATGGTTGTTATATCATTGTCTAACATTGTCCTTGGATGGCCTGCACCGTAGTGTTCCTCTCCTTTGGACACCTTACTGCTCCAGTCACTCAGTATATAAACGAATTCTTTATCAAACTTCTGCTCATCTTTAGCCTCAACAATAAAGGCCCCGTAGAGTCCCCTGCTCAGGTGTTCTGCCATATTCCAGCTACAATGGTAGAGATGGGTCCCTGCCGGTTTTGCAATGAACTCTCCATAGGTATATTCATAGCCAGGATCAACAACGATCTCCTGTTCCTGAAGCGCAACCCTCGGATTAACACTGAGACCATGAAAGAAAAGCCCGTGCTTTGCCCCGCTTTCATTTACAAGTTTAATCTTAACTGTATCCCCTTCCCTGACCCTTATCTCCGGACCAGGGACTGTGCCGTTATAAGTCCAGACCATTGACTTGTTTCCTCCAAGATTTATCTCCCCTTCTCTTACTGTAAGAATGAATTCCTTTATCTCAGCAGGGACTGAAATCGGGAAAATATCTTCCAGTTCCTTGCCGGTAAATCGCCCTATAAATATCTTTTGCAACACTCCCTCTTTATCTATAACAAATGTCCATGGTTCTCCCATGGTAACAAAACCATAGAGCCTTTTTAATGTAACAGTCTCCTCGTCCATCGCACCGAGCATGTCCTGGCCGCCTTTTACAATAAAGGCCACATCATCTTTGTATCGCTTTACCTCTCCTTCGATAAAATCCACTACCGAATCACAATTTGTACACTGCATAGGATTTGAAAGCAGCACTAAAACAATCGCCTTCCCTTCTTCATGAAGGCCTTTAATGAGGTCTGTCAGGAGGACCTTCTCTCCTATCTTGACCTTCGATGTCTTTAATATCTCCTGAGACGCAAAGACATCCTCCAATTGCAATAACAGAAGACAGAAGACAGAAGTCATAAGACAGTATAAAAATAAAAAACCCTTTCTCTGACCTCTGATTTCTAACTTCTTACTTTTACTCATGTCCATCGTGGTTCTCCTCTCCCTTCTCTTTGACTGGGGCTTCGCGCTCTCCCTCTTCTTTTCGCAATCGCTCTAATAGTTCATTGAGATTCCTTATAGAGACGTTATCTCCTAATAGTTCATTGATATTATTTATAAAGACATCACTGGAGATGAATATCTTGTAGACATAACGCACCGTACCCCCTTTATCAATGATAAAGAGCCAGGGTTGCCCTTCCACTCCATATGCCTCTTTTAATCTCAGTCCTTCCGCTGGAGGTGCGATCATCTTGGCATGTTCTATTTGCGTCTGAACAAAGGAAACCCGGCCATCAAAACTATTCGTCTCCTTCATAATCACACGGATATATCTGTCCATCCTGTCGCACCAGGGACAGTGGGTCTGATAGCCCAGCATCAGGGCAATGACCTTCCCCTCCTCATGTGCCCTTTGAAGCTCTTCTGTAATTAATGGGGCCTTATCTCCAACTTTGATCTTTGATTCACCTCTGGCTATCCCCCTGAGGGGTAGATTTGTGGCATAAACAGGAAGAATCGACATAAGGTGTAAAAAGTAAGTGGTAAAAATCAGGATGAAAATCCCCCCTTGCCCCCCTTTAGAAAAGGGGGGAGGGGGGGATTTGATCGGAGATTCCCGGGTGAAAGTATCTGCATCATAATGCATCATATGGTTTCTCACCTATCTTGACCGGCTTACCCAACGGGTATGCATCAAGGTCTATCCCTTTGGGATAAAGGTTACCTTTTTCATCCTTGCCCAGATAAACAACCGCCATCAACAGCCCGCCGTGATAGACCCCGTCATTAGTGGCATGGGGGACAAAGTGGCAGTGCCAGACCCATCTCCCCTCCTGATCAGCAATAAAGATATAATCCTTTCTCTCCCCTGGCAGGATGGAGACAGAATCTGATCTCATGTCAATGTCGGATATTTTATTGTTATACGGATAGACATTCCGCCCGTCCCAGGCCACCCAGTGCAGGGTGTGACCGTGTAGATGGATATTATGGGGCCAGCTACCGAAGTTAACAAACCTTGCCCGGATCTTCTGGCCTGACTGGGCCAGGACAACATTCGGGTATTCATCAGTCCAGGCATTCCCGTTGATAGTAAATAGGTTGAAGTTTGCCATTTTCCTGGGATGACCTACCTCTACGCTCTGCTTCGTTTCAGCGGTGGTCGGGGCAAATCCCTCTTCCTTGGAAAAGGTGGAGTCCCACTCATCCAGAATGGCCAGGATGTCCTGATCCACCTTCTCTTCGTCTTTGCTATGGATGATGATAGCACCGTAAAGCCCCATATCCATATGTTCATTGGCATTCACATGACAGTGGTAGATATGAGTGCCGACAGGAGAGGCCACAAACTCATAGGTAAACTCCTGGTCAACCTTTATAGGGACCTGTGCCACATTCATGGTGCCGTCATGGGCATAGCTGATCACCGTTGGTCCATGGATATGAATGGTGTGGTTATTCTTACTGTTATTTCTCAAGCTTACCCTGACCAGATCCCCTTCATTGGCAATAATGGTCGGACCCGGAACAGGGCCATGTGGATAGGCCTTCTTCTGGCCGCGGGGGACAAAGACCCATACTGGAAAATCTACCCCTGCTATGTCCTGGGTGGACTCAATGGCATCCATATCATAGACAACGGTCTTGCCGCTCAATTTAACGCCCAGCTTTTTTGCCTGATTGATGGCCCATTGACCCCCTTCCGTCTGGACGTCAACCTTATTGATTACCTTTGCATGTCCTGCCTTAACAGCCACATCTACACTGCTCACATCAATAAGGGTCCTCACCTCCTTGATGGGCAGGCCGATTTTAACGGCCATGGTTGGTGCCGCCGCAAGACCTAAGATAAAGGCCGAAGCGACAGATATGAATAATAACCTTTTCATAATACATCCCTCCTTTTTACTTCAATTCAAAGTTTACATGCGCAATCCCTTTTGCAGGGACCTCTATCTCTTTTGAGAGTAATACAGGCTTATCGTAGAGCGCCCTCCCATCATCATCAAAGCCGGTCACCTTCCAGCTCTCGTGCCATACCTTCAGGGTATACTTCCCTGGCGGGATATTATCAATAACAAATGTGCCTGTCTCATCTGTCACAGCATGATAGGGGTGGTCAAATATCATGGCATAACCCCTCATATGGGTATGAGAATCACATGTGATATCCGCCTGACCCATCCTTCTTATCTTTGCAACAACGACCTGATTCTGCTTGGGCTGACCTTTGTTCAGTGTCTGTATCCCATCCACATTTACATTGATGTTATGGAGAATCGGGTCAGAGTTGAGCACGGCCAACTCTGTCCCCTTGACCAGGGTAAAGACATGGGGGGCAAAGAGACACTTCTCCTGATTCAGGTCAGTCTGCTTTTTTCTTTCAATTGTCTTTCCCTTCTCGATATTCTCAAGGTAACCAATTGCAAATCTAACGCCCCCATCCTTTCCAACAACCAGGGCCTCCGATGATTTCTCCTTACCACAAAAGTCCTCATTCTTATTCACCTTAAGAGAGGCAAGCTTCGGTGGATTACCGGTAAACTTAACATGCCCCATGATCTGGCCACCGTTCTTGACCTCCATCTCGTCATAGGCAATACCCAACGCGGGACTGAGTACAAAACAACTAACAAATAATAGAAGCATAATCTTCTTCATCCATTTCACCTCCTTTCTATTCTGTTTTAACACTTGCACAACTGTCTCAAATATTTCACAAGCTCTTTTATCTCTGCATCAGTCATGGTCTTGCCCCAGGGTGGCATCATAGTGGACTTGCCGGTGGCCTTTCCACCATCTCTTATCACATTTTCGATATCCGCATCTGTGAGCTTGCTCATCCCCTTGGTGTCTGTGTGGTCTCTGGGAGTAACTGGCTGCTCCTTTGTTGCATTTGGCCCGTCTCCTTTACCATTCAGACCATGACACTGGGCGCAGTACCATTTGTAATTTTCCCCAGGTGAGGCCCCGAAGCCCTGCCCCTGAAGGACAAAACATAATGCCAGCACAATGATTATCACACCTGAAATTATTCCCTTTTTCATCTCCTTATACCCCCCTCCTGTATAAAGTTAAAAGCTCGCCACATAGGACGCTACACTCTTCATCTCTGAATCATTCAATACACCCGCATAGGTGGGCATCCTCTTTACCGGAATAATGGCCTGCGGGTTCTTCAGATAGGCATAAATCCAGTCCCCCTGAAGCCTCTTCCCCGCATCCACGAGGGACGGTCCAGTGAGACCCCCTGCCACCTTTGCGCCCCTCATAGATGAGTGACAACCATAACACCCCTGTTTCTTCTCAAAGACCATCTTCCCCATAAGGTCTTTCTTTGCCTGGATTGTCCCTGTCACTACATCTTTTGACGTGAGGGTCATCAGGTAGTCTGTCACATCGCCGGCCTCCTTACCTGAAAGTTTAGAATGGTCACCTGGGTTTTTCTTCTCTATGGAATTATAGGCCATCTGCCTTATGGGCTTTGGATCCTGCAGCCATTTCACAAGCCACTCCTTTTTGAACTTGCTCCCTGCAAACCACAGGTCCGGACCTTTTCGTTTTAACTTATCCTCAAAGGTCTTGTCCTGATTAGGCCCCTTTGTCAGATGACAGGCGCCGCACTCCTTTGCCTCGAAAATCTTCTGCCCTCCGGCCACATCGGCATTAGCAGTTCCTGCAAGGATCAATGTAAAAACCATTGAAAAAAATACAACTGTCAGCTTTTGATAGACTTTAATCAGTTTCATCTTTGAAAATCCTCCTTATCCCATAAATCTTTTTTTTGCCTCTTCCATCACCGGCAGGGTAATCTCCCTGTAGCCCTTTTCTCTGGCATACTTTTCTATGCCGGTCTTTGCCATAGGTCTCACAAATGGAGGTATCTGTTCCAGACGTTTTTCAGCCTCCTCGCTCCAAGCAATCCCTGTTTCTGTCCCTTCATCCAGGTTAGTCCGGGTCATCTCCAGGGCTTCAGGCGGAGAAGTTCTTCCGCCAATCTTGATCCCCATGGAATGTACCAGTTGGGTCTCTCCAGGGTTGGCTATCATAGCAAGCCTGTATCCACACTGAGGACATTTAAACGTGATACCGAGAGATTCCCCTATCTCTTCCTGTAAATCATAGAGTAAATAGTTCTCACACTTCAGGCATATAAATTTCATCTAAACCTCAAATTTGTCCTTACATTATATCTTTTCATCTGTTTACCCACTCCTCCTCACCCTCCTCACAAGCCAGAACTCACCAAGTCCTAACCCTGCAATACCCAGGAGGGTATATAGATAAACACTCATCGGGACCGTAGTCTCCAGGATCACATAATGCCAGGATGAAAGACTCATCAGGAGGTTATGTTCCCCATTGGAGCCATCCCAGACATTTAATGCCAGAGGGATGAACTTCCCCTTTTCAAACTGGATATCATTCTTGTCCTCAGTAAGGAGAGGTCTCTTAATAACAACCTTCCAGACGCCATCCTTCCAAATGCCTTTCCCTTTTATCTGTTGACCCTCAGGGGGTTGGATTTTCATTGGCTGACCGGGACTTGAGGCATTTACCTCTTCGACAGGAGGCTGGCCAGACTCCTCCAGATCTGACTTCCAGACCCACAGGTTTACAGTATTACCCGACTCACCCCTGAAGAAGTGAGGCTTCCTGGTCCCCGCAGGGATTGCCGTTGGAAACTGCAGGGCTATAGAGTCCCTGAAATTGCCAATATCCCTTGTGATCTCCTCCCAACTGACATAGCCTTTGTATACATCAGATACTTTATATTCCTTCTCAGGATTATGTACTGTGTCCTTGAACCTGTCCCCCCACTCCATAAGAAAGGCGATCTCTTTATCATTGTATAAGGCCCTGATAGTAACCAGGTCCACACTCGGGTTCTCCCATCTCGGCTTTGCTATAACCTGTCCGGCCATCAGTACATCTATGGAGGCGGCACTGCCCCACAGGGTATTATCAGGGTCAGCAGGGAGTTCACCACTTACAAATTTTGCACTAAGTACCGGGTTATTATTGACCTCCCTTTTCTGGAGTGAGACAACATAGTTGGCCAGATGCCATCTCTCTTCATCATTCAGGGAGTCTGTAAATGACGGCATAGGTGTGCCATTTATCCCTGTATTAAACCTCAGATATATATCCCTGGTTGTATTCCCACCTTTGTATCTCCATCCCTTTGTAAGATCAAATGGGAGGATGGGGTCACCTCTGAATTTGTCTTTGAGTCGGGGGGAGTTAGGGCCATTACCCCGTCCGCCATCACCGTGACACTCCCAGCACATCATCTCCTGGAATATCTTCTTCCCCTTTTCAATACTCGCCTGTGATGACTTTATCTCACTGGATACATTAACTACCGCCTTATATGGATCAAACTCAGGATCGTTAAAGTCTTCGGAAAAGGTCTTTATAAAATAGATGACCTGCCACCTCTCCTCTTCTGTAAGACCGCTCTTGATCTTGTCACTATCAAAGGTCTGCATGGCAGTTCCAGGTAAACCGCGGCTTATGACCCTGAACAGGTCTTCATCCGTTGGCAGTTCACCACTGCCAGTGGAACGGAATTTATAGAGACCTTTAGTAAAATCTCTTGGACGCGGGATAAGCTGATATGCCACCGGTCCATCCCCATCCCCCTGGAGCCCGTGACAGAAGCTGCACCTCATGTAATATATAACTCTTCCCTTCTCTATTGCCTCAGGTGTCTTTGCCGGCTTTTTACCAGCGGGCTCATCCGCTGCCTGAACATGAGTCAACAATAAGCAGCTAAGAGCAACCAGGAAAAACAGGGATACAGAAACCCTTTTTATCACGACTTACCTCCTTCTGACCTCTAACTTCTTGTCCAGCTTTCTGGACAGACCTGAAGGTCTGTCCCTACTCCTTCTTTTCCCCACCCTCTGCCAGCTTCTCAGGCTGACGCGGTGTCTTCTGGGCAAGCTCATACTCGGCCATGATGATCCTCCACCTGTACTCCTCCGGAATATCTGCCTTCCACACCGGCATGGCAGAGTCCCATGGCGTGGCCTCCTGGGGCAGCCCCCTCCCGCCTGTAGAAACCCTCCAGAAGGTATAACCCTCCACAATAGTCTCAATGGTCCCATTCTCCGTAAAATTGATGGGCCTCAGCCTGAAACCATCAGCCATAGGGCCATCCCCGCCTGTAGAGTCGCCATGACAGGCCCTGCAGTTCATCGCATAGAGGATCCTCCCCTCAAAGAGATACTTCTCTTTCAATGCCTGTCTCGCCTTATCCCTGCTGACGTTCCCGGCCTTCATATCTTTCAAAAATGCCTGCATCGGTTCTGTCGGGATGAAGCCGAGGATATTGTCATATTCCCCCTTAACCTTTTCTATCTCACTCGCCGCCTCAGGAATGAACTGGACATTATTCCCTTTCACCTCCTCGATAAACTTATCCACCTCACTATCGCCCGGGTTCATCAAGGGGTTTTTAAGCGATTCCATATCCTTTGGAAAGTTACTGGAGGGGTGCTGGATCCTGAGGGATGTGGGGGAGCTGACCTTTGGCACTGTGGCAGAATATATCTGCCAGCCAAAGAGCAACGGGATTATCGCAAGCACAACAGTCCTTGTCCTTGAACCATACATGCCGAGCAGCAGTCTCCTGATGGGGGTTAAAAACTCCTCCAGCCTCTCCTCTGAAAAGGAGATATAGATAAACAGGGCTATGATGGTCAGTATTATATAAAAAAGGGCTAATGTCCCTGGAACAGGAAGAGGGAATGGGAGCCCGGTTAGCCAACGTGAAACAAAGGGTATGACCCATTTGATTATCAGGTAAATGATCAGGAGGGCGACCACCGTGGACCAGAACCTCCCTAATTTAAATCCTTTTAAAGTCATTTCTTCTCCTTTTGCATCAGCATAAAGGCCAGCACATCCTGATAGTCCTTAACCGTAATGGCCTCGGTCAGCTCCTCGGGCATGATGCTCTTGTTCTTGTCCTGCGTGATCTCTTTGATGTCCCCCTTCGCTATGGACGCAACCTCTCCATTCTCCAGGATAAGGTCTACACCGCTTGCATCCTCCTTCGTCTTTATGCCAACAAACTTCCTCCCCCCTTTATCGATCACCACATATGTCTCAAAGCCGGGTGTAAAGGTCGTCGACGGTTGGAGTATAGATTCAGAGATATACTTCAAACCCTTTGTCCCTACGTTAGAGAGGTCAGGCCCAACATTCCCGCCTTCCCCTTTCAATGCATGGCATGACAAACAGGCCGCCTGGAATACCTCTTCCCCATGTCCTGGATCGCCTCCGCCTGCAGCCGAGGCCGCATGGATCTTATCCCAGTACTTCTTACTAATCTCTGTGGGGTTGTTGATCGCCTCGATATCCACCTCTCCGCCCTGACTCTGAAGATATGAGATTACCGCTTTTATCTCATCAGGGGTAAGAGAGATCGGTGGCGCATAGACAATGGCCATCTCGTTTTTATAACCATCTACTAAATAGGCGCTGGGATTCCCTATACATTCCACTAAATAGTCTGTAGGCGTATAAGGGAGGCCCGTCTGTTTTTCCCTCTCCTTTGCCCTCTCTGCAGCCCTCTGACCTATGGGAAGCGGAAACTTCTCACCGTAAACCCCAAGGTTCGGGCATCTCACAGCGCTACCCCTGTCGCCCATACTGTGACAGGTCCAGCATCTGCCCTTACCCCAGAAGATAGTCTCACCTCCCTCCGGGCTTACAGTAACAACGCCTGCCGCCTTCTTCTCCCCGCCTGTCATATTGGTTATTGCCCTCCCAATACCCAGGAAAAGCCCCACCAGTATTAATAAGAATATAAAAACCTTACCTATTGCCTGAATCATTAAGCTCCTCCTTAACTCCCTCTGACACCACCTTCGCCTTGCTCTTTGCAATTGCCCCCAGCCAGAACATAAAGGCAACGGCCACAAAAAATACCACCGTCGCCAGCCCAACCATCTCCGTCATGGTATAGTTGCTCGGGGTATATGCCCACTCTGATGTATCCCTCATCACCCCGAAGATATGCCAGTCACTCCTCAGCCCTGAACGGACAAAACCCATCAGCCCCATGGTCAATGTTATTAATATCGCAAGGAGCAGCAATGCATACTGACTCGTCACGGTCATCTTCCCCCACTTCAGTGTCCCCATCTCCTTAGCGCCTTTGAAGAGGAAAATATCTATAGCCGTCACGAGAATGATGCAGGCAATGAGCTGGAGAAACTGGCTTACTGCAACATTCCTCAGGAAAGGACTTGCCTTCTCCATCACAATGAAACCGTACACGCCCAGGAACCCCGTCACACTGAATACAGTTGTCCCGAGGTAGAGACCCTGTGCAAAGATACCCCTGTCCCTCAGGGCCAGCACAACTGCGGCCGCTGCTGAAATACACTGGAAGGTTAAGAGCATCCCCACGGTCCTGAAGTAGATTGCCTTGTCAGGGGAGAGATCAAGCACCTTCGGGTCTGCTGTCAGGAGAAAAAGGGCATACTGCCCTATGATGATAATCGCCAGGATACCCGCTATAGGAATGATGATCCTCGGCGCCTTCCCCTGTTTTGAGACAGGAACCCTTTCCGTCTTGTTCCCTCTCCGGTAGAGGAGAAAACTGAAAAAGGTAGATAGTATAATAAGGTTTATCACCGCATTCTTGGCCGGCATAAGCCCGAAGTATTTCAGTGTGGGGTGATACTGGCTGCCCCCCATCCTGCCCACCTCTTCCCCGGTCAATGGTAAATTATGCGGGGTCAGCAAGATGGCAAAAGAGATAACAATCAATACAAGGATAAATTTGATGTAACCGTAGTAACGCTCGGCCCCGGGTATCCGGGTCATCCCGCTCCAGAGATAATAGTTACTTATCAGAAAAAGTGTCCCAACCAACATTACCTGCATGATAAATGTCCATGAGAAGTCCCCCCCCATCATATTGTTCCCCATAACCGCACTGGTGGAATAGACCTCCCTCCCAAGATAATAGCCTGCAAAGGGTAAGGGGATAAGGCCTGCTATCGCTACAAAGTTGCTTATATAACCCATCCAGTCATAATGCGCCCTGTCCTCATCTGTCCTGGAACCGATAAACTTCACCGCAGCATAGGCCCCGGCAATCAACCCGCCAAAAGCGAGATTCCCAAGCATCCTGTGGATCGCAATGGGGGTGGAGAGGTGATTGTCGAATGCCTGCCATGTGGTCCCTATGAAATCCCCTCTCTCTGTGACACCCGTGGGCCCCATCATAAAGCCCACCCAGCTATTGGCCATATGTACAATCGCTATCCCGAATATGTTCAAAAGGATCCCTACAAATATATGGAAGGATTTCCTGTCTTTCATAAGAAAAAGACCTGCACCGAATGGAAACATGTAAAGAAATGTTATAAATGCCCTCGTATCTCCCCTCATATGGGGACCCCATACTCCAAATAGGAACAATAGACCGGCAAGGAGTATAAGCCCACCTATCCCCTTCATTACAAGCTGAAACCTCCTGTTAAAGCTAAATCCCCCTTTGAGCGACTCCCACCCATAATAATAGAGATACAGTGAAAAGGTCTCTCCAAAGAAGAGAAGGGCATAGAGTATCATCACATCCTTGAATATACCGGCCATATACCCCATAAATGTTGGATAAAGGGTGAAGAGTGTGAAGGCAAGAAGCCCTCCCAGGGCTGCTGTGGTTGCATAGGCAACACTTAAAAGACTTGTAAACTCATAGGCAAGTTTGTCAAACTTCTTATCTTTGTTCCTCCAGCCCACAATCTCTATAATCACGGCAAAGAGGGGGACACCGAGTACAAAGGCCCCGAAATAGAGGTGCATCTGGGCTATGAACCAGACGAGTTTCCTTGAGTCAAGACCAAATATCTGCCTGTACTCGTTGGCCTCCAATGCCAGGGCCGGCACGGCCATCAGGAGAATCATAAAGATCCCTATGCTGCCGATTCCTAAAAATCTTTTACAAAACTTTATCATTGTTTGCTCCATATAGTTGAACTATTCAGGTCTATTTAATCCTTTTTTCCTCAACACCAATTCCCTTTCAGCTACAGATGCAACACTATAGCCTCCAAGGGTCTCTATAAATTTATTTAGACATTCCTTCCAGATATCATGTACCGGGCATATCTCCTCTCTATCACATAAACCGTTCCTTACAAGGCATTCATTGAAATAGATTTGCCCCTCTACAGCCTCGATAATCTCCAGTAGTGTAATTTCCCTCGCATTCCGTGCTAATACAAAACCACCTTCCTGCCCACGATAGGATTTTAATAAACCCTTTTTCGCAAGGCTCTGAAGCAGTTTGGATAGGTACGCCCTTGGTATACCCCTGGCCATGGCAATCTCTTCAACGTAAGCAACATCAGCACCCTTTTTCCCTGCAATATACACAAGACCACGTATGGCATACTCTGCACCTTTGCTTAATCTGAACACGGATACCCATATTACACATTAAAAGTTTATTCCCACATAGGCCCCGAAAGTTGAATAGGTGGCCTTAATGCCAGGATCCCCTGAAGCGATGGTATTTCTGTAATCCACACCGAGGCTGAGGAGTTCATTGAGCATGTACTCTACACCTGCTCCATAGTGATAACCGATATCGAGGTATGTGGTGTCATTAGATGGCGGCGAATTCACCATGAAGGCAAGACCGATCGGAATTATCCAGGGCCTGATCTTCCCAAGCTCAAAGCGATACTTCGGGGCAACTACGACATTCAGTTCCGAGACGGTCACATTGGATGTCTCGTATTGGGCACCATCCTCTGCTGTGTTAACCGCCTCATCCTTCAGGACACTGGCAGTCTGGAGGACCTTTTTATCCGAGAACTTGGCATAATCCACCATAACCTCGCCCAGGAGGGTGTTGCCAAACAACTTTGTCAGCGGAACATCAAGCCCTGCACCTATGGCATTTCCGCTGTCATCATCGTTTTTGCCGCTAAGCCCATAAGTATCAGTGAAAGCCTGCTCTCCCC
>Ga0209521_10003264_pt1 | contig 13110 bp, 11 predicted proteins | sample Rifsed19ft4_FD_184016 | JGI IMG/M metagenome (GOLD analysis project Ga0209521, IMG submission 184016) | Soil microbial communities from Rifle, Colorado, USA - sediment 19ft 4 (version 2) | ecosystem: Environmental > Terrestrial > Deep subsurface > Rock core/Sediment | place: Rifle, Colorado... | reverse complement strand
AGATGCCAATCATAGTAACAGCTTCGCGCTAAAGGTCAAAATTGAAGAAGCTGTTAAAGAGATAAAAAAAAAGGCAGACCAAGAGGCATACCGATATTTATCAAAGACATGGGACAGAAAAGAGGTCCAGAAAATAGAGAGGCTGAGGGATAAAGGAGCTAATCCAGGAGAGATCCTTGCAAACGTTCCTTATAATCAAAGAAAAGAGTTGAAAGAGGCCATTGATGTCCGGGAACAATACTTTCTTCAGAAAGCAGATGAGATTAACACCTGGAATGGAGTGAAGCTGCAAAAAGTTGAGGAAAAGATAATTCATACCACAGGATCTTACGAAGAGACGAAGATTATTCAACCGTATTCAGTTAGCTTAATCGTCCTCAGCAAGGTCAAATAAGGCCTGTCTATTCTTATGAATAAAAGTGAATATATGGAAAGAAGAGAAATAATTTTTATCAGTTTTTTGATTGTTAGTTTTCAGATGATCGGAATATTTCCCGGAAGACTCGATATAAGCGATCTTTTTTTTGTTACGATTGTACCCCTTTGGCTGATCCTTATTTTTACCAGAAAGAATTATCAGATTGTTGGCAGCTCATTAAATTATCTTAATCTGGCCCTCCTGTCTATTGGGATTCTATCTGTCATCAATGGTGGATTAGCGTCTATAAATACGATGCTTTCTCTTATCAAGGCGATGCTTTTCTCCTTTCTAATCATTGATATTGTCAGAAGAAAAGAGTGTGTTGTCTATTTTATGAAGACACTGATTGTCGTAACGACATTTTCTGCCATCGTGGGCATCTTACAGGAGATAATATTCTTGAAAACTGGTGTCATCTTTGCTGCATATGATAAGAGAAATATCGGCTTGATACTTGAGCAGACGTCCATGGGAACATTCCTGAGAGTGCCTGCATTTACGAAGATGCATTTGTTCCTGGCAAATTATCTTGTTTTAAGTCTCCTGATTGTTTTCAATGCCTTTTTGTATCTATGGAATTCTTTGAAAGGAAAAGATAAGAAATGGCTCACCATTTCCATGGTTATTACAGGCATAGCACTGATACTAACTTTTTCAAAGACAAATTTTATTGGATTGGGTGTCGGAATACTGTTCTCTGTGTTGATAAAGTGGCCTCCTTACTTCATACATATATCTTTATTATTGCTCCTTTTCATGGTATTTGCCTATTTGGGTGGATTTGTCCATATCTTTTATGAATCGATTATTTCTGAAATGCAATTATTAGGAGACACAGGTCTTCGATTAGAATTAATGAGGGGGGGTATAGAAGGTTTTTTCAATAAATATCCATTTATAGGCGCCGGCCTTGGGCAAGGTAAAAAATACACTCAGGATGCCATCGGATGGGGGGCCCATAATGCTTTTGTCCTTGCAGCCGATGATGTAGGCATTTTCGGCTTGCTGATCTTTTGCTCTATCTTTTTATATGGGGCGTTAAGGTTGATTTTTGCCATATTTATTGCAAGAGATCCGGAAGAAAAAGCCATTCTTAAGACGCTCCTTGTAGGGCTCATTGCTTTATTAATCAATATTCAGTTTCAACCCGACTTTCTATCATACTACAACTGGATATATATAGGCTTCATCGAAAGCGCTGTCATTGTCATTCGAAAAAGATCCAAAATGTTTCAGCAAGAAAGCATGGCCATGGTGAGTTAATTTGATTAGGATCGGATTTGAGATATTGCGGTATTTAATTGACTTAGTTATACTGTTTTACTAAATTACTGGAGAAATTGCTTAATAAAACGACATGAAAGATCCAACCCTGATAGATTACTGGTTTATTCTTTATAAAAGAAAAAAGGCCATTTATTTAATAATCATGCTATCGATCATATCGGCTGCAGTTATCAGCAGTATACTGCCAAAAACCTATGAGGCAAAAAGTGTTTTCTTCATACCTCAACAGGAAAACAATCTCTCTTTTTATAGAGACAATAATGGAGCGACCCGCAATATGTTAAAGCCTCAGGTCCAACAAGAGGTCCATGCCCCCTATTTGGGGTTCTTGCAAAGCAATGCCATTATAGAGCAAATCCGAAATAAGTATCCCCGGAAGCCCTTCAGCAGATATAAGAAGGATGTTGATTTTTCCCTGAACGATGAATATATGTTAGAGGTATACGTGAGAGACAGGAATCCGGAGGTTGCAGCAAATATTGCAAATGCCTATCCTGAGGTATTGAATGAGATGATAGGCGGGTTTTCGTTACAGCTTGCCATGAAAAATCTCAGGACGTTAGAGACGCAGAAAGAGGAAACCAGAAATAAGCTGGCAGAATCAGAGAAAGCGCTAAAGGACTATCAGGAAAAAAATAAATTATATTATATGTCAGAAGAAGCCCCGCAGCTTGTCTCGCTAAAGGTTAGTTTTATAAAATCGCTGGATGACTCTATGGTCAGCCTTAAAGACACGAGTCAGGAGATAGATAGTGTACAGGCACAAATAAAAAAGGAGACCACCATCTATGTCCCGGAAGAGATGGTCGTAACGACCCCTTTAATTGAAGATCTAAAAAGGCAGATAGTTGATCTGGAGATCAAGATTGCAAGCACAAAGGGCGCCCTCAAAGAATCTCATCCGGCTGTGGTCGCCTTGAAAGAGCAATATACAGAGGCGCAGGCCAATCTTGATAAAGAAGTAGATCGGTTAATCAAGAGCCAGTTAAAGTCTCCTAATTCATTTTTCGAGACGCTTCGCCAGAATCTTGTCAATCTGAATGTTAAAAGAGAAACCCTGGAGACCCGTATTAATGCCCTAAAGAGTGCAATAGCAGATATTGATACGAGGATTAACAGGTTTCATTCCTTTGGTTCTGAGATGAATCAATTATCCAGGGAGGTGGAATTAAATAAGAAACTCGTTGAATCCCTGCAGGTAGGATTCGAAGAAGAAAGGGCCCAGATAGCCAGAGAGATACAGGCTGTGGTCGTAGTGGATGTGGCCACCCCTCCAACGCGGCCGGTATTTCCCATTTTATGGTTAAACGTTCTGGTTGCAACTGCATTAGGTTTAATCGGAGGGGTGTTCTTCAGCTTCTTCCTGAATTACCTTGAATCTATCAGAGAGGACAGGTGGGGGGAGGTGCTTGCGGAGGAAGATGACGAGAAACCAGTGGTAATCTATGAAGACATTTTCAAATAACTTAAAGAAGAAGATCGAAATAAGAGAACGCCTGAATATCCTTAACGAAATACAGAGGCATTTAGAAGGTGAAGGGATTATTTCAAGAACACCCTTTTTGATACTTAGGAGATTTAAAACTTACTTGGAAAGTATTGGAGAAATGTTGATCGGCTGTCTAATTGGGTTATTCTCCACTATAGTTACTTTCATTGTCGTTGTGAAATTACTCCACATTCAGCTCTAATCTTCCATATGTTTATATTTAGAAATCTTAAAAAGGCTGTTGACCTATATGCTAAAAAGGTTAGAAAAGGACATTTTATAAAACTCTGCTGCACGGTCGAGCAAAAAAAAAGAGAAGGAAAGTACCCTTACGAGGGGAAATGGCTCACAACGGATGAAATTACGAGATTGCAGGTAGAGCTAAAGAAAAAAGACAGGGTCATTTTCTGCGAGATACTATCTCTTTATATTTTCTTAAGTATTATCATCCTGGGTTCATATTGGTTGATGGTTCGCTTTCTTATACCACGATAAGGTTACGCGCTTTAAACATATTCATTTACCATGAAAAGATATTCTATTCTTGCTTGCCCACTGTTTTAAACGAGTGGGGCATACTGCTATGGGACAAGCCCGGATACTCACATTATCCAGTTAAAGAAATCACGAAACTACTTTCTCATTGAGCCTATTTGAGAGGGAGAGAGGGATGAGTATCTCGCACATTCAGGAAAACCGGCCGCTATAATTAAACATTATATAGCTGTTGAACAGCCTATGAAATACGCGGAGTTTACTACAAATGACAGGAATCCTCTGAAACGGTTAATTCACAGACGCCGTATGGCCGATGCCCTTTACCATATCGATGATCTGCCCCGCTTCAGGAAAGTTATTGACTTTGGGGCTGGCGACGGACATCTGTGTCGTCAGCTGGCGGATAGGGCGGAAAAGGCCATTATTTTCTGTTACGAACCCTGTTCCTCATTAAGGGAAGAGGCGGTCAATAACCTGAGATATCTGTCCAATGTCAAGGTGATTTCATCCTTGGAAGAACTCACGGGGCATAAATTCGATCTTCTATTCTGCATGGAGGTGTTCGAACATCTTCCACAGGAAGAAACATTTGAAGCCATTGAGTCCATTTACAGGCTTCTGGAAAAGGAAGGGATTGCCGTCATCGGCGTTCCTATAGAGGTGTTTTTGCCAGCTTTCTTTAAAGGAGTGTATAGGTTTCTTGGTCGACGTGGAGAATTTGATGCGAAGATTACAAACATCTTACGGGCGACTTTCGGAATGACCCCCGGGAACCGGCCTGCTGGAGAATTGGAGAGTGGACTGAATTACTACTTTTACCATCTGGGCTTTGACCATCGGAGAGTGTACAAACTCTTGAAGAGCCATTTTGAAGTCTTACGGGTCAAGGGGAGCCCTTTCAAGAGATTCGGCACGTGGCTCAACTCGGAGGTTTACTTTGTAGTTAAAAAAGTAGGATGAGGTTACGATGAAAAAAAATATTCTATTCTTGCTCATAGACTGTCTCCGTGCAGATGTGGCATACGGGGAGAAGGGACAGGCCCAAACGCCCACATTATCCAGTTTAAGAAAACGGGGAACTACCTTCTCAAATGCCATTTCTGTAGCAAGCAATACCTCTCCAAGTGTTGCCAGTATGTTGACCGGGCTTTATCCGTATGCCCATGGGATCCGTAGTCTCCTGGGCTACAAGCTTCATCCCGATTGTGTCACGCTGGCAGAGCTGCTGAAAAGACAGGGATACAAGACCTGTGCGATGGTCAGCGGTCCTCTTACTGAAGAAATGGGGCTCAATCGTGGGTTTGACCGCTATCAATGGCGGTCCGGCAACTCCCATTTTTATAACGGGTTCGGGGATGAACTGGTTACATTTATCAGGGAAAGGTTTCCTGATGGTCCGTGGTTCCTGTTCGTCCATTTCTTTGAACTCCATGTTCCGAGGCGAGTGACAGAACGATTCAGGTCATCCCATTATGGGAAAGCCCCTTATGAACAGTCCCTGTCTTGCCTGGACTGGCATCTTGGAGAGGTATTGAAGGAAGTGGATATGGAAAATACTATGGTGATACTTCATGCAGACCATGGCGAGAAATATCTCTCTCGTTTCTGGGAGAACATTATCCCAAGATACAAGAAACAATTTATGAGAATCGGATGGCGCCTGGGCCCTGAATCGAGGCTTGGCCGCTCTTTGTGGCTTGGGCATAGCTATCACTGTTACGACTTCCTGATGAGGGTGCCTCTAATTATAGCTGGGAAAGGGATATTTCCAGAGGACAGGACCATCACGTCCATGGTGAGTCAGATAGACATTCTACCCACCATCCTGGATGCAGTAGGTCAGCGGGAGGATATGCCCGGCAAGATAGAGGGAAAGAGCCTGATCCCCCTGTTGAGTGGAGAAGACTATACTGACAGGCACTGCTATGTTCAGGCCTGTGATCCGGAAATCCCGGAAACCGAGTGGTTGGCCGGGCTCAGGACGACCAGATGGAAATATCTTATACCCCTTAATGGAGGCAAGCGAAATCCCATGCTTTATGACTTGCAGAACGATCCATATGAGACAAGGAATGTCATTGACAATAACCCCCGGGTAGTTGAAGAGCTACAAAAGGAGTTTGCAGAAATGATAACCAGAGGGGCGCAGCTTTATTCTCCTGATAGAATACGGATGTCAGATGATGAGAAGGAAAAGGTGGGGAGTTTATTAAAAGAACTTGGGTACCTGTAATGGAGAAAACATGATGAAACAAAAGGTATTAATTATAGGAGTAGATGGTGCTACTTACCAGATTATAAGACCCATGATAAAGGAAGGAAAGCTTCCCAACTTTGAGCGTCTAATCAATACGGGGGTTTCGGGGGACCTGACAACTACAATCCCCTCATTGACGCCAACGGCGTTTACAACCCTAATGACCGGGGTTAATCCTGGCCATCATGGGATATTTGATTTTGCCGGTGGGGTTCACAGGGATTACCGATCCCGTATTATTCTAAATTCTTCTAACATCCATGTGAAGACTATCTGGGAGATCATATCTGAAAAAAATAAGAAGGTCATCTCAATTGGCGTACCATTTACCTACCCGCCCTTTCCTGTCAACGGGATTATGGTCTCTGCCGGCATGCCTAATCCGGAAAAGGGACAGGATGTGAAAATATTCCCACCGGAAGTAGGAAAGGAGATCATGGATTATATAGGAGGAATCCAGCATAAATATCTTACCCGGCGGGGGAGTGGATTCTGTGGAATGCCACAAATGGAGTTTTATGAGGACCTTCAGGAGAAGGTGTACTATGTCTTTGAGAAAGTACGCGGCATATTTTTCTATTTATTCAATAAATATGAATGGGATATCTTTATGGTTCATTTTAACCTTACAGATATGCTTCAGCATAACTTCTGGCGATTCATTGATCCCGGGCATGTATCCTATGACAAGTCCCTGGCTGAACATTTTGAGAATACTATTTATAAGGGATATCAGGACATTGATAAATTGATTGGAGAAGTGTTGGCGAAGACAGATCAGGAAACAAACGTCATTGTTCTGTCAGACCATGGTTTTGGTCCGGTTCATTATTTGTTCAATATGAATTACTGGCTTGAGGAGATAGGTCTGCTCAAACGTAAAAAGAGGTATATCGGTCGTTATAAAGTTCACAGGACTACCTTTCAGCGAGGGCTTTCAAGGTTGGGGTACCAGAATCTTGCAGATCATCTGCCCACCTGGCTTTCCGGAATGAATCTTCCTGTTGTGAGGCGTAACATTGACCCGGGAGGGGCCTTTGCCTTCCGGAATCAGTCAGACCGTTTTGCAGAGATGATAGATTGGAAAAGAACAAGGGCATATGCAGATGTCCACGGCATTAACCTTAATCTCAGGGGCAGGGAACCGGAAGGGGTCATAGAGCCTGGAAAAGAACAGGAGCAGGTCATCAGTTATATAATGAATCAGCTCTTATCCGTGCGTGACACAGAGACGAATGCTACAATCATAGGTGAGGTATTGAAAAAAGAGGACATTTTCAAAGGTCCTTGCACAGAGGAAGCTACAGACATCTATTTCTTCTTTAAAGAAGGATATCACCATATTCCCTCTCCGGATTTCATGAGCAAGGAGAGGTTTACGAAATTAAATGACAGTATACCCTTTAGCGGCCACCACGTTTCCCACCGGTCAACTCAGAAGGGGATATTCCTGAGTAGTGGGCCGGGAATGAAACAGTCAACGGAGTTGCAGGAGGCGAACATGATGGATATAGCGCCAACCATCCTCTACCTCCTCAATTTGGAGATTCCGGCTGAAATGGAAGGACGGGTACTAAGAGAGGCTATAGACGAAGACCTCTTGAACAAACGCCAGGAGATGCGGATAGAGAATAGCGAGTTCAGGGTTAAACGAGAGAGAAAGGCCCTTTCAGCGAGAGAGGAAGAGAAAATCCGGGAACAGTTGAAAGGATTGGGCTATCTTTAATGACAAAATCAGACAAAATGATGGTAATAAGTCTTGATGGGGCGACTTTCGATATTATTCAGCCTATGATTGACCGGGGTGAGCTTCCTAATATTGGAAGTTTGATGTCAAAATGTTATTTTCCAGGCGTATAGGAAAGTCGACGCAGCCATCGGTGAGATACTTAAAAAGTCTGGGGAGAATGTAACCGTATTGATCATGTCAGACCATGGATTTGGTCCTATCTTCAAGAGATTTCATGTTAATAATTGGTTGGCAGAAAAAGGATTCCTGAAACTTAGATATGGCTCTCATCAAAAATGGAGTAGGAAAAACGTGCCTATTACTATGATGGCAAGAATAAATTATATCTTTCCAAGTTGTCTCCATGGGTACCATGGGTTGCATACAGAATTCCAATCTATAAGAAAGAGAGCAGATCCTTTTATGAATTAATCAATTGGGAAGAGACCCGTGCTTATGCTGATAACCATGGAATAAATATAAATCTGAAGGGAAGGAAACCCAATGGAATTGTTTCTCCTGGTCAGGAATATAAGAGTCTCATAGAAACATTGACTACAGAGTTGTACAGTTTGAAGGACATGAATGGCTCCGAAAAGATTGTTGAGCAGGTCTTGCGCAAAGAGGAGATCTATAAAGGTCCCTTTATTAATGAGGGAACAGACATTATTCCCCTTCTTCAGCGTGGGTATTATATAGCGTATCAGGTAGAAGGAAGTTTGACATTCGATCGAATTCCGGATTTTCATATAAGTGGTCATCACAGCAATAATCTCTGTACTCAACAGGGAATATTAATTGCCAATGGAGAAGTCATAAACAAGAATGGAACACTGAGGGGAACAAGAATTCTGGATCTGGCCCCCACTATTCTCTATCTTATGGGCCTGCCGGTTCCGGGAGAGATGGAAGGGAGGGTCCTTTGTGAGGCCATACGCCCTGGGCATCTTGATGCCAATCCTGTTATTTTGGGGCAAACAAAAGGTGATAGCATTACACAGGTACATCGCCAGAAGATAACCCTGTCCGAAGAAGAAGAAGAGGAAGTCAAAGACCAGTTAAGAAATCTCGGATATCTCTAAAAGCACCTGAAAGGAAAATATCTTTAATGAAGTTATCCAATAGAATAGTCTCCAATACCATGGACATCTTTACCATAGATATTGTGAGCAAGATTATTGGAATGGGTTTTATGATTTATGCTGCACGGGTTCTTGGTGTAAAAGAATTTGGCACCTTTATCCTGATAGGGACGGTGATCAACCTCTTAAATATGTTCGGCGCTGTCGGTATACGCCCCATGGCGATCCGGGAGATTGCAAAAAATAAAGATCAGGGTGGTAAATACATAAATAATGTACTTGGACTCAGGCTGATTCTGGCATCTGTATCCTATGTGATACTCATCCTTGTGGTTTTAATTGTTGACTATGAACCCAGAGTAAATAAGCTGCTCTACATCATGGGTTTGTCCATGTTTCCTGAGGCCCTGGTCAACACCTTTGGCATCGTCTACATTGCATTTGAAAGGATGAAAATAAACGCGCAAATTTCCATAGTTATTGGCTTTTCATCAACCTGCATATCGATCTTGCTCCTCTATCTTGGATATGGAGTAATGGCCCTTGTCCTGAATGGAATAGCCTTTAGTTTTTTAAATGCTATTATTTATGGATATCATATCTGGACACGTTTCTTCCCTTTCAAGATAGAGGTGAAAGTCAGCATCCTGCGATGGATGTTTTTTGAGTCTTTGCCGTTTGCATCCCATGGCATCATGAACATGATTACCCAGAGGAGCAGCGTCTTTTTACTCTCCGCAATTAAAGGTCCGGTAGATCCCACTGTAGCTATTGGATACTATACGCCGGCGATTAAGGCGATCGATCCACTGATGAAATTGCCTCATAGCATGAGGCTTGCCCTTCTTCCGGTTATTTCAGAAAATGAGAACTCCCCTGAATTGATTAAGAAAATAGTAGAGAATACAACAAAATATCTTCTCATATTCCTCAGCTTTCCCATTATCGTGATGACCACCTTTTTCCCGGAAAAGCTTGTCCTCCTGATCCTTGGAGACAAATACCTTCCCTCGGCATCTATTCTTGGCATCATCGGGGTGGCCTTTGCCTTTAAGGCGCTTAATGCACCCATTATAGCGGTGCTTGCATCTTCAGGACATTTGTACCGTTACCTCTATTTAAGTGGCGGCGTAACTATATTTACCGTTATTTTGAATATCTTTCTTATCCCGAGATACAGTTATAAAGGCGCTGCCGTTACCGTATTGGTAGAGGCCATTATCACTACCCTGACACGGCATTATCTTGTGCGGGACATTTATGGGACGAATCCTGGAGAACAGAAAATGCTGATAAAGGTCTTTTCCACCATAGGGACATCGGTTGTACTTACTTTCATCCTGTACAAGGTTGTCCAGATTCCTGTGCCATTTAGCGTTTCAATAGGATTGGTCGCCTATGGCGGTATGATTTATTTTCTGGGCATTTTTTCAAGGAATGAAATGGCTGTGGTAGTTCGTAGACTCCTAAAAAAGGTTCCTGTCAGGGCTTAAAATATGAATGCAAAACCTTATAAAGTCCTCGTTATAGGAATGGATGGGGCTACTTTTGATGTGATCCACCCCATGGTTAAGCAGGGGAAGCTTCCGACCCTGTCCAAACTCATGGCAAGTGGTGTCTCTGCTTCATTAAGATCCACCTTCCCCCCTGTTACGGCCCCTGCCTGGGTCTCTTTCATGACAGGGAAAAATCCGGGTAAACATGGGGTCTTTGACTTTTGTGCGAACACGACACATGGATACACTCGACCCTTTGTCAGTTCGAGGGACATCCAGGCAAAAACCCTCTGGACACTCCTTTCAGAAAAAGGACGCAGGGTCGGAGTGATCAATGTGCCCATTACGTATCCTCCTGAGGAGGTCAATGGGTTTATCATCCCCGGGTATCAGCGGGCGCTTACCCATAGAGAATATACCTATCCGGCAGGGCTATTCAAGGAGATTGAAAAGATGGGATATCTGTTGGATTATTCAGGTGACATGGTTCCCTATACAGATGATAAGACTGATTATATTGAGGGATGGAAGAGGGTTGTTGAAGCCCGAAAGAAGACATCCCTTCGTCTCATGCAGGAATATGAATGGGATTTCTTCATGACTGTCTATAAGTGTACGGATGAGGTGCAGCATCATTTCTGGAGATATCATGATAATAGTTATCCCGATTGTCCTGAAGATCAAAGGCAGCGATATGGAACGGTCATCGAAGAATTCTATCAGAAGGTCGATCAGGCCGTTGGAGAGCAGGTGGCTTTGCTGGACAAGAATTCCATAGTAATCATCATGTCAGACCATGGTGCAGGGCCACTCCATAAGCATTTCAATCTCAACCGCTGGCTGATACAGGAAGGACACATGGGATTGAAGAGGATGCGATATCTGGGCCTGGCCCGCTATCCATATTCCTACCTCTATTACAAAATACTTCGGCGAGTGGGTATAAATGGTATAGACTGGACAGTACCTCGACATCTCCCAAGGGCAGTTCGAAAGAAGATAGATCCCCGTCTTGGTCTGGATACATCTACACTGATAGATTGGAAGAGGACAAAGGCATACATGGGAAACATGACTGAGCAGGGAATCTATATCAATCTTAAGGGAAGGGAACCGGAGGGGATCATTTCTCCGGGATATGAATATGAAAGATTAAGAGAAGAACTTGCAGAGAAACTCCTCTCCGTCAAGGATCCTGAAACTGGCGCAAAGATTGTGGAAAGGGTCTTTAAGAAAGAGGAGCTCTATCAAGGACCCTATGCGGATAAGGCGGCTGACCTCTATTTCTTATTGAAAGACAACTGGACTTACATTCTCGATGGTACCCTCTATCGGAATGCTCTGGTCTCTCCTGCCAATCCTGTCTCCGGCACGCATCGTATGGAAGGAATCCTGATCATGGCGGGTGATGTCTTTAAAAATGGGATAACGCTGAAAGAGACTTCCATCATGGACATCTTTCCAACAATCCTCTACGCAATGGGTATTCCCATTCCCGACGATCTGGATGGGAGTGTCATTGCAGAGGCGTTTAAGGAGTCTCATATCAGGGACTATCCGGCTCATTTTGAGGAGGCATCCGGAATGGAGACAAAGCAGGAGCCCTTTGCCTATTCCGACAAAGACAATGATTTAATCCGGCAAAAGCTGAAATCCCTTGGCTATATGTAGGGAAAGATGAGAGGATATTCGAGATTTATCTATCGCAGACTTCTCCCGGTTAGGCTTCGCCGGCAAGTGGACCTCTTTTACTCATTAAGACCCGGTATGCATAATCCCGAATTGGTAGACTTACCCCCTGGGAATAGGGTCCTCGTACTTGCGCCTCACCCGGATGATGAGGTCATTGCCTGTGGTGGGACGTTGTATAAGCATCACCTTGCCGGGAATTCTATTACAGTCCTTTATATGACAGACGGTAGAAAAGGAGGGGATGAGACGCTGACTGAAGAGGAATGTGTCAGGATACGACGGGAAGAGGCCCGTCAGGCCGGAAAGATTATTGGAATACATCACCAGATATTTATGGAGAATAGAGACATGGAACTTAAAGAAAATAGAGAGACTGTTTCACAACTTCGTGAAGCTGTAAGTCAGGTGAATCCAGACATTGTTTATCTCCCGTTTTTTCTGGATAATCATCCCGATCATCAAGCTACAAACAATATCTTTATAGCCGCGTTTAATGGACATAAGCGTGAACTAATGTGTTACGCTTACGAGATATGGACCCCCTTTATCCCTAACTGTATCGTTGATATTACCTTATATTCTGATGTGAAGATGGAGTCTCTTAAGAGGTTTCAGAGCCAGGTCAGGAGATTTAACGCCGTCGGGGCCAATCTGGGTCTTATGAAATATCGCTCTGTCATGCACCTGGGAAAGGACGGCTATGCCGAGTGCTTCTTCCGGAGCGACTTCAGGGAATATGCGCGGTTATGGAAGTTGGTGAATAGATGAGGACAAATATAATTAGAAAGGACAACATCATGACAAGAAAAGCATATAATTTATTAGAGAACCATTCAGGTCTCAGTCACACAACCTATTCTATTAAATGTATATTAGGGTTTACTCTTATTTTATTAGCCCTTTTAGGTAATCCTGGTACGGCACGGTCCCAATTACCGGCGCATCCTTGGCCAATGTTTGGTCAAAATCCTCAGCATACAGGGCGAAGTCTACATGTTGGTCCTACTATAGGCGAGAGAAAATGGACTCAAAGGATAAAAGGGATTGTTGAGGGTTCACCAGCTATAGATAGTGATGGGACAATATATGTTGGCAGTCATGACTCTAATCTCTATGCGATACAACCGGATGGGGTTATCAAATGGGTATTTCCGACACT
>Ga0209521_10003262_pt1 | contig 13121 bp, 7 predicted proteins | sample Rifsed19ft4_FD_184016 | JGI IMG/M metagenome (GOLD analysis project Ga0209521, IMG submission 184016) | Soil microbial communities from Rifle, Colorado, USA - sediment 19ft 4 (version 2) | ecosystem: Environmental > Terrestrial > Deep subsurface > Rock core/Sediment | place: Rifle, Colorado... | reverse complement strand
CTTAAGTCCTGACTTTTTGAGAATTAAATCCAGGAATTGTTGAGCATCTTGAATAGTTCCTAACTTGGAATAAATAACTTCATGTGTGCCGTCTTTATTGATTTTTATCCCGATGAAATAAGGAGTTCTTACCTCTCCGCAAACTTTATGAATTGAAAAATCCACATCAGGAAAAAGGGGAAAGGGTATCTGGTATTTCTTTCTGAAGACATCAACTTCAAATGGAGTATTTCCTGCTCCTATGCCGATTATCTTGATCTTATTCTTTAGTTCTGTATCCTTTTCGATGGCCTGATAGAGTTCGTTTACTCTTGGCGCTTCATTCTGGCAGTATGGGCAGTACATGCTGAAGATTTCGATAATCACAACATCAGCCTTTATCTGGGGTATTGTGAAAGAGCCTTTTCCTTTAAGACCCAAGTAGGCTTTTTCCCCAGCGCTTTCAGGCACAGGAAGTTTTATCAAGGGTAGTGTGCCACCTTCTTCAGGTGGTTTACCGGCTGCAAAGACAGTAAGATTTATTGTTAAGAAAAAGGCAATGATGACTAAACAAAACAAAGGTATCTTTTTCATTATCTTCCTCCCTCCTTTTCTGACTTTTATCTCCTAAATGTAGCATAAAATAAAAATAAAAGGTATCAGCATAAATCTAATTTTGCTGTAGGACTTCGGCTTACACCTTTGCAGGTGGTTATTCCATGTATATTTATACTTTACAAATAGTTCTACTTTGTGTAACTCAGAGCTTGAAGGCGTAACATACGGGTTTATGCTTTGAGAGAATTCCAAAAAAGAGAGATGTGCATCTCATACAAGTTTTATGAATCCCCTGTTAACTACAAGCTTCTGCCCACGAGTATGCAGGTTAAATGGGTTGTACCTGTTGTGGCTTTCACCTGCAACTACTCAATTTTAATTGCTTGAAATTATTGGGTATTACTGGTACAAATATGTATGCCAATAAGGAAACATCGAGCCATAGAAGGGGAATAAATATCGGATTGTGGGGAAGGTAATTATCGAAGAGAAGATGTGTAACGAGGGTTAATGCCGCGCATCTTCGATAACATAGAACAGCATCTTTTTTCCGCTCTTCGTGATACTCTTAACGTTTCTGATCGTGCTGATTTCTGCGTAGGATATTTCAATCTCCGTGGATGGAAACAACTTGATTCGTATATAGAAAAGTGGTCAGGCGGTAAGGGAAATTGCTGCCGTCTTCTTGTGGGAATGCAGAAACTTCCCCAGGAAGAACTTTTATCTGCATTAAGTCTCATAAAACAGGACAAAGAGATTGACAACCAAACAGCCCTCCGGATAAAGAAGAAATTAGCTGAGGAGTTCCGGGAACAATTGACATATGGAATTCCCACCAATGAAGATGAAGCAGGCCTCCGAAAGCTCGCAGCACAAATTAAGGCTAAAAAAGTCATTGTTAAGTTGTTCCTCAGACATCCACTACACGCAAAACTTTATCTCCTCTTTCGTCCTGATCCCATTAACCCGACTATAGGCTATCTCGGGAGCAGCAATCTAACTCTTGCCGGACTTTCATATCAGGGCGAACTAAATATTGACATTCTTGATCATGACGCCTGCAATAAGCTCGCAAAATGGTTTGAGGACCGGTGGAATGATAATTGGTGCATTGATATTTCAGAAGAATTAGTAAAAATTATTAAGGAGAGTTGGGCGCGGGAAGACCTGATTCCACCGTATCACATATATATCAAAATGGCCTATCACCTTGCGCAGGAGGCTCGCGCCGGACTTTCAGAATTCCAGATACCACGAGATTTTGGGAAGAAATTATTTGAATTTCAGACAGCGGCTGTAAAGATTGCCGCACATCATCTCAATAAGCGCGGCGGAGTTTTGTTCGGTGATGTTGTAGGGCTTGGAAAAACCCTTATGGCAAGTGCACTTGCTCGTATTTTTGAGGATGATTATGGCTTAGAAACACTGATCATTTGCCCTAAAAATCTTGTCAAGATGTGGGAGGACTACGTCTACAAATATCGGATGCGGGCAAAGGTACTTTCCATCACGCGGGTAATCAATGAACTGCCTGACCTGCGCAGATATCGTCTGATCATAATAGATGAGAGCCATAACCTCCGCAATCGTGAAGGCAAACGATATCATGCGATCCATGAATATATTCAGGAGAATGAGAGTAAATGTATTATGCTTTCAGCAACTCCATACAATAAGAACTATCGAGACCTTTCTAGTCAGCTTCGGCTATTTGTACAGGATGATAAAGACTTAGGAATTCGACCTGAGAGACTACTGAGAGAGCTTGGAGAGACCGAATTTATTCGCCGACACCAATGCCCTGTTCGCTCTCTCTCAGCATTTGAGAAAAGTGAATATCCAGATGACTGGCGTGAGCTTATGAGGCTTTATATGGTAAGACGCACACGCAGCTTTATACAGGACAATTATGCGCAAACTGATCCTGACACAGGGCGTAAATTCTTAATTTTTGAAGATGGTACGCGTTCCTATTTTCCCATACGTAAACCAAAAACAGTTAAATTCAACATTAACGATCAAGATCCGAATGATCAATATGCTCGTCTATACTCCTCAGATGTTGTTGATATTGTTAATAGTCTTAATTTGCCTCGATATGGTCTTGGTAACTACATAGTAGAGAAACCTCATGAGCCGCCGACTCCAAATGAAGCCAGGATTTTACAAGACCTATCACGCGCTGGGAAACGTCTTATGGGATTTTGTCGAACAAATCTCTTTAAGCGTCTCGAAAGCAACGGAAGGGCATTTATCCAATCAGTCGAACGGCATATCCTTCGTAATTATATATTCCTTTATGCCATCGAAAGTGAAAAGCCTGCCCCTATTGGCACACAAGATCCAGAACTGCTTGATTCCCGCATTTACGATGAAGATGCTGATGATGTAAATGTTACGGCAGATATATTTGATGATGACGGCACTCTGGAAATTCGATATGCCATACCTCTGAGAACTGAGGATGAATTTAAAAAACGAGCTGCTGAAGTCTATCATGCATATGAAGCACAATATAGAACGCGTTTTAAATGGCTAAGATCATCTCTTTTCCTTAAAGACCTGGCTATTGATCTACACAAAGACATTAAATCATTGCTGAAAATTCTCAGTAAATGTGGTGACTGGACTGCAGATAAAGATGCCAAATTAGATGCACTCTTTGATTTGATCACTAAAAAACACGCAAATGATAAAATAATTATCTTCAGTCAGTTTGCTGATACTATTCACTATCTTGAGTCACAACTTAAACACCGTAGGGTTACAAAGCTTGGTGGTGTGACTGGTGATTCTGATGATCCTACAGAATTTGCATGGCGCTTTAGCCCGGAAAGTAATGAAAAAAGAGACCAGATCAAGCCTGAAGATGAATTACGGGTTCTGATTTCAACAGATGTCCTTAGTGAAGGGCAGAACCTGCAAGACTGCTCTATCATAGTAAACTTCGATCTTCCCTGGGCAATTATCAGACTAATACAGCGTGCTGGGCGAGTAGACCGCATAGGGCAAAAGGCGGAGAATATTATCTGTTACTCCTTCCTTCCAGCGGACGGTGTTGAACGTATAATCAAATTGCGAGCACGTGTCCGCATAAGATTACAGGAAAATGCTGAAGTTATTGGAACAGATGAAGCCTTTTTTGAAGATGATCGTAATGATCAGGCAGTAATTGATCTTTATAATGAGAAAGCGGATATTTTTGATGGTGATGTTGATGGCGAAGTAGATCTTGCCTCTTACGCTTATCAAATATGGAAGAATGCTATGACTAAAAATCCCGAATTACAGAAAATTATTCCTTCATTGCAACCCGTTGTTTTTTCTGCAAGAAAGTGCGAACCAACTGAACAAGAACCTGAGGGAGTATTAGTGTACATGAGAACCGCCGAGGGGAACGATGCCCTCACTCGGATTGATAAAGAGGGGAGGAGTGTAACAGAATCCCAGTTAGAAATTATAAAAGCTGCAGAGTGCTCTCCTGATACACCCGCGGTCCCACATGATGAAAAACATCACGAACTGGTGCAGAAGGGCGTTGAATTAATCATAGAAGAGGAAAAATCTGTTGGAGGCCAGCTTGGACGACCGTCAGGTGCTCGATTCCGCACATATGAAAGGCTGAAGAGGTATGCGGAAGAAGTAAAAGGAACTCTCTTTGAGTCTCAGGAACTCCTGAAATCTATCGACGAAATTTATCGGTATCCTCTCCGTCAGGCAGCGATTGACACACTCAACCGTCAACTGAGAAGCGGGATTTCTGATGAAACCCTTGCACAGATGGTTATCGCTTTGCGTGAGGAAGGAAGGCTCTGTATTATCCATGAGGAAGAGCAGATACAGGAGCCGAGGATTATCTGCTCAATGGGTCTGGTAAAAGAGGATAAGCAATGAAAAAATCACAAGGTAGAGATAAGGTAGTAGTTCTTAAATCAAAAAAGCCGGAAGTAACAGGACAGCTTTTAAGCGATATTCGCCTGATGATTGAGCAATCGCGTCATCGCGTTTCTCAGGTGATTAATGCTGAGATTGTGCTTCTTTACTGGAATATCGGCAAAAGGATACGGGAGGATATACTTAGAGAAAAACGTGCTGCATACGGAGAGGAAATTGTATCGGCATTAGCGGTGCAGTTAACCAATGAATACGGTAAAGGTTTTACTCGCTCAAACATTTTTTACATGATTCGCTTTGCGGAAGTTTATTCCGATAGAGAAATTGTCCACGCACTGAGTGGACAATTAAGCTGGACGCATTTAAGGGACATTATCTATCTTGAAGACCAGCTTAAAAGAGGCTTTTATGCCGAAATGTGCAGGATTGAACGATGGAGTACCCGTACACTCAAGGAGAAGATAAACAGCATGCTCTATGAGCGCACAGCCATTTCCAAGAAGCCTGCCGAACTTGCAAGGCAAGAGCTTCAAGCATTGAAGGAAGAAGACAGAATGACTCCCGACCTTGTGTTCCGTGACCCGTATCTGCTCGATTTCCTCGGGCTGTCTGATGCATACAGCGAACGAGACCTTGAAGCAGCAATCCTCAGAGAACTTGAAAAATTTCTTCTTGAGATTGGCACGGACTTCACCTTCGCCGCCCGGCAGAAAAGAATAACCATAGACAATGAGGATTACTACCTCGATTTACTATTCTACCATCGAGGGATGCGCCGCCTTGTGGCGATTGAACTGAAATTAGGGAAATTCAGAGCAGCGGATAAAGGACAAATTGAGCTTTATCTCCGATGGCTCGATAAATATGAGAGGCGGGATGGGGAAGACAGCCCGTTGGGACTGATATTATGTGCCGGGAAATCAACAGAACATATAGAGCTTTTAAAATTGGCACAAAGTGGCATCCGTGTGGCTGAATATTTGACAGAACTTCCGCCTCGCAAACTGTTGGAAAAGAAACTGCATGAAGCAATCCGAATAGCACGTGAGCAGATAGCCGCACGGCAGATTGCCAGAAAGAAGCCGGTAAGAAGCTGAAAGATGCCGCTTGACGTAACCCGCACCCGACAGTATTTAAAAGACTTTAACTTTAAGAATCTCTTCATTGAAGAATTAGGCTGGAATCACTGCAGCAATCAAATTGATGTAACTCTTGATGGTAATACGTTCAGTCTCTCTGCCGTTGCAGAAAAGCACGGCATGGTGGCATTTACCTGCAGCCCGTCAACTGGCGAACGTATTCCTGACTATTCACTGAGACGAAAGATCGAGCGTCAGACTGCAAAATCAGTACATGAGCACATCATCATTTACACAGACTTTGACAGGACAACCCAGATATGGCAGTGGGTGAAACGTGAGACAGGCAAGCCTACCGCATGCCGTGAGCATACCTACCACATCAATCAACCCGGCGATTCTCTGATCCAAAAGCTTCAGTCTATAGTCTTCAGTCTTGAAGAGGAAGAGACCTTAACTATAGTAGAAGTTGCCGGACGAGCAAAAGCAGCCTTTGATATCGAGCGCATAACAAAAAGATTCTATGAACGGTTTAAGGCCGAGCATGACGCTTTCCTTAGATTTATAGCCGGTATCCCTGATGATGAATTGCAGAGATGGTATGCCTCAGTGATGCTCAACCGTCTGATGTTCATTTATTTTATCCAGAAGAAAGGGTTTCTTGACAACGATGATAATTACTTGAGAAATAAACTGTTGAAAAGTAAAGGGCATGGCAAAGACCTTTTTTACAAAAAATTCCTCTGTCCTCTGTTCTTTGAAGGTTTTGCAAAGAAAGCGATCAGTCGATCCCCAGAGATTAACAAACTTCTTGGTGAAATCCCATACCTGAACGGCGGACTGTTTCTCAAACATCAGATAGAGGAGCTACATGGCAGGTATATCGAGATCGCTGATAATGCCTTTGAAAAGCTTTTCGACTTTTTCGATCAATACCAGTGGCATCTCGATGAAAGGCCTCTGAAAAGAGACAATGAGATTAATCCGGATGTTCTTGGTTACATCTTCGAGAAATACATCAACCAGAAACAGATGGGCGCTTATTACACAAAAGAGGACATCACCGGATATATCAGCAAGAACACGGTTATCCCCTTCCTTTTTGATACTGCAAAACAGAAATGCAAAATAGCCTTTGAAGGTGAGCAGGTAGTCTGGCGGCTCCTTCAGGCAGACTCCGATAAATATTTTTATCCAGCCGTGAAAAAGGGCACGGATCTGCCTTTGCCCGAAGAAATTGCCGTGGGCATTAAGGATGTATCCAAACGTACAGAATGGAATAAACCTGCACTCCCTGAATATGCTCTTCCAACTGAAATCTGGAGAGAGGTGGTCGCAAGGCGGCAGAGATATGGAGAGGTCAAGGCCAAAATACTAAACGGCGAGATACAGTCAATCAACGACCTCATCACTTATAACCTCGATATACGCCAATTTGCGCAGGATGTGATCTGGAATTCAGAAGGCCCTGAACTCCTCCGCGCGTTCTATCATGCGATCGAAAAAGTAACAGTGCTCGATCCCACTTGCGGATCGGGTGCGTTCCTCTTTGCCGCCCTGAATATTCTTGAGCCTCTTTATGAGGCATGTCTTGATAGGATGCAGGTCTTTCTTGAGGAACTTGAACGCTCGGATGAAAAGCATCGGGCTGACAAATATGGTGATTTCCGGACGATCCTGAAAAGGGTATCTGAGCACCCGAATCTCAAGTATTTCATCTTCAAGTCAATAATCGTCAACAACCTCTATGGCGTTGACATCATGGAAGAGGCTATTGAAATATGCAAGCTTCGCCTTTTCCTCAAGCTCGTTGCTCAAATAGACAGCGTTGAACGCATTGAGCCATTACCAGATATCGATTTCAATATCCGTGCAGGTAATACTTTGGTGGGTTATGCAACATATGATGAGGTAAAGCAGGCTGTTACCAGCAAACTGGATTTTGAAAACACAATGGAGCGAATTGAGGAACAGGCAGATGATATTGATAGACTCTTTAAGAGGTTTCAAGAACAGCAGACAGAGTTGGGTGGAGAAGTAACCCCCGAAGACAAGCAGGAACTGAGAACACGCCTGAAGTTATTGGAAGATGAATTGAACCAATACCTCGCCGGTGAATATGGCGTTGATCCAAGTAAGAAGGCCGAATACAATAAGTGGCTTGCATCTCACAAGCCCTTTCACTGGTTTATAGAGTTCTATGGAATTTTAAAGGATGGTGGTTTTCATGTGAATATCGGAAATCCACCGTATCTTGAATTCCGGGAAGTTGATTATATATTTAAAAACTATGAGGCTATAGATACAGCCGCCATTCATGCAATTTGTATCGAGCGAAGCGCGAGTCTCTTGCATAATAATGGCTGCATGAGCATGATTGTTCCCCTTTCATTGGTTTCAACTCAACGGATGAAGGTAGTCCAAAATATCATCGAACATAATCACATAACATGGTATGCTAATTTTGCTTGGCGCCCTGCAAAACTATTTGATACCGTTAATCGTGCATTAACTATTTTTATTGTAACTCCCGCGAAAACAGCAGTTGCTTTTTCTACAGGGTACTTGAAGTGGACTTCAGAGACACGTAATACATTGATGCCACTCCTTGCATATAATGAAGTTCCGAAAAATCGAACAGCTTTTTGGGTACCAAAGTTGTCAAGTCCTATTGAGTTTAGTATTTTCAATAAAATGCTTGATAGTAAAGTCCCCCTTAGTCGTTTTTTCTCAAAGCACGGTCAAAAGGTTTACTATCGCACAACTGGAGGGCTTTATTGGAAGGTGTTTACAGACTTTGCCCCTAAGTTTAGCATAAACGGAAAGGCTGGACATTCCAGTAGAGAGACTTGCTTTCATGTTGCAGAGACACAACAGACAAAACAAATAATTGCTTTGCTTAGTAGTAATACTTTTTGGTGGTGGTATACACTTACCAGCAATTTGAGAGATTTGAATCCATACGATATTCAATCTTTTCCAATACCTGGAAAAGCTCTATCTGATGGAACGTTGGGAAAATTAGGAGACCACTACTTAAAGGATATTGATCGAAACAGCTTAATGCTTGTACGGGAACAAAAACAAACTGGACATACAGAGACACAGAGCTTTAAGATACAGAAATCCAAACCCATCATTGACGACATCGACCGCGTACTGGCAAAACACTATGGCTTTACAGACGAGGAACTGGATTTCATCATCAACTATGACATCAAATACCGCATGGGGCGGGATAACGAAGAGGAATAGAGTTATTTGCAGTCAATTGAAGTAGATATGGAGGAGTTGCTATGGAAGAAACGAGAATAGAATTCGATCTTCGAGGGGTTGGGAATGAACTAAAGGATCGGCTTTTAGCGGTACCAATATACCAGCGGTCATACGCTTGGACGAGTGAAGAGATTTCTGAATACTGGTCGGATCTTCGTTCTGCTTTTACTGAAAGCGTTGCTGAATATTTCTTGGGGACAATTGTGTTAACCAGGCAGGGCAAACCTCCCCGTGACACTATAATCGATGGGCAGCAGCGCCTTGCCACAACGTCAATACTCTTAGCAGCGCTTAGGGATGCATTTAGGAACCGTACAGACAGCAGGCGCGCCGACATTGTACAAAAGGATTTTCTATCTACGTCAGATCTGGCATCTGCGGCGGAAGTGTCTCGTATTAGCCTTAATTCTGAAGATGCATATTTCTTTGAGCAAAGAATAGTTGCCGGGCAGACTACGCCAGAACCGACCAAGCCATCACACAAGCTTATTATCGATGCATATCAGTATTTTAGCGAGCAGATCTCCAAACTTGCAAATGATGCCGGGCCAGAATGGACAACAAGACTTACACAATGGGTTGAGTTTCTTCGTCTTCGTCTGAAAGCAATTATCCTTGTCGTCCCTACTGAAGCTGATGCCTTCTTAATTTTTGAAACACTTAACGATCGTGGGGCTGATCTTACTATTGCCGATCTTTTGAAGAATTATCTTTTTGGTCATGCTGGTGCCAAGCTGGACCCAGTGCGTGACGGATGGATGCAAGTGCTCGGCGCTCTGGAGATCGCTGCTGAAAATGCTCTGTTCACGACTTTCCTGCGGCACTATTGGAGTTCTAAGCATGGAGCAATCCGCGAGAGAGAACTGTTTCGCAGCATTAAAGAGCATGTAGCGACAGAAGCGCAAGTTATCGAATTTATTAATGATCTTCAAAATGCAGCAATATTGTATGCTGCACTTATCAGCAGTGACCACGAGTACTGGGAAAACTTAGGTGCGACAGTAAAGGAAAATGTTGAAACTCTGCTTCGGTTAGACCTTGAACAGAATCGCCCGCTTCTGCTGGCAGCCCTCCAGCATTTTACAGATGAAGAGAAGAAAAGGCTTCTTATTGCCGTTGTGTCATGGTCTGTACGCGGGCTTATTGTTGGAGGCATCGGTGGTGGTTCGGCTGAAAAGAATTACTGCCGCGCTGCGGTCAAGATTCGAAAAGGTGAGATAAAAACAACGTCTGAACTGCTTTCAGAGATTTCTATAATTGTTCCATCGGATGATGAGTTCAAAACTACCTTCGCAACTGCACGGGTTCCCAAGGGTGGCCTTGCAAGATATTATTTGATTGCCTTGGAGTGTGGAAAGAAGGGAGAATCAGAACCGGAATTAGTGCCTAACACTAATGAAGAACAGGTAAATCTTGAGCACGTGTTACCAAAGCGTGCATCTGATAAGGATTGGGGAAAGAACTTTTCGGCTGAAGAGCGCAAGGACTATTTACACCGATTGGGTAACTTGGCGCTTCTTCAAAAGGGACCTAATGGTCGAATTGGCAATAAGTCATTCAATGAGAAACAGCCTATTTTGAAGAGTTCTGCGTTTATTTTGACGAGTGAGATCGGCAACGAGGCCGATTGGACAAGGGAAGCAATCAGAGATCGTCAGGCACGGCTGGCAGAATTGGCAATTAACGTATGGCCTCGTTCTTAATCGACTATTTTCCAGATAGAGGAAATCAAGAATGAAGGTGCTATTTACCGAAAATGAGTTGCGTCGCTTGCTGGGACAGGAAAAGGGCATCTTGTCCTTGCGCGGTGTGGGTCGCGGTGCTCATTACGTTATCGGTCATGGACTCGATATTCCTGAATAAGGCCAAAATTACCATACAGGGTAAGATTACCAGAACTGCGATTATATTGTTAGGCAAGGACGAATCTGAGCATTTCCTGAGCCCTTCTGTTGCGAAAATCACATGGGTGCTCAAGGATGGGAACAACATCGAGAAAGACTATGAGCACTTTGGACCGCCGTTTCTCCTTAATGTGGAAGCGGTCTACGCAAAGATCCGAAACCTAAAGTACCGCTACCTCTTAGATTCTTCGCTCTTCCCTACCGAAGTGACAAAATACGAGCCGTGGGTTATCAGGGAAGTCCTGAACAATTGCATCGCCCATCAGGATTACGAGTTGAGGGGCAGAATAAGCATTGTTGAAAACCCTGATGACATGCTCTTCACCAACGTTGGCAGCTTCATCCCTGAATCTGTTGAAAAAGTAATAGAGCAGGATGCTCCGCCTGAACGTTACCGCAATCCCTTTCTTGCTAATGCAATGGTTAACTTGAAAATGATCGACACACTGGGAGGCGGTATAAAGAAAATGTTTCTATTGCAAAGGCAGAGATATTTCCCCATGCCGGATTATGACCTGCGAGAACCTGAAAACGTGAAGGTCCGGATTATCGGGAAAGTGATCGATGAGAGATATACAAAACTTCTCATCAACAAAACTGACTTGAGCTTAAAGACGGTAATCTGCCTCGACAAGGTTCAAAAGAAGATACGGCTGACCCCTGATGAATATAAGCTCTTGAGATCACAGAAACTTGTGGAGGGGAGATCCCCGAATCTTTTTGTCACCGCTCAGATCGCAGCGATTACCGGCGAGAAATCTTCATATATTCGGTACCGTGCCTTCGATAAGAAATATTACAAAGAGATGGTCATCGAACTAATCAAGAAGTTCGATTCTGCCAGTAGGCAGGATATCGACAGGTTACTCTTGAGCAAGCTTCCGGATATCTTGGATGAAAAGCAGAAGTTGAAAAAAATCAACAATCTTCTTAATGAGATGTCAAGAAAAGATAAAACCATAAGAAATTCCGGCACCAAAATAACCCCTGTCTGGGTTTTAACTTAATGCAGCAAGTTAGCGCGAAAAAGTAATAAATTTAGTAATAAAGAAATGAAAAAAGACAATAATAACTATATGTTGCAAGGCACCAGAAAGTTATAAATGAGTAAAAGTAGCATATTGTTTTAGACGCAGATGAACTCAACCAGGCTTGATAAGAATAGCGGCAGCTATCCGGAAGTGCTAAGTCGATACCTTGGGCACCATGCGCCCAAGACCTTAACTGCCATAGGGAATCCCGATATCCTCCAAAGCAAAACCCTCGCAATCTTCTGTTCTAATAAATGCCCCGGCAATATCATTCTGAAGACATATGACGTTATGCGTCAGATCAGGAAAAGAGGAATTACCGTAATCAGTGGGTTCCATTCAGCTATCGAGCGCGAGTGCCTGAATATCCTTCTCAAGGGCAGACAGTCCGTCATCATATGCCCTGCCCGCAGTATTGAGGGAATGCGGATTAAACCAGAATACAGGAAGCCTCTCGAAGATGGACGATTACTTATACTCTCGCCCTTTTCAGGAAAAGAAAAACGTATCTCCTCGGACAAGGCTGTCAGAAGGAATTATTTCGTTGCAGCGCTTGCAACAGCTATTTTCATCCCCTATGCCGCACCAGGAAGCAAGACTAAAACGTTCTGCCAGGAGCTGCTAAAATGGGGGAAGCAGGTTTATACCATAGATGATGCGAAGAATACGCATTTAATGGAAGAGGGGATACCGACCATCTCCCAGCATAGCACAGGGATTCTTATCTGATTCAGATGGATATACATAATATTCACAAAAGGCTAAGAGTTTTTGCTGAAGCAAGAAACTGGCAACAGTTTCACAGTCCGAAGAATCTAACGATGGCACTTGCTGCCGAGGCAGCAGAACTTCTTGAGATATTTCAGTGGCTGACAGAAGAACAGTCTAAGAATATCACTGAATCTGAGAAAGATATGTCTCTGATAAAGCAGGAGATTGCAGATGTATTTATCTATCTTGCAAGATTAGCTGATACATTAGGAATCGATATCGAAAGAGAAGTGCTGGCAAAGATTGAATTGAATGAGAAGAAATATCCGATAGAATTGTCTAAAAATAGTGCCACAAAGTATAACAGACGGTAGACTCTCACAAAAGTGACTCAAGAAATATGCGGAGGTTTAAGAAATCTCTATGGATTCCACATTTAAATATATAGACACGGAACCAAACCGATGCTCGTTAAAACTCTCTTCCCCATGTAAGGCGTTGGGTAAGCATCGGAATCACGAAGGCATGTGCTTGCAATAATTTCCGGAAGAAATACAGAGAATTATCAGGTTATTCAGAAGTGAGGAGTACTGTGAGAAACTTATTCAATACTATTCCCCTGATGAAGTGCATCTTAATTGTTCGACTCATCTCTTTCGATGTCCTGAGATAGTGATGTGAGAGATCGT
>Ga0209521_10003261_pt1 | contig 13121 bp, 14 predicted proteins | sample Rifsed19ft4_FD_184016 | JGI IMG/M metagenome (GOLD analysis project Ga0209521, IMG submission 184016) | Soil microbial communities from Rifle, Colorado, USA - sediment 19ft 4 (version 2) | ecosystem: Environmental > Terrestrial > Deep subsurface > Rock core/Sediment | place: Rifle, Colorado... | reverse complement strand
GACCGTTTAGGTGATCAACGACATCATCCAGGCCGAGCACCATCGCGTGGAACCGCGCCGGGTGAGCTTGTGAGTGAGGCCACGCCCCGACGTCCGGACGCCGCACCCAACCCAAACCAAGAGCCCCAACCCCTAGCGCAGATCAACCCTGTGCGCGCCCAGGTGCGCCTGCCTGAGCGCACGCCCTTCGTGGTTTACGCGCTGCTGGGCCTCACGGTAGCCGTCTATCTGTTACAAATGGCCACCGCTGACCCGCGTCTGGTGGCGGCTAACGTAGCCTGCGGCGATCAGGCCGCCTGCTTCGGCATGAAGATCAATGACCTGATCCTGGCGGGCCAATGGTGGCGTTTCATCACTCCGGTGCTGTTGCATGCTTCTTTGTTGCACATCGGCTTCAACATGTACGCTTTATACATTCTGGGCCCGGAGTTGGAGCGCCATTTTGGCCATATCCCGTTCTTGATTTTGTACCTATTAAGCGGTTTTGCCGGTGTAGTGCTGTCGTTTTTGCTCACCGAAAGCCCATCTCTGGGAGCATCCACGGCGGTCTTCGGCCTGCTGGGCGCCCAGGGAGTTTTTGTTTATCGCAACCAAAAACTGTTCGGGCGAAGAGCCCAGGCCATGCTGCGCAGTATCCTCAATATCGCGGTGATCAACCTGCTCATCGGGCTTTCGCCGGGCATTGACAACTGGGGACACGTGGGAGGACTGCTGGGGGGCGGCCTGTTCGCCTGGATTGCCGCGCCGTTCTATGCACTTGAAGGAGATGGTGTGGAACTCAAGCTGGTCAACCACACCAAGTCCGAGCGCACTTGGCTAGCTGCGTTTGTGGTCAGCGCGATATTTTTAGCCTTGGCGAGCGTGAAGTTCTGGACTTAATAATTCCTATTTCCGGTATTTCGCTTCGCGTTTTTCCAAGAACGCGGCCAGCCCCTCTTTGTGGTCAGCGCCCTGCCCGGCAATTTCCTGGTTGTGCGCTTCGTAATCCAGCACTTCTTCTAAATTGGGCAGCATGGCTTTATTGAAGTCGCGCTTGGCCAAGCCCATGGCGCTTACCGGCCCATTGGCCAGGCGGCTTGCCCAGTCCCAGGCTTTCGCCTCCAGCTCCTGCGCCGGCACCAGCGCATTCAGCAAACCCCAATCCAGCGCCTGCTGCGCGTTGATCGGTTCATTGAAGAAGGTCGCCTGGGCAGCGCGCCCCAACCCGATGATGGCCGGCAGCAATAGCGACACACCTGAATCCGGCGCCAGACCAATGCCGCCGAAGCCGACCACGAAGCGGGCTTCTGGCGACCCGATGCGCAGGTCGCAAGCCAAAACAAGGCCCAGGGCAGCGCCGGCTGTGGCGCCCTGAATGGCCGCCAGGATCGGTTTCTCCAGGCGGCGCATCTGTAGGATTAGCGGGTTGTAATTTTTTTGCAGATGCTTGCGAAACGAAATATGTTCACCGCCACCGAACTCGGTGACATCCTGCCCGGCGCTGAACAGCTTGCCGTTCGCTTTCAAGAGCACACAGCGCACTGCGTCTTCGCGGGCCGCATCCTTCAGCAGGTTTTGCAGCTGTGCCACCATGGTGGAATCCAAGGCGTTGGCCTTTGAGCGGTTAAGCGTTAAGGCCAAAACCCCGTCGTTTAGCTCGCGGAGAATCAGATCGTCAGGCATGGGTCGCCTCCTAAATAAATAATCGACGCGCAAACCGTATCGTCGGCGCAATTAGGTTGATAGTTAGATTATTCTAAAAGGAAAACTGATCGATTACTAGGTCAGCGGATCGAGGTCGTCGCTCTCGCTGTCCTCCGGCTCGTCATCTTCGTAGCCGATGGCCAGTTCGATCTCTTCGTCGGGCAGGCGCACCCACAGCATCAATAATTCGCCTTCTTCTGTTTCTGCGGCGCGAGCCGCAAGGATGGGCGCTTCTTTGAAGCCGCCTTCTTCATCGCGATACTCCAACATGATGCTTTCTGTGTTCTTCCAGGCGCGGTGGCAGCGTTCGACTAATTCGTGGCCGTTGAAGGTGCGCAAATGGGTCAGCGCTACTCCGTACAATAAAGGTCCTTCCATCACCCCGGTAGACCAGCCCTCGTCCACAACTTCGAACGTTGGCGAGGGTCCTTCGATGATCGTGATCTTGTCTTGCATCTGGTTTCCCTTATTAGCGCCGAATATTACCACATTGAAACCGGCGTTGCTATGGAGTCGACCGGCAAAAACGCGAAGGTTATAATGCCTGCGCCCATGTACAAATTGGTCATCCTGGTCGAACCCCAGGACGATACGGCCGCCTTCGATCGCCGCTGGCCGGAGTTCCTGGCCGAGGCTGAACGCATGCCTGGCCTGCGCCGCGAAGTTACCGCCCGGGTGGACCGCGTGCTGCACGGCGCGGCGCCAGCCCACTTGATCCACGAACTCCATTTCGATTCCCTCAAGGCTGCAACCGGTGCCATGGCTTCGCCCGAAGGGCAGCGCGCCGGCCAATTGTTGCAGGCGATCAGCGGAGGCAAGCTAACCTTGCTGTTGGCTGACCACCTGCAGGACGACCTTTCCCATATGCGCCGCCACCAAGAACCAGTTGACAGTGGGCAGTAGACGGTTGGCAGAAAAAACCCGGCGAAAACGCCCATGACACGGAATAAGGACTTGCTGCCCGCCATTCTGGTCGCATTAGTGGTGGCAGTCCTCGTTGCCGTCTACGGCTATTTTGAATACGTGCGCCCTTCCGGTCGTTGGGCGCGCTTTGCCGAGCTGCGCACCAACCCGGCTACCTTTGCCCGTTACAGCCTGTTGCCGGGCCTGCGTTGTGCGGGGGCGCCTTTTGCCTTCCCTACGCGCGGGGTTATCCTCGGTCTGTGGGACCAGTCCTACCGTTTCGGCCACCACCATTCCGGCCTCGACATCTTTTCGGGCACCGAGCCCGGCGTGACCGCGGTTTACGCCGCGCACCCCGGCTATCTCTCCCGCCTGCCGGATTGGAAAGCTACGGTCATTATCCGCATCCCCAGCGACCCACTGAACCCCGGCCGTCAGATCTGGACCTATTACACCCACCTGGCTAACCAGGACGGAGAGAGCTACATCTCCGAAGAATTCCCTCAGGGCACCTTTGAACAATATGTAGAAGCCGGCACCTTCCTCGGCTATATGGGTGATTTCTCCGGCGACCCGGGCAATCCCACTGGCCTGCATTTGCACTTCTCCATCGTCAAGGATGATGGCGACGGAAAGTTCCTCAACGAACTGGATATCCGCAACACCTATGACCCCAGCCCTTATTTCAATTTGGCGCTCAACCACCGCGAAAATCCCAACGAGATCCCCCTGTGCCAGGGCGAAACCACGGTGGAACCCTGGGAGCTGCGCGATGGAAGTTAGAGTTGCGCTCATCGTAGGCGCCGGCTTGCCCCTCGGACAGCAAGTGGCGCGCAGCCTGGCCGCGGCTGGATTGCGTGTAGCGCTGAACGACCTGCTGCCCAACCACATCGAAGCTTTGGCCGCTGAACTCAACGCGGCCGGCGGCCAAGCCGCGGCTTATCCCACCGACCTCAGCCGCAAGCTGGGCTTGCAAACCATGTTGCAGGCCATCCTGGAGAGCTGGGGGCGCATCGACATCCTGTTGCTCATCCCCGCCGTGCGGCCCAGCACTGCGCTGCTCGACCTGGACGAGTGGGATTGGCACCGCGCCCTGGACCTCAACCTGACCGCGGCGTTCCTGTGCGTGCAATCCGTTGGGCGCGTGATGCGCGAATTGGGCAGCGGGCTGATCATCACGGTCATCGGCGAAACCGAGGCGAACTCCGCGGTCTACCCGGTGGCTGCGGCCGGCCTGGAAGCCCTTACAAAAGCCGCTGCTGCTGAATTGGGAGCTTACAATATTCAAGTACACTCATTTTCCGGAAAGCAAGATCCCCAAGCCATCTTGCAGCTTTGTTTAAAAGAGCGAGCTCCAATCTCCAGTCTCTAATCTCCAGTCCAAGGAGTCTGCTATGCCAAATACCCCCCTGATCCTCACCGAAATCCATGAGCGCGTTGCCCTGTTGCGGCTCAACCGTCCCGAAGCGATGAACGCACTGAACACGCCGCTGATGGTGGAACTGATGGACACGCTGGAAAAGCTGGATGCGGATCCTGCCATCGGCGCCTTTGTGCTCACCGGCGACGGGCGCGCCTTCGCCGCCGGCGCCGACATCAAAGAAATGGCTGAGTCCTCATCCATCGAACTGCTGCTCAAAGGGCACATCTCGCCCTTTGACCGCATCAAGAAAATTTCCAAGCCCGTCATCGCCGCCGTTTCCGGCTGGTGTCTGGGCGGCGGTAACGAACTGGCGCTGTCGTGCGACCTGATCGTGGCCTCCGAGACCGCCCGCTTTGGCCAGCCCGAGATCAACCTGGGCGTGATCCCTGGCGCCGGTGGAACCCAAAGACTCACCCGCACCTTGGGCAAGGCGCTGGCCATGGAGATGGTGCTCAACAATCGCACCCTGACCGCCGAGGAGGCGCTGCGCTTCGGGCTGGTCAACCGTGTAGTTCCGGTGGAGCGCTACCTCGACGAGGCCCTGGTGTTGGCGGCCGAGATCGCCGCCCGCGCTCCGCTGGCGGTGCGGCTGGGCAAGGAAGCCGTCAACCGCGCCCTGGAGACGCACCTGGCAGACGGCATCGCCGAGGAGCGCCAGGCCTTCTACTTCCTGTTCGCCTCCGAAGACCAGAAGGAGGGCATGCGTGCCTTCAGCGAAAAGCGCAGGCCGAAGTGGACGGGTAGGTAGAAGCCCCAAAAGTCAACTCGCAATCCACAATCCCGACGATTTAATGTAGACTCGAGGTAAGCCCTGGTAGCTCAAATGGATAGAGCAAAGCACTCCTAAGGCTGAGGTTGTGGGTTCGAGTCCCACCTAGGGCACTTGTGTGAAAGCACCGCAAAAAGTAGAGTTTCTACTCGGCGAAGCCTAGTAGAAACTCTTAAGGCAAACGCCTGGTTTTGCTTTTTGGCGTTTGCCAGCACTCACTAAGGCCGAGGTTGTGGGTTCGAGTCCCACCTGGGGCATACAAAAAGACGCCGGTAAACACCGGCGTCTTTATGATTCGACCTAAGTTTAGTCGGTCTTCGCGCTAATTCTGGCCAATCCGGTTCTCGTTGTGCGCCTCGCGATGATGCTTGTCGTGCTCCTCCTGGGTGTCGAATTCTTTTCCACAAACGGGACAAACGATCTTTGTTTTATTTGTCTGCTGTTCATTCATTCGGTCATCCATGGTTACCTCCTGCCATTGGGGTAAACGAGCCGACTTTGCATCCGTTACATGGAAATTAACCGTAAATAGTATAAATCTCACACAAGGCGGTAGCTATCCTGCCCAAAATAGCAAGACGGTTAATTTCCCTTACAGTCCTTGCGTTGGTTTCTGCTTGCACATCGGCGGAAACCGCACAAGATCCTGCGCTGCCAAGCGTCACAGATCCGGATTGTCCGGCCCTACCAAAACGGTGGATATCGCACCGCAAACTTACGGCCGTGCAGCGGGCAGCTGGCCGGTTTGGGCGATCATCAACAGGACAGAATTGATTCTCTCCATGGAGGAAATCCAACAGGCTCCCTTGAGGGAACATGGTTATCCCTACAAGGTATTGTGGATCATTATTAAAACGTATACCGACAAAGTCGGCTTGCATGGTTGGAACTTTGAAAAAAACAAACCGCTTTGGTTCCAGCTTGGTGGAGAAGAGCCGACCACCACGCCGGTACTCGATCCGCTAACTCCAGGAGCATACAGTATTCCGGATTATGTTGATTTTCCATCATACGTTATTATTCCCGGGATGGGTTGTTACATCATCGAAGCCGTTTGGGATGCGGGAAGTTGGCAAATATATTTAACGGTCAAATAATAAAATACCGCAAACGCCAACGCCGGGACGCAGTAAAGTAAAAAGGACAAGGTGGAAGCAAAATGTATAAAATAGCCACTATCAGCGCGCTTGTTGTTACCACCTTAGCAGATATTTATTCCATTTTTCTGCTAACCGTGGGTCATGGCGTGTCAACCATCCAAGAGGGGTCTTCTGTGGTTAGTTATGGCCATTCTCCATCACCTGCAGCCATTTATCCCTTGATTGCCTCATTCCCCATAATTTTCGGCTTGATAACTCGAAACTATTGGGTTTCCTGGCTTGGTTTGTTGGCCCTTTCGATCTTCGCTGGCTTGTTTGTGTTTGGAATTGGTGGTGCGTTTATTCCAATTTGTGTATTGTTGCTTGTGCTCCTTTTGATAGTACAGTTCACCTCCCGATAGCTTGCTTAGTACAATAAGCACACTATGAAACGCACCGATGTCCCGATTGAAGCCACCTGGAAACGCGAGACCACCTTCGCCTCCTGGGAGGCCTGGGATAAGCAGTTCGCCGCGGCCAAGGCGGCCCTGCCCAAGCTGAAGAAGTACAACGGCAAGCTGACCAGCGCCGCCAAACTGGCTGCCTGGTTCGAAGTTTACGAGCAGCAGGCCGTCAGCCTGGGCGAACTGGCCGGCTTCGTGAGCTGGGCTTCCACGGTGGACACGGGCGACGAACAGGCCAATAGCCGCCAGGGTCTGGTGGCCGGGTTGGCCGCCGAGTTCCAGGCCATCACTTCTTTCGTCGAACCGCAGCTGCTCAAAAGGGGCAAAAAGCTCCTCGCTTGGGCTAAAGATGCGCGCCTGAAAAAGTTCGGTCACTATTTCAAGAACCTGTTGCGCCTGCACAAGAACACTCGCTCCGAGGAAGTGGAGGAAGTGCTTGGCCTGGCCGGCGATCCGTTCTCCATGGTCTACCGCGCCTACAGCGAGCTGACCAACGCCGACCTCAAGTTCCTGGATGCGGTGGACACCAACGGTGCGACGCACCCCATCTACCAATCGACGCTTAACTCTTCGATGCAAGCCACGGACCGCGCCCGCCGCCGCAGCGCCTGGGTCAATTTCTACGATGGTTACCTGGCTATGCAAAAAACCCTGGCGGCGTTGTACCTGGGAAATGTCAAGGAACAAGAATTTCTGCGCAAGGTGCGCGGTTTCGACAGCGTGCTGGAACTGCGCCTGTCCCCTAACAACCTGCCGACGCGCGTCTTCCACAACCTGATCGAAGTGTTCCAGGCCAACCTGCCGGTCTGGCACCGTTATTGGGCGGTGAAAGCTAAGTTGCTTGGCCTGGAGAAGATGGCGCCTTACGATGTTTGGGCGCCTATCGTGACAGAGCCGCCGGAGATCCCGTACCGCCAATCCATCGATTGGATCTGCGCGGCCCTGCAGCCTCTGGGCGAAGATTATGTGAGCACCATGCGCCGCGGCTGCCTGGAGGAACGCTGGGTGGATTGGGCGCCCAACGTAGAGAAACGCCAGGGTGCGGCTTCCTCGCGCATGGTGGGGCGCAAGCCTCCCTATATCTTTATGAGCTACAACGACAATATCTTCAGCCTGAGCACCCTGGCGCACGAGCTGGGCCATTCCATGCACAGCCATGCCTTCGCCAGCCACCAGCCCATCGTCTACAACGATTACGGCGCTATCTCCTCCACCGTCACCGAGACCGCCTCAAACTTCCACCAGGCCATGACGCGCGCTTATTTACGCAACGAAAAAGCGGCGGATGACAATTTCCAACTGGCGATGATCGACGAGGCCATGGCCAATTTCCACCGCTATTTCTTCGTGATGCCCACCTTGGCGCGCTTCGAGCTGGAAGTTTATGAACGCGCCAAGGCCGGCAAGCCGCTCACCGCGCCGATCTTCAACGAGATCATGGCTGGGTTCTTCGCCGAAGGCTACGGCGCCACGATGGAAGACGATGCGGCGCGCAGCGCCATCACCTGGGCTCAATTCCTGCACCTCTACATCCCCTTCTACACGTTCCAGTACGCCGTGGGCATCAGCGCGGCGCACGCCGCCGCCGAACGCGTGCTGTCCGGCGAAAAAGGCGCCGCGGCCGGCTACCACCGCTTCCTGCAGGCCGGCGGCTCGCGCTACGCTATGGACCTGTTCAAGCTGGCCGGGGTGGACATAAGCAGCAAGGCGCCTATCGAAGCCGCCTTCCGCGAGCTGGAAGCCAACGTAGCCCAACTGGAAGAGCTGGCGGCCAAACGCGGCGAAAGCCGAACGAACTAATCTCACCCCGGCAAGAGCCGGGTGTTTTTAGCAGGGTTCTAATCTTCACAGAATCTTCACAAATCCTTCGAAGCTTCTTCACCTTGCCTGGCTATGCTGAAGCCAATAAGTTAGGGCGTAAAAGCCCAACGTCAAGGTAAAGGAGAAACAATGAACAAGGATCTAAGAACTGGTTTGATTTTAGTTGGAGTGGTGGCTGCTGTGTTGGTGCTGGCTTTTGCCGCCCAGGCTGCGGGACTGACTCAGTCGAGGTGGACTAATGGCTTCTACGGCGGCCAGATGGCGCGTGCCATGCAGGGTTTTGGCGGCATGGGCGGCATGATGTCGGGCGGTGCGTTCCAATATGGCGCCCGCTTCGGCCACATGGTGAATTTCGATCAAATGCCCCATGGGGACCTAGATGGCGACGGCCAGCCCGATTGCCCTTATTGGCAGGAGTGGCAGGAACAACAAGAACAATAAGCGTTGTGCACCAGAATTAATGACCACAAACCGAGGGCTGGCTCTATAAGCAGCCCTCGGTTTGGTAAAAGCCTATATACTCAATCTGGCACCAGGTGAAGCATGGACAAAGCCAAAATCCTGATTGTCGATGACGAACAAGCCATTCTGAATGTCATTGAAGCCTACCTGCGCCCGGAAGGCTATCAAGTGCACTCCGTCCGGGATGGGCTCGCCGCGCTCAAGGCCGCTCACGCGTTCAAACCCGACCTGATCGTGTTGGACCTCATGTTGCCCGGCATGGACGGGATCGAGGTGCTGCAAAAGCTCAGAAACCTATCTAACGTGTATGTGATCCTCCTGACCGCAAAAACCGAGGAGACCGATAAAGTAGTCGGACTTTCCGTGGGGGCGGATGATTACTTGACCAAACCGTTCAGCCCGCGCGAATTGCTGGCACGCATCAAGTCCGCGCTGCGCCGCCTGCAACACCCCGGACCGAGTGCGCAACGCGTGCAAGTGTTAGGGAAACTGCGCATTGACTCCGGCAGCCGGCAAGTCTGGCTGGCGGATAGGTTGATTGACCTTACCCCAATGGAATTCACCCTGTTAACCACGCTGGCCGAGCATCGCAACCTGGTGCTGAGCCGCGAACAATTGCTGGAACAGGCGTGGGGGGGCGACTACTTTGGCGACCTGCGCGTGGTGGATGTCCATGTCGGGCATTTAAGAAAGAAACTTGGAAGGGGCGCCTCAATTAAAACAGTGCGTGGCATTGGCTATAGGTTAGAGGCCGAATGAAACCGTTCAGAAAAATGTTCGGGTTTGGAGGCAAGGTCTTAGCCACTTACCTGCTGATCATCGCCGTCTTTATAGCGGTGTTCGGGGTCTCTGCCAGTTTGGCCCTGCCCGGTTCGCTGGGCCGCCACATGGGCGGCATGGGCGGCATGCACATGAACGGGGCCACCGACCCGGCGCTGCTGGTTAGCACGCGCGCCGCGGTCAATGAGGCCTTCCTGCTTGCCGCTGGCGTGGCTGTGATCGTGGCACTGGGCTTGAGCCTATGGATCGCCCGCCAGGTGGCCACGCCTGTTCAAGAGTTGTTGCGCGCCAGCCAGGAACTTTCCCAGGGCCGCTATGACATGCGCGTCCCGGTGGATAGCGCCGACGAGTTCGCCCAACTGGCCGAAAGCTTCAACCAGATGGCGGAACAACTGGAACAAACCGAGAACAAGCGGCGCGAATTGGTCGCGGATGTCTCCCACGAATTGCTCACTCCGCTGACGGCGATCAAGGGTTACATGGAAGGTTTGATCGACGGCGTCTTGCCACGTGAAGCGAAGACTTACCGTCAGATCTACAAGGAAGCCGATCGCTTGCAGCGCCTGGCAGCCGACCTGCAGGAACTCAGCCGCTTACAAGCCGGCCCCATTCGGTTGGAGAAACGGCCGATCTCGTTGCGCGCTCTGGTGGCCGCCGCCAAAGCCAGGCTTTCGGCGCAATTTATAAAAAAGGGCATCAAGCTGAAAACGGAAGTGCCTTCCTCACTGCCCAAGGTCCTGGCGGATGGGGACCGCGTGATGCAAGTGCTGTTGAACTTGCTCGGCAACGCGCTGCAATTCACCCCCCGGGGGGGCAAGGTGACCGTCACGGTCAGTAAAGAGTCCAAGGCGCTGCGCGTATCCGTAAAGGACACGGGGGCTGGCTTGGCCCCCGACCATATCTCGTTGGTTTTCGACCGCTTTTACCGCGTGGACAAATCCCGTGCCCGTTTGGGTGGCGGCAGTGGGGTCGGCCTCACGGTTGCCCGGCACCTGGTGGAGGCGCACGGCGGACGCTTGACCGTAGAAAGCCCTGGAGTCGGCAAGGGGAGCACCTTTTCTTTCACGCTTCCGGCAGCCTAAAGCCGTGATATTCTAGCCTTCCGGCAGCTTGCCGCGGAGAGGCTATGCTCACTGTCCATCAAATCGATACCAGCAACAAATCCGACGCGCGCCGTTTCGTTGAATTCCCCTACAGGCTGTATCGCCATTGCCCGCAATGGGTGCCTCCTTTATATATCGATGCGTATATGTTCCTCAATCGGAAGAAGCATCCTTTCTACGAGCACTCGGATGCGGATTTCTTCATCGCCCTGCGCGACGGCGAGGTGGTGGGCCGCATCGCCGCCCTGGAGAACAAGACCTCCAACCGCTACCACCACAAGAAGCAGGCCCAGTTCTATCTCTTCGATACCATCGAGGACCAGGAGGTAGCTGCAGGTTTGTTCGAGCGCGTGTTCGCCTGGGCGCGCGCCCGCGGCCTGAATCAGGTCGTCGGTCCCAAAGGCTTTGGCCCGCTGGATGGTTATGGCCTCCAGGTGGAAGGTTTCGAGCACCGCCAGGTCATGACCATGATGAATTACAACTACGCTTACTACGCCCGCCTGGTGGAGGCGCTCGGGTTTCGCAAAGAAGTCGATTTCGTCTCCTGTTACCTCAACCGCGACACCTTTCACTTTCCGGAGCGGGTGCACAGCATCGCCGCCCGCGTGGAAAAGCGCGGCGCCTTGCAAGTCAAACGCTTCCGCAACAAGAAGGAACTGGTGGCCTGGAGCCCGCGCATCGGCAAGACCTATAACGAAGCGTTTGTGAATAACTGGGAATACTATCCGCTCAGCCAGCACGAAATTGATTTCGTCGTCCAGAACATCATGGTCATCGCCGATCCCCGGCTGATCAAGATCATTACCCACAGCGAGGACATCGTCGGTTTTCTGTTCGCCTTCCCGGATGTCTCAGCCGCCCTGCAGCGCGCCCGCGGCCGGCTCTTCCCCTTCGGCCTCATCGACCTGCTGCTGGAGGTGCGCCGCACCAAATGGGTGGCGTTGAACGGCGCCGGCGTTCTGCCGGAATTCCAGGGCCGCGGCGGCAATGCCCTGATGTATTCAGAGACCGAGAAGACCTTGCGCGATTACCAGTTCGAACACGGCGACCTGACCCAGGTGGCCGAATCCGCCTGGGAGATGCGCCGCGACTTGGAAAACATCGGCGGCACGCGCTACAAAAACCATCGCGTATATATTAAGGATATTTAGAAACGAACACTGGAATGAAGGGGGAAAGATGGAGATTAGAGATTGGAGATTAATAAATTGCGCCTTTTTAAATTAGAAAGCGGCGCGCAACCGCACATTAGGACCCCGTTCCAGCTTCAATAACTCTGCGTGGACTGATCTGCACCAAGGCAGCGCCCACCGCAGCCACCAGCAAGCCGGCGATCTGCACCCAGCTCAGATGCTCGCCGAGGAAGATCCAGGCCAGCACGGCGATCTGGATCAACATGGTGTTGTTGATCATGCTGGACTGCGCCACGGTCAAGGTGCGCAGCGTCAGGTTCCATAGCGTGAAAGCCAACGAGGTGTTGGCTGCCGCCAGCCACAAGAGCAACAAGAGATCCTGCACGTCCAACGCGGGGAACGGCTCGCTGACCATCCCTGCCGCCAGCAAGATCAGCGAGCCGACGCCCATGCTAACAATGGTGACCAACCAGGGCGAGATGGCCGAGGTGCGGTTGACCGCCCGCCCCAACACGGCGCCGCCCGTGTTGGCCAGCAGAGCCAACCCGCCGACCAGCAACCCAAGGTTGGATACCCCTGGAATGTTCCCGAAATAGAGCAGGGCCCCGCCGATCGACACGAACACGCCGCTCCACTGCAAGCCGCTCAGGCGCTCGCCCAGGAAAAGCCGCCCCGCCAGCGCAATGGAGATGCCGCTAAGGGTCATAATCAGGCTCAACGTATTGGCGGCCAGGTAGTTCAGCCCCACGAACAACGCTCCCTGGGTCAGCGTGTAATACACCAGACCGAGCAGGGCCAGCAGCCCCCAATCTCGACGTGAGAGCGAGCGAAGTTCTGCCAGGCGGGCGGGGGCGAACAGCAGGGGGAGCAGGATCACAAAGGCCAGGGTGTAGCGTAGCCCGGCAAAGGTGAGGGCGGGAAGCCTATCCAGGCCGAATTTGACCAACACCCAGGAAGAGGACCATAACAGGGTAACAAACAAGGCCAGCAATACAGCCTTTACTTTCGGGGATAAAGCGCGGAGGGTTTGCACTGCGGCGGATTGTAGCATCCCTGCGCGTTATGCCTTTCTGTGGATAAGTCGATTAGATTTGGGGATAACCGATGAGTTGTGGGGATGTCCCCTTCATAAATAGCTAACCCCTGGCGTATGGTTGTCCTGTTGGGCTGTGGATAACTTTGGGTCTTTTGTGGAAAGGTTTCTGGGTTGTTGGCAGTCCGGTAAGCCTCCCTCCTTTTATCAAAACTTGTTCACATTGGACGAGTCGTTCTTTGACTGCCAGCACCCCTATACCTTAGGAGCGCGGCTTCCTTTACCCCCTGTATCAGGGTTTTTTACCCGGCCAGGTTTTTTCCACCAGTTCTCCCCACCCCCTACTAGTACTACTATTAATAGGTAATCCTCTAATAGAATATGATAGTGAAGTAGAGCGTATGCATCGACTTAGTGATTCGGAAAAGGAGCTGGCATGGCGATAACCTATACTTGGTTTGGGCATGG
>Ga0209521_10003258_pt1 | contig 13124 bp, 11 predicted proteins | sample Rifsed19ft4_FD_184016 | JGI IMG/M metagenome (GOLD analysis project Ga0209521, IMG submission 184016) | Soil microbial communities from Rifle, Colorado, USA - sediment 19ft 4 (version 2) | ecosystem: Environmental > Terrestrial > Deep subsurface > Rock core/Sediment | place: Rifle, Colorado... | reverse complement strand
GGCTTCGCGGCCCGAACGGGGTGGGGGCAATCTAGGACGCCTCAACCCTGGAGAGGGATCCCAAGGGATCGCTTGGAGATTCGTTCACAAGCTCTCCAGGGGGAGGGCGTTTTAGCCACGCTAGGAACGATGGCGCGCGGAGCCGCCAGCGACGCCCGCTCGATCGATCGAGGACGGACGCCCCCGCACCCACCTGCGCCGCAGGTGAACGCAGTGCCAGTGGGTGAGGCGGTGTCGAAAAGATCAGGATGGATGCTTCGAAGGAGAAGGCGCCCGATCAGCGATGGTCCAGGTCGAAGGTCATGAAGTCTTCGGCCAGGCGGATCGGGCCGTTGAAAGTGGCCTTGGCTTGTTGGACAAGCGAGTCGCCGACGCCTGCCGGATAGTGGATGAGGAGCAACTCACCCACCTCGGCTTCGCGCGCGATCGCGCCCGCTTGTGAAGCGGAGGTGTGGCCCACGCCGGCGCCCGAAGCCTCGTGGATGAGGACGTCGGCCCCGCTGGCGAGGTGGACCACGGCCGGGCACGGCTCGGTGTCGCAGGAGTAGGCGATGGCGCGGCTTCGATCCCGCGATTCGATTCGCAATCCGATCGTCGGCACCAGATGCCTCACCGGCGTGGAGTAGATGCGGAAATCCTCATGCTCCAGGAGCAGGATGTTCTCCCGCTCCGGGAGGCGATGGAACGCCACGGGGAAGAAGTTCGGCCAGTTGTCCCAGTGGTAGAAGCCCATCATGTCTTCGATGCGCTCCAGGCAGTGGTGCAGCCCGTAGATGCGCAGGGGCTCCTGGCGCCCCAGAAGCCACATGTTCATCAGCAGGAGCGGGATGCCCGAAACGTGATCCGGATGGAAGTGGGTGGCCACGATGTCGGTGATCGATTCGAGGGTGATCCCCGCCTTGCCCAGATGAACGACGGGAGTGCCGACGCAGTCGATCAACACCGTCCCGCCCTTCCCCACCACGGCCAGGTGGGTGTTCTCCCGCAGCGGGTCGGGGATGGCGTTCGATGTCCCGAGGACGATCAGTTTGGGCATGGATCACATCCCGTTTAGAAGCAGGAGGGCGATCCGCGGCGTGACGAAGACCTCAAGGGCGGCCGCGCCCGCCAGGAGGGGGACGACAAGGCCGAGAAAGAGGCGCGCCCATTCGGCCAGGGCGAGGAGCAAATTCTGCCCAAGCGATCGCCCCTGCGGCGGGCTGATCGCCGCCAAGCCGAGTTGCAGGATGGCGGCGCCGCCCACCAACGCGGCCGGGATTTCGAGGACCGCATGCGGCAGCACCAGGGCGGCCAGGAAACGGCCGACGTCTTGCCCGGCAAGCGCCATGTTGCCCGCGAAATAGCCCACGATGCCCACGGGCGCCATAAGAAGGATCACGGCCAGGACGCCGAAGGAGAAGCAGCCGAGGAGCGTGGCGGCGGCCATCGCCCTCAGGTTATTCGAGAGCACCCACAGCCAGCCTTGCCCGGAAAGAAATCCATACTCGGCCAGGCTCCCCAACGCGTCGCGATCCAGGCGATCGAGCTCGAGTATCTCCGGGGGCAGGCGAAACTCGCTCGCCATGCGGCCGCCGAGCAAGTAGGCAGCGACAAGCGCGGCGGCGAGAATCGCAACCGAGGGCCAGAGGCGGGCCAACGTCCCTCGGAAGAGGCCGCGATACCAGTCCAGGGGATTCTTCGCCCCCTGCCGAAATGCGTGCCAGAAATAGTCCCAGCCCGAGCGCAGCCGGAGCACGTCGAATTCGCGGCCCAACACCTCTTCGCGATTGAAGAGGTGAAGCCCCATTCTGCCCAGCACGACGCCGATCACCGTAAGCGCCAGGACAACCCACCATAAGATCGTGTAGCGCCCCCAGAACATGATCAGGCTCTCACCGATGATGAGCTGCGAGACCGGCAGGATGATGAATGAGGCCAGCAGGTTGGCGGCGCGGACGGAGGTCGTCTGCAGAGAGATCACGACTGCGCCGCTCACCATGACCAGCGCTTGGGCCGTCGTGAGCAGGACCACCTGCGCCAGAAGCATCCCCGGCGGCCGCCATCCGATCTGGATGGCCAGCCCGATCAGGTAGACGCTGATCCCCAGATAGGAGGCGGCCAGAGGCGGGGCGAGCGAGGCGAGCATCTTGCCGAGGTAGAGCTGCCCCTCGGTGAGCGGCGTGGCCAGCAGGGGCTCGAGCGAAAGCCGCTCCCGCTCGCCGGCGAAGCTCTCCAGCGCGATCACGAGGGAGATCGAGACGGGGAAGAATCCCACGACCATCAGCAAGAACGGGATGAGCCTCTCGCCGATCAGCGGGGCGCCGTAACGGCCGACGAATTCCACCGCCTGGCGAGCGGTGAAATTCATCAAGGCCGGGAAGAACAGGGTGAGCAGAATGATTGGGATCAGGATGCGCCAATCGCGCATCTGATCCCGGATTTCCCGCCGGGCGACGGTCAGGGCGCCGCCGAAGAGATCGAAGGTGGCCAGGGCGCCGGCGTTCAAACGGCCCGCTCCGCCGCGCCCTCTTGGCCCGCCACGACCTGGAGATAGACGTCTTCCAGGCTTCGATGCACCTCGGAGAGCGTCACCACGGGCACGCCGGCCGCCGCCAGCGCTCCAAGGAGCTGGGGGTTCACCTTCTCCGGACGGGCCGTCCGGTAGCGAATCCAGTCGGGCCCGCTGGCGAGGAGATCGATCCCCTCAGGCAACAGGCCGACGGCGCCGTCGAGCGATCGGGCGAGCCGCAGCTCCATGATGGGATCCCCGAGAAGGACCTTCTTGAGCTCGGCCGGGGTCCCGTGCGCCACGATCCGGCCGCGATGGATGATCGCGATCCGGTCGGCCAGCATCTCGGCTTCGGGCAGGTTGTGGGTGCAGACGACGATGGCCCGCTTGGCCGAGCGCAGGGCGGCGATTCCTTCACGCACCGTTCGGGCGCTCGCAGGATCCATCGCCGAGGTCGGTTCGTCCAGGAGAAGCACGGGAGGATCGTGAAGCAGCGCCCGCACCAGCGCCAGCTTCTGCCGCATCCCCTTCGAAAACTCGCCCAGCCGACGGCCGAACGCCCACTCCAGATCGTAGCGCGCCGCAAGCTCCCTCACCCGCGCCCGGATCTGATCCGGCGTCATCCCATAGACCTTGCCGAAGAACTGCAGATAGTCGAGGGGCCGCATGCGCGTGTAGAGGCCGTGGTGTTCGGTGAGCAGGCCCACGCTGCGGCGCACGCCTACCGGGTTGCGCTGTGTATCGAAGCCGCCCACCTCGGCTGTGCCGCGCGTCGGGCGCAGGATCGAGGTGAGCATGCGGATCGTCGTGGTCTTGCCGGCGCCGTTGGGGCCGAGCAGGGCCAGGATCTCGCCCGCGCCGACGGCGAGCGTCACGCCATCCACCGCCGTGAAGCCGTCGAACTGCTTGGTGAGATCGTTCGTACGGATCAGGTCCATCTTGAATGAGGATTATAGCAGGCCGCCCCTTGGCAAACAATCAACCAGGCGTCCTAGGCCTCCGTCACGGCCGGGCAAGCGCTCATTCTCATTTTCACACCGCCAGGGCGCGTCGCCCCGCACCTGCGGTTCGGGGCAGGTGTCGCAGGGTCTCGCGAGCGTAGTTGAGGCGGGCTTCCGTCGCCGGGTTGTCGCGCAAACCCGTGCGCTCGCGCGATAAGAGGGTGAACGGTGATCGGTGATCGGTTGCTCGAAGGGCCCGCGCCCCCTCCCCCTTCCAGGGGGAGGGCTGGGGTGGGGGTAGGTCTGGGCGCACAAGCGTCCCGGGCGTCGTGCAATCCCCGCCTCGTGCCCTGGCACACGCGCCTCTGTTCGCCGACAGTGGTCCCATGGCGTGCACGAAAGGGCGAGGCGATGCCCGCTGGCACTGCGCTCACTTGCACCGCACTTGCGTGCCGTGCAAGTGCGGCGGGCGCGCAGCGCCAGTGCAAGTGTCGCCCCTACGACACCTTCGGCGCGCCCTTCCTCGACCCAAATGCCCCGCCGCGGGGGCGTTCCATGGAATGCCCCTACTCCGTCGAGGGTTGGAGGCATGCCTGGTTTGCGTGCGGCGCGCGGGTTCGCGGCTCTACCTGGCGACGGAAATCCGCGCCAACTACGCCCTCAGGCCCCAGCGAGTACGATCGCGGTCGGTGTTGAACGAAGAATGAGAACCGTAGGGGGAACTCTCAGACCTGGGTGAAGTGCTCGGCTTCCAGCCTCTTCCAGTCGGGGTCCTCCGGTAGACGGAGGAAGGGCGCCAGGAGCGGATAGGCCCGGAGGAGGGCCTCGGCCAGCTGCAGCGCCAGCCGGCGGATGGAGAAATGCGCGTTGGAGCCCGAGCGAAGCTCGCAGAAATGGAACGCTTCGCGAAGGTTGAGGGTAAGGAGCACCCGCCGGTTGAATCCGTTGGGGACGATGTAGGCCGCCACTCCGGGGCTCCAGAGGGCCAGCGAGCGATATGCCGCCGCGGATCGCTCCATCGCATCGCGATAGGCGCCCTCGAAACCGGCCTGCGTGATGAGCTTCGGCACGGCGTAGCCCAATTCGGCGGTGAGGCGCTGGGGAGTCTGCGTCATCATGCGATGGCGCTTCAGCTCGAAGTAGGCCCCCTGATCAAGCGTGGCCTCGACCGTGAGCACCGTATGCTCAAGCGCCCGCAGGGGGACGTCGAAACGCCCCATCCCTCCCAACACCTCTTCCGCGAGCGCCTGTCGGTCGGCCCGCGTCATCGAGCGAACTTGCTCCAGAAGGCGCGCCGCCGACCCTGAGGCGTGTGGGTAGAGCGCCGCAGCCAGAACGCGCACCTCTCCCTCGTCATCGTGGCTGATCAGCCGCACGCCCCCTTTCCAGGGATCCTCTAGAAGGAGCGAAGCCTTCGCCTCCAGGGCCGACTCCGTCTGCGCCAGATAGTCGGAGGGCTCGGCATACTTGAGCAGCGTAGGCACCTCGGCCCGGGCGACCTCCTTGAGCTCCTCGGCGATCCGCCTCACTTCGGCGAGGGGGTGCGCCAGCATCTTGCGCAGCGCGTGCTCCACGGTGCGGGCGTTGGCCGTCATGCCGACGTTGGCCAACGCGGCCGCCGGGAGCAGAAAGCGGCAGGCATCGACGTAGCGAGAGCGGATGCGCCCGTCCCAGCGCTCATCGCTTTCCCCTTCGCGCTGCGGCGCCATCACCTGCACCGCCGCCCTCGCCGCCCCCAGCGATTCGCGGTAGGCGGCGAAGAGGGAATCGCATGTCTGGCGGTAGAGCGCCTCGTGCACGGTCCCTTCGATTTCCTCGGGGACGTAGTAGTGGCCGGCCTCCCATTTCTGGTAGCGCGTCGATTTCTCGGTGTAGGAGGCGAGCCGATGCGATTCGATCGACTCGATGGCCAAGCGCGAGACGTTCTCGAAAGCGATGTGCAGGACAGCGTGTTCGGCCACGGAGGCGTGACCGTAGCCCACGACCCACTTCTCATGGAACTCGGCCGACCTCTCGTCGGTGAGCTCAGCCGCGATCTCATCGAAGGAAAGCGGCGATCGAGAGGTCTTAGCGAAGGCGACGGCGATCGTCTCCGGGCTGAGTTGGCGCGGGCTGAGAAGATAGATCCGCCGGCCCGGAACTTCAGGCATTTCCGCCCTCCCCGTGGGCAGCCAGGATCACCCGGGCGCGCCGGATGTCGCGCTGAATTTGCTCGAGGAGGGCCTCGGGCCCGTCGAACTTGCGCTCGTCGCGCAGGCGCTCGATGAAGATCAATCGAAGCGTGCTCCCGTAGAGATCGCCCTCGAAATCCAGGAGATGGGCTTCGACAACCGGCTCGTGGGCGCCCCCTTCGAAGGTGGGCCGGACGCCGATGTTGGCCACGGCGTGCAGCCGGCGCCCGGGCACCTCCGCCAGGCAGGCGTAGACACCCGCTCCTGGGACCGCCCGCTCCTGGGCGACGGCCAGGTTGGCGGTGGGAATGTTGAGGGATTTCCCCCGGCCCGCCCCCTGGATCACTGTCCCCGGCAGGGTGAATGGTCGGCCCAGATAGGAGGCTGCCCGGGCCACATCCCCGGAGCGGAGCGCCTCGCGCACGCGCGTCGAGCTCACCACCTCCCCGCCCACGAGCACTGGAGGCATCACATGGAGCCGGAAACCTCGCCGCGTGGCGGCCTGCTCGAGGAAGACTACATTCCCCTGGCGCCGGTACCCAAGGGCGAAATCCTCTCCGACCCAAAGATCGCGGAAGTGCAGATGGTGTGTGAGTTGGTCGAGGAACTCGTCGGCGGTGACCTCTGCCAGGTCGTGATCGAAACGCTGGGTGATGACCATATCGACGCCGGCCTCATCCAGCAGGGCGGCGCGCTCCTCGGGCGTTGTGATGTAGAACGCCGGGGCGCGCCCCCGCAGAACCACCGAAGGATGAGGGTAGAAGGTCACCACGACCGCCGGAACTCCTTCCGCCCGGGCGCTCTCGACCAGGGCGCGTATCAGGGCGCGATGGCCGAGGTGAACGCCGTCGAAGGAGCCGATGGTGAGGGCGCATCCGTCGAGATTGGCCTGCGCGAGGTCCGAGACGCGCTGAATCGGGGCCCTCACGCCATGAACACCTTGCGGGGATGCCACTCGCCTGATTCTTCGACGGCCTCCAGAATCGCCAGCAACTCGCCGTCGGCGCCAACGGCCTTGGCCATTCCGTGCGAGCCGGGCGCCGCAGCGATGCGATGGCCGAAGCGGATGCGCTCCAGATCTTCGCCCGCCACAACAACGGCGGGGACGTCGGGCAGGGCGTCCGCCGCCGAGAGGACGTACTGCTCCCACTTGCCCGTAAGGAAACCGACTTCGAGCTTAGGCAGCACGACCGCGTCCTCAATTGTGAAGGGTCCGGCGCGCGTCCGGCGGAGCCCGGCCAGGTGGGCGCCGGCGGAGAGCTTCTCGCCCAGTTCGTTGGCAAGCGATCGAATGTAGGTCCCCGCCGAGCAGTTGACAGTGACCACCAGGTCGGGCGGATCGAAAGTGACCACGTCGAGGTTGTAGATGGTCACCTTGCGGGGCCCCAGCTCCACCTCCTCCCCGGCCCTGGCCATCTCGTAGGCCTTGCGCCCCTTCACCTTGATGGCGCTGAACGGAGGCGGCACCTGCTCGATCTCGCCGACAAACGCCGGCAGGGCCGCCTGGATCTCCCGCAGGCGGGGGACCTGGCCCGTCTGGCGCACGACGTCGCCGTCGGCGTCATAGGTGCGGGTGGAGCTGCCAAAGCGGATCACGGCCTGGTAGGCCTTGACCGAAGTCGAGAGGTATTCACTGAGGCGGGTGGCGGCGCCCAGGCAGAGAACCAGCACGCCCGACGCTCTCGGATCGAGCGTGCCGGCGTGCCCCACCTTTCGGATCTTCGTGCCCCTGCGAACGAGGCTGACGATGTTGTGGGAGGTCGGCCCCACAGGTTTGTCGACGATGATGAGCCCGTAATCCTTCATGGATGTGACCCCGACGATGTGTGCAGGAATGCTCGGGCAGAGTGGAGAACTCTCGTGCGGATCTCGTCCAGATCTCCTTCAATCATCGCCCCGGCGGCCGGTTCGTGCCCCCCGCCCCCGAAGGCTTGAGCCAGCCGGGCCACGTCAATTCCGGCGGCCGAGCGCCAGCTCACCTTGACCTTGCCTCCCGGCTGCTCCACAAACACCAGGGCGATCCGGGCGCCATCGAGAGTGGTGAGCAGGTTGATCAGGTCGGCGTCGTCCGTGCCGAAATACATTGTGGCGCGCCGGTCTTCCTCCGTGAGGCTGGCCCAGACGATCCCGTCGTCCCATCCCAGGCTCGAGAGCCCATGCCCCCAGTAGCGCGCCGCCGGGATCGTCCGACGGTTGAGGCCGCGATCGTAGACCTCCGCCAGCGGCGCGCCGAGCTCGACGAGCGAGGCGGCCAGGCGAAGCACCTTGGGGGTGACGTTGTCGGTGCGGAACCCCACGGTGTCGGTGACCAGCCCGGTGAGCAGGCAGGTGGCGATCGCAGCGTCGATCGTGCCGCCGACGGCCGAGGCGTAATCGTACAACACTTCGGCCGTCGCCGCGGCTCCCGGTTCCACGAGGTTGACGCGCGCGAAGCGGGTATTGGTGGCGTGATGATCCACGTTGATGTCCGGCCGCCGGCCAAGCTGCTCTTCGCTCAAGCCAAGCCGGGCGAGATCCGAGCAATCGACGGCGATGAGGAGATCGGCCTGTTCCTGAGGCGCCCTGCGGATGCGATCCGCGCCGGACAGGAAGGAGAAGCGCGCCGGCGCTCCATCCGCCAGGATCGGGGTCGCCTTCTTGCCGGCGGCCTCCAGGAGAAGAGTGAGGGCCAGCAGGGATCCAATTGCATCGCCATCCGGCCGGACGTGACTGATCACGAGGACGGTGTGCGCCGGAGCGAGAAGCCGTTCCGCCGCCCGCACCTCATCCTCGAGCACGCTTCTCTCCTCGCTTCGGGCGGTCGTCGGCCTTCAGAGAAGCGAGCAATTCCTCGATCCGCGCCCCTCGCTCCGCCGAGGCGTCCCAGCGGAATCGCAGCCGAGGGAATGATCGCAACGGAATGCGCCGCGCCAGTTCGCTCCGAAAGAATCCTCGCGCCCGGATCAGGGCCGTCATGACGTCCTTCTGGGCCTCCGCCTCCGCCATCGTCACGTGGATGGTGGCAAAGGCCAGCTCCCGGTCCACGTCGATGCCCGTCACGGTCAGGCCTTCGAGCCGCGGATCGGAGACCTGCCTCAAAAGGATTTCGGCAAGCTCTTCCTGCATCCGTGTGGCAATGCGGCGGGACCGGGCCTCGCTCGTCATCGGCGCGCCTTACTCAGCGGCTACCTGCTCCGTGGTGTAGCACTCCACGACGTCGCCCGCCTGGAAATCGGAGAAGCCCTTGACCCCGATCCCACACTCAAACCCCTCGCGCATCTCGCGCTCATCTTCCTTTTCATGCTTGAGCGACGAGATCGTGCCGTCGAAGATTTCGTCCTGTCCCCGCAGCACGCGAGCCCGCGCGCCGCGGCGCATTTCTCCCTGGACGACAAGCGAGCCGGCGATATTGCCCAACTTCGGGATACGAAAGACCTTCCTCACTTCCGCCCGCCCCAGCACCACTTTGCGCGTCTCCGGAGCAAGCAGCCCCTTGAGCGCCTTCTCGACGTCTTCCGTCAGGCGGTAGATGATGTCGTAGAGGCGGATGTCCACCCCTTCGGCCTCGGCCATGCGCCGGGCTCCGGGATCGGCCATCACGTTGAAGCCGATGACGATCGCGTCGGAAGCCGCCGCCAGCATCACGTCGTTCTCGCCGATGTTTCCGGTGGCGGCGTGCAAGACGTTCACTTTGATCTCGCCGGCGCTCAGATCCCGCAGGGAAGAGACAATGGGCTCCAGCGAGCCTTGAACGTCGGCCTTGACGATCAGGCGCAGCTCCTGAGTCTCGCCCTTTTGAAACGCGTCGAAGACCTGTTCGAGAGTCTTGGCTGCGCGCGGCCGTGTGGCCGCCTGCTGGGCGGCCAGGCGCCGCTCGGCGACCAGCGTGCGGGCCTCGCGCTCGGAAGCGGCCGTGATGAACACCTCGCCGGCGTCGGGGACGTCGGAGAGCCCGAGCACGGAGACGGGGGTCGACGGCGTGGCATCCTGAACGGCGTTTCCCTGGAAATCAACCATCGCCCGCACGTTGCCGGACGCCTTCCCGGCCAGCAGGATATCGCCCACCCGCAACGTGCCGTTCTGGACCAGCAGCGTCGCCACCACACCTTTGTTGCGGTCCAGCCGGGCCTCGATCACCGACCCAAACACCCGACCTTTGGGGTTGGCTTTGATCTCCGTGGTATCGGCCACAAGGAGAATCGCCTCAAGCAGGTCTTCGATCCCGGTGCGCTTCTTGGCCGAGACGGGGACGACCAGCGTATCTCCGCCCCAATCGTCGGGGATCAGCCCGAGATCGGCCAGCTGTTGCCGGACGTTATCGGGATTGGCGTTGGGCTTATCGACTTTGTTCAGGGCGACGAGGATACGCACGCGGGCGGCCTTCACATGGGCCAGCGCCTCTTTCGTTTGCGGCATCACGCCGTCATCGGCCGCCACGACCAGCACGGCGATATCCGCGCCTTGCGCGCCCCGGGCGCGCATCGCCGTGAAAGCGGCATGGCCCGGCGTATCGAGAAAGGTAATGAGCCGATCCCGATGGCGAACCTGGTAGGCGGCGATCCGCTGGGTGATCCCGCCCGCCTCGCCCTCGGCGACGTTGGTCTCCCGTATGGCGTCGAGCAGCGTGGTCTTCCCGTGATCGACGTGCCCCAGGATGGTCACCACGGGAGGCCGTGGGACGAGGGAGGCCGGATCTTCATCGCCGATGATCCGGCGCCATTCGGGCGCCGCCGTCCTTTCCTCGGCCTGCTCGGCCTCGGGCGCGGCCGCCGGCCGAGCCTCAAAGCCAAACTCCTCGATCACGATGGCCGCGGTGTCGTAATCGATCTGCTGATTGATGTTGGCCATCACGCCGTTGGCCATCAGCTGTTTGATCACGTCGATCGGGCTGGCTTCGATCCGGGCGGCCAGATCACGGACGGTGAGGCTGGCGGGGATCTCGATCACCTTATGGCCGTTCTCGCTCATCACGCACCTCCGGCTGGCAAGCCGACCGCGGCGAGCGAGCGGGCCAGGCGGGCTAGTGGGGCCGCATGGTTCGCATCACTCGACTTCGCGTTTTACGATCCGCGAGCCTGGCTTCAGCCATGGCTCTCGCCCTGCAACGAAGCGGCGTGTGCCGCCAGCGCCTGGCGCACCTCAGGGGAGATCTCGGTGCGCAGCGCTCGGGCCAAGGGCCCCCGGAGCGCCGCCTCCCAACACGACCTCTGATCGTGAAGGTAGGCGCCCCGCCCTGGGGCCTTGCCCGTCGGATCCACCCCCACCCCCTCCGGGCCGCGCACGACGCGGATCAGGGACCGCTTGGCGATCACCTGACGGCACCCCACGCAGGTCCGCTGAGGAACGTGCGGTTGGCGGCGCGGTTTCGCGGATGGCACAGCAGTTGTCTCGCGGTCGGCGGTTGCCTCGCCTATTCCTCGAATTCCTCTATGTCGCCCAGCTCACCCGCTCGGCCCGGCTTCCGGCGGCGCTTGACGACCATCTCTCCGAGTTTCTCATCAAACTCGACGACGCGGGCGCCCTTCTGGCCCTTCTTGCGCTTCTTGCCGGCGGCCACGGACGCCTCGGCTTCCTCTTCCTCTTCGTCGGCTTCCACAACCGTTCCGACCTCGAAGGTGACGGGCAGTGGCACCGCCTCCGCCCCGACAGCACCTTCGGCCGGGACCGCGGCCTCTGTCGGCATCTCGGCCCCCTCGGCCTCGACCTTGGCAGCCTCGGCTCCCGCTTCGGCAGGGGCCGCCTCCTCGGGCACGGCCTCCGCCACCGCGGCGGGCTCGGGAACGGCAGCCTCCGCAGCCTCCGGGGCCGCCTCTTCGATCACCTCGGGCAGAGCCTCAACGACCGGCTCCGGATAGGCAAACGCCCGGAGAACCTCTTGAATCTCTTCCATCGACTTCGGCCCGATGCCGTCCAGACCTAGGATGGCATCGGGCTCCATGCCCATCTTCTCGAGCACCTGGCCAGCAATCACGTAACCGGCTTCACCGAGAATGGTGAGCAGCCGATCGCTCAAGCCGACCTCGGCGAGGGCCGTCTGGAAGGCGCCGACCGGGATCCCTGCTCTCACCTCCGCCAGCTTCTCCGCCCTCGCTTGCCGTGCGGCGCCCTGGCGGACCCGCACCTCCCGCTCCACCCGCTCGACGAAAGTCGTCAGAACCTGGTACTCCTCGGGGGTCACCGGGCGGTTCTCGGCCTTCTTGAGAAGGATGGCCTCCAGCTGCTGCATTGCGTTCGCTTCGCGCTCGGCCAGGTCGGCGTACGCGGGGTCGGAGGTCAGCCGGCGCAACGACTCGGCGGCGGCTTCGGGCAGGCTCTTGATATCCACCCGCCAGCCGGTGAGCCGGGCGGCCAGCCGGGCGTTCACCCCGGCGCGGCCGATCGCCAGGCTTAGCTGGTCTTCGGGCACAACGACCATCGCCGTCTTGCCGCGCTCAGGGTCTTCATCCAGGTAGACGCCCGAGACGCGCGCCGGGCTGAGCGCCTTGGCGATAAACGCGGCGGGCTCCGGGTTCCACTCGATCACGTCGATCTTCTCGTCGTTGAGATCGCGCACAATCGACTGGATGCGCACTCCGCGCAGCCCGACGCAAGCCCCCACGGGGTCGATCCCTTCGCGCAGCGCGGAGACGGCCACCTTGGCCCGCTTGCCCGCCTCGCGGGCAATCGCCCGGATTTCCACCAGACCCTGATTGATCTCGGGTACCTCCATCTCCAGGAGGCGGCGAAGCATGTTGGGGTGGGTGCGGGAGACGACGATCACCGGCCCCCGGGACGACTTGCGGACTTCCAAGACGTAGACCCGGATCCGATCGCGCGTGCGGAAGCCCTCTCCCGGGATCTGCTGGTTGCGTGGCAGGAGCGCCTCGGCCCGTCCCAGGCCCACCGTCACCGCCTGCGGCGTGATCGAGTGGACGGTGCCGTGCACCAGGTCCCCTTCCCGTTCGATGAACTCCAGGTACTGCGCGTCGCGCTCGGCCTCCCGCAGGCGCTGTAGGATGACCTGCTTGGCCGTTTGCGCCGCCACCCGTCCGAAGTCCTTTGGCGTGGAGAGGACCATTACCATCCCCCCCAACTGCGCCTCCGGGTCGACCTGGCGCGCGTCTTCCAGGGCGACTTCAGTGAGAAGGTTTTCCACCGATTCGACGACTTCCTTCTCGGCGTGCACCTGAAACTCGCCGGTCTCCGGGTCGAACCGGGCCTCGACGTTTTGGGCGCTGGAAGCATTCACCGAGCGACGGTAGGCGGAGACGAGGGCCGCCTCCAGGGCCTCCATCACGACCTCGCGAGGCAGCCCGAAGCGCTCGGTAATCTCGTTGAATGCCAGTCGAAACTCACTCTTCATGCGATGACTTTCCCTTACCGGGGCTTGCGCGTTCTGAGTATCAAGAAGAAAAGTGGGGGCAACCCACTTTTCCGAAGACAACCATAGCAGTACCCCAGCATGGGTATTCTAACATGCTCCCCGAGGGGACGCAAGGGTCATCCGCGTGCCGGCCCCTTTCCGCTCCGTGGCCGATCGGGAGCTGTCCGGCGGGCGGCACGCCG
>Ga0209521_10003250_pt1 | contig 13139 bp, 13 predicted proteins | sample Rifsed19ft4_FD_184016 | JGI IMG/M metagenome (GOLD analysis project Ga0209521, IMG submission 184016) | Soil microbial communities from Rifle, Colorado, USA - sediment 19ft 4 (version 2) | ecosystem: Environmental > Terrestrial > Deep subsurface > Rock core/Sediment | place: Rifle, Colorado... | reverse complement strand
GTGGTCGTACGATTTCAACACGGACACTTGGACGAACATGAACCCGACCGTCAGGCCTAGGGGGAGGGACTATCACGCTCTAGCCTACGACACTCTGTCGGATCGAGTCGTGATGTTCGGTGGGTCCACGATGGGCGCGCCCGGCGAGGACGAAACGTGGTCGTACGACTTCAACGCCAACACTTGGACGAACATGAACCCGGCCGTCAAGCCCTCTGCCCGATATGGGCTCGCTCTGGCCTACGATGCTCAATCGGACCGGACCGTCCTCTTTGGCGGGTATACTGCGACGGGAATTACGGACGAAACGTGGTGGTACCATCACCCGAACTCTCCGGCGGCGCCTCAGGCCCTTCAAGCGTTTGCGGGAAACGCGCAGGTCACGCTCACATGGCTCCCGCCCGCCTCCGATGGGGACTCGCCTATCACAGTCTACCGAATCTATCGAGGCACATCGTCCGGTGGGGAATCCCTCCTGACCCTCCTTGGAAGCGTTCTCACGTTCACCAACATGGGTCTCACGAACGGCGTGACGTACTATTACCAAGTGAGCGCGGTCAACGCGGTCGATGAAGGTCCGAGGTCGAACGAGGTGTCTGCCACGCCCTCGTCTGGCCCGTTTGTCCCCGCCGCCCCAGCCAATCTACAGGCCGCCTCTGGGAACGTCCAGGTCGCTCTTGTGTGGCAGGCCCCGGCGTCCGATGGCGGTTCGCCGCTTACGAATTTCAAGGTGTACCGGGGCACCACGTCAGGTGTTCTCTCCGTCGTGGACACGGTAGGGAACGTCCTCACGTTCACGGACACGGGCCTCACGAACGGCGTGACGTACTACTATCAGGTAAGCGCGGTCAATAGCGTCGGCGAGGGTCCTCGATCGAGCGAGGTCTCCGCGACACCTACCGCCACCACGGCGGCTCCATTCGCGCCGCGGAACCTTCAGGCAGCCCCCGGCAACGGGGCCGTCGGACTAAGCTGGCTTGCCCCATTCTCGGACGGAGGTTCACCCGTAACGAACTACAAGGCGTACCGTGGAACGACCCCGGGTTCCCTCTCCCTCGTCACAACGCTCGGCAACGTCCTGACCCATACGGACACGGGCCTCACGAACGGCGTCACGTACTACTATCAAGTGAGTGCGGTCAACGCCGTCGGAGAAGGTCCGCGGACGAACGAAGTCTCGGCTGCGCCGTCGACGACCGCAGACACCACGGATCCCACGATTGCCATCACGTCGCCCTCCACGGGCGCAGTTTTGGCGTCGACATCCGTGACCGTCTCCGGCACCGCCTCCGACGATGTTGCCCTCCAAACGGTCGAGGTCAGCACGGACGGGGCGAATTGGATTGCGGCGACAGGCACCACGGTATGGTCCGGGACGCTCACCCTTGCGGAAGGGCCAAACACGATCTATGCTCGGGCCACGGACAACTCGGGCAACACCGCGACGGCAAGCGTTTCCGTCACGGTCACGATACCGAGCGCGAGCCCGGGCATCCCGGGCATCGTGCTCATCGGAGCGATCGTGGGCGCTGCGGCCGCGGTCGGTGTCGCTTTGTTCGCTCTGTGGCGGAAGCGCCGCAGGAAAGAGGAGGCGGGGAAGCCGCCGGTCTGATTCCGCCGAAGCGGCGGGGCCCGTGGCGCGAGTGAGACATCCGTGTCGATGACTCCGGAGGCCTTGAGTAGGTCCCACCCGTTCCCGGAGCTGTGGCCCGGACGAGGTACGATGCGGTCGCCATCGGCGACGCGATCCTCGACATCGTTACCCCGCCGTTGCCCCCCGGCGGTGGCGATCGGCAATCGCACGTCGAACGGTTCTCGTACATCCCCGGCGGCAACGCAACGAACTTCGCCATCGGGTTCGCCGCGCTCGGCGGCCGCACGGGATTCATCGGGTGCGTGGGCCGTGACTGGGCCGGAACGATTCTTCGCGATGCGTACCGCCTTGGCGGCGTCCGCACCCGCCTTCGAATCTCACGGAGCAAGCCGAGCGGGATGACAGTCGCCCTCACATTCGACGACGGAACCCGCCATCTCGTGACCTCGCTCGGATCGAACGCGGACTTGCGGCCATCCGATGTTCCGACATCGTGGATCGCAGGTTCCCGCCACGTTCACCGCGCGGGGTTCTGGTGGGCCACGGGGCTGATCGGGCCACCGACCGTGCAACTTCTCCGGCGGGCACGGGCAGTGGGTGCGACAACATCCCTTGACGTATCCACCGATCCCCAGGGTTGGCCGGAGCACCGGAGAGATGCCGTCCTTTCTGCGCTCCCGCATGTGGACACGTTTTTCGGGAACGAGGAAGAAGTGGTGCGCATCGCGGATCGTTCGCCTCTCGAAAGAGCTGCGCAGGCGCTCCTCGGAGCCGGCGCGCGCGAGGTCGTCGTCCATCAGGGCGTCCACGGCGCAACTGTCTTCACACCGACCGAGGTTGTGAGCGATCCCGCCGTGCCCGTCGCGCCGTTGAACCCCACGGGTTGCGGGGACGTGTTCAATGCGGGCTACATCCGCGCCTCGATGGCGGGCGCCGACTTCGTGCACCGCCTCCGCCTCGCGAATGCGGCGGCGGCACTGCATCTCGAGAACATCGCGAAGCCATACCCGACGTTGCGTGACCTTCGTTCGCGATTCAACGTTTCCCTGCCGGTGAATCGGCGGGGGCGGGTTCGTCGCTGACGACCCCAGCGCCGATCATCCCACGGATCCACGCGGCTGCGCGTTTCGACGTCGAAAGGTAGATGCCCACAAGGGTCACCCCCGTACCAAGAATCGCGACTCCCCCGAGCGTCTCGCTTGCGAGGCCGACACCAAGGAGCACGGCAACGATTGGCGTCACGAAGGCGATATACGACAGAGTCGTGGCCTCGAGGCGCTTGAGGAGCCAAACATACGCGACGAACGTGACGACGGAACCCGCGAGGGCCAGGTAGAGGATTGCCCCGATTCCCTCCGGCCATGAGGGAACTCCCCATGGCTCCCCCGCGAGGAGCGAGACGGCCGCAAGCGCGATCGCTCCCGTGCCCATCGCGAACGCGTTGAAGCCAATCGGATCGACATCGTGGCCCCATCGCTTCACGCCCACAGAACTGATCGACGCGCACGTCGCGGCGAGCACAATCGAGAGCATGGGGAGCGCAGCGACGACGCTCCTCTGGAGTTCTCCACTGAAGATGAGGAGGACTCCAAGGAAACCCAGGGCGATCCCCGCGAGCTTCTGGACCGAGAGCCTCTCCTTCTTCAGGAGGGCATGGGCGAACACGGCCGTCTGGAACGGGAACGTCGCGAACAGAATCGCGGACAGCCCGCTTTCGACACCGTTTCCTTCGCCCCAGTAGATGAGTCCGTAGTCGGCCGTGAAGAGGACGAGGCCGACCAAGAGGACGAGGGCCCATTCCGTGCGGTTCCGCGGGAGCTTCGAGCGGAACACGGCCGCGAGGGCGAGGAGCGTCACGGAGGCGACGACGAATCGGAGGGAGGCGGAGAGGAAGACGGGCGCGCCTTGGAGGCCGATCCGAATTGCGAGCCACGTCGAGCCCCAGATTCCGCACAACATTGCGTACAGGGCGCCGATCGTCCATCGGGATGCCACGGTCGATGGCTATGCGGGCCACAATAAAAACCTGCACCCGCCGTGGGTTGGGTCTGCACTTTCACCGCGATTGTTCGAGATGTGTCGTTCACTTTCGACGCCCCCTCCCGTTCGCACAGATATAGCCGCGCACCTTCCTAACGGTCGAATGGCCCAGGTCATTGTGTCGCCCTCCACGGGCCTCGAACGGATCCTCCGCGGTTGGGACGCCCTCCGCGACTACGACCTCGAAGCGACGACGTTGTGGGACTTCGAATACCAGAGCCCCGCCGTCGCGTCGTTTGGGGATGCTCGATTCAATGGCGTGACTCCCGCGGGGATCGTGACGAATCTCATCCGTCGGTACACACGTCCCGGGGACCTCGTAGTGGACGCCATGGCTGGCTCCGGCACGACCGTTGACGTTGCGCGGTCCCTCGGTCGCCATGTGCTCGCCTTCGACGTCGCGCCCCATCGTCCGGACATTGCGAGAAACGACGCCCGGCACCTGCCGCTCCTCAATGATTCCGTCGATCTCCATTTCGTGGATCCGCCATATTCCGACAACGTCCGGTACAGCGGCGACCCTGCGTGTCTCGGACGCATTCCTGCGGGCACCGCGCAATGGCTCGAGGCCATGGAACAGGTCGCGCGGGAGCTGCATCGCACCCTGAAGCCGGGGCACGTCCTCGGGTGGCTGATCTGCGACGAGTACCGCCGCGGCCGGTTCACGCCCATCGGGTTCCACGCATTCGAGTTCCTGCATCGGTATTTCGAGCCCGTCGACATTGTGTGCATCGCGCGGCACCATGACCGGTCGCTGAACCCGATGTGGGAGCACCGCGCGCGGAAGTTCGGGTTCTACCTTCGTGGCTTCAAGTATCTGTTCATCGTCCGGAAGCCCACCCGGGAGGCGATCTTCCCGTGACCGTCTGGAAGCGTGCGGGCCGCGAGCCGCGCGCCCTGATTCAGGAATGGCTCTCCGAGCTGAGTCGGGTCGCAGCGCTCCGGGGGGACCGCATCGAGATGCGGGTGAACCGATGTTGGGTCGCCTTCCGGAGTCAGGCGCAACGTCGCGTGTTCGCGGAGATCCGGCCCTCCCGTCGCCGAGTCGAGGTGTTCATCCTCCCCGAGCGCCGGAATCTCTCCGATCCCTCCGGGATTGCCCGGCAGGCCCCGCGAACGCAGGGATGGAACTGGTTCCGGACGAAATTCCACATCGCGGGGAATGGGCATGCGCGTGCTGCGTTCCACCTGATTCGACAGAGCTACGAGTTCCCCGGGCACACGATTCCGAACTCAGCTCGACGGAAAACCCGTGGCCGCCAGGGCCGGATTGTGCCCGGTTAACAAGGGACCGTGAAGGAGGTGCTCACGGAGGATGAGTGGAGAAGACTTAAGGGGGCGTACGAGGATTTCACCGCGAATGTCGGAGCGACCCTCGGTGCACTCTTCGTTCGGACGAGCTTTGTTCTCACACTTGCGGAAGCATTTGCCCCGGACCGAGTACGAGAGCTTCGTGAGGCGTTGGAATACGCGCTCCAAGACACGGAGGATCTCTTCACATCCTTCGATCGAAAGCTCAACTCCTTCCGGCCAGCTAGATGACGTGCTGGCTAGGAAGTCGCCGCGTTCGTTGCGGGGATCAAGGCGGTCTACGTTCGAACTAGGTTTCTTGCGCGAAGTGCAGCGCCATCTGCCCCCTAAGGAGTTCGAATCGTTCTTAGATCGGTGGGACGCGAAACGAAAAGTGCGCGAGAGGCGGACTTCGGCTCAATCGGCAGACTGATTCGCTCCGCAACTCCGAGGCTGTGAGCTCGTGTTACGGAATCTAAAAGAGTCCGTCATGAAGCCCGTCGGGCAATTCAGTATCAACCGGGGCGAGGCCGCCAGGAGGCTTCCGTCGGTCTCTGGAGCCAAAAACGCCTTATAGGGACGCTTTCCTCGACCCCGCTACCGCCCCGATGGCGGTGACCCTGGTCTGGAGATGTACCTTCGGGTGAATCCGCAAATCCAGGGGGGATCAAATGGCCGAGGAGAAGGCAGGCGAAGTCGCTTCCATTGCGGGTGAGGAAGCGCAGAAGGCACCGATCCGACCGCGCAACCTCTACGCACACGTGCGACAGGCGTGGAAGGTGCCCGAGAAGGGCTTCTTGAAAGACGTCACCTGGGCCCGCATGGTCGAGTGGCGGCGCGGACCCGCGTTTCTACGACTCGAGCATCCGACCCGGATTGATCGGGCCCGCGAGTTGGGATACCGAGCAAAGCCAGGGTTCATCGTCGTCCGTGCCCGCGTGCGGCGGGGAGGCCGGAGGAAGCCGCGGCCCATGGGAGGACGCCACCCGAAGCGACGGGGTCTGCTGAAGATCACGATGGCGAAATCGATCCAGCGGATCGCGGAGGAGCGGACCGCAAAGCGGTACCCGAACATGGAGGTCCTCAATTCCTACTGGATCGGCGAGGATGGGATGTACAAGTACCACGAGGTCATCCTCGTGGACCCGTTCCATCCCGCGATCAAGAACGACCGTAAGATCAACTGGATCTGTGAGCCGCAGCATCGCGGTCGCCCATTCCGCGGCCTGACGAGTGCGGGCCGGAAGGGACGTGGCCTCCTGTACAAGGGCAAGGGCGCGGAGAAGGTCCGCCCGAGCATCGGCGCGCACGATCGGAAGGGCAAGTGAGTTACGCGGACCGGATGCGCTCCGCGAGTGCACGGAGCTGTGCGTCGTCGATTCCGATGACCGCGTGGAACACAGGGACGTCAAGCGCGGGCTTTTCTGGAGAGATGTCCGTGGGCCGCGTGCCAAGGATGACCGCTTCGGAGCGGGACAGCCGGACAAGCTCCTGTAGATTGACACCTGGTTCCCATGGGAGGACCTTCAGCCGCACGTCCCACCGGCGGAGCGGTTCGTGCGCGATCGAGCCATCGGGCGAAGCGACGGACACCTTGCACCCGCGCTTCATCGCGAGCCAAGCGGCGACAGCGCCTGCGTCCGAATCGACAACGGCGAGGGCTCGTCCTTGACTGCCCATGGGCAGCCCGCCGGGGCCATCGACAATCTCCGCGAACAGGAAGGACCGGTTCTCCCGCACTTCGACATGGATCTCCGCATCGGGTTTGTCGAGGTCAACGGAGCATTCTGGCAACGCATCCCGGATTCTTTGCCCAACGAGGCGAGCGAGGTCTTGGCTGGTGTACGTGTGCGTCCCGGCTCGGCGCGCACGGACGGCGAACCTGCCGCCCATGGGCACGGTTCGTCTCGCGAGTTCCACCGCACACGTCGCGATTTGTTCGGGGTCGCTGGTCGCCTCCACGGCGTCGCTGAAGGAGACGATGCCGAAAACACGACGAAGCGCGTGAATCGCGGCGGTCACGTTGTCGATATCGATGTAGATTCGCGCGCGGTCCGCCCGGATGAGACATTCGATCCGCTCCGACGCGAACATCTCTTGGATGTTCTCCACGAGTCGATCACGGAGTTGCCGCCGCACGTACGGACTCTTGAGGGCGAGCTCACCAAACCGGACGAGCAAGACCATTCTCGATGGGATGCGCCGCCGCTCGATAAAAGGTCTCGCCATCCTTTAATACGAAACCCCGAATCCGCGCGTCGTGGATTTCGGTCTTCTCGCAATTCAGGCGATTCTCATCCTCATAGTCGCCTTCGTCTACTCGAACCTCGGCCTGGGCGGCGGAATCTTGTTTGTGCCGATCCTGCTTTCCACGGGCGTTGCATCGAGCCATGTGGCGGTGCCGATCTCCCTGATGTACACAATCGCCACGGCCACGTCCTCCGTCATCAATCATCGCAAGCGCGGGTTTGTCGATTTCCGGTTAGGCAAGAAGCTCGTGGCGGGCGCGCTGATCGGTGCGGTCCTCGGGACGTTTTTCACGTTGTTCGTCCTCGATGAGCAGGTCTTCAAGGCATTGTTCACCGCGATTCTCGTCCTGTTCGGCACATACATGCTCCTCGATTGGGCTCGCAACGATCGGGCCGTCGACACGGACGACGACTCGAAGCTTACACCCTCGCGGACAGCCGGGGTGGCAGCCGCCACGACGGGATCCGGCTTCCTTTCCGGAAGCATGGGGATCGGCGGCGGGCTCCTCAACGTGCCCCTCCTGGTGTATGGGCTCGGTCGGAAGACACGCAAGGCGATTGGCACCTCGGCCCTTCTCATCATCCCGACCGCGTTGGTCGGCTTCTCTGCATACGTCGCCGATCTCGCATCGTTGCCGGGGGCCTTCATGTGGCCTCCCGAGTTCATCCTCATCCCCCTCCTTGTTCCCGTGGTGTTCGTTGGCGCCTTCCTTGGGTCCCGCTGGGGCCTCCAGGCGTTGCGGACTCGTTCGGTGACGCTCATTTTCATCCTCGTCCTGTTCGTCGCCGCCGCGAAACTCGTGTTCGATTTGTTCTCTCGTTAATCAGAGCGCTCGGTTGTCAAAACGTTCATATCTTTCTCGAGATTGCGCGCGTCCGCAGGGATGGGGCGCACTCAGTCGAACGACCGATGGTTCTTCTCTTATCTTCCAAACGGGATGGCGGGCGGCGCGACATCGCCACTCATCCCACTGTTCACGCGCGTCCTCGGGGGCTCCGTGGCGGACGTCGGCATCGTGGCCGCGGCGTCGAGCATCGCATCCGTCCCCGCATTCATGGGGTGGGGAACGCTCTCGGACCGCCTCCATCGCCGTAAGGTGTTCCTCCTCATCGGGTTCCTCGGCCTCGCGGTCTCCCTCCTCGCGATGGGTCTGAGTCGAAGCGTTGCGGACTTCTACCTCGCGAACCTGCTCGTCGGCGTCCTCGGGGCCGCGAGCGCCCCCGTGGGGACCGTGATCATCCTCGAGACGACGAAGGAGAAGGACTGGGCGGCTCGTATCGCCGTGTTCTCCCGAATCGGAGGCATTGGTTGGGTCACAGGTCTCGGCCTGGGAGCCGCATGGCTCGTTGTGCTCCCGCTCTCGGAAGGGAGCGCAATGCGTGGACTGTTCTTCGCGGGTGCGGCACTCGCGTTCCTATCCGCGGCGCTCGCGTGGCGATGGCTCGACGAGCCCGAGGAAAAGGTGGAGCGCCGCCACATCGCCTTCGTCGACCAACACTGGCGCGTGGAGCGCATGCGATACCTGCCGATGCGCCTCTTGCACTTCCTTGACTTCCGGAACCACGTCCACCGTCGGCGTCGACCGTCGCCGACGCTGCGGCGGTATCTCGCGACGGTCTTTCTCCTATTCTCCGGGTTCACCGGGTTCTACGCGGTCTTCCCCGTGTACCTACGGGACGTGGCGGGGCTTTCGACATCCCACGTGTTCCTCGTTTTCATCGCGAGCCAGGTCGCCTCCGCGATTGCGTATGGGCGCGTGGGTCGGTGGGTCCACACCATTGGGGCGCGACGCATTCAGATGTACGCGGCGGCCGCCCGTGCCGTCCTTTTCCCCGCATTCCTTCTCCTCCCACTTCTCCCCGGTGGACTCGGGGTTGTCCTGGCGTTCGCCCTTCTCGTCCACGCCGTCGTGGGCGTATGTTGGGCCGCGATCAACGTGGGCGGGTCCACGTTCGTGTCGGAGCTCGCCCGCCCCGAGGAGCGATCCTCGGTTCTCGGCGCGTTCAACGCCGTCCAAGGGTTCGGCGCGATCCTCGGGCCCATCGTGACGGGCGCACTCGCGTTCGCCTTCGGCTTCACCGTGGGGGTCGTCAGCGCGTCCGTGTTCATCGTCGTCGGCCTCGCGATGCTTGCCGTCACGGTGCCGGAGCGGATCTCGGACGGCGTCCCGTCCGGCGCGTGATTCCCACAATTTGGCAGGTTCGAAGGGAGGCCGAGGGATGCGGCGGCCAGGATTTGAACCTGGGAACTCCTGCGAGATCAGACCCTGAATCTGACGCCTTAGACCAGGCTTGGCTACCGCCGCACGGACGCGTCGGCAAGGAGCCGATTCGCAACCCGCGCAAGAACGTTGCGGTAAGGGAAACCGATAGTGAGCATTTTTCCGGGTTGCGTCTTTCCGTGTGAACATGCTCGAGCGACGTGACTATCGCGTGATTCCGGGCGTCAAGACTACGGACGTATGGGCGAAGGCCTGGGACTGGTGGCAGCGTACGGGCTTCGCGCTTGCCCATTTGGGGCCGAACCAATTCACGGGCTCTTCCGTGTACTCGAAGATCGGACTGCGTCGGGAGGTTGAGGTCCGGTTCACAGAGTCAAACGAAGCCCTCTACGTCGACGTGGCGTTCCGCGCCCGCTTCACCGAGGCGGGTGTAGTCGGCGGCGCGGTGGCCGCGGTCATCTTTTGGCCCGTGGCAGTCGTTGGAGGCGCCCTCTCGTGGTCCGAGTATGAAAACGAGGCGAACGCCCTGCTCGCGAGCTTCTGGTACTTCCTGTGGCAAACGACGGGAAAGGCAAGCCAGATCCTGTTCGCGACGGCGCCCCCCTTCGGGTCGCCGTACGCCGTCACACCACCGGCCGCGCCCGCCTCAGCGGTTGCGAAGACGTGTCAAAAGTGCGGCGCGGGGCTCGCGTCCGGATGGCGGGCGTGCCCCTACTGTGGGCAACCCATCTCCTGACGCCGCTTAGTGTTTCTTCATGATCTTCAGGAAACCACTGGATTCGTAGACCTGCAGGCGTCGCTTGGTGAGGACGTTCGTGAACTCCTCCCATGTGATGACCTCGATCCGGTTGTTTCGGCCCTTCGTGAACTGAATCGCGCCGGCTGTGCCCTTCACCCGCCCGGGCTTCAACCCCGCCTTCCTGGCCTTCTCCTTCGCCATCTCGATGCTGATCGGTTCCATGACCAATGTGAATCCCTCCGTGGCCGCCCCTGATCCGGGCCGGAACTCCATCCGGAGGTCGCTATATAACCGTTATTCGGTGCGCGCTCTCCACCCCCGGAGCGGGAAGGATTTTGTGGTTCCCGCGAATAGCCCGCGCGTGCCCCTGTTCGGCTCTTCCGGAATTCGCGGCCTCGCGAACGTCGACGTGACGGTCGACCTCGCGATGGACGTGGGGCGGGTCCTCGGATCCACGTATGGTACGACGCTCGTCGGTCGGGATCCAAGGCTCACAGGGGAGATGCTCGCATCCGCGTTCATCGCAGGCGTTCTCGCCTCCGGCGCCGATGCAACGGACGCGGGTATGGTGAGCACGCCGACGCTCGCCCGGGGCACGCGGGAGTACAAATGCGGTGCGGTAATCACGGCATCCCATAACCCCGCTCCCTACAATGGAATCAAGCTGTGGAACCCCGACGGAGTTGCGTTTGACGAGGAACAGCAAGCGGGGGTCGAGGCGTCGCTCGCGCGGAAGTCGTTCGGACATGTTCCGTGGGACCGTGTGGGGACGAAGCGGTCCCGCACGGACCTCGTCGACCGTCACGTCACGGACATCCTCCGCGTCGTAGGGAGCGCGAACTTGCGGGTCGTCGTGGACTGCGGGTCTGGCGCGACGTCGACGATCACCCCGCGCCTTCTCCGGGAGATGGGCTGCAAGGTCACCGCCTTGAACGCGCAACCCGACGGCCACTTCCCCGGGCGCGACCCAGAGCCGACGGAGGAGAACCTCGAGATGTTGCGCCGCACCGTGCGGGCGACGGAATCGGACCTGGGTATCGCACACGACGGCGATGGCGACCGGATGGTCGCGATCGACGAAAAGGGACAGTTCGTGGGCGGCGACAGGCTCCTTCCGGTGTTCGCGAAGCGGGAGGCGAAGAAATCGATCGTCGTCCCGGTGGACACGTCGATGGCGCTCGATGCGATGCTCGTTGGCGTGAAGGTGATTCGAACCCGCGTCGGCGATGTGTACGTCGCGCAAGAGGTTCGACGCCAACGAGCGGACTTTGGCGGGGAATCATCGGGCACGTGGATCTTTCCGAGAATCACGCTGTGTCCCGATGGCGTCTACGCCGCGGCCCACCTCGTCGCGATCGTCGCCGAGACGCCGCTTTCTGAACTCGTTGCGCAAGCCCCGCACTACCCGATGCAGCGAGGCGCCCTTCCGTTCCCGCCCATGGAGAGGGAGGCGCTCACGAAGAAGCTCGACGAGATGATGGTCGCGATCCGCGGTGAGGTCGAACGGGTCGACGGCTGGCGGGTCGCGTTCGACGACGGTTGGTTCCTCGTTCGACTCTCCGGAACGGAGCCGAAGGTGCGCATCACGTCGGAGGCGCACACCGAGGCGAGGGCGAAAGAGCTTTACGAATTGGCCTCATCGAAGGTGAGGGCGGCGACATGAAGGCCTGGGTCCTGAGCGCGGGGGAGGGCACGCGGATGCGCCCGCTTACGGCGAATCTCCCGAAACCGCTCCTCCCAGTCGCCGGCAAGCCGTTCCTAGAGCACACGATTGAAGCACTGCGGGACGCGGGCGTACGGGAGATGTCTGTCCTGATTGGGTGGCAGGGCCGGCGCGTGAAGGAAGCGTTCGGCCACGGCGACCGTCTCGGGGTTCGAATCGATTATGAGGAGCAGAACGAGCGCCTCGGCACCGCCCACGCCATCGGGCTCGCGCGGGGCCACATCGACGGGGACTTCCTGAGCGTGAATGGGGACGTCGTCGTGTCCTCGGATGCGATGCGTGGCCTCGTGGATTTCCATCAAAAGGTTGGAACCACGGTCATGGCGGTCGCGGAAGTCGAGAATCCATCCGCGTTCGGCGTCGTCGAACTCGACGGAGATCGCGTGATCGGCCTCGAGGAGAAGCCGAGGGCGCCCAAGTCGAAGCTCATCAACGCGGGCGTGTACATCTTCGCCGACGACGTCTTCGGTCTCATCGATCAGACACCGAAGTCTCCGCGCGGTGAGTACGAGATCACGGATACGATCCGAGGCCTGATGAAAAAGGAGAATGTGCACGGGTACCGCCTTCCGGACCCGTGGATCGACGTCGGCCGCCCATGGGATCTCCTCACCGCGAACGCAATCCTAATGAAACGGATCAGGGGCCGTGTCGCGGGCGAGGTTGCAAAGGGCGCCAGTCTAACAGGTGAGGTCATTGTGGACGCGGGGGCGGCGGTGCTCGATGGTGCCTACGTGAAAGGACCGGCGATCATTGGTGGCGACTCCGAAATCGGCCCGAACTGCTACATCCGGCCCTCGACGACGATTGGCCGTGAATGCAAGGTCGGCAACGGATGCGAGGTGAAGAACAGCATCATCATGGACGGTACGCACGTTCCACACGAAAACTACGTGGGAGATTCGATCCTTGGCGAGCGTTGCAACCTCGGGGCGGGCACGAAGGTCGCGAACCTCCGGCTCGACGAAACGACGATCAAGGTCCCGTGGCGGGGCGAGCTCGTCGACACCGGGCTGCGAAAGCTCGGCGTGATCATGGGCGATGACGTGAAGACCGGAATCAACGCTTCGATCGACGTCGGCACGATCATCGGCGAGGAGACGTTTATCGGACCCGGGGCGGTCGCCCGCGGCGTGATTGCGCCGCACAGCCGAATCTACTGAGCGTCCATTCATGCGCATCGTGCAAGTGGGCCCATGGTTCCACCCCCACATCGGGGGTGTCGAAAGCCATATCAAGACGATTTCAGCCGAGCTCGTTCGACGTGGCCATGACGTGACGG
>Ga0209521_10003244_pt1 | contig 13150 bp, 14 predicted proteins | sample Rifsed19ft4_FD_184016 | JGI IMG/M metagenome (GOLD analysis project Ga0209521, IMG submission 184016) | Soil microbial communities from Rifle, Colorado, USA - sediment 19ft 4 (version 2) | ecosystem: Environmental > Terrestrial > Deep subsurface > Rock core/Sediment | place: Rifle, Colorado... | reverse complement strand
CCACGGCTCGGCCCCCCGACTCGGCTGCCAGCAGCAGGGCGCGCTCGGCGAACATCGACGGCGCGAGCCCCCAGCCGTTCCAGCCGTCGGCCTCGCGCGCCGCGACGCGGACGGCGCCCTCGGACTGGCCACCCACCCAGACCCGAGGCCCGCCCGGCCTCACAGGACCCGGCATCAGGGGTCCGGCGATCGGCTGGACGTGCTCGCCCCCGGGCCACGGCTCGCCCCCGAAGAGCGCTCGCACCGCCCGGACCGTCTCGGTCAGGTGCTCGCGGCGGATCGTCGGGGCAAGGTACGGGAGGCCGAACACCTGGTGCTCGGCACGCCCGATGGCGTCGCCGGTGCCGATCCCCAGGACGAACCGCCCGCCGCTCACGTCGTCGAGCGTGGTCGCCTCCCGGGCGATCATCCCCGCCGAGCGCAGGGACGCGCGGGTGACCAGCGTGCCGATCGTCACCCGCGAGGTGCTCGACGCTACAGCCGCCAACGTCGCGTATGCCTCCAGGCTCGGCCGGTGCGAGGGCGCGCCGGGCGGGAACAGGTGATCGAACGCGAACAGGCCGTCGAACCCCAGGTCCTCAGCGCGCTCGGCGAACGCGAGCACTCGCTCGACGTCGCCCGTTGCCATCGGCAGGACGAGCCCGATCCTCACGTCAAGCCACCACCCGGCCGAGCTCCTCCAGCGCGAGCGCGGCGGCACCTACTGCACCCGCGTCGTTGCCGAGCTCGGCGGCCACCAGAGGCACGTGCGGACGGTACGCTTGCCCCTCGACCGCCTCATGGAACGAGGCTCGCGCGGGACCCAGGAGCAGGTCTCCGGCCACGATCGCGCCGCCGCCGACGACGACGACCTGCGGGTCCAGGACGTTCACGAGCCCGGCGATGCCCTCGCCGAGCCGGCGCCCCGCCTCCTGGAAGATCCGCAGGGCGACCTCGTCACCCTGCCTGGCCGCCTCGGTCACGTGGCGCGCGCTGACCTGCTGGTCGCCGCCAGCCAGGCGCCGCAGGGCGGAGCCCTCGTCCGCGCTTGCCGCCTCGCGGCCCATCCGGTCGATCGCGCGTCCGGAGGCGACCTGCTCCCAGCACCCGCGGTTCCCGCAGCCGCAGAGCGGCCCGCCGGGCTCGACGATGATGTGTCCGATCTCGGCCGCGAAGCCGTTAGCGCCCCTGAACAGCCGGCCGTCCGAGACGATGCCCCCGCCGATCCCGGTCCCCACCGTCACGAGCAGCACGTGCCGGTACCCCCGCCCCGCACCGAACCGGTACTCGGCATAGGCGGCGGTGTTCGCGTCGTTGTCCACCTGGCAAGGGAGTCCGAGCGCCCCGCGCATCCGGGAGGCTATCGACAGGTCACGCCAGGCGAGGTTCGGCGCGAAGCGCAGGACCCCATCTGTCGCGTCGACCATCCCGGCGGCGCCGATCCCGACCGCGAGCACGTCCGGCGTGCGGAGCTCCCGGGCGAGCTCGACCATGGTGGAGAGCGTCAGCTCCTCGTCGTCGGCCGGCGTCGGGGCCTCCGATCGCTCGACGATAGAGCCGTCGCGCGCCACGCGGAACGCGTTGATCTTCGTCCCGCCGACGTCGATGCCGAGCGCCTCGCCGGTGCCGGCCACCTATAGCCCTCCCGCGCCGGTCAGGACCGGGGCGCGGCCGGGGCGCCTTCGATCACGAGACTTCGATCCGCTCGAACCTCCGCGAGGTCTCCTGCTCCTCGCCGGCGCCCGCGAGGTGGTCGCCGCGCGCGTCGATCACCGCCCGGGCTGCGAGGAAGAACTCACGCGCCGCCGCTAGCAGGTGCTCGAGGGCATCCGGCGCCGCCCCCTGCGCCGCGGTCACGGCCATGCAGATCGGACAGAACGCCACCGTGCACACGGGGGCCCTGGCCTGCGCCTCCGGCTCTGGCTCCGGAGTGGGCGGGGGTGCCGTCCGCGCCTTGGTCTTCTTGCTGCCCTTGGTGCTGGATCCGTTGCCGGCCTCAGCCACGGGTGCTCCTCCCTGCCTGCGCGGCGCCGGGCGGGCGAGCGAAGGCGATCTCGAGATGGTCCCCTACGAAGTTCGCGCCGCGGACATCCATGCGCTGCAGCGTCTGCGGCAGGATCAGGCTGCGCTTGTACGAGCCCACGCGGATGTGGAGCTCCTCGCCGCGACGATGGATGTCCATGTCCTCGCGCGAGACGAACGGCAGGCGCATCGTCAGGACGTAGCCGCCCGAGCGACGACGGACGCGGATCGGGTCGTCATGGAACAAGATGTCGGTCACCGGCCGTCCGCCGTAGACCTCCACACCCATGTCCTCGAGCAGGTTCAGGCCCACCATCTCGCGATCGAACAGTCGTGCGGTCAGGATAGGCACGGGTTCGAACGACTCATGAACGGCGCGCAGGTGCTCAGCCTGGATGTCCTTCCACTTGCCGAAGTAGGGATCGGTGACGTCCTCCGGGATGATCCGGTTCACGACCACGGCGTCGACGCGGTACCCGAACAGCCCGAGGTACGTGTACGTGCGACGGGCCTCCGAGATGACCATCTTCTCCGGGTTGACGACGAGGCGCACGGTCGAGGCTTCCTCGTCGGTCAAGATCCGGTGCACCGCCGCCAGGTTGCGATGGAGCCGCTCGACCGCCGCGTAGAACCGCTCGCCGGCGAGCGGCAGCGTCGTCATCTTGGTTACGAGCGGGCGGAGCGTCTTCACCACCTTGCGCTCGACCGGGAAGACGCGCTCGATGTACCAGCTCATCACCTCGGGCAGGGACAGGAGTCGCAGCGTCTCGGCCGTCGGCGCGCAGTCCACCACGAGCAGGTCGTACTTGCCGCCCTCGACGTGGGTCTTCACGTCGATGAGGGCGAAGATCTCGTCGATGCCGGGCAGCACCGAGAGCTCCTCGGCCTGGATCGACTCGACCCCGGCCCAGTTCATCACCTGGATGAAGTAATCCTGGATCTCGCGCCAGTTGGTCTCCAGACGGTTCTGCGCGTCGATCTGCTCGGCCCACAGGTTGGACGCGAGCGGCGTCGCATGCTCGCCGATCTCCAGGTCGAACGAGTCGGCGAGCGAATGCGCCGGGTCCGTGCTCATCACCAGCGTCCGGTGCCCCGCCTGCGCAGCACGCAGCGCGGTGGCGGCCGCGACGGTGGTCTTCCCGACGCCGCCCTTCCCGGTGAACAGCAGGACGCGCATCCGGCCTAGCCTAGCGCGGAGCCGTCACGGGGTGACGGAGCCGGCCCCGGCCCTACCGGACGACCACGTCCGAATTCGCCCTCCTGCAGGCGTCCCCGTTCGGAAGGCCCGTCCTCGACGCGACCGCCCGGTACTTCCCGTCCTTGTTCGGCACGGGGATGCTGTAGTTGCCCGACGCGTCGGTGACCCCGGTCCCCACGTTCCTCCACCGGCCCTCGATGCGCCGCTGGACCCTGACCGGGACGTTCTGCGCGCACGTGGTGGTGCCGTCCTGACACACGACCCGTCCAGAGGCCTGCAAACTGCCGCCGAGCGACAGGGAGATCGTCCGGAGGTGCTGGATCACGAACTCGTCAGCGCTCGTGAGCGTCCCGGTCGGCACCGACACATCGATCTTGCCCGTCACCGTTGCGTTCGCGACGACGGCCGTGATCCTGGTCGAGGAGTTCACCGTGAACGAGGACGCGTTCGTGCCGCCGAACCTCACAGCGGTCGCCCCCGAGAAGCCGGTCCCCGTGATCGTGACCGAGCTCCCCCACGGGCCCCTCTCCGGATCGAACGATGTGATCCCCACCGTCCCGACCGTGAAGTTCGTCGTGCTCTGGTTCGTGCCGTTCGGGGTCGTGACGCGGATCGGCCCCGTCGACGCGCTGTTCGGCACGATCGCGGTGATCCGGTTGGGGTTGTCCACGGTGAAGGTGGCCGATCCGTTGCCGAACTTCACCGAGGTCGCCCCCGTGAGGTTGTTCCCGTTGATCTGGACGGACGTGCCCGGCGAGCCGCTCGTCGGCGAGAACGACGTGATCTCCGGCGTCCCCGGGACCGTGAACTTCGTCGGGCTCGTCGCCGTGCCCGAGGGGGTCGTCACCTTGATGAACCCCGTCGTCGTGCCGTTCGCGACCCTCGCGGTGATCTGGGTCGAGCTCACCACCGTGAAGGTGGCCGCGTCGGTGAGGTTGAACACCACGTCGTTCGCACCCGTGAAGTTGGTCCCGTTGATCGTGACGATCGTGCCCGGCGAGCCGCTCGTCGGCGAGAACGACGTGATCGTCGGGCTCCCAGCGGCGGTCACGACGAAGTCTCGCGCGCTCGTCGCGGTGCCGTCCGGGGTCGTCACCTGGACGGGGCCGGTCTGCGTTCCATCCGCGACCGTCGCGAAGATCTTCGTGCTCGAGTCGACCGTGAAGCTCGCGGCGGCCCTGTTCCCGAACTTCACCGCGGTCGCGCCCGTGAAGTTCGACCCGTTGATCGTGACCAGGGTGCCGACGGGCCCCGATGTCGGGGAGAACGATGAGATCGAGGGCCCGGAGGTGTCCGTGACCACGAAGTCGTCCGTGCTGGTGGCGGTCCCCTCGACGGTGGTAACGGAGATCGGGCCGGTGTGGGCGTTCGCCGGAACGTGCGCGGTGATCTGGGTCGGGCCGTTGACCACGAACGTCGGATCGGATCGGTTGGGCCAGAACGTGACCTCCGTGGCGCCCGTGAAGTTCGTCCCGGTGATAACCACCGTGGTGCCGACCGGACCGCTCTTGGGCGAGAAGTCGGAGATCGTGGGCGCTGCCCATGCGGCCGGCGCGGGGAGCACGAGGAGCAGGAACGTCGGCACGAGCAGCAGCAAGAGGCGTCGCAACATCGAGCGCCCATCCATGGGGAACCCCCTCCCGGGACGACGGCGTGCGTAGGGTTCCGAGCCTGTCCCATTGCAGCCCAGCCGTCAACCCGCATGAAGCGTAGCTGCAGCCCCTAGCCGGACGCCCTAGCCGAGCTCGACGCGGCGCTTGAGTCCCTCGAGCGCGTTCTCGATCACGCGCTTCTCGCCCTGGGTTCGAACGAACCCCGGGAGCAGGACCCCCAGGTCGACCGCGAGGCGGTAGATGACCTTGGTTTCGTCGCCGTCGATCTCCGTCAGCAGGTACTCGCCCGCGATGTTCGACACCGCGCCGCGGGCCTCGGTCGAGACCCACGACATGCCCCCCTCCCCCGGCGCGTAGCGGTAGGCGAGCGTGTAGCTCGCCTTGCCCAGGACGGGCACCTCGACCTCGAAAGCAACCCTGGTGCCGACGCCGCCCTCGCCCCGCTGGAGGATCTTGACGGACTTCACGTCCGCCCAGTCGGGATACGCCTCGAAGTCCGTGAGGACGTCCATGATCTCGGCCGCGGTGGCCTCGATCACGATCTGGCCCTCGGTCTGCTCGCTCATGGCGTCCCAGATGCTACTGGCGCGCGGCCGGCAAGGTGACGAACGTCGCGATCAAGATCGACAGGACGATGAATCCGACCGAGCCCCAGAGCAAGGCGCGAGAGCCCACGATGGGGACGCCGCCCGCCGCGATCCGGTAGGCGTCCGATGCCGACAGAACGTAGATCGTCAGGGAGGCGAGAAGGAACAGCAGGAACAAGGGGAAGGTGGGCCCGAGGCCCCCCTTACCGAACCGCGAGACGAGCAGGATCAGCAGCGCGCCGAACGCCCATCCGAACATCGCGAAGCGGGCGATCGCGTCCCCCTTGCGGCCCAACCGCCAGTGGCCGAGCCCGGGGCACACCATCGACCAGACGGCCGCGGTCTGTGGATCGACCTGGGGGCGGTCCTCGGGCTCCTCGAACAGGCGACCGAACTGGGTCCCGCAGGCCGAGCACAGATCGGCCTCGATCGTGTTCCGCGTCTCGCAGGCGGGGCAGATCCACGTCGTCCGGCCGTCCTGGACCTCGATCCCTCGGCCGGCCGCGGCACGGACGGCGTCGGTGGCAGGAGCGACCTCCTTCTCCGCGCTCGCCGTCGAGGGTCCGAGCGGCGCGTAGCACTGCCCGCACCATCCGGCGTCGGCAGACACGAGGGCGCTGCAGGTGGGGCAGCGTCGCTCCTGACTCACTCCGCGAGGGTACCCCGGCCAGACACCCGGTCGGCGCAGGCCCCTCAGCTCACGGCCTCACGCAGCCATCCGGCCAGCTCCTCGGCCGCCCGGGGCCAGGTGAAGGCCCGCTCGACACGCTCGCGCCCCGCCCGGCCCATCGCCTCTGCCCGGCCCGGATCCGACAGGAGCGTGCCGACGGCCTCCGCCACCTCCCCGACGGAGGAGCCATCCACGAGGAGCCCGGTCTCGCCTTCCACGAGCGACTCGCGCGCCCCGCCCGAATCCCCGACCACCACGGGGCGCGCGCACGCGGCCGCCTCTATGAAGACGTTGCCCCAGCCCTCGACCTCGAGGCCGCCCCTGCGGGTCCGGCAGGGCATAGCGAAGACGTCGCCGGCCCGGTAGTACCTCGGGAGGTCTGCCTCGGAGGCCTGGCCGGTGAACACGATCGAACCGCGAGGCGCCTCCTCCGCCATCGCCTCCAGCCGCTCCTGGTACGGGCCGCCCCCGACTATCAGCAGGGCGGCCTCCGGCACCCGGCGGACGACCTCGGGCATAGCGCGGATCAGGACGTCTTGGCCCTTGCGGGCGACCAGCCGGCTCACGCACACCACGAGCGGCCGATCCGTCAGCCCGTGGCGCTCCTTCAGGTCCTCGAACTCCAGGTCCGGCCTGAAGACCTCCACGTCGGCTCCCGGGTACATAACCGACACGGGAACGCGCTCGGGGACCGCCGTGCGGACGACGCGGGCGATGAATGCGCTGCACATCACGGGAACACGCGATGCGTGCCCGGTGGCTCGGCGAACGAGGGCGTGCGACCCGGGCGCGATCGAAAGCCAGTACTCGAACCCGTGGGCCGCGCTCAGGTAGGGGATGCCCGACCGAGCGACCCTGGGACCCAAGAGCCCGAGCGGGTACGTGGCGCCGAACAGCACGACCTCGGCGCGGTGTTCCGCCGCGGCGTCGGCCACGCGGCGCCCGATGTCCGGCGTAGGCCACACGAACGCCTCTGGCTGCCGGAAGACGCGGTAGGGCGAGCCGGAGTCGTAAACCCCGGCGCCCTGGAAGACGGGGCAGAACACCGCGATGCGCTCGGGCGCGAAGCACCGCACCAGTGCCTCCAGGGTGCGCTGGATCCCCCCAACACGCGGCGGGTAGTCGTTCGTAACCAGCAGCGTCCTCGGAACGTCCACGACGGCCTATCCTGCCAGACGTGGCACCAGCCCCGAGCCTCCAGGACCAGGTCGACGCCCTCGACGCCGGCGTCGGCATCCTCGTCATGGATGGGTGGATACTCGTCGAGGTCCTGGGGGGCGACGCCGAGCCGTGGCTGAACGACCTCGTCACCGCGAACGTAGCCTTCCTGCCGATCGGAGGCTCGGGCCGATCCCTGCTGCTCGGACCAACCGGGCGGATCAGAGCGGATCTGCTGGTCTTTCGCCCGCCCGGCGGGTTCCTGCTCCTGCAGTCGCCAGGGCAGCCTTGGCCGATCGACGAGCTCCTGGAGCCGTACGTACTCTCCTCGGACGTCTCGCTCCGCCGCTCAGAAGCGAGACCGGCCGTTCGGCCTGCAAGCTCAGGGGCCTGGACCGTCTCCTTGCTGCGGTCCGAGGGCCTGCCGGTGAGCCCGGAGGCGTTCGAGTCCTGGCGGATCAGGTCTCGCCTCCCGCGGTTCCCGGTCGACCTGGACGAGGACTCCCTCCCCGCCGAGGCCGGCCTGGACGAGGCCCCGATCGTTGACCGTGGCAAGGGCTGCTACCTGGGGCAGGAGTCCGTTGCGAAGGTCCGCAACCTCGGGCACCCCACCCGTGTGGTCTTGGGGGTGGAGGCGAGCGATCCGCTCAAGGCGGGACAGGAGGTGATCGGTGGCACCCGCCCGGTCGGGGTACTGACCAGCGTCGACGTGCCGGGGGGCCGGAGGGTGGCCATGGCGCGCATCCGTTGGGAGGCAAGGGGTATCGCCCTCACCACCGGTGACGGGGCTTCCCTCTTCCTTCGCTGAAGTCCCCCGTCTACTACGGCGGCTCCGACTTTTCAAGACTGTTCCTGTTCGGTTCCGAACGATAGAAACGCGCTGAGGCCACGCGCTCCCTCCCGGGTCGTAGGCCGCCTCCGACGAGCGCAGGAGTCGAACGAGGGTGACCAAGGATCGGATCGGCGGCATCGACCTCAAGACCCTTCCCCACAATCCCTCCCCCCCAGACATGTGGCAGGACAAGGCTGCCTGCCACGGCATCGACCCCGATGTGTTCTTCCCGACCTCCGAGGAGGAGGCGGGCCCGGCCCTTGCCTACTGCGGGTCTTGCGGTATCCGGCAGATGTGCCTGGCTTGGGCCCTGAAGAACGGCGAACGCTACGGCGTATGGGGAGGCCTGACCGAACAGCAGCGCCGGCGGGTGGTCCGGTTCGTCGCCTGAGCAACTAGTCGAGGCCCCGCTGCTGGTCGCTCGCCGCACCTCCGACCATACTGACCGGGCCCATGGATGCCCGGACGATCCGCGCCAGTGCGCCGCTGCGCATCTCCTTCGTCGGCGGTGGCACCGACTTCCCCCACTACTACGAGCGCCACGGAGGTGCGGTCCTAGCGGCCACGATCGATCACGCCGCTCACGTCTCGATCACGCCGCGGGAGGACCTACAGGTGCGGATCCGCTCGCTGGACCTGGGCCACCTCGTCAGGTACCACCTGGAGGAGGGCCCTGTCTACGACGGCGTGATGGACCTGCCGAAGGCAGCGATCGCCCGGTTCGGAACGACGACCGGGATGGACGTCGACATCGCCTCGGACGCGCCGCCCGGCAGCGGGCTCGGCGGCTCATCGGCGCTGGTCACGGCCTGCGTCGGCGCCTTAGCGCTGCTGAGCGAGCGCGAGCTCTCTCGAGAAGAGGTCGCTCGCCTTTCCTACGCGATAGAGCGTGACGACCTGGCGATCGCGGGCGGGTGGCAGGATCAGTACGCGGCCGCCTTCGGCGGGTTCAACCTGCTCGAGTTCGGGGCGACCGGGGTCGATGTCTCCCCGCTGGACCTCCCCGGGGAAGCCGCGCGGACGCTCCGGGAGAACCTGCTGCTCTGCTACACGGGAGCGGTCAGGACGGATCTCGGCCTGATCGAGACTCAGATCCGGCTCTATCGGGAGGGACGGGAGGAGACCATCGTCGGGATGAAGGAGCTGCACGAGATGGCCTACGAGATGCGCGACGCCGTGAGTTCCCTTGAGATCGACGCGCTCGGCCGCCTCCTGCGCGAGGCCTTCGAGAGCAAGAAGCGCATGAACCCGCACATAGCCGAGGGCACGCCGATCGAACGGCTTCTGCACGTCGCGCGAGAGGCCGGAGCCATCGGCGGGAAGGTCTGCGGGGCTGGAGGAGGAGGCTACCTCTTGCTCGCGTGCCGGCCTGAGCGACAAGCGGCCGTCCGTGCCGCGCTGGAGGTGCACGGCGGCGAGTTCGCCGACTTCGCCTTCCGAGACCAGGGCGTGGAGGCCAGCGACGGTCGACTCACCTGGAGGCCGTCGTGAAGCGCCGTTTCGTGCTGCTCGACCGCGACGGGACGATCAACGAGGAGATCGGCTACGTGCTCCGGCCCGGCGAGCTCCGGCTCGTGCCCGGCGCGCTCGAGGCGCTGCGCGAGCTGCAGGATCTCGGGCTGGGGCTGGTGGTGTTGACGAACCAGTCCCCGATCGGCCGTGGCACGCTCACGCCCGAGGGGCTCGAAGCCGTCCACGACCGCCTTCGCGAGCTCCTCGCCGAGGGCGGTGTGGCCCTGGACGGTGTCGAGCACTGCCCGCACCTGCCCGACGAAGGGTGCGCCTGCCGCAAACCCGGCACCGCGATGGTGGAACGGGCGGCGCGCGACCACGGGTTCGATCCCTCAGAGGCATGGGTCGTGGGCGACCATGCCGGCGACATGCGGCTGGGCCGCGCCGTCGGCGCCCGGACGATCCTGGTGCTCTCGGGCCACGGGGAGGAGGAGCGGGCGGCGGCCGAACCCTTCGCCGACCACGTGGCGGCCGATCTGCGCGAGGCGGCATCCTTCATCCGCGACGAGGTCCTCGCCGGAGCGCAGCCGTGAACGTCGACCGCGTCCGCGAGTACCTGCTCGAGACCTCGCGCACGGCCTCCCGGACCGCCGATGCGTGCTCGGATGCGATCGTGGACGCCGCAGCGGCGATAGTCGAGTCCGTCCGCCGCGGCGGCAAGCTCCTGATCTGTGGCAACGGGGGCAGCGCCGGCGACGCACAGCACCTGGCGACCGAGTTCGTCAGCACCCTCACCGTGGACCGCCGGCGGGCGCCGATCCCCGCGATAGCGCTCACGACCGACACCTCGCTGCTCACCGCTGTCGCCAACGACTTCGGCTTCGAGGGGGTCTTCGCCCGCCAGGTCGAGGCGCTGGGCCGTTCTGGCGACGTGCTCCTGGGGATCTCGACCAGCGGCAACTCGCAGAACGTCGTCCGGGCGTTCGACCAGGCGCGGGCGCTGGGCCTGCGGACGATCTCGCTCACCGGCGCGTCCGGCGGCGAGATCGGCCCTCTCGCAGACATCGAGATCAAGGTGCCGAGCTCGCTCACCTCGCACGTCCAGGAGGCGCACATCGCGGTCGGCCAGTTGATCGCGTTCCTCGTGGAGGACGAGCTTCACCCGGCGTAGCCCCGACCTTTCCGGGTACTCACCCCCCCGGCGGTCGTGGTGCCTGCGCCCGTGCCGCCCACCGGCCCCGGTCGTAGCGTCTGCTCCGTGGGAGACGTGATCGAGGTCCTGGGGCTCCGCAAGCAGTACAGGCGCTTCCGGCGCGCGCGAACCCTGGCCGTCGACGGCCTGGACCTCGCGGTGCCCGAGGGCGGCGTCTTCGGATTCCTCGGGCCCAACGGCGCGGGCAAGACGACCACGATCCGGTGCCTGCTCGGCCTTGTCCGTCCGTCGGCCGGTGGGTGCAGGCTCCTCGGAGCCGACGCCCCGGTCGGGCTGTCGTCCGTCGTCGGGCGGGTGGGCTCGATCGTCGAGACCCCTCTCCTCTACCCACGGTTCTCCGGCCGCCGCAACCTGGAGCTGCTAGGCGCGATCGCCGGCGTCGGGCCCTCCCGCGTCCGCGAGGTGCTCGAGCGGGTCGGCCTCGCCGATCGCGCGGACGACCAGGTGCGCACCTACTCGCTCGGCATGCGCCAACGCCTGGGGATCGGGGCGGCGCTGCTGAAGGACCCCGAGCTGCTGATCCTGGACGAGCCGGCGAACGGGTTGGACCCCGCGGGCATCGTCGAGGTGCGGGAGCTCCTGCGCTCGCTCGGGCACGAAGGGCGCACGGTCTTCGTCTCAAGCCACATCCTGTCCGAAGTCCAGCACACGGCCGACCGCGTCGCGATCCTGTCGGCCGGCCGCGCCGTCGCCGTGGGCCCGGTGGGCGAGGTACTTCGCGCGGGCCGCTCCGAGGCCCTGCTGGTCCGGGTCGACGACCTCGCGGCCGGTCTGCGAGCGCTCGCCGAGGCCGGGATCGCCGCCGCCACGGACGACGGGCTCCTGCGCGTCGAGCTCCCAGCGACCGGCGCCGCCACCGTCACGAAGGCCTTGGCCGACAGCGGCCAATACCTCTTCGAGCTGCGACCGGACGAGGCCGACCTGGAGACCGTGTTCCTCGAGCTGACCCGCGGGACCGAGGAGGGGGCACGGTGAGCCGGCTGCTGTGGGTCGAGTTCCGCCGGTTCGGCGCGCGGCGGCTCGTTCGGGTCACGGCGCTCCTCGCGCTCGGCGGGATCGCGTTCGGGACGTTCATCGCGTATACGGAGCAGTTCCGGCTCGCATCGATGCCGGACGTGCCCCTCGGGACCGCCTTCCCGCTGGTCGTGATCGGCTGGCTGCTGGGTGCCTCGTTCATCGGCGCCGAGTGGCACGCCGGGACGGTGACCACGCTCCTCACCTGGGAACCGAGGCGGATCCGCGTCCTGTTCGCGAAGGCGATCGCCGGCGTCGTCTCGGTCTTCGTCATAACGATGCTCCTACAGGTCGTGCTGGCCGCGAGCCTTTCCCTGGCCGCCTCGCTCAACGGATCGACCGCCGGCGCCGAGGGTTGGCTGTCCGAGACCGCGGCGATCGCGCTCCGGGTCTCGGCGCTCGCGACGCTCGCCGGGGCGATCGGGTTCGCCTTCGCCGCCGTCGGTCGCAACACCGCGGCCGCGCTCGGCGCGGGGTTCGCGTACGTCGTGGTCATCGAGAACCTCGTCCGAGGACTGAAACCCGAGTGGAGCGCGTGGCTGTTCGGCGAGAACGCGGGGGTGTTCCTGCTCGGCCCCTCCAACGACTTCCCCTTCGTGGACCGGTCACAGCTCGGAGCGGGCATCTACCTCTCGCTGCTGGCCGCCACCCTGCTGGCCGTCGCCACGCTGGTGTTCCGGACCCGCGATGTGAACTGACCCTTGACCCTCGAACACCTGTTCGGGTAGGGTGGGCGGCCCGCGGCCCCGTGGGAGGTCGCGGTGCCGGCGCACGGCCGAACTGAAGAGCCGATCCAAGCCACTCTCGATCAGGGCGTCCCGCTGCCCGAGGTGACCTTCGTGGTCGTCGACCTCGAGACGACCGGCGGGTCACCCACCGACTCGCGCATCACCGAGGTCGGCGCGGTCAAGCTCCGGGGCGGGGAGCGCCTGGGGGCGTTCGAGACGCTCGTGAACCCCGGTGTCGCGATCCCTCGCCAGATCTCCCACCTCACCGGCATCCACGATGCGATGGTCGCCGGCGCCCCGCCTATCGAGTGGGTGCTCCCCGGGTTCGCGGAGTTCGCCCACGGCTGCGTGTTCGTCGCCCACAACGCGCGCTTCGACTTCACGTTCCTGAACGTGGCGCTGCAGCGCCTCGACTACATACCGTTGCCGGCTCCGCCGGTGTGCACGGCACGCCTCGCGCGCCGGGTCGTGTGGCCCGACGTGCCGAACGTGCGTCTCCGCACCCTCGCCCAGTACTTCCGCACGGCGGCGCGCCCGTCCCACCGAGCCCTGCCCGACGCCGAGGCGTGCGCCGAGGTGCTCCACGGGCTGCTCGAGCTCGGGGGCCGCCTCGGCATCCTCACGCTCGGCGAGCTGCACGCCGAGAGCACCGACGAGCTCGAGGACGAGGTGCTCGATATCGAG
>Ga0209521_10003243_pt1 | contig 13151 bp, 13 predicted proteins | sample Rifsed19ft4_FD_184016 | JGI IMG/M metagenome (GOLD analysis project Ga0209521, IMG submission 184016) | Soil microbial communities from Rifle, Colorado, USA - sediment 19ft 4 (version 2) | ecosystem: Environmental > Terrestrial > Deep subsurface > Rock core/Sediment | place: Rifle, Colorado... | reverse complement strand
TGAACACGGGTCAGATCAAAACAGGCGCGCCCGCTCGTTCAGACCGCGTGGCTAAATATAACCAACTACTGCGAATCGAAGCAGAACTGGGCGATACCGCCAAGTACGCAGGTTGGAATGCGTTGAGAGCATAGCTTCTTAGAAAAACGTTCTCAATTGAGTTGCTGCCAAATATTCAGTAGCAACTCTTTTTATTTTCTATATCTATTTTGTCCACAAAAGGTCAATTCTTGAATTCAATCAAAACCACTCAATTTGCGGACGACCATCGAGCCAATTCATTTTACCTACAGGAATCTTTAATGGTTTACACAAGGCTTTCAGAGACGGGAAATGGTATTTATAATCTGTACCAACCACAACCGACTTAATAGCGTTTTCAATTGGAACCAACATTTCTGAATTACTTTGATTAAAAACCAACCACCGAAATTCATGTTCAGATTTCCAATCTGGAGTCTTGCAAAGAAAGTTATTCTTGTAATGCTTAATTAGAGATCGTCTTGTTCTTTCAGACTCACCGTATTTCTCATACTCTAAGTCATATACTCGCGTGGGAGCGAACGATCTATCAAAATCGTAGGTTACCAACCCATGTCGAACAACGTAATCTCCGCCTCTAAATTTCTCGTTTATATTTTCATCTAGTTTTTTACCGTCAAACAAAAGACACACCCCACTGTGATTCTTTGCATAGTGTGTCCACATACTACTACGACCCATACCACCATAACATATTTGAATTGAGTTATCGCCTATAACGAGCGACATTAGGTCGTTGTGACAACTTGTGCAAAATATCCTGCATTCTTTGATTAATCCCCTATACTTTTCTTTTATGTTTACAGATAGATCTAAAGGTATAACAACACCTTTGGGGTTAAACCTATTGGTGGAACCTAATTCATCGAAATAATATAATCTTTCTTTAGTTTCTTTTGGGTCATTGGTTGAAGTTATATCATTGAAACGAATCGTTCCATGTTTTAGAATTTTTTTCAACGCATTGTGCTTTGACGTAAAATGACAAACTTCTTTAGGCACAATATTGCCGAACTTTTCGAGCTCCTCAGGGGATAAATCAACATAATCTCTTGAACTTGCCGCATCTTGTATCATTCAACTCCTATAGTCACGCTTTAATTTCAAGCGGGCTAATTAATTATAGCAAGCGATATACCATGATCGGTAGAGTCAATTTGTAAGAGAGCAAAGTCAACACAAGCGCGCTAAATCTTATTTGCATAATTTTCCGCAAACAACGCGGGCGTTCCACCAGTATGCCAGAATAATATCGTTTCATCCTTCTTGAAAAAGCCCTTGCGGATCAGATCGATCATGCCCGCGGCTGCTCGTCCAGTATAAACGGGATCGAGCAACAGCCCTTCCATCTGGGCAAATAATTTAACTGCTTCGCGTTCCGCGTCCGTCAACACGCCGTAGCCTGCTCTGCAATATTCTTCGTTAGCGAGAACATCCTCACGCGTAAAATCGATTCGCTTCCCAAGCTTTTCACTCGCATCGGATGCCAGCACGGAGACACGAGCCTTTAGCCATTCTTCCGGCTCATCAATGCTGATTCCCAACACCTTGCCCTTATAGCCAAAGACCCGTTGACCCAGCAGAAGCCCGGCCTGTGTTCCTCCTGAGGACGTACCAAATACGATCCAATCTGCCTGGACTTTTTGCTCCATAAATTCTTTCACTGCAAACGCGTACCCTAGCGCGCCTGTTGCACTCGATCCGCCATAGGGAACAAGATAGGGTTTTTTGCCCTCCACAGTGGCTTTGGCAAACGTGTCCTGCAAAACCCTATCACGATCCGCGCGGTCCTTTATGGTGACGATTTTTGCGCCAAACAATTGGTCAAGCAACAAATTCGCGGATGGCTGTTCGGGCATGTTTCCATTCAACACAAGTATGCAATCAAATCCAAAACGCGCCGCGGCTGCCGCTGTCTGGCGACAATGATTGGACTGCAACGCGCCGCCCGAGATCAACATCTTGGCGCCCTGCTCCAATGCCTCCGCGACGAGGAATTCCAGTTTGCGAGTCTTGTTGCCGCCGAATGCAAGTCCTGTCTGGTCATCGCGTTTGACCAAAATTCTTGGGCCGCCCAATTTTTCAGAAAGACGCGGGAGTTCTTCAATCGGGGTGGGCAGATGAGCGAAGTGTATACGAGGAATCATAAAATTCCTTTCGTCCACGAAGGACACAAAGAGCACTAAAAAATCAAAGCACAAAACGTTTCCATTCCAGCTTGGGCGAACTCCCAAAATTGATGAGCAAACCAACCTTCATTTTCGTCGCTTTCAAATAATTCAAAATCTGTGATTCTTCTTTCCCAGTGAGTTTATCTAAAGCCTTAAGTTCAACTATGATTTGGTTGTAATAGATCAAATCAGCGATATATTCCTTTTTTAGAAGACGACCTTTGTAATCGATCCGAAGAATTTTCTGGGCTTCAAAAGGAAGAATGCGGGATGCTGACTCAATTTCCATCGCTTCTTGATAAACAGGCTCAAGAAAGCCGGAACCCAACACACGATGAACTTCAATCGCCGCGCCAATGATCGCAAATACTTCGTCCTTCAGAATTAACTCAACCATATTTCCTTCTGAAAATTCGTGTTACTTCGTGTTCTTCGTGGATTCTACTCCAAAGCCTGTCTAGTTTTTGCTTTACCGCGCGAACGCATCAGATCCAGCACGCGCGGGATGATCTCTGAATACATCTTATACCAAAGCGGACTGGGTGCGAAGTCCCACGCGCCCAGAGTGCGGACAAGTTCTCCACCAAGTCCCTCTTTGAAGCGATACACACCCCACATCGAATCACTTTCATCGAACACATCCGGCGCACCCCACAGATCATACACATCACAACCCTTCGCCTTTGCGCGCTTCATCGCTTCCCATTGCAGCAAATACGTGGGCATCTTTTCGCGATGCGCATTGCGTGACATACCATAGACATAATAGGCGCGTCCAGCGAAATAAAAGACAAAGATCCCGGCAACAGGCTCGCCATCCACATCAGCGATCAATGGTTCGCAAGTCGGCTCTTCTGAACTCATGAACGTTTTCCAAACCGTTTGATAGTATCCATTATCACGGATCACAAACCTGTCGCGCACAGATGTTTCTGCATACATCTTATAAAGCATATCCAAATCCTCCAGAGTGCCTATACGCACCAGTACGCCTTTCTTCTCTGCCAGACGGATGTTGTAGCGCGTCTTCTGTTTCATCCGCGCAAGCAGTTCTTCTTCGGATGGATTTAGATCAATCAGAACTGTATTCTTGAACTGGATTTGATCGGATGAGGATCGCCAGCCTCTGCGCTCCAATTCGGACATCACAGCCTGTCCGCCATTATCAATAACTTCACCCGCAGGGACTCCCGTTCCCAGCACAACGTCCGGATCCATCTTCAAAAAGATCGCGCCTTGTTTCTTCGCAAGGGACTGCAGATCATTTAACACACGATTACGAAGAGATTCGTTTGTCCAATCAAGCACGGGACCTTTCGGCGCGTAGAGAATGGACAGGCGCGCGGCAAATGCATTGCTGATGATTTGGCGTTTCAAGATCAAGGCTGTTGCAACTGGTGTTTGGAAAGTAGAAAGCAGATTTGGATCGCCTTCCACGTTCCATCTTCCATCTGAATCCCAGACCGCGAAAAGAGGACTCCAGCCATACTTTGCCTTCACCTGTCCCCATTCATAAGTCTGGAGGAAGTGTGGATTGGGAAGTTTTGAGATTATCGAATTCCAGATATTACTTTCCAATTTCTATTCCCTATTCCCAATAAATCGCAGATAAGCCCAATGTAACAACGGGTTATAGACTCGATCCAGCGCTTGCGCGACGCGTTTGAGTTCGCCGCCAAAGCCGCGTTTGAAGCGATAGACTCCCCATAAGCCATCCTGCCGGTTTTCAAAATTAGCTTCAAGTGTTGCCTCATCTTCGTCAGGCACGCCCCAAAGATCGTATTCTTCACAACCGCGGGCTTTCGCCCATTTCACGGCTTCCCACTGCAGGAGATAAGTTGGCATACGATTGCGCTCTTCATCTGTGGAGGCGCCGTAGAAGTACCAGGCGCGGCGTCCACGCGCCAAGACCATCAGCGCGGCGAGAGGCCTTCCTTCATATTCTGCCACAAGTAATTCACACATGCCTGTTGGATGGAATAATTCATAGGCACAGCGATAATATTCCAAAGAATGAACACCAAAACGATCGCGATCGCCCGTGACCAGCATCATTTTATGAAAGGATTCGATGTCATCCCAGGCGCGGACGGTCACACCTTTTTTCATGGCAAGGCGGATGTTGTAGCGAGTTTTTTGTTTCATGCGCGCGAGGATCTCTTCTTCGTTGCCACTTAGATCAATAATCATGGTGCGGGGAGGCTGGATGTTATGTTTGGAAAGGATGAAGGATGGAAGATAAAGGATGAATTCAAAGTTCCAAGAGTCGGGTTCAAGCTTTAGGAAAATAGCGCGATGTCTTCGGCACATCTCATCAATTTCTTCCCAAAACTGGTCACTGATGGACTGATTACTGATAACTGGCTTGGGAATATAGCCTATTGTGAAACCTAAAGGCAACTTTCGAAAAAGAATCTGCACGCCCTCTTCCCCATTCACAATGCGGACAGGTTCCCAGCCGAACCCGGACTTCAACTCGCCCCACTCACCCGTTTGCAATAAATGAGCGTTGGGATGTTTCTGTAAAAATCGATTCCATTCAACGAGAGAAACGATGGGCATTCTAGGTACTCAGACTTCGGACGGATTTCCCAAGCCTCGTTCTATGCGCGCATCCAATCAATTGTTTCCTTCAGACCCTCAACCAGGGACACTACTGCGCGAAAACCCATTACATCCGCGGCTTTCCGCGGACTACCCACCGAGCGATAGATATCTCCTGCGCGCGGTGCAACAAATTCGGGTTCCGGCGCGCCGGGAAATAATTCGTACATGACATCCAGCAGATCCAACAGCCGGGTTTCAAGGCCCGTACAAACATTGAAAACTTTTCCAGCCGCATTTGGATGTTCCGATGCAATTAGATTTGCGCGCACCACGTCATGGACATTGATCAGGTCACGCGTCTGTCCGCCGTCACCAAAGACCGTCACGGGCCTGTTATCCAGCAATCGGCGCGCAAAGATCGGCACTGCCGCGGCATACATCGAGTCGGACCGCTGGCGCGGGCCATACACGTTGAAATACCGCAACGCAACGACCTCAAAGCCAAATGCACCGGTGAATAGCTCCGCATACATCTCGCCCACGCGCTTGGATAAGGCATACGGCGAACGCGGCTGGAGCGGCGTCTCTTCGATGAGAGGCAGCGCACCAGACTCCCCGTAAACTGCCGCGCTCGAAGCTACCACCGCGCGTCTGACGCCCGCTCTGCGCGCCGCATCAAACAACAACGATGTGCCTGTGATATTCACATCAAAACAGGTTTGAGGCTCTCCCATGGATTGCGGGACGGAGACAAAAGCTGCTTCGTGGAAAATGACCTCAATGCCGCTCACAGCCTCTTCCACGCCGGAGGCGTCCCGCAAGTCTCCTTCAACGACTTCGAACTGATCCCGATTAAATTGCCGCCGCAACTCTTCAAGGTTTTCGCGTTTCCCCGTGCTGAAGTTATCCAGCACACGCACGGATGCACCCTGCTCGAGCAATGCGCGCACGATATGCGACCCGATAAACCCGGCGCCACCGGTAACAAGGTATCTCATCCTACCGGCCTGTGCGACGGAAGACAGTGCCAATCGTCCGCAAGATGATCTGGAAATCCATGGGGAGCGTACGATGTTTGATGTAATAAAGATCGTACTCAAGCTTGACCGCAGTTTCGGTCACACTCGCCACATATCCATAATTGATTTGCGCCCAGCCTGTGAGTCCCGGTTTGACAAGCAAACGCGCACGATAAAAAGGAATCTGTTTTTGATATTCAGCCACCAGCTCAGGCTGCTCCGCACGCGGCCCCACCAGGCTCATCTCACCCCGCAAGACATTCCAGAACTGAGGAAGCTCATCAAGACGTGTCCTTCGCAGGAATTTCCCCACACGCGTGATGCGCGGGTCATTTTCTACTGTCGTGTGAGATTCAAAATCCAAATCCTCATTTTCGTACATGGTACGGAATTTATGGATCCCGAATATTAATCCACCACGTCCCAGGCGATTCTGGGAATAGAAGATCGGAAAACCACTATCAATGAGCACAGCCAGCGCCAGGAATGGAAAGGCCAAAACAAGGATCAGCAAGCCTGTAATCCCGCCTAAAATATCAAGCAGGCGCTTCGTAAGGAGATAAAAGCCGCTCACCTGCAACCCGTCCACGAACGAGCGGATGATCCAGTCAGACTCCAGATAATGAATGGGAACGCGCCCTATCATTTCCTCGTATAAGATCGGCATGCGCGTCACATCCACACCACGTTCCTGGGCCTCCAGAATGGCCTGAAACGTTTCACCCTGAATCGCACCGGTAACGGCGATGACCAGATCGGAGATACGATAAGCATCGATCACCCGCAGCAGTTCCGCGCTGGAACTGATGACAGGAATACCCTCATAGGAAGTCCCGATCTTCGCCGCGTCGTCATCGATGAAGCCTACCAGATTGAATGAGCGCGGCGAGAGATTACCGTAGAGCTGTGCGAGAGTCTGCCCGGCTCTGCCCGCACCTACAAGCAGAACGCGACGCATCTGGCCGGTCGTCTTGTAGATGCGGATAAATAACGCGCGCCAGGCTAAGGTGAGGAGCGAGGCATATAACAGGAACGCGCCGACGCCGATGCGTGGCAAGGAGCCCGGCTCCAGACTCACAATGAAGACCAGGGAGTAAGCCACAAGCGCGACAAAAGCCGCAATCGCTATCCCCCGTATGGTTCGGCGGCCACTTCCCGCCGTATGTGGTTCATACAGGTCAACCAAAAGAAAAGTCCAAACAATCGGCAACAGATAAAACCAGAATGGGACTTCCACAAAATCTGGAACCTTCCTCGGTTTAATCCCTTCGATATTGATCAAAACATAACGGTTATATTCGATCCAGGTGTAGATGGAACCAACAACCGATACCACCCCCATCAATAAGTCTCCGAGGAACAGGATAATGCGGTGCTCGCCGGGTCGCAACCGCACAGAGGTACTGCGAAAAGTGATCATACTCCACAAAAATCCACTGCCCCAGGCTATGTGCATAACAGAAATCGCCAGCGGCAAGCCGAGCAATAGGGATGGTTTACGCTGACGCCAGGCAACTCGAAAGCCAGCAAGGAGGAGCGCGAAGAAATAAAAGAGAAGCTCGCCTACAAGTACCCAGCCCGCCGGCGGCAGAAAAAACGAGATCAGGCTCAAACCCAGCAGGCTGGCGACAAACAACGGAGGCAGGGCCTGCCTCCAGCGAAGAGTGTTTGGGTAGCGGCGCAGCATGAGCCACTTCCAGTAACCATAGCGCCAGTATTGCCGCGCCAGTTCACCAAGCGTGCCGCGTGCAAAATAGATCGATCGAATGGATGGATCGAGCCAGACCCTGCCGCCCGACTTTCTGACGCGGACGTTAAACTCATAATCTTCATTCGCATGCAACGTTTCATCGAAGCGGCCAATTTTTTCAATCAGCGCGCGGCGGAATGAACCGAACGGTACTGTATCCACTTCTATGGCGCGGCTGGCGTGGCGGTATAATGCGTCGCCAACTCCAAGTGGATGGGCGGCCGCAACAGCGATTGATTCGGAAATCCAACCTTTCGCGCCCGGGCGGATCTCCCACACACCGCCAATGTTATCGCCGCGCCCTTCTTCATGCGCGGTGAGGCAGTTCGCCACGTACTCGGGATGCGGCTTCGAGTGCGCGTCGAGGCGGATGATAAGTTCACCGCGCGAAGCCTCAATCGCGTTATTCAGAGCCGAGGGGATGGAACGAAGCGCATTGTCCAGCACGCGCACGGCCAGGTCGGGAAACTCTTTTTGAAAGGCGGAAATTGCCTCCCGCGTGCCGTCCTTCGAGCCACCGTCCGCAATGATCACTTCCATCTCAGCGCGCGGGTAGGTTTGCTCGCGGAGAGCCTGCAGCAACAAACATATAGTGGATTGCTCGTTATAACAGGGAACAATAATGGAAATTTTTGGCGACATGGTATGAACTACGCGCTACGGAATACAATGATAATGCGTAATCTGTAATCCGTGAAAATCATTTTCGCTCAAGCGGCAAGCGGCAGATGGATCACGAACGTTGTCCCATGCCCTGCCTGACTGCGGACGCTAATTCTACCACCATGCGCCTGAGTAATCTCTTGAACAATTGCAAGCCCCAGGCCTGCGCCATGTTTCTCGCCCCCGGCACGCGATGGATCAACCTGATAGAAACGATCAAACAGATGCGGCAGCGCCTCATCCGGGACGCCTTCGCCTGTATCCGTTATCGATAGCTCCATCTCATTCCCAACGTTGGCGGCTGAAAGGGTCACGTGTCCCTTGGTGGGTGTGTACTTCAATGCGTTATCCACCAAATTCGTAAAGACCTGCGCAAGCCTGTCACCGTCACCGATCAACAGGGGTAAATCCGAAGGGACATCCACCTGCAGGTTCACGCCAGCCTTTTGAGCCTGCAGTGCAAACTTCTCGATGACGCCGCGCAACAACGGACCCATATCCACGCTGGACATTTTCAGATCAGCAGTCCCGGCTTCAAAACGCGCCAGGTCCAGCAGGTCAAGCGCCATGCGGTGCATACGACCTGCCTCGTTATAAATGATCTGGGCAGCTTGCTTGCGTGCTTCAGGGGTATCTGCCGTCCCATCCAGAATCGCCTGGGCAAATCCCTGCACAGACGTGAGTGGAGTCTTCAATTCATGCGAAACATTGGCGACAAAGTCTCTTTGGGATCGTTGCGTGCTGTTGACGCGTTTGACCATCGAATTGAATGCCCGTGTCAGGTCCTGCACCTCACGCGGACCGCGCGGTGAAACAGGTTTCATCTCCTCTGATCCCTTCGGGTAATTCCGGGCGGCAACGACAACCTGCTGCAGAGGATCCGCCACCCAGCGCGAAAGTGCGAAAGCCAAAACAAGCGAAAGCAGCAGGGCGATCAATCCACCTTCGAGGATGGGCAGTAACAATTCATCGGTAAAGATGTTTAACAAAGGCACGCGCGGGCGCGGCGCGGCGACGACCAGAAGGCGTCCGTTTTGCATGCGGCTGGATGTATAAAGCCAGGGATTTCCTGATGCATCCATTGTTACCTGTGAATTTCGTCCCAGCAAATTTCTACGCGGGAAGGGAAGACCAGGATCGTTCGGATTTGAATCAAACACCAATTCACGAGCGGAATTGAAGACCAGTACGCGCACCTCATAGGTCCGTGTAAGTCTTTCGAGTGAATCCGGATTATCAATGAAATCCCGTGGGTTTGAAGTGATCAGACTCTGCGCAGTCCTCAATCGCTCTTGTGTCTGGCGGGAAAGCAGCGGGTTACGAATGAGGAACACAAATAGCACGATGGCCACGATACCGAGTGCGATCGTGATCACAAAAGCGTAGCTTAACCACAGGCGAGAACGTAGAGAGCTAAACATGGATTGAGAGTATGCGCAGGCGGGTTGTAAACCCGCCTTGAACTAATTGCGTCGGGCTAAAGGCCCAACCTACCTGGACTTCCCATAATCCTTCAACTGGGCATTCAATTTTGTCAACAGACCATACAACTCATCGAGTTCTTCCTGCGTAAACGCCGACCAGGGGCGGTAAAAATACTCCTCGGTTAATTGCTCAGCCTGTTCGCGTAGTTCCTTTCCCCTTTCCGTCGGGCGAAATGTACCGCGCACATCTGCTTCTTCCGCCCAACCTACTCCAACAGCGGCCTTGATTGCCACCTCATAATCATCCACCTCATAGCCGCGAAATGCCAGCCTCTCTTCCATTTGTTCGGCAGTGACAGCATCCCCGGTCCACAGTGAGCCGAGGACGCTCCATACGATCCCGGCCCGATTGAAATGTGGACGCGATGCAGCAAGGTGTGAATCATCGCGATAAGCGAACAAATCCATCAGATATTCCCTGACCTGAACAAGCAATGGGCTATCTTCGTCTGCCACGCGAAACCGTTTTACGATTGCCCATTTTGCAGGAGGCTCCGGTGCGTTGTTATTTTCAGTGACAACCCGCTTTAGCAATGTTGCCAGTCGCTCGAGAGGGATATCGGACATTAACTCAAATCCCGATAGCTGCACATCACCCGCTTGAATGATCCGGCGCGCAGCTTCACGTGCCTGATCAGTGACATGATAACTTCTATCCTGTAGTGGCTCGATCCAGCCTTTGATGTTGAGGCGGGCAAAGAGTCTCTCGAATTGTTCCGGGTTTGAAAATGGGTCTCTTTTTTGGAAATCTTCTATGGAAAAGTAATCCAGTCCCAATTCGCTGTAGTAATACAACTCAATCGGGATATCCTCGCGGACCGCCGCATCCTCAATGTGTGGCTCGGTAATACTCCACAATTTCCGAATAATGGAATAGATCAGCGGCCAGAATTTGGTAAGCGATCCGATGTTCATCTATCAAACCAGCTCCAGGCCGTTTGAGCAAACACTCGCAAGGCCCTGGCGTTCTTCAGGCGGAAGAAACAACCAATTTATACCCAACACCTGTCACGGTTTCGATCTTTACAGAACTTTCCTCGATCTTCCTGCGCAGATGTGCAACATGGACGTCCACCGTGCGCGTTTGACCGTAGAAGTCGAAGCCCCAGGCTTTTTGCAAAATTTGCTCGCGGCTGAGGACGAGTCCGCGGTGCTCGGCTAAGGTGAGAAGAAGGTCAAATTCCTGCGCGCGCAGGTCGAGGACTCGCGCTGAGCCATGTCGAAGCGTTAGGGCAGCGAGGTGGACCTCACGTCTGGCAGGGTCGATCATCAAATCGCCGATGTGAATCGGTTGGGCAGTGTCCGCCTCCTTTCTGTCCCCGCGTCGCAAGATCGCCTTGACGCGCGCAACGAGTTCGCGAGGATTGAATGGCTTGGTCAGGTAGTCATCCGCACCCAGTTCGAGACCCAGGATCTTGTCGATATCTTCATCACGGGCAGTGAGCATAAGGATGGCTGCGGAATTCTGTGATGCGCGCAAACGACGGCACACTTCGAAGCCGTCAAGCTTGGGGAGCATCACATCCAGCACAACCAGCGCGGGATGCTGTTGAGCCACCTGATTCAGCGCGGCTTCCCCGTCGTTGACAGATTGAACACGGAAGCCTTCGCGCTCGAGATACATGCGTGCCAGTTGTATGATGGATGGTTCGTCGTCTACCAGGAGGATCAATTCGTTGGGCACGGTTGGAGTAGCGATCAGCAATCAGCGTTTAGCGATCAGTCGCCGCGGGTGGGATTTAGCAGTGCGACACATTCAATCTCAACCAGTGCTCCTTTGGGCAACGCGGCAACCTGAACCGTACTACGCGCCGGCTGGTTTTCAGGGAAGAATTCGGCATAGATGGCGTTCATATTGGGAAAGTCGTTCATATCCTTTAAAAAAACTGTGGTCTTGACCACGAAGTTCAAGCCCGAGTCGGCTGATTCAAGCACGTGTTTGAGGTTGGTCAGCACCTGGCGTGACTGCGGCTCAACGCCGCCTTCGACAAGCTCCATCGTGGCAGGGTCAAGCCCGACCTGCCCGGCGGTGAAGACCAGATTTTCAGTGCGGATGGCCTGAGAATATGGCCCAATGGCTTTCGGTGCCTTCTCGGTGGAAATAATTTTCTTGCCTTCAGATGTGTACATCATGCTGCCTCACGTTTTTTGATTAATAAGCGGTGAGGCGATTGTACTTCTGATTGCAGGATTGTGTAAACTTCTGGTCGGCCACGGGGACCAGTATGTCACCCTGAGCGCAAGCGAAGGGTCTCTACCAATTAGAGGGAGATCCTTCGCTCACCTGCACCCCTGGCACTGCCCGTGATTTGCCAAGCAAATCAGGCATGTGTGGTGCAAGTGTCACTCAGAATGACATTACAGATGTTATCCACCTTCAGGTGTAGGCGTTTGCTGAGGGCGAGGGTTGACTTCGCGGAAGGCTCTGAGCGCTTCGAGCAGCGCCCTGCCTGTGCCGTTCATGGCTGCACGGATGTCCTTGAGCTTCTCGCCCATCGCCCTGACGGTTTCTTTCGCCTTTTCGGTGTCGGTCACCTTGCCGTCCGCATCAAAACCCTGATGCGAGTTGATGATACCTTCGACACTCTCGTAAATGGGATGCGCGTCCTTGAGCGCGGCTTCGAAGGCATCCAGCGCGGCTTGCACGCCAGCGACATCCTTACCGTTCTCCTGAGCGCGGTCGATCAACTGCTGGACTTTATCGGTAAATCTGTCTGCGCGTTCGAAACCGTTTCCGATCCGCTCGTAGAAACGCAGTTGGCGCGCCCAGACCTGCTCCAACCGTTGATTCGATATTTCTCCGCGCGGAGGAAGGTTTGGATCATACTCGCCTGCTGCCGATACTCTCGCGAATGGCAGGCTCGCCACTCCCAGCGCGGCAACGAGTGCAAACAAAATGGTTTTCCTGAATAACGTTTTCATCGTAAGCCTCCTTTATTAGGTTACGATAATGATTGTAGGATATGCAGGTTATGCGAGTGTGTTGGGGATGTAAACTTTTTGTAAAATGATTTGCTTGGTTAATATTCTAAAACAGAAAAATCAGTCTGCTTGTTCAATCATTATTTAGCAAACTTATTGAAATTAACCTACCTTCTGAACTATAAAAAGCAAATATTTCCAAGTTGTTGAGTGGATGCATACAAGACTTAGTAAAGATCGCATCGCGAAATTCGCCTGGAGGATAACTGATGGATTGAAAGCTTACATCTACAGGTCCCAACTTTTCCAAAACTTCCAAAACCTTTTCTCTTTCCATGCCAGGAGTAGCAGTTTCTAATATGTAACTCTCAATTCCGCCCATCGTTGATGGTACGCCAACTTTTCTGGCCATTGATGGAATGCAAATAGCATAATCTACCCACCTAAGATAGCGTCATATAAACAAATAGCACTATACAACCGCCCATAACAAGTAGGCTCAAAACAATGACAAGTTATGGGCGGTTGTATAGTGCTATTTGTTTATATGACG
>Ga0209521_10003241_pt1 | contig 13154 bp, 15 predicted proteins | sample Rifsed19ft4_FD_184016 | JGI IMG/M metagenome (GOLD analysis project Ga0209521, IMG submission 184016) | Soil microbial communities from Rifle, Colorado, USA - sediment 19ft 4 (version 2) | ecosystem: Environmental > Terrestrial > Deep subsurface > Rock core/Sediment | place: Rifle, Colorado... | reverse complement strand
AGCTACTTTTTCGGCCGAAGGTTTTTCCCTTTTCTGCGAGCCCATCACTAGAATGGAGGGAAGTGACCGCTTCAGATAGCGGGAGACAGGAATTCCTACTGCTCCTGCTCCGACGGCTTGGAGTATGTTAAAAGGAAATTCCACAATAGCATATGCTAGTCCGGGTGCTACTGAGGCCCCAAAAACTAGACCGAAGAGAAAGGCCTCTACAACAAAATAGCCGCCGACAACTACTAGACCTCCGACAAACCAGGCCGCCTGATCCCTCCTCCTGAAACTGCGCCGAGCAATATATCCCACCAAGTATCCCTCGGTTCCCTTGACTACCAGTGTGAATGGAGCGAAGTACTGTCCACCTGGTAGCAAGGCGTCCGAAAGTGAGGAGCCAACTCCTCCCGCAAAACCTCCTACAGCGGGGCCAAACGTAAGTGACGCAATGAATACCATGATGTCTCCCGCGTTAAATCGCTGCCCTGGGACTCCGGGTATTGGTGTACTGGCAAGGGTTGTTACGAGAAGTACTAGGGCCGTCGTCGTAGCAAGGACGACGATATTCACGGTGGGGGTTCTTCGTCCCTGCGAAGTATTCGGCGTGGGCTCTGAAGAAGACAAATCAATCTATCTGTCCTTATCTTCGACGCGACGATTGCGTGATGAGCTGCTCCGAAGCCTTCGGAGGCATCTTGGAAGCCAAGGCGGCTCTGACCAGACCGAGATAGGGCGGTGAGGGTTTTCCTGGCCGGGACTTGAACTCGGCGTGAAACTGGGTCGCGAGATGGAGTTTTCTGTTGGGAAGTTCGAGAATTTCCATTCTTCGATTAGAATCGCTCTTTCCGGAGAACCTTACCCCTTTGGAGGTAAGCTGAGGAATGTACTTTGGGTTGACCTCGTACCTGTGACGATGCCTCTCCCAAATAGTCGCCTTTTCGTAAAGCGAGTTGGCCATGGACCCGGTGTCTATTGCGATTTCATGCGCGCCAAGCCTCATGGTTCCACCCTTTTCCGAGACAGAGTTTTGCTCTGGCATAAGGTCAATGACGGGGTGATTCGACCTAGGGTCGAGCTCTGAGCTACCAGCATCCTTGATTCCGATGCTTCTAGCGTATTCAACCACTGCCAATTGAAAACCGTAGCAAATTCCGAGAAACGGAATGTCGTGGGTCCGCGCATATTCTATAGCGCAGATTTTTCCTTCAGCGCCACGCGCGCCGAACCCGCCTGGTACCAAGACCCCGTCGAACCTAGACAAGATACGAACTTTCTCAGGCTCTTTCTCGAAGTCGTCCGTTTCTATCCACTCCAGGTTAACCTTCGTGTGGGCGGCGGCCCCGGCGTCCTTGAGGGCCTCATTGACGCTAACGTAGGAATCCGCCAGCTCCGCGTACTTGCCGCAAATTGCGATGCTCACTTCCTCCCGATGATTGAGGTGGTCGTCGACCATTTTCCTCCAAGGTTCCCAGTCCGGAACCACGGTACGCATGCCCAATCGCCCGATCAGGTACTCGCCCAATCCTTGCTTGTCTAGGAGGAGAGGAGACTCGTAGACGCTATCGATATCCTGGGACGTGAAGACACCTGACTCTTCCACGTTACAGAACAACGCGATTTTCTTTCGAGGGCCGGGGTTCAAGGGAGCCTTGCTACGGGCAACTATGATGTCTGGCTGGACTCCGATTCTTCTGAGCTCCTGCACGCTGTGCTGGGTCGGTTTCGTTTTTTGCTCTCCCACAACATCCAAGACCGGAACGAGTGTAACATGTACATTGACTACATTCATGCTTCCCTCTTCTAGTCGAAGCTCTCTGGCAGCCTCAAGGTAAGGAAGAGACTCGATGTCTCCGACTGTACCTCCTATCTCTACAAGGACTAGGTCAACTTGTTCTTCCTGGGCTATGCGGAGAAGCCTCTCCTTGATCTCGTCTGTTATGTGAGGGATAATCTGGACGCATTTGCCGAGGAAATCACCGCGACGCTCGCGTTCGATAACTGAAGAATACACCTGGCCGGTTGTGATGTTATGACTCTTGGGAATGTTGACATCAAGGAACCTCTCGTAGGTTCCAATATCCATGTCGGTCTCACCACCGTCCTCCGTAACGAAGACCTCTCCGTGTATGTACGGATTCATAGTTCCAGCGTCATAGTTCAGGTAAGGGTCTATCTTGACCGCAGTAACCCTGAGACCCCTCACTTGCATTATCTTTCCAATAGAAGCGGCGATAACCCCCTTGCCGATACCGGACATTACGCCGCCAGTGACAAATACGAATTTCGCCAAAGGGTAACGTGGAGAGGCCTAATCACCTATTCAAAAGACTAACGCTGAACCACACACTGCTGAACTCGGACCCACTAGGGACTGTAGGAGAGTCGAACGCTCTATGCCCGGGTCTTTGCCACTACTGGGCGTCGTTCCGGCAGCTTGAGCCCTGCCTTGGCCCAGTCATCAAGGAAGCGTTTCAACCCAACGTCCGTCAGGGGATGCTTGACCATTCTGTCAAGAACGTCTGGAGGCATTGTTGCAACATGGGCCCCAAGTTTTGCTGCTTCCACAACATGGACAGGGTGACGAATGCTTGCTACTAGCACCTGCGTTGGAATCTCATAGTTTCTGAAGATCTGAACAATTTCCTCGATGACTTTCATTCCTTCATGCCCAGCATCGTCCAGGCGTCCGATAAATGGGCTGACATATGTCGCGCCTGCCTTTGATGCGAGAAGCGCTTGGTTCGGTGAAAAGACCAGGGTGACGTTCGTTTGTATTGCCTCCTTCCTGAGTCGTCGGACGGCGACCAGCCCTTCGCTTGTCATGGGGCACTTTACCACAACGTTCGGCCCGAGCGACGCCAGTTCCCTTCCCTCCCTCACCATCCCATCGGCATCCTGGCTTACAACCTCCAAGTTAACAGGTCCGTGTACAATCCTGAGAATCTCTGTCACAAGTTCGAGAAAGCCCCTGTTCTCCTTGGCGATGAGAGTTGGGTTCGTAGTCACGCCGTCGAGTATGCCCATGTCTGTGAACGTCTTGATCGAGGATATGTTGGCAGTGTCAAGGAATATTTTCATGCGGTCACCTTGCGCGCACTATAGTCTTAGCAGCCTGGACTATTTCTTTTGAGGTGAGCCCGTACTTAGCCATGAGTTCCTGATGCTCACCTGACTCACCAAAGGTGTCCCGCACACCTACTCTTCTCACTGGCACCGGATGGGTTTCCGACACCGCTTCCGCCACCGCCCCACCAAGTCCACCTAGAATGTTGTGTTCCTCCGCAGTGACGACTGCTCCTGTTTTCCGGGCTGACCTGATAATGGTCTCCGCGTCCAACGGCTTCACTGTGTGACTGTCCACCACTTCCGCTCGGACCCCGGTCTTGGAGAGTACGTCAGCAGCCTCCAAGGCCTCGTTGACCAAGAGCCCGCAAGCCACGATGGAAACGTCAGAACCCTCACGCAGAACGTTCGCGGTTCCAACATCTAACTCTGCCCCCGGAGAATAAATTGTAGGCACATTGGGACGGCTAAGCCGGATGTAGAAGGGTCCAGGTATACCTGCAGCCCGCGTAACAAGGACCCTCGTGGAGGGCGCATCAGCAGGCACCACCACGCGCATTCGAGGCACTGCCCGCATGGCCGCAACATCCTCTACCGTTTGATGCGACGCGCCGTCAGGGCCAACTGTGAGGCCCCCGTGCGAGGAAACAATCTTCACGTCCAAGTTTGGATAAGCTACGGCGTTTCGTATCTGGTCAAAGCATTTTCCGGGAACAAAGGCCGAGTAAGTACTAACAAAGGGGACCTTTCCCGCCAATGCGAGACCAGCGGCGATCCCGATCATGTTGGCCTCGGCTATCCCAACGTTGAAGAAGCGGCCAGGGTAACGATCGCCAAACAAGCTTGTCTTGATAGAAACTGAAGTGTCCGCACCTAGTACCACTATGCGCTGGTCTCTTGCTCCTAGTTCCAACAGGGCTTCTGCGAACGCGTCCCTCATTGAGGCAAGCTGTACGAGCACTACGCTGACACTTCCTGTAATGACCTGTCCACGACAGCCCTCATCTCCCGAAGCGCAGCTTTAACATCGCCCCTCCTAAATACGGAAGCTCCGGCAACCAGAACAGTTGCTCCCGCCTTCACAATTGCCGACGCGTTCTCCATGTCGACGCCTCCATCAACCTCGACCTCCAAGTCCGCTGATTCTGCCATTTTCGCCGCGGTTTTTACCTTCGGGAGGACTTCGGACATGAAAGCTTGGCCCGGGAAGCCCGGGTTCACAGACAAGACAAGGAGCAGGTCGATATCGTTCAGATGATCGCCAAACCAGGTTGGCAGAGGCGTAGCGGGCTTTAGGGCGATACCGAACTTTTTCCCTCGACCTCTCACCTGGTTTGAGAGTCGAGAAGCCAGCGCGTCGTCGACCACCTCGGCGTGTACTGTTACGATGTCGCTTCCCGCCGAGAGAAAGGGTCCGGCGAACCTTTCTGGGTCAGAAATCATCAAGTGAACATCAAGAGGAAGACCTGTGACCTTTCGTATCGACCTCACGGTGTCCGGTCCCATACTGATATTCGGGGCGAAGTGCCCATCTGCAACATCCACGTGAATCATATCTGCACCCCCGTCCTGAGCCTTGAGAATCTCGCCCCTCAGGTCAGCGTGGTCGGCTGCGAGAATCGAAGGGGCGATTTTGACCCTGGTCATTTCTCTCGCATTGTCTCAACAAGCCTTCTGACAGTGTCCTTGTCCGGAGCTTTTCCATGGTAGGCAGGGTCCCATTCCATGAACGAGACGCCTTTGCCCTTTACAGTGTGGGCGATGATCACCGTGGGCCTGTTACGCATGTTCTCTGCTTTGTCAAGGGCATCGATGACTTGGCGGAAGTCGAAACCATCAATCTCTAGCACATGCCAGTTGAATGCTTTCCACTTGTATCCCACGGGCTCCTTTGGCATTATCTGTTCCGTAAGCCCATCCTGCTGAATTCCGTTACGGTCGACGATCGCTGTGAGATTGTCGAGCTTGAACTTTGGCGCACACATGGCCGCCTCCCAGGTTTCTCCCTCGTCAAGTTCTCCGTCTCCAAGCAGGGCGTATACGCGGTAGCTCTTCCTGTCGGCTTTTCCAGCCAGTGCCATTCCTATGGCCGCGGAGAGGCCTATCCCCAGAGAGCCGCCTGGAAACTCGACGCCTGGAACTCTCAGGTCTGGGTGGCCTTGAAGTCGGCTGTCAAGCTTTCGAAGTGTCTTTAGTTCGCTGGCAGGTATGAAGCCAGCTTCGGCCAGCGTGGCGAAGAGGACCGGAGCCGCATGGCCCTTGGAGAGGACGAAACGGTCACGGTCTGGCCAGTTTGGGCGTTTAGGGTCGTAGCGCATCTTGTGGAAGAAGAGCGACACCAGTATCTCCACGGCAGAAAGGCTTCCTCCCGGGTGGCCCGATTTTGCTTCGGCCACCATCTCGAGAATGTGGGCTCGAATCTTCGCAGCTCGCTGCAGAAGCATTCCGGTGGGTATCTGAGCTTGTTCCATCTCAGTGGACCGGGACCTGAACTATGCGCTCTGCAAGCTCAACGGTAGTGTTAGCTTGAGACCGGAGATCGTTCAGATCTACAACCACGGTACCAATCTTTTCAGCCTGCTGGGAAGCCGCTAGACCGGCCAAGAGGACCGCCTCACGCACCGGAGCCTTTGCAGCAAGCGAGGCCGCAAGCACGGCTGTCATGCAGTCTCTGACTCCGACAGCGTTGAAGCCAGGCTTGGGACCCTTGAAGGGTGGAAAACTTGTGATGTTCTTCTTCTCGAAGAGGATCATTCCCTGCTCGCTCCGCGTGAGGAGGAGACTGTCGCACTCAAGCCGTGTCATCAGGTTGTGCCCCATATTCCTCAGCGACGTGTCGTTAACCATGGAGACACCAGTGGCGATCTGGGCCTCTCGGACGTTCGACTTCACCATCGTAACGCCGATGTAGTCAAGGTAACGCCTGACTTTCGGCTGAGCTAGAACGTTGAGCCCCTGGACACGGCATTCTTCAACTACGTTACTTATCAGCTCAGGAGTTATGACCCCCTTGTCATAGTCAGAGAACACGACCTCCTGTGCGCCTTCCACGAGCCCTTTGAGGGAGCCTAGAAACTGCTTCGTAACGTGGGGGTCGACTTCAGAACGGTACTCTTTGTCGATTCGAAGGTATTGACGGTGGTTCAGTATGAACCGGGTCTTGAGGCTGGTCGGCCTCTCGCCGACGACCACTCCGGAGAGGTCTACGCCTTTCCTTGCCAGCTCGTCCTGAAGCCATTTTCCGGGTTCATCGTCTCCGACGACACCAAGCACTTTTACCTTGGCCCCTAGCGCGACCAGGTTGTTAGTTAGGTTGGCGGCTCCTCCGAGCAGAAGCTCTTCGGAGATATAGTCAGCAACCGGGACGGGGGCTTCTCTTGAAAGCTTGCGTCCCTGAGAGTGAACGTAGCGGTCTACGATTAGGTCTCCGATGACAAGTATTGAGTTGCCCTGAAAGCCGTCCATAGTCCTCGTCAGGCTGGAGACGGCCACTGTCAACGGGGGTTCTTCTTGAGGCCAGGGAAGGACTCTATTTAAGATTGCCAGCAAGAAGCGCGTTTTTCAGGAGTTTGCGAACGAAGCTCTGTAACTTCGCAGTAGAGTATGGATGGTTTCGAACCGCGTGTTCAGCGAACGTCCTCGGCCCGCTTCACAAGACGAACGCGACACATGACGTGGTCTCCGTCTTTCACTCCGAAAATCTTCCGAATCTCTTCAGGAATGGTAATTCTACCTCCAGCGATCACTTCGGCGAAAAAAGGAATGTCTTCTTCGTCCACTTGAATCGGCAAGTAGCTTCGCGCCTTCGAGCGCCTGTGGCTGAGCGATATAACCTTTTGACAAAACCCAGATTAATGACTGTGCCCCGCAAAGTGAGTCGAACCTGTTTGAGAACGGTCGTGGATTCGGGCTTTGCCGATCTTTCAAAGATGAACTTTGACATATCTGACGAGCAGAAGATGGTACTGGACGAGGTGGACCGGGCCTGCAGAGAGCTACGGCCTTTCGAAGACGAAGCCTACCTAGCGAATAGGTTCAATGACCGTCTGGTCCCGATTTTCAGGAAAGCGCAGCTCCTGGGCCTCCCTATATCGCGTCGGTACGGTGAGGGGCAGGGCGCTGACGTTCTCACATATGTGCTAGCTTTGGAACGGATAGGCCGGGAGGGAACAGGCGTCCGGACCTTCCTCTCAGGCCACACCTCTCTAGGACAGGTAACCGTTCAGAAATGGGGAAGCGAGGAGCAGAGGCAGCGCTACTTGCCTCAAGCAACTAGGGGGGAGAAGGTCATGTGTTTCGGGCTGACGGAACCGACGGCGGGAAGCGACCCCGGCTCGCTCCGCACAACTTTCGAAGAAAAAGGGGACCATTTCCTCCTGAACGGCAGCAAGGCCTGGATCTCCAACGGAAGCATCGCGGATGTCGCCGTGGTCTTCGCCTACCCCCGGGAGAAACGCGAAGGCATGTGCGCTTTCATCGTAGAGAAAGGGTTTGAAGGCTACACAAGCCAGCAACAGAAACACAAGCTAGGAATGCCCACGTCGGATACGGGTTCGATATTCCTCGACAACTGCAGGGTTCCGAAAGAGAACCTACTAGGGCCGGCTGGAAAGGGGCTGGGTGTCGCATACTCGGGCCTCATGAGTGGACGTTTGAGCGTGGCGGCGGGCTGCTTGGGGGTCATAGAGGACTGTATTGACGAAGCTGTCGGTTATTCCAGGCAACGAGTTCAGCACGGAAAACAGATAGGAAAGCACCAGCTGGTTCAGCGTCACATCGGGATAATCTCTACGAACCTTGAGGCTGCGAAGAACCTTGTCTACAAGGCGGCCCTTCTAAAACAGAGGAGCGACGAGCAGCCTGACAATAAGGACCTCCGTGAGCACGCCGACATAATGATAGCGAAGGCCAAGTATTTTGCCTCCAACGCTTCCTATGACGCGGCCGATCGAACAGTGCAGATATTCGGCTCAAGCGGGTACAGCTTCGAGACTAGAGCCCCCCGGCACCTTGTGGACACACGGGTATGCCGTATATACGAGGGAACCGACGAAATAATGGTGCAAAAGATAGCTGTGGGCCTTCTAGGCACAGAGTTCGAGGCCTACCGCTAGCCTCACCCACTGCCCTTTCGACCGGCCGGCTACACGCTAGTGTAGAATGGAGGGTCAATATTTGGGCAGACTTAACTTTCAGGAGTGTCGTTTCTTTCTAGGAGTTGCTGCGAATCACTCGAACCCTAGCACTGCCTCTGCTTGCGGTTCAGGCGGTCGTGAACGCGTTCCTAGCTTTCTGGGTCTACATGGAGTACGTTCACAACCGGTTTCTGAGGGAGTATCTGGCAACGTTCTGGACAGCGAACCTTCAGACGGTCGCGGTCGTTGCAGCATCTGGGATTGTGGGAGTAGGGTCCCTTCTGTATCTCGCGCAGAGGCGTGAGGCACTGTGGGTGGCACGTGATAAAGCGACAGGTGAAGGCGAAGAAAGCCTCCAGTCCGGTCTTGTCCCGCTGGATGTCTGCCCGGTCTGCAACATGCCTTTGAAGACGTTATCAGAGGGCCGGTTCCAGTGCCGACGATGCGGAAGATACTTCAAGAAGTAGCTTTCAGGACCGTTCCGGGTGTTTCCGGGGCTGAGAAGTTCCACAGATGACTCTCCCAAGGAGGAAAACCACACTGCTTCTTGACGAGCCTCTGCTGGGTCTGGACGAGTTTCTGCGAGACCTCGGATGGAACACAGTAAAGGTAACGCAGGGAATGAATGATGACGAGGTGCTGAAACTGGCAAAAGCCAACGACTATGTCCTAGTGTCTCCCGACCGGAGGCTCGTGGACCGCGGCAGGCTTCAGGGAATCAGAATGGTGGATGTTGGTTTAATGGAGCTCGCTAGGAGAGTCCATGAGACGTTAGAGAAAGACTTGGGCCTTTTGCCGTAAACCGTCAAGCCTTGTCTGCGCGAAACAGCTCGATACCACGGGGCGGGTTGAAAACTTGAATGATGAACAGTCTGATAACGAGAGCGTTTCACTCTACCTCCAGGAAGCATGCTACTATCTGCGCAAGAAGGGCCTGAGTTACGAAGAGGTCTCCAGAGCTCTGGAAATTCCAGAACACGAGGCTGAAGGCCTTTTCCGCGAGTACGAAGCCAAAATAGCGAGCGGACGGGCCCGAGAGGACGAAGTCGACCGGAACCTATGGGAGGACGTCTACAACGACACCATCGGCAACGAAAAACTGACCTTTGTCCGGGACGATGGGTTCTACCACTGCCGTCGGTCGGAATTGGAAAAAATGGACAGTCAGGCGCTGATGTCGATCTTCGAGACAAGCCGGAAATTTCTCGACTTTGACATGTACAAGCCGTACCTCGGAAGCAAACCTCCTGCAGGATATGACCCGATGGCTCTCCAGAGACAGGTCAAGCGAGCCATGGAACTGGTCGAGATTATCCTGAAAGAACGCTGGGTGAAGGAGAAGAAGGGCTAGACCGAAACCGAATAAACCCGGCCCTCGAATACCGATTCGGATTCAAGATTGTCGCTTGAAGGATTCGAGGTGGCAGTTGTTGGAGCGGGACCCGCGGGAAGCGCCGCCGCCATCACCCTGGCCCGGGAGGGTGTACAGGTTCTCCTACTCGAACGCGGAACTTTTCCCGGGTCGAAGAATGTTTTCGGGGGGCGAATCTACAGCTACGCCTTGCGACGGCTGCTGGGGGAACGATGGAAGGAGGCTCCCATAGAACGGTTCGTCCGAAAGGAAGGAATCACCTTCATGACCGGTGACAGCGCTTTCAGCATAGAATATGAGGCTAAGGAGTTAGAGCTCAGCTTCACGGCTACACGGGCCCGGTTTGACAAGTGGCTAGCGGAACAGGCGGAGAAAGCAGGAGCGCAGCTAGTGAATGAGGTGCGCGTTGACGACCTGATCACGGAGAACGGCCAGGTAAAAGGAATCATCGCTGGCCAGGACAGGATAAGCACGGACGCTGTCGTTGCATGCGACGGGACGACCGCAGGACTTGCGAGGAAAGCTGGCCTTCTGAACATGCTTGAGCCTCACGAGGTTTCGATGGGGATGAAGGATGTGGTCGAGCTACCAGCTGGTACTATTGAGGAAAGATTTGGCCTCGAAGCTGGAGAAGGCGCGGCACACGTCTTTGTGGGTGCATGCACCCAGGGGCTTCGAGGTGGAGGATTCCTCTACACGAACAAGGAAAGCGTGGCTTTAGGACTCGTAGTCGGAGCGGACGACGTCTCAATCCGAAAAGTTCCCTCGCACAGCCTGATGGAGAAGCTGAAAGCCCACCCGAAGGTCCAGAGGCTCCTGCGGGGAGGACGAACTGTCGAGTATAACGCGCACATGATTCCTGAAGCGGGACCCGGAATGTTGACCAGGCCATACACGGGAGGAATGCTGGTGGCAGGTGACGCCGCAGGCCACCTACTCAACAACGGATACACTTTCCGGGGAGTGGACATGGCGATCGGGGCTGGAATAGCAGCCGCTGAGACAATTCTTGAAGCGCGCAGGAGGAAAGACTACTCGGCGGGGAGCCTTCGAACATATGAGAGAAGGCTGCGGGATGACCCATCGCTCAGGGACATGTACACATTCCGAGGCGTGCCGTCTTACCTTCGAAACAGGAGATTGTATGACACTTATCCCGAGTTGATCTGTGCTGCGGCTGAAGCAGTCTACAGGGTAGACGGGACTGGTAAGAGAAAGATCTACAAGGAGCTTCGAGCCCAGACGAAAGGACGAGTCTCAACGCTCAGGCTAATTCGCGATCTGTTAAGCGGGGCTAGGACGTTCTAGCCATGACAGAACCGGAGAAGCAGATGAGCCTTGACCGGCGACTGTCACTGGTGAGTTTCAGCAAGGACCCGGAGCCCTTCATCGTGGTTGAGAAGGAGCTCTGCAACAGGTGCGAAGCGAAGCCCTGCCTCTACATATGCCCGGCACAGGTCTACACATGGACTGACCAGTTGAACTATAACACGGAGGGCTGTCTCGAGACTGGGGCCTGCTTGGTTGTCTGCCACAAGATAGGGGCGAAGGCGATTGAGTGGAAGTACCCTGCGGGTGGCCGAGGGGCCTCGTTTAAGCAGGGTTAGGGGTTGAAAACCCTCTTATCCTACCGGGTCCGCCCTCGCGCCCTGCTACTGGTTTGGGATTTCGTGTATGGTTGAGATAATTCACGAGCCGTTGAAGCGGATTGTGGTTCGGGAGATGGTCAAGTACGACAGTGCCCAGCAGCTGGTCAACGCTCTGGCTTTCATCATGAAGATGGGCCAGCCGATACTGCTAACATGGGCCGACGGAGTGGTCTTTGTCTCGCAGCCAATTCCGCCTTCGGAGATGCCTGAGGAGTATGCACGGGGAGAAGTGTTCGTTGCCTCGGTAAGCTTTGCGCCAATGCCGGACTACTCTGGCACGGTGAAATCCGGGAATGTTGAGATGGGTGTGATTGATGTGTCACGGAGCCCTCTCAGCATGGACCTGGCCAGGTTTCTCCGGTTGAAACTGTAAGAGGCGGGCCTAGGCGAAGGTCGCCCGGCAAGCCTGGATTTGCGGATCGGCCGGCCTGGCGTGTCTGGTGTCTCAAAGCCTGGTTGACATACCCCCTTTTAGCAGGGTCCACTCCCTGTCCAAGCGGTTTCTGGGCGATTCTGGCGGGTCTGGGCGTGAAGCTGTGACGGAGTTCGAAGAGGTCGGCTTTTTGAGCGGATTTGTTCGGGAAAAGCTTGGCAGTTGAAAATGACGTGCTTGAATCATCGAATTGGGCTTGTCCTGGGCGATTTTTCCAGTTTCTCGGCCAGTTTACGGCTGCAAAGTAGCGGCTATTTGCCGTAGAACTTCTTCAGCTCGCGGGTGAGGGCGGGCACAACCTCGAACACATCGCCGACAATTCCGTAGTCTGCGAAGCCGAAGATTGGCGCATCAGGGTCCTTGTTAATCGCCACTATGACCTTCGAGTTGACCATTCCCACCCGATGCTGTATCGCCCCGGAAATACCGCAGGCAATGTAGAGGGTTGGGGAAACGGTTCTTCCAGTCTGGCCTACCTGGTCTGAATGAGGCCTCCAACCTGCATCGACAGACGCGCGAGAGGCTCCCACGACGCCACCCACGACCTCGGCAAGCTCCTCTAGAATCTTGTAGTTCTCAGGGCCGCCCATGCCCCTCCCGCCGCTGACGATGATAGACGCCTCGGTAAGGTCCATCTTTCTGGGTCCGAGGGCTGCGAACTCTTTCACAACCATTCTCGTCTCAGGCTTCTCAAAAGTTAGAGGTTCGACAGAAGGGCTGTGGACTAGGGAGACTTCTTTTGCTGTGAACGCGTTGGGGCGCAGGGTCGCAATCTTGGGCGTGCCGTTGATTCTGACCTTCAGAAGGACTTTTCCAGCGTAGGCGGGGCGTGTCGCGAACAGGTCACCGTTCTCTAGGCTAAGCTGGACACAGTCGCTGGCGACCCCGGTGTTCAGATGGATCGCAATTCTCGGCGCGAGGTCCTTGCCGGCCGAGGTAGCGGGCAAAAGGATGATTGAGGGCGCGTGCTTTTTCACAGCATCGAGGAGGATGTGCCGGTAGTAGTCAGGGTGGAAAAGTGCAAGGTCTGGGTCGTCGGCGAGTAGGACCCTGTCCGCACCATATTTTCCAAGCTCGCTGGCTCTCTCCTTCAAGCCATGGCCGATGGCGACAGCGTATTCTTCTGCGCCGGCTAGGTCCGCCAGGCGCCTGCCCTCCGTGACAGCTTCGAAGCCTGACTTTCTGAACTGAGAACCAGAAGACTCGGCGAAAACCAGAACTGGTTGAGTCATTCTATATTACTTTGGCCTCTTCGTGCAACAGTTTCACTAAGACTGGGACAGCTTCCACTCCCTTGCCTATGATTCGTCCGGGCGGCCTCGGTGGAGGGTATTGGACGGAGACTGTTTCCAGAACGGGCCTGGCGGTCGCTGGTTCCTTGACCGTTATGGGTTTCTTGCGCGCGGCGACAAGCTCTCGGAGAGACGCGTAGCGGGGAACCGCTAGGTCCTTTTCGCTAGTAAACGCTGCGGGTAACGTGGCCTCGACGATAAGCGAGCCTCCTTCGACCTCCC
>Ga0209521_10003240_pt1 | contig 13161 bp, 10 predicted proteins | sample Rifsed19ft4_FD_184016 | JGI IMG/M metagenome (GOLD analysis project Ga0209521, IMG submission 184016) | Soil microbial communities from Rifle, Colorado, USA - sediment 19ft 4 (version 2) | ecosystem: Environmental > Terrestrial > Deep subsurface > Rock core/Sediment | place: Rifle, Colorado... | reverse complement strand
CGGCGGGCCGCATCGTCCCGATGTCCTTCGGGAGGGCTTCGCGGCCCGAACGGGGTGGGGGCACATTGAAGACGCGCCAGGTACAGAGAAGGCGCCAACTGGGTCAGACCGGGACTAGTTCACAGGCCCAGAAAGCGGGATAGGGTGCGGAGGGCGCAGATGGCTGAAGAAGCACGCAAGCGCGCCGACGTTCAGAGAGACTATCGCAACGCCAGTATCACGGTGCGTTGGGAGCCGAAGTACTGCATTCACACGGCCAACTGCCTGCGCGGACTGCCAGAGGTATTCGATGTGGAGGCCCGGCCGTGGATCGACGTGGATGCGGCGACGGCGGATCGCATCGCCGAGGTCGTAATGACGTGCCCCACCGGGGCCTTGAGCTTCGAGCGTCTCGACGGCGGCCAGCAGGAGGTCGCGCCGTCCCAAGTCATTTATCATCGAGCGTCCTGACGGGCCGTTCCACGTGCGGGGGGAAGTGGAGATCGCGGGGGCGGGTGGGCGCGTCTGGCGCAGAGCGACCCGCGTCGCGCTTTGTCGCTGCGGCCATTCAGAAAACAAGCCTTTTGCGACGCAACCCATCGCCGGATCGGCTTCCGCACCGATGAGGCAATGTCGAAGGGAAGCTGAGGCAGATGCTTCTTGGGAGCTCTTCGGACGCGCGGGCGCGGGACCCGTAACGGGGCGCCGGACATTGGCCTTGAGCGAGTTCGGCAACTTTCTCGCCGGCTTCCCTGCCTGGGAGTCCCGGATGCCGCCCGCCCCTGGCCGCCTAGTCGCCCTCGATCACATCCATGAGCACGGCCCGCACCAGCAGCCGGTGCCGGTAGGTGCCGCGAGCTTCGTCGAAATCCTGGCATGTGACCAGCGTCAGCCAGGGAAATTCCTCGTGGCGAAACGCCGACCGGTCAGAAGGGCCCACCGTGGTCATCTGGCGGACTTCGAAAACGTAACGCTGTCCCCAGGCGTACACAAGGACTTGATCCCCCCATTGCAGATCGCGAAGGCGCTCGAACGGCCCAGGGAGCCCGTTGGCCAGGTAGACGTGCCCGGTGAGGACGCTGTTGCCGGGCCGGGTGGGGAATGCACTGGACTGGAGATAGCCGATCTGACCGCCCAGCCAGGATACGTCCCACCCCTCGGACCCGAGAGGGATACCGACGATCGTCTCACGGAGGTTGAGGGCCGGGATCTCCAGCTCCAGTTCTCCTGGCAGGGAATTCGGCGAGGCGGCTTCTCCGCCTTGGGGAAGCAAGGTCACCCTTCCGGGCGGAAACCCCGTGCCCGGAAGCGCGCCGCCGCCGGCGATCTGCTCCGGCGTGCAGCTGAGTTGGATCGTGGTCGCGCGCGCCGCGGCGTCGACGGCGGAGGCAATCAGCAGGATCGTCTCGCCGGCCGGGACGTCATCTACGTCGACCGTCGAAGTGAAAGGGGCCGCCGTGTCTTCCCCGAGGAAGAGAGTGCCGGTAGAGGCGGTTTGCCGGAAGAAGCTCACCCGGGTCGGAGGCTGGCCGGGATCGAGGATCGTGATCGAGATGGGGATGCCCGTCCCCTGGGCCAACTGGGTGCACGCTGGGGAAGCGAAGGCGATGGGCGGGCCGGAATTGCTGACGGTCACCGTTGCGGTCCGCTCTGCGGTCGAGGCGTCGGAGAATGTTGCCCGCGCCACGATCGTGAGAGGGCCGTCCGGGTAGGGAAGGGAGCTGAAGACGGTATCGAAGACGCCCGAGCCGTCCGGGGTGACGTCGCTGCCGACGAGCACGCCGCCGACGAAGAAATCCATCCGTGTGGTGTTGGGGACGTCGTCGGTCGTCGCCTGGAAGAGGACGCTGCTGCCGGAGATCGTCCCGGTGGGCTGGATGATGGTCACTGCCGCCAGGGCGCCGAGGGCATCCTCCAGGTCGGCCGCGTCGAGGATGTAAACGTAATCGAACGAGACCGATTGCCCTGGCGCCAGGCTGCCCAGGTCGAAGGCCAGGACGATAGCCTCGTCGGCGACGTTAGGTGAGGCCTGCGTGGGCTGGATCGGCGTGTTGAGGATCGCGTCGGGATCCCGATTGGAGAAGCCCTCATTGGAGACGGCGGCGCGAGAGTCGACGGTGCCCAGGCCGAGAGGGATCGAGAACCCGAGCCCCTCAGCCATCACGAGGGCGTCGGTCGTGTTCCCGGCTGGCCTGGCTGCCAAATCCGGCCTCCCAGGGACACCGATTCGTTCCGGTTGGTAGAGAACGTAATTGCTGGTGCTGAAGCCGGAGCCAAGATCCTGCTCCTGGTCGGGGTCGACGTTGCGCATGTACTCCACAGAGCTAAGCGTGACCGACCCGACGTTCGTCAGGGTCATGCTCATGATGAAGAAAAGGTCGTCTACGTCGAAGTGGACATTCTGGGTAACACGGAGTTGCTCGCTGCCGCTGGTGGCTGTGCCGACCCACACCGCCGACCGGGTGGTCCCGGCGCTGGTCTCCGTCAGGCTTGTCTGCGGGACTTGGAAGACAGACATCCGCCCATAGTTGCCGAAAGTTCTTTCGGCGCCGCCGACGGTCCACTCCACCGACCAGCCCTCCTCCGGGCTTCCAGGCAGGAAGTAGTCGCCGGACTGGGGCGGAGTTCCCACCGACCATCCGTCCCGGCCCTGGTCGGCGACGAACCCTAGTTGGGTGCGTCCGATCGGGTGGAAGCCTGCTGGGGCGGCCACCGAAGTGCCGAACGAGCCGGCGGGATGGATGCCCACTTCGGTGAAGTTGCCGCGCAGGAACACCTCGCCGCTGACTGTGTCGGCCAGCGCGCTGGGGGCGCTCGACAAAGCAAGTGTCAGGGAAAGGAGCAGAGTGATAACAAAGGTGAGGCGAGAGAAGGGGGAATTGGAATAGCGGGGCACCGCGTCCCTCCTCAGGGGCGGTATTCGTCTCACTGTCACCCCGGCAACACAGGATGCCCGCCTGCCGAGGCTCCCTGGGTTATTATACCCACACGTTCACGGGCAATGCAAGGAGTTGGGGGGCTGCAGGCTATCGTAACCAGCGGTGAGGAGAGGCAGGGTGACACTCCAGCGCCGCCGACTACGCAACGCGGGGAGGTCGTGTGATCGACCTGGCGAGGTTCGAGATGAGGGTGGATGGTAGGATGAGGCGATTGAGCCGGCGCGGGCCGCAGCCGTAGGGGCATTGGCGAATTGCTCCAGAGTCCCTCAAGGTGCGCCCTCCAGGCCGGGAGGAGGTCTGAGGTGAGGACATTCGAGTGGCTATCGCGGGGCGCGGTCGGTGCGGTGTTCTTGGTGAACGTCGCCTGTGCCGTAGATTTCCTCGCCCGGCCCGAGGTCTACACGGCCGGCTTCGAGGTGAGCGGGGTGCCCGGCCGGGCTCTCGTGCAAGGGTTCGGGATTCTGTTCCTGATGTGGAACGCCACCTATCCGCCGGTCATCGTCCAGCCCTCAAAGCAGCGCCTGCTCTTCACCATCATCCTTGTCCAGCAGGCGATCGGGCTCGTGGGGGAGGCCTGGCTGTGGGCGACGCTGCCGCCGGGCCATGAGGCGCTCCGCGCGACGGGCCTGCGCTTCATCGCCTTTGACGGCGGGGGGCTTCTCGCCATGGCCGTGGCCTATGCGCTGCTGCGTTCCCGTAGGGCGTACTCGTTTGGCTGAGTGCGCGTTGTCTTGGCAGGTCGTCGGTGGAAGGTGTATAGTTGGTCCCGTCGGACACCTGGTGCGGCCGACGTCAACCGGAGTGAGGTTACGACCATGCGACGGACGACCCTATTGCTGATGTCGATGCTGCTCCTGGCGGCGTGCACGCTTCCCGCTCCGGCCTCGCCCTCGGAGCCGACGCCCATCTCCATCTTCCCCACCTCCACCTCTGAGGCGCCCGGGCCTGGAACACCCTTGGTCCCTTCCACCTTCACCCTTACGCCCGCTCCCTCGGCGACCGTCCCCACGACGCCGAGCGCCACCGCCCCACCGGCTTCCACTGAGACGCCTTCGCCGACGATCTCGGCCACTCCCGCCGGGACCCGCGTTGAGCCGACGGCGATCTATGGCCAGCCAACCTGGACCGACCCTATGGACGCCGACAGCCTGCAGAACTGGGCCGGCACGGGCGGCCTGCTCCCGGATACGGAGAACATCCGCCTGGGCCTGGCTGACGGCTTTCTCACGGTGACGGGCAAGAAGACCCTCTTCGACACCTGGTGGTTCACCTGGCCGCAGCTCACCGATTTCTTCCTGGAGATGACCGTTCGCGTAGGCACGTGCAGCGGGCTGGATTCCTACGGCGTCATCTTCCGGGGACCGCCCCGCGGCGTCACCCCCGGGCACGGCTATATCGCGGCCTTCTCCTGCGACGGGCGCTACCAGATCCGCCGGGTCGATACGACCAACCCGTACACTTTCGTCGATCTCGTCGGGTGGACGCAGAGCACGGCCATCCGTTCCGGATCCAATCAGACGAATGTGCTAGGGGTGCGTGCCGTGGGCAGCACGCTGACGATCTACGCCAACGGCTATCGGCTTACAGAAGTGACGGATACGCGTTTCGTCGACGGCCGGTATGGCGTCTTTGTCCGGTCGGGCGAGACGGCCGTCTTCACCTATTCCGTCGATCAGATTGTGCATTGGATCCTGGGGGACTAAGAGCGTCGTGCGCGCACTCAACTTGAGTTGTTCCGTAGGGGCACGCCACGGCGTGCCCCTACGCATTTCGGCGGAATAGCCGTCTCTCCGGATCCGCACCGGAGCGGGCGTAGTCCTCGACCAAAACCGTAGGCGCGGGTCTCGCCGGGAAGTCCACCCGGCACTTCGCAGACCCGCCCCTACCTCAACGGGGATATGGACGATGCGGGCGAGGCGCGACGGGAAGACCACCCGTCACCTTCGGCCGGCTCTCCCGGCCACGTCAACGGGACCGGGTGATGCCAGACGGGCCGTGGGGCCCACTCGCCGAGTCGCCCCCACAGGGACTCACGCAGACTGCGGCATCGATCACGGCCTCTGGGTCCTCTCCACCTCCACCCACATCTGCTCCCCATCTGAGGTCAGCTCGATCCAGCCATGGAGATCGGTGCGTAGGACGGTTGAGCCGGCGAGGGCGGCGAGCGTTTCCGGCGATGGGAGGCCGCGACGGTTGCCGGCCTCGACGGAGAAGAGCGCGATCCAGGGATGGATTTCACGGATCCACTCGGCTGGATTGGCCGAGGCGCTGCCCCCGTCGGGAAGAAGCGCGGCCGTCACCGGGCCAAGCCTGCTGCTCTCGTGAAGCGTGGATATCAGGCCCTGGTCCGCGACCGGAGCCAGGAGAACGCGCAGTTCGCCGAACGTGAGCAGGAAGGCGGCGCTGCGTCCGCTTGCGGCGACGACCTCGAGGCGGGCCCCGCCTCCTAGATCCAGCGCCTGGCCTTGCAGCGCTTGAACGATGGGAACACTCCTCTCCTCAAGCGAATCGATCAGCCGGCGGTAGGTCGCCGAGCCGGGCCGCCCGCCGACGAGCGCGCCTTGCATAGGGAATCGCTCCAACACGCCCGAAAGGCCCGCAACTTGCGCGTCATCCGACCCGGCGAGCACCACCCAATCGAGGCTCTCGCCGAGAGGGGAGAGCCGGCGGCCGAGGGCATCGGAGAGCGCCACGGGGCTGGGCCCACTGTCGAGGAGGACGTGCCGTCCCGTCGGCGTTTCGATCAGCACGGCATCGCCGCCGCCCACATCGAGCACGCTGAGGCGAAGCAGGCCGTCGGGTCGATCGGCGGCGGCAGTCCAAACGATTCCCGCCAGAAGCGAAAGCCCGAGAGCCGCTGCCCCGACCGGCAAGCGGGATACGATAGGAGCTCGGAATCGCTCGAGAATCCGGGGCCTTCGTTCTTGAGGAAGCCACGCAGCCCACGTAATCCCGAAGAGGACCACGTACATCAAAGCGATGGGCAGGACCCCGGCGTCGCCCAACGAGATGGCTGCGGCGGGGAGCGCGGCGAACAACTCCACAACCCGGACGGTGTAGGCCGCGAAGGGCCAGGCGAGCCATGCGAGAGGCCGGCCCAAGGGCGGCCAGATCGCGCCCGCGATCGCCGAGAGCCCACCCAGGACCATGATCGGTGGCTGGGCCGGCAAGATCGCAGGATTCGCCACCAGGGAGGCCAGCGAGACGCGCTGGAAGTAGTAGATCGTCAGAGGCAGGGTCGTGAGTTGGGCTGCCAGCGTGAAGAGGAGGAATTCGCTCGCCGGGCCCGTAAGCCGCGCGGCGCGTTTCTTGGATGTGAGCTTCTCGAGGCGATGTCGAGCCCAATCCTGCAGACGCCCGCCATACAGGACCAGGCCCAGAGTGGCGGCGAACGAGAGCTGAAAGCCCGCATCCCAGAGGACGAGAGGATTGACGACGGTCATCACGAAGGCCGCCGCGCCCAGCGAGGCCAGGCCGTGCGTCTGACGGCCCAGGCGCAGTGCCAGGATGGAGAGACCTCCCATCAATGCCGCCCGAACCACCGAGGCGCTGGCGCCGACCATCAGCGTGTAGGCCAGGATCGCGAAGCCGGCGACGAGAGCGCCCCAGCGCGCCCCGAGCCAACGGCCGAAAACGCTTACAAAGGCGCCGGCGATCAGGCTGATGTTGAAGCCCGAGATGGCGATGATGTGCGAAGTGCCCGTCCGATTGAAAGCCTCTCGCACCTCCGGCGGGATGCTCCCCTCGGCCCCCAGCAGAATGCCGGCGAGGAGAGAGGCCTCAGGGTCCGGGAAATTCGTCAGCAGGCCGTCCAGAGCCCTGGCGCGGAAGCCGTACACCGCCTGGAGCACCGGGCTGGCTTGATTTCGTTCGAGGAGCCTCACCGAAGCGTTGCGGACCAGGCTGTGGATTCCTTGCCGGGCGAGGTAGTCACGGTAGGAGAAGGTTTCCCACTCGGGAGGCGTCTCGAGCTGCCCGACCGCCTGAACTCGGTCGCCGTAGGCCCATTCACCCGTCCTCGGCGCATCGACCAGGACGAGGCCGCTCACCGCATGGGATGTCGATGATTCGATCGCTACAAGATTTCGGGCTTCCAGTCGAAGCAGGGTGAACTGATCGCGGACGTCTGGAGGTTGGATGACGATCCCCTCGATCGCCACGCTGCGGCCGGTGTCGTTGAAGGAGGCCACATCTCCCGGCCCACCGGGGGGCAGCCCCGCCCGCAGCCGGCCGGCACCCAGGCAGAGGGCGACCAGAACCGCGAAGAGGAGCCGGTATCCACGCTGGGAGCGGAGCCCGAGGAACCCGGCGAGCGCGATCGAGGCAAGGACAAGCCACTGGCCGGATGTGAGCGTTGAAGCCTCGCCCGCGGCGATGCCTGCGAGCCAGGCGAGGGCGAGCCAGGCAAGGACCATCCACCCCCCAGGAGGCAGCTCGCCATGATTATCGCGCGATTGCCGATGACCGGGGAGGCATTCCCCATGCCACTGATCACCGATCACTGATCACACGCTGGTGCTGGGCGGCGATCGGTGACCCGTGATCGGTGGGCTGTCTCATATCCTGGGGTCATATCCAGCAGCTGGATCTCGTCCGATGCTGCCCGAATCTGGCCGCCGAGAGGGCGGAGATGCTCAGAGAACCTCTGCGTTCTCTGCGCTCTCTGCTGTGAATCGCCTTTGGAGGGGCGGAGGTCAAGCCGCGGGCGGGGCGGGCGGGGCGGCGGGCGGCATGTCCTCGCGCGGAAGCAGGGCCATCGTGTCGACCATGTTCCGGTTGAAGAGCATTGCCGCCGATTCGGCACGCACGTTGGGGAAGAGAATCGCCGTGATCTCGGCCGCGAAGAGCGGGACGAAGAGCCGGTCGCCCTCGAATATCATGGAGCCGAAGTTGAACTTGCCGGCGGTCTCGACCGTGCCGCGCAGCTCATAGCCGCCGAGGGCGATATGGACGGCGTGAGGGACCGTCGTGGAATAGCCTCCCCGGCCGATGCCCGCGGGGCCGAGCTCGCCGCGGCTCGAAAGCAGGACGGCGACGATCTCGCTCTTGACGAGCCACAGCACCGGAAAGCGGCCGGCGAGGCGACCGGGCTGATGCAGGCGGCTGAGATGCGCGCTCTCCAGCTCGATGTAGGAGGTGGTGGGAACGTTGAGAAAACTGTAGAACCCCACCGCCCCCGGATTGAGCCTGCCGAGCACTCTGTGGCTGGTGGTGTACACCTCAACGGAAACGAGCTTGGCCGTCATCCACCCTTCCCCATCAGGCGATCGGCAGGAGAAAGCTGATGCTGGTTCCGGTCCGGCCGCGCTCCGGGATCAGGCCGCCATCCAGGCTCTCGGCGATCATGCGCAGCTCTCCCATGGAGAGGCCGGGGCCCGTTTTTCCGGCCTCGGGGTCGGTGGAGGCCGAAGAGAGCGCGCTTTCGGTGTCGGGTGAGAGGCCTGCGCTCGTGTCGCTGACGCGCACGCCGGCCCAGAGCCCGTCGTCGAGCTGGTAGTCGTCCGGGATCGCGATCGGGCTGTCGGTCCGGCCTCCTCGAACCGCGAAGCGCCACGTTCTCAGAATGATGCCGCCCTTGTTGGTCCGCCGGATGGCGGCCTCGGTGAGGCCTTCGATCACCTGGATGAGCCGGCCGCTGTCGCCCTTGAAGAGCGGGCTGGGCGGGGAGGGCTCTGCCTCGAGGCTGAGCCCCTTTCGCTCCGCCTCCGACCGCAGCACCTCCACGGTCTGCCTCACCAGGCCAGGCAGGTCAACAAGGCCCTCTGCCATGACCGGGTCGAGAGTGGCCACAGGCAACGCCCGCAGGCGCTTCAGGTTCTCTTGCAGAAGGCGCAAGCGCTCAGCGGCGGTCGCCGTCAGTTGCCCAAGCGTGCCGCTGAGCAGCGTCTCGATCGAAAGCAAGGCCTGATCGAGGCCGTCGAACAGATCAGGAGCCACCGCCGTCACACTTCCGGCCTTCTCCCCATTCCGCGCCTGGTGCAACATCGCCGCATGCTCTAGCGCCACGCTGGCCCAGTCGGAGAGGTTGACCATCAGCGTGAGATGATGGTCGTCGAAGGGGCGGGAGGTGACGGGGTTGTAGACGCCCAGCACGCCGACCGCTCTCTCACGGACGCGCAGCGGGACCATGATCAGGGACTGGACTAGAAAGCCCGTCTGCACTTTCACCGGCGTCCCGCTCTGGCGGGGTTGCTGCAGGATGGGTTTTCCGGTGTGGAAGACCTGCCCCACCAGGTTATCTTCCACCCGAAGTCGCCGCAGCGAGGCGTGTTTCTCGGCGCCGAGCTTGCTCGCCCGCAGAATCACCGCCTGGCTTCCGGGCTCCAGGAGATAGATATCCGTCTCTTCGGCGCTGGTGATGTAGGAGGCGGCCTCGGCCACCCGCTTAAGAATGAGATCCAGGTCGCCCAGTGTCGCCACGGCACGCCCGATCTCGCTCAGAAGGGCGATCTCATCGGTGTGGCGCTGAGAGCGCTCACGGGCGGCCTCCAGCCGTTGGGATAGGTGCTGGGCCGCGGTCACCGAGGAGCGCGATTCGCACAGCTCGAGAATAGCCTCCACCAGCTCGGGCGGCCGGTAGGGCTTGAGCAAGATATCGCGGACTCCCAGGCGGAAGACGTCCCGCAGGCGCGCGGGAGGGAGATGGGCCGCCAGGATGATGGCGGGTGCGTCTTCGCCGCTCTCCCGCTGCCGGCGCAGGCTGGCGAGGGGATCGCCCCGAAGCTGGGTCACATCGACGACCAGCACCTCGGGGCGCGGGCCCTCAGCGCGCTCGGTTCGGGCGCGCAACCCCGCCGGGATGAGCACCTGTTGCACCAGAGCCTGAGCGTTGCTCTCGACGTCGGCGATGGCGACGACGACCGGCGCCGGGCGTTTTTCCCCCGTGGCCGGGCGGGCGCCTTCACCGGTTGTGATGGCCGCGCTCCCGGCCTGCGTCATCCAGGCCGCCTCCGTGCGCCGCCGCCCTGGTTGTGTGCGATGTCGCCGCTCGCCCTTGGCCGGCGAGCGATCCTCCGCGGCGGGCGGCCGCCCTGCAGCATCATCTTCAGCTCGGCCAGCGCGGCCGAGTCATACTCGCAATACCCGCACACATCGCACACCCAGGCAGGAAAATCGGGCATATTCACAATCTGCCCTCCCTGCTTGGTGAGATAGGCCACTCGTTGCTGGCGGAGAACACCCAGCTGGCATTCCGGGCAAGGATAGACTGGATCGTTTTCCATAAACTCAATACCCCCAGGCCGGCCAGCACCTCTCTGCTGTGGCGCCTGCCGCCTGCCACAAGATCCCGGCCCCTGAGCTTGCTCCCCGAGGCATTCGGACGGCCGCCGGCATGGCCTGGGCCACGGAGTGCAGCCGGCCTCGTACGGCACCCTCCGAAGCGGCCGCCGTCGTCGCACATCCGACCATTTGTTCTAGTGAAACGGAGCCACGACCGCAAGGTGCCATGATTGGGGTCGCGCGGACCAGGGAGGAACCAGGCCCCCGCGCGTGTCGCTCTGGAATGATTCTAGCACAGGGAGTGTCAGATGGGCCGGAGGACCTCGGTCACTCGGCCGCCTCCGCAAGAAGCGAGTAGTGAGGGATCCACCCCAGGTCCAGCGGCGGCCAGTAGACGAGCACAGCCTTGCCGATGATCTCCTCCGTGGGGAGCATCCCCCAATCGGTCGAGTCCTCCGAGTTGTTGCGGTTATCACCCAGGACGAAAACCTCGCCCGGGCCGACGATCCATGTACCGGAGTAGTCCGGAGGGGCGGCGATGTAGGGCTCCTCAACCACAGCGCCGTTCACAAAGACCTGGCCGTCTCGAATGCTGACCGTGTCGCCCGGGAGCCCGATGATGCGTTTGATATACCTCTTCTCCGGGTTGTAAGGATAGTAGAAGATGATCACATCCCCACGCTCGGGATCCCCCATTCGGTAGGCGAGGCGATTCACAAGGACCAGGTCGCCATCATGGAGCCCGGGCTCCATGCTGTTGCCCTCGACGCGGACCCGCGCCGTCGCCAGGCTCACGCCCACGAACAGGAGCCCGGCGATCACAAGGGTCTGGAGCAATTCCCCAAGCCAGCGCAGCAGGCTGAACTCTGCTCTGCCTGAGGCGGAAGCGCCCCGCATCGGGGGCGCAGGAAGTTCTGGGTGAATTTCCGTCACGGCCGGGATTATACGACCTGCCCAAGGCGCTGACAAGACCGACTCATGGCCTACCGCCATCTAGGCGCGGGCGCGTCGGCGGAAAGAGAGCCGGATCGGGGTGCCCAAAAAGCCATAGTCGCGCCGGATCTGGTTCTCCAGGTAGCGGGCGTAGGTGAAGTGAACCAGTTCGGGGTCGTTGACGTGAAAGAGAAAGGTTGGCGGGTCGGTGCGCACCTGGGAGACATAGAGCACGTTCAAAGGGCGTCCTGAATGCGACGGAGGAGCGTGCGCTTCGAGCGCCCGGCGCAGCAGCCGGTTGAGCTCGCTCGTCGGCACGCGCCGCAAGCGTTCTTCCTGCACTCGCAGGGCCGTGGGCAACACCTGGCCCACGCGCTGGCCCGTCTTGGCTGAGATCAGGAGCACGGGTACGTAGTCCAGGAAGTGGAGCCCCTGGCGCACGCGTGCCGTGAAGTCCTCGAAGGTGCGGCTGTCCTTGGGAACCAGATCCCACTTGTTCGCAAGGACCACGACGCTCTTCATCTTGTCGAGCGCCATCCCCGCCACATGGGCGTCTTGGGCAATAACGCCCTGGCTGGCGTCGATCATCAGTAGGGCCACATCTGAGCGTTCCAGCGCCCGCAGGGCACGGATGACGGAGTACTTCTCCACCCCGGGCTCGATCCGCCCACGCCTGCGGATCCCGGCGGTGTCGATCAGCGTGATTGGCGTCCCATGGTAGATCAGGTGGGTATCGACGGCGTCGCGGGTGGTGCCCGGGATCGGCGAGACGATGGCCCGGTCTTCGCCCACCAGGCGGTTTAGCAGGCTCGACTTTCCCACGTTGGGCCGGCCGATGATGGCAATCCGGGCCGTGGCCTCCGGCTCCTCCGGAGCCGGCCCGCGGGGCCCGAGAGCTTCGACCAGGCGGTCGAGGAGATCGCCGGTGCCGGTTCCGTGGATCGCCGAGATCGGAAGCGGATCACCCATGCCCAGCGCGTAGAATTCCACGGCCTGGGCGCGGCGTTCGGGCGAGTCGCACTTGTTGACGACCACAAGGATGGGAGGGTAGGAACGGCCGTCGCGTTCCCCCTGGCGGCGGCGCAGGATCTCGGCGACCTCCTGATCGGCAGGCGTCAGGCCGTCCTCGCCGTCGACCAGAAACAATACGGCGTCGGCCTCCGCGGCGGCCATCTCGGCCTGGGCGCGGATCTGGGGGACGTAGTCCGCCGAATCGAGAGAAAGGGGCTCGCCCTTGCCCGAGCCGGTCGGGTCGATGCCCCCGGTGTCGACGATGTCGAAGCGCAGCCCCCGCCATTCGGCCTCGGCCACAAGGCGGTCGCGCGTCGTCCCCGGCGTCTCGGCAACCACGGCGAGCGGCTCGCCGGCCAAGCGGTTGAAGAGGGTCGACTTGCCGACGTTCGGCCGCCCGACGAGCGCGACGACAGGTCTAGCCATGTCGGCGCGTGCCCGGCGGGCCGCCAGCCAAGCTCCGGGCTCCCTCCCGCCCGGAGTCTTGAGGCTTTGTGAACCTACCTCCGAGAGGAGCCCTGAGACTGCGCTCTGGGATCGGAGTATTCTCCGTTGACCCCCACCCCCCGCCCCCTCCCCCGGCAGCTGCGCGAAGGAGAACCGGCAATCGCCTCGCCGGGGGAGGGGGCAGTTGATCAAGGAGGAAGGGGGGCGGCCATGCTGCCCCCCTTCCTCCTTGGACCTCACGCCCCCCTCTCCGCTCGCGCGCAGCACACAAAGAAGGCTCTTCGAGCGGAGAGGGGGGCAGGGGGGTGAGGCGGACGGGCCCATCAGGAGGAGGCGAATGGAGATCTGCGATTCGACGATGGGAGGCTTCCGGAGCGCGTCGTCGCGGTTTGTCCAGAGGCTCTGAGGCTGCGCGATGGAGGGGCGGAGAATCTCCGAGGTCTCTCCGTAGCCTTCTGCTTGAGTATCTGTTGCGCGGCGGGATCATGTTCGCTGATCAGGGTCTGACGTCGAGGGGATGCCCCACACGGCCGGCGGCGCTTCCGGGTTCATCCCCGACATGCCTCGAGAACGGCTCGCGCGTCCTACGGACGTAGCGTGGGAGTCGGAGGCGGGGTGCGTGTGATGCTCA
>Ga0209521_10003234_pt1 | contig 13173 bp, 18 predicted proteins | sample Rifsed19ft4_FD_184016 | JGI IMG/M metagenome (GOLD analysis project Ga0209521, IMG submission 184016) | Soil microbial communities from Rifle, Colorado, USA - sediment 19ft 4 (version 2) | ecosystem: Environmental > Terrestrial > Deep subsurface > Rock core/Sediment | place: Rifle, Colorado... | reverse complement strand
ATACAGGGCGCTTAATTCCCGTTTATCACGAAACTGCCGGAATATCTTCAAAATGGTTGCGATCAAAAATTGCATTAGCTTACCCTTTGGTGAAAAGTGAATTTCTGGAATTCCTACCGCAAAAACTACTTGGTAAGTATGCTTTTTGCGACCTTAAAAGAGCAATTGAATCCGTCCATTTCCCTAATAACTTAGACGATGCTCAAAGTGGGAGACTGAGACTTTCCTTTAATGAACTTCTGTTTCTGCAACTTTCAAGTCTATTTAGAAAAGAAGAATGGCTGAAAAATGAAACGGCATATAATCTTAAAATTAATCAAAAAGAATTAGACACTTTTATTTCATCGTTGCCTTTTTCCCTAACCTCATCCCAGGTCCTCGCCTCAAAAGAAATCCTTCTTGACCTTAGCAAATCTTCTCCTATGAATAGAATTTTGGAGGGAGATGTAGGAAGCGGTAAAACTGTAGTTGCAGCCATGGCCGCATTTGCAGCTTTTTCCAATGGTTTACAATCGGTACTCATGGCCCCAACCCAAATACTGGCCCAGCAACACTATCAAACCCTAAATTCACTTTTTGCTCCATTTAAAATTAGAGTGACCCTCGTGACATCGGCAGGTGTAAAGAAAGACATTGGCAAAACCGACATTTTCGTAGGCACACATGCACTTATCCATAAGAAGGTTGATTTAGATAAAGCCGCCTTGGTGGTAATTGATGAACAACACAGATTCGGAGTAGAGCAAAGAGCGCACCTAATTAAAAGGGTGGGTAAAAGAAGAATTTCTCCCCACGTTTTGACCATGACTGCAACTCCCATTCCCCGAACGGTGGCATTAACTTTTTATGGAGACCTTGACTTATCTACTCTTACCGAACTTCCAGTGGGAAGAAAAAAAATAACAACGTGGATTCTCCCACCCCATAAGAGAGAGGCGGCTTACTCTTGGGTACATAAGCAAATTATCAAAGAAAAGTCTCAAGCCTTTGTAATTTGCCCCTTAATCGAGGAGTCTTTAGTTGAATCTATGGCACAAGTAAAAGCCGCAACTAAAGAATTTGATAACCTTAAAAAATTATTGCCCCAGACAACATTAGGCCTTATTCACGGTAAAATGTCGCTTACAGACAAATATTCTGCAATCGAAAATTTTTCAAAAGGCAAGGCTGATGTTTTAGTAGCAACTCCCGTTGTTGAAGTAGGAATTGACATTCCAAATGCAACCATTATGGTTATTGAGGGCGCTGAGAGATTCGGCTTAGCCCAACTTCACCAACTAAGAGGAAGAGTTGGGAGGAGTGACAAAAAATCATATTGTCTAGTTTTTTCCCAAAGTTCGTCTAGAAAAATTTTGACAAGACTTAATGCTCTCACCAAATCAATGTCGGGCTTTGAACTGGCTGAGCTAGATCTTAAACTTCGTGGTCCGGGTGAAGTTTTCGGACTCAAACAGCATGGTTTTCCGGGCCTTAAAATTGCTTCCTGGCAAGATTTGGGTCTTATCCAAAAGGCCAAAGAAGTTGCCTTAATAATTTCTAAACATCCCAGAACCTTTCCAGGGCTAACTAAAACTTTGAAAAATAAGGGGATTGCGCCAAATTAATCTGCTTGTTGCCAAACTACATTCTGTTAGTTTAAAATTGTGCGTGAGTAAAATGTTTTAGTTTCTTTTCAAAAGAAAGTTAAAGTAAATTATGGCACCGGTTCCTAAGAAAAAAAGCACTAAAGGCAGGTCGGGAAGAAGGAAAGGAATTACAAAGTATCAACTTCCAAGTCTTTCTCCCTGTCAAAACTGCAAGAAACTTAAAGAGCCCCACAAAGCTTGTCTATACTGTGGTTTCTACCGCAGTTAGATAGGCTTTGTCATCTAACGCGGCCACATTAGATGCTTTATTAGCTATCTAATTGTGACAAATATTTTAAACTACACCCTTGTCATCTATCACCAACCGCTTATATACTTAAATTCATGAAAACCGCCTATGACCCACGTCATTTAAAAAGAAGGGAAACCTTGAAACTCCTGTTTGCTGAAGATTTTACGCACCAGCCAAATTTAAGCGAGACTGCCAAAAAGGTTATTTTAAAACTACCCAAAATAGACTCCCAAATTGAAAAAGCAGCAACTGCATGGCCGGTCGACAAATTAAATCATATTGATCTGGCTATTTTAAGACTAGCTATTTATGAAATGGAAAATGAGAATACTCCACCAAAAGTCGTCATTGATGAGGCCGTTGAGCTCGCTAAGGAATTTGGAGCCGAGGCTTCACCCGCTTTTGTAAATGGAGTATTAGGTACAATTTATTCTAATATAGTTGGTGAGGAAAAATAAATGAATGATCCTATACTAAATGATACTAAAATCAAAGAACTCTTAGTAAATTTTATCGGTGTCGAACAAGATGATATTAGCGAGGATGACATTTTAACAGAAGACTTACATATGACACCCGCGGATCTTTCTGATTTCGTTCATATACTGGAGAAAGAAGGTTTTGCAACCAGCAATTTAGATTTTACCGAACTTGAAACAGTCGGAGATTTAATTGAATCACTCTCCTCGCATGAAGAAATCAAATAATATGGAAGACTTAAATACCCTATCTAAATTATTTAAAAATAAAGACCTACTTACTCAGGCTCTGACTCATCGTTCCTGGGTAAATGAAAACCCTAAAGTACGCGGCTCAAATGAAAGATTAGAGTTTCTAGGAGATGCGATACTTGAATTTTTAGTCTCAAAAGAAATTTATGAACGATTTCCTGAAAAAGAAGAAGGTTATCTGACTGCGCTTAGGGCTAATCTTGTAAACACTCAAAATCTAGCCGAAATTGCAATTAAATTAAATGTTGGAGAAAAACTCTATCTCTCTAAAGGTGAAGAAGAGGGGGGAGGAAGAGAAAATCCGTCACTGCTTGCTGATACAATTGAAGCTTTAATAGGTGCACTATTCCTTGATAAAGGGATTGACGAAGCTCATAAATTTTTGGAGGCGCATATATTTTCTCAGATTTCTGAAAAAGCAAGTGGAAACTTAAAAGACCCTAAAAGCAGCCTCCAGGAATTAATCCAATCGCAAGGAAAATTAGCTCCAAGATATATTGTTATCGAAGAGTCCGGTCCAGACCACTCAAAACATTTTGTAGTTGAAGTAAGTGTTGAAAGCACGTCGCTGGGTAAGGGAGAGGGGAGAAACAAAAGCGAGGCAGAGCAAGAAGCAGCCCGACACGCGCTTAAATCACTATTGTAAATTTGCCGAAATATAGGTAGAATTTGAAACTTATGATAATTATTAGACTTTCAAGAGTTGGAGTAAGACGCAAACCTATTTATCGATTAGTTGTTGTCGATAAGAAAATTAAAAAAGGCGGTAAAAACCTGGATATTGTAGGATTTTGGCATCCGGCAAAAGACCTAAAAAAGATTGATTTAACAAAAGTAACTTATTGGCGTAGTAAAGGAGCTAGGATTAGCGAGGGCGTTGAATCGCTATTAAAGAAAAAATGAAAGATTTAATTTCTTTTTTGGTAAATGGCATAATTGGCAGTGATGATTTTGAAATTATTGAAGAGAGTGAGGATACCTTCTCCGTATTTACAATAAAAGCTAAGCCAGAATATATGGGTCTTATCATAGGTAAAGGCGGGAAAACTATTAAAACTATCCGCAACTTAGTTAAGGTGAAGGCAACTCTCGAGAAAAAAACAATAAATCTTTTAGTTGAGGAGCTTACTTAAAAATTAAAAAGATCTGGCCTTTCGTAAGGTCCGCTAGGAGGAACTTCTGTAAAGACAGGTAAATTGTAAGTAGATATTTTAGCCAAAATATCTTTATCTTCGGCAGACAATTCATTAAGGGGAGATGCAATAGCCGGGAGTGTTGTGGGCAAGGGTGCAAATTGGCCAAATATTTTCACCTCTACCCGTGCAAGACCTACTTCGCTATTTACTTTAACTTCATCTAAAGTTACTAGAGGTGATGTGGTTTTTAAAGTCTTTAAAAAATCAAGAGTGGGAGCAATTTCTCCATTTAAAGTAAGATTAACCTCGATGGTATTGATTATGGTCGTTTCTTGTTGAGCCCCACCAGACGCTTCAATATTTGAAATTGTAATACCTCTTTCGGCTGATAAAGTTTTCAACTGGGAAATAATAGTTAGTGCTGGATTTTCTGACGGCAATGCTATTAAACTCAAATCTGCGAGGGGTAAAGCTGATTCCTGCGATGTATTTAATACATTTAATTTCTGAGATAAAATAACCTCTTCTGCTTTTGAGGTAACGAGTTCCTCCCTCAGAGAAATTATTTGACCGATGCCTATTTTCAACACAAAAATAAAAAGAAATAATAATATTGCCAGTAATATAAATGGCCAAACCAATACACGTGCATTAGTTGAAATTGCAGATATTCCTTTTGATAAGTTCATTTGATTAAAGTAAATTCTACATTAAAGCCTGTTTCAGGTGTAAAACTAAAAGAGGTCATATCAACATACTTATAAACTCCGCTTGATATTACGCTTGCAATAACTCCATTTAAAGTTGTCGTATTTGGACTCGTAAGAAGCATTTTGGATTTATCTACTTCAAACTGGGCAGACGATAGGGTTGCTTCTTCGGGTAGACTGGAAAAAAGTGTACTTGCAGCTTCTATTTCGTCAAAAGTAGAATCCATTCCTAAAACCAATTTAGCTTTATCGAGCCTGTCTTTGACTAATAAAAGACGCTGCTCTGTAACCTCAAGAGATTTAATATTTCCTTTAATTTCGGCAACTTTTGTTTGAGATAATTTTAAATCCCTAGAATAGAGATAATAAAATATACTTACGGCAACAGCTAAAATTATAAATAATATAAAACCTACAGTTAGAATTTGTTTTACTACTAAGGACGCCCGGATAATTTTAGGCCTAGGAGCTAAATCGGTTGGAAGAAGATTGATTTGAGTCATAACTTATTTCCTCATGGCTAAGCCAACAGCAATAGGGTACAGTGGCGCATAAGGTGCAACCGTTTTTGCGACCTCCGGTGCAACAAGTACTTTTGAAAATGGATTACCAATAACGACTTCCATATTAAGTGACCTCGTCATTGCTCCTATCATTTCAGGAAGACCCGAACTCCCCCCTGATACTAATATAGACTTAGGAGTTTCCCCTTTTTCTTCTGATTGATAAAAATGAATCGATTTCTTTATTTCCTCATTAACTATAGAAAATACAGGGTCTAATGCACCCTTTATTTTACCTTCAAGTTGCGACTCGGAAAAACCATAGGCTCTCTTATATTCTTCTGCCTGAACAAGTTGAACTCCCAGAGACTGAGCAACAGCTCTGGTAAAAGCCTCTCCTGCAGTAGGAATTGACCTGGTGAATGCTAGTTGGCCATTTTTTGAAATTGCTATATCTGTCGAGCGTGCACCAAAATCTACTAATAAAACTGTCTGGTCAGGTGGAGCTAAAGCACGAACTAATGACATCAGTTCAGTCTCAACTGCTATCGCATTAAGTCCAGCCATTTCTACTACACTTATATATTTCTCTACCAGAATTTTTGGTGCAGCAATTAATAACACTAAAACTTCGGGCGGTGTCGAACTCTCTCTTCTTTCTAAGATTTGATGCTGAACAATAGCTTCGCTAATGGGGATTGGGATATATTGTTCAGCTTCCCATTTTACTGCCGAAGCAACTTCTTGGTCGTTTAAAGGCGGAAATTTAACCGCTCGAGTAAAAACTTGTGGTTCGGGAAGGGCTACTGCAACCTCTTTTGAAGAAATATTTGCCTCTTTGTGTAGCTTTTTTATAGCCGCCGCTAATTGAGAAAGTTCTTTATCATCCTGACAATGCTCTGGCGGATTTCCAGCGTACCCTATTACACCTGAGCCACGCAATTTGTAACCACCAGCTTCTTTCGCCAGCTCAACAATTTTTATGGTTTTGGAGCCAATATCGAGTCCTACACTCATTATATTTATGGTTTAGTAACACTTTGCTCGCTGAAGACTGCCGCGTCAAAAATTGGCGGTGGTCCTCCGAAAGTCCTATAAGCCCGAATTTTCCTTACAGAACTTTGTGTCGAAGTCGTACCCGTAGATTCAATTAATTTTCCTTGTGCAGGAAGCGTTCCTCCTGAAACATTTATACCAACTGGGTGAGCTAATATATTATTGTAAAATGTTCTTACTCTGGCCGCTAAAAGACAGCCGGGAGTACTTTCACATAAAGCTGGAATTCCAATATCGGTAAAATCGACATTCGCACTAAACGCATAGGAACCTGAGCTGCATCCTCCCTGGGTTGCTGCTATAAAACTATTTGCGGGACTTCTGCCAACATATGGATCAAAGGCTCCTCTTAATACTCGTACATTCGCAAAATTTCCGCTTGTAACTCCGGCTTGACCGCTGTCATAAAAAACCGAAATTTCAACAGCAGGGCTTGCAGCGTCGGGGCTCGTTCCAGGTCTTCCCCAACATACCTGAGCTGAAGCGTTAGACGCTGAGTAGCAGGGTAAACTACTACAAGTAAGTACTCCTGTAGTCGGGTTGTGCGATACAAACCAAATATAAATACTTTCCCCGGAATAAATTTCGAGCGGATAATCGTAGCTCGAAGAACCCTCTGCTAACCCAGATACGTCTGCAGTGAAAGAGGCATTACCGATAGCTTCAGATACGTCCGAGCCTACAATTAATGCTCTTTCAACACCCGCTTCAGCTGCAGAGAAAGCGCGCAAGGCATCTTCAGAATATGAAGTCAATGAAATGTCTGTTATTGACCTTGATATAACCGACAAAACTACTGTCAAAATTACAGCCATTGACAAAAGTACTATCAATAGGGCTTGTCCTTTATCTCGATTTCTTACTGGGGCAGTGGCAACCATTATAAATTAAGTGTAGCAACCACTAAACATTCGGTCAACATGGTAGCTAATAAGTTCTAAGCATAATTTGAGTATTCGCAGTTACAGTCTGATCTTCGATACTAGATGAGTCAGCATCTTCACCTGTTAACGAAATTGAAACCGAAGCAGGCACTCCGGCATTTGCTGGAGTGCAAATGAAATTACAGGCAGTAACCCTAATCTCATTAGTGGTTAACTGGGCGGATGATGAGGCAATATGGCCATTAGCCAAATCGCAAGTAAAATTGTCTGCTGGGGGAAGTCCGTCATCATACGAAATAGTGGTTGAAGAGGGACAACTTACGCTTTCTGCATTATGAAGCTGGCGTTCGATAATCGATAGTGCATAATTTAAGTTTTCTCTAACGCTAACTGTCGACTCGGACTTCCTCGAGCCTCTCAATGATAAAAGCAGACTATCTGTCGCCAGTACCGCCAGTGTTGCAAAGACTAAAATAACTACCAATATTTCAATCATCGAAAAGCCGGAATTTCTTTCTAATTTCATTTATCTTGACCTCCAATCTGTAAAAACTGTACTTGTGGATACTTGATGCGTACCTTGAGAATCCTGCCAAATTACTAAAATCTCAGCTGTAATCTGAGCTGGCTGGATGTTAGTAAATGCAACCTGCCTTCTTAAGATTGTACCGGTAATTGTCTCTGATTGTGAGCAAGCTCCTAAATTACTCCAGGCTAGAGAATCGAAACAATATATTGCAGAAGAGACTGCATTATTATGAAAAGTGACCCAATCAGTATCTCTTCTACCCCTTAACCATTCGATGGCTTCTTGGGAATATCTTGTTGCCAGGGAATTGTTTCGACTAAAAGCTGAGTTCCTAATAGAAGTTGACGCTAAAGCTACAATCCCAACTATAATTATCCCAACAACTCCAATAGCAATGACAACTTCAAAGAGCGACTGCCCCCGTATAGAACTTACCTCCCGCCAGCAAAATTTTAGTTTGAGCTCGCGAGGGGCGTTTACGCGGGGCAAGCTGTCACTTACCTTTGAGTTTTGGAGTTTTTGAGTTTTAGAGTTTTCTCTCATCTCACTTCTCCTCCTGCAGTTATTGTTATCACTTGCATATTTCCGGTATCTGACTGGGAAAGTGTTATGCTCGTAGTTGACCCTGCAGTGATATTAGTTCCTGCACCTAATGTTTTAAAAAGAATAGTGTTTGCGGGTGTGAAGTTTGGTGCAAGACCAGAAAGAGTTGTACCACTGGATAGAGTTACAGTCTTTTCTAATTCAGTATGAAGAGCACAGATCGCTCTTATTTCATAACGATTTGGTGGAATGACTATAAACTGATAGCCATCAAGAGCCCATGTACAAGCGGCTGGTTTCTTGCCTGAAAGTGCTAGTTCTTGTGCCAACCTAATATCACCTTTTATTGCCCTTGCAACTCCTGCAATATCCTGACGTCTGGCAAACTGCCTATATCCTGCAAATCCTAATAAAAAAACAAGTGAAAATATGGTAAGTCCTACCAGAATCTCTATTAGGGTGTAGCCTAACCTAAATGCGGATTTTAAGTGATTAGTTTTTTGCGGGACAGGTTGCATTTCCTTACTTAACTATACACTATTCACTAATCACTCTTCACGAAGTTTATGGATTGGTAACCCGATATGTGCACACACCATTCCCGCACGAACTACTACCACCACAAGATTCCGAACCAGCACCATTTTCCATGCGGGCACAGATTTCATAAGATACCGCCGGACCACCTGAAGCAGGCGAAACATAGCGATAAGTCATGCCCGGTAGGGGATCGTCGGGACGATTCACAATGTAAGTATTTGCCGAAAGACAAGAGGGAAGTCCATTCGGCGGAAAAGTACCTGTTAATGTTGCTGTAGCGCCTAGGTCTAACGGATAATTTCCACAATCACTTTTATAAAGTTCAAGGCCGGAACGTATCTGCTCAATATCAGCTTTCCTTCTTGCATCACGAGCAGCTGTTCTTGCTCCTTGGAGTCCAAAGCCAGAAAGGGCAATCAGTATCCCGATAATTGAAATCACCACCAAAAGTTCAATCAACGTAAATCCGAATTTGGAGTTTTTGAGTTTTTGAATTTTTGAGTTTTTTATAATCATATCGGGCAATTATTATTAATAGGAACAACCCCTGTTCCAGTTTTTCCATTCGAGCAAATAATAAAATACTGGCTTGAGTTTTCCTGATAAGCCCACATTACAAAACGGGTTGCATTTGTAGGGGTCGGGCTACCTCCGGAACCGTCGGAAATATAATAATATTCATAAGTAGGAGTAGAAGGGTCTCTGGGACAGCCAGTCGCGAGGAGAGGGTCACCGCAGAGTTGGTCGAGTCTGACTGGATTAGTTATTTTCGAAGGGTATAGCCCTCTACGGTTAGTCGCATGAACCTCAAGTAAATTTTGGTATTGTTTAAGGTCTGATTGTCTTTGGGTATCTCTGGCCTGTCTTTGGGCACCGGTGAAGGAAACTAGGGTAAGCCCAGCTAAAATTCCGATAATTGATATTACAACAAGCAGTTCAAGAAGGGTGAAACCCATCGGAAATGACAAATTACCAAGGCCAAATTTCAAATTAGTTTGGAGTCTTAGAGTTTTTGAGTTTTGGACTTTTTGCATTGGGCAGTTCTTATTCTATTTTACATTTTGTGGGAACTACTGCAACACCAAGTCGTCAAACCAGGCTGTGCCAGTTCCGGCACTAACACTCAAGTTAAACTGGGCTCTAGCTGCATTTGAGGGTGAAGTAATACTAGCTGACCTAAACGTCCAGTTTGCTGTACCAGTTAGGCTTCCGACGGCGGAAGAAGAAATCAGACTTCCTACGCTATCAAGCCAATAAACTAGAATTGTAGCCTGTCCTGAAGGTAGAGATGATTTAATCCACCCAGACGCTGTATAACTACGACTAGCAACAATATTTACTGTTTGTCTTACTTGCCTTTGGCCGCTTGCAGGCTGGTGAAGTTCAGCACTATATATCCCGGAATGAGACTCGGTTGAAGAAACAAAGGCTTCTGCCCCCCAACCTAGCCAACCTGCAAGGCCACCCTCAAAGCCGGGATTGGCAAGCAGATTGCCTGGAATCGGGGTCGGAGAAGGGGTAGAAGTAGGCGTTGAAGTAGGTGTGGGACCGCTGGTTGGAGTCGCGGTTGGCGTCGCGGTCGGAACTGAGGATGTGGGTGTAGGAGAGTTCGTAGGCAAGGGTGGGGAAGTAGGAGTTGCAGTTATATCTGCTATTGGACAATTGCCTCCGGATGGAGCTATAGCACTTTCTCCTGAAACTCCATTTGAGCATGAAACCCAATAATTTGAAGAGCCCTCAAGGCTAGACCAAACTACATATTTAGAGCCACCAGCGTCAGATTGATATAAATATTGCTGACCGACGGTTGGATCTTCTGGGCAGGCTGACATACCAAGGGCACTAGTACATACAGTAACCAAAGAAGTTGGAGATGCGTAAATAGGATAAAGACTGGTTGAACTTCTATTAGCATAATTCTCAACCGAAGAAAGATACTGGCTAATATCGTTTTTCCTTTGGGTATTTCTTGCTTGTCTTTGCGAACCTGTAAATGAAACTAAGGCAATACCGGCCAAGATTCCAATAATCGAAATGGACACGAGTAGCTCTAGAAGTGTAAAGCCACACTTTAATTTCGAATTTCCAGTTGCCAATTTCCAATTAAATCTTAAATTACCAAATTTGAATTTTTTATTTTGATAATTATTTGGATTTTTGTCTTTCACGCTTTAGGGCTGGACTCGATATATACATCCTGTTCCAGCTGCGCACCAGGAAGCATTTCCTTGACAAGCATCATCACTTTCATTTTCTAAGCATGCCTCTAGCGTATAGCTGTCATTATTCACCTGGTCGTAACGATATTGTGGTCTATCCGGAGCAGACGGATCTCCGGGTAATATGGTCATATAAATTGTTGGACTTATCAACCAATTACCGTCCCAACTGCATACGCCAACTTGAGTACAGTTCACATTAATACTACATGCCCTAATTCTTCCCGGAGTGCCACCTGTTTCTTCACAGGGGTAGCGTTTGGTATCGTTATAGTACAGCCGAAGTGCTGTCTGAATTTGTCTGAGGTCGCTTTTTCTCTGGGCATCACGGGCTCTGGCTCTGGCAGCGTTAAAGTTGGCAACAAGAAGTGTTGCCAAAAGGCCAATTATGGAAATAACAACAAGAAGTTCAATAAGGGTAAAACCCCGTAGTAATTTCCAGTTTCCAGTTGCCAATTTCCAATTAAATCTTAAATTACCAAATTTGAATTTTTTATTTTGATAATTATTTGGAATTTGGAAATTAGAAATTAGAAATTTTTCTAGCATGGTGGCTTAATTTAATACTACCCCCTAGGGGTTTACGTTTCCAGACGTTATGGCGAAATTGCACCCGCTTGCGTGACAGGCATTCTCACTAAGACCAGTAATAATATCCGGGTCGTCCGAATTTTCAAGACGTGCGTAGAGGCGAAAGTTTGTTCCATTGGCATCTGTTCTATAAACGTAAGTAAAACCATTGGATGGGTCGCCTGGTACGGTTTTAAAATAAACAGTAGTTCCGTCTGTAAATGGGCCTGACCCCCAGGCACAGGACGTTGGACCTGTTGAAGGACAACCTGCAATTGTTATCCCAGAAGCTGCTGTATAGCGGTGATGGTCGTTAAAATAAAGCTCTAAGGAATTTGCTATCTGTTTCAAATCTGATTTTCTCTCGGCATCTCTGGCCCGCCTCTGGGTACCGGTGTAGCCGCTGATGAAAAAAGTCGAAAGCACGGCCAATATACCCATTACGATTAAAAGCTCGATGATAGTGAAACCTAGGATCAGTTTCCAATTTCCAGTTTCCAATTTCCAGTTAAATTTATTTGGCATTTGGTATTTGGGATTTGGAATTTTCAATCATCAGTTCATTTTCGTATTCTTCTATGGATTTATCAAGGGGGACACCACTTGACCGACCAAAGTCACATAACTTTTCCCCGCACTTAAGCCCCCTTTGTACAATATTCGGATCGTATTCATCCTCATCATCTCCTTCAAGGGCTGCGTAAATTTGAAATCTTGACCCATTGGAAAGATATAAATAATATGACCCAGACTCGTAATTTGGATCAGAAGGAATGGTTTCTATATAGGCTGGATAGCTAAGGTCAAGTGCATCACGCAAAGAATCTTCTCCCCACTCACATGGCTCAAAAACGACTATCTTTTTCTCCTTTTCATCATCTGAAACCTTTGGCCTACAGGCTAATATTTTCCCGTCAGAAGAGGATAGGGGAAACCTTGCAAAGTCATCTCTATATCTTGCAAGTCCATTGGCAATCGTCCCTACACCATCTTTCCTTTGTGCATCGCGGGCACGCCTTAAAGAAATTTTAAAGTTTTGAAGTGAGATTAAGACTATTATCACAAGAATCCCGAATACTACTAAGATTTCCTCTTTTGTAAAAAACTTCATTATGGAAGGTAAGTTATAACCAATCTTGCAGAGTTGGCAGGTGCTCCATTATAGCTTCGAATAACTCTTCTTTGGCCTGTTGCCCCAGACCCAGTTAAAATAACAGACATTGCATTCCCGCTTACCCAACCGGGTCTACTAATAACTTCCTGTAAAACAGTATTCATTTCGGGAAGTGAATACCAAGTATTAATATTCCAAGTTGCACTGGTTGAAAAATTCACACCGGCGCTAGTTAACGTCCTTGCCGATGGTCTATTTCCCGAGGAAAATGCAGCACTGCTATTAATATCGTCTGCTTTAACTGCTGCCGAAGTAGAAATAGAGGTAGTTGAGGTTGAGTAAAATTCAAGATGTGCCGAGAGAATAGTCTTTCCTTGGGCAATTGGAACATTAGTAAACCTAAGTCCCAAAATTGATGGTGAAGCGCCCCCATAACCAATCCAAACCTGCGCAGGGCCTTCGAAAAAGTTCGTACCTTCTTCGTTTACATCGTCTGGACCGGCCGCAATCTGAAGTGTTACCATAGCCGGAGTAGGAGTAGGCGTAGGCGTTGATGTCGGGGTAGATGTAGGCCCACTGGGAGTAGGGGTATTTGTGGGGGTAGAAGTAGGCGGGGGATTGGGAATATAGCCAATTGTTGCTAGCCCCGGAGAATTGGGGCTGGAAACGTAATAATTAAAAGCATCTCCCGGACCGCAACCAGTTCCACAGCCTATTTGTTCAATATCAGGGTCGCCCAAAACACTTAATTGAGAGTAAA
>Ga0209521_10003226_pt1 | contig 13183 bp, 12 predicted proteins | sample Rifsed19ft4_FD_184016 | JGI IMG/M metagenome (GOLD analysis project Ga0209521, IMG submission 184016) | Soil microbial communities from Rifle, Colorado, USA - sediment 19ft 4 (version 2) | ecosystem: Environmental > Terrestrial > Deep subsurface > Rock core/Sediment | place: Rifle, Colorado... | reverse complement strand
CGATGGAAAGCAGAGTGGACTTACCACTGCCGCTGGGGCCCAACAAGGCAACGATCCCACCGCTGGCGACCCGAAATGAAACGTCGCTCAGCGCGGCTTTGCCACCAAAAGACTTGCGTATCTTGCGTAGTTCCAGCATCTAGAACTCCCCCAAGTCGGCCACGCGCAACTTCTCGATGGCCAGCATCCCCCCGCCGGTGACCAGCATGAGGATCGTGCTAAGAGCCATAGCCTGCCCATAGGTGAGCGCACCCGGCTGCGAGAGCAGCCGGTAAATCAGCACCGGGATAGTGGGGAATTCCGGGCGGGCGATGAGGGCTGTAGCGCCGAATTCGCCGATGGAGATGGCAAAGGCGAACATGGCCGAGACCAGCAGGGCGCGACCTACCAACGGCAGGTCGATGTGGCGCAGCACCTGGCCGGGTGCAGCGCCCAGCACGGCCGCCGCCTGGCGCAGGCGTGGCCGAATGCTGCGCAGCGCCGGGGTAAGGCTGCGCACCACAAATGGCAAGGCCACCAGGGTGTGCGCCAGCGGAATAAGGAGCGGCGAGCTGCGCAGATCCAGCGGCGGGCTATTTAACGCCACGATGAAGCCCAGCCCCAGGGTGACGGCAGAGGTGCCCAGGGGCAGCATGAGCAAGGGATCGAGCAAGCGGCTGAGCAGGGCATCCCGCCGCCGCGCTAAAGCCCAGGCGGCCGGCAAACCAATGGCCAGGGCCAAGGTAACAGTGGCACCGGCGTAGAGCAGCGAAGTGCGAATAGCCTGGCTGGGGGATGCAAAAAAGATGTTGTCGCGCGGGTCCTGATTGAGAGCCTGGTAATAGTCCAAGGTCAGGCCAGGTTGGCTGGCGGTCTGGCCGCGTTCTGCGCCCAAACGCGATACGGAGCGAAAAGCCAAGCCTGCCAGTGGTGCGGCGAAGAACAAAGCCAGCAACACCAGAAAACTTACTGCAGCCAGCTTGGCGCGCCGGTTGACAAACGGTTGAGCGTATACCTTTGGGGTGCGCAGGTCCGCAGGCCGCGAAAGGCGGGCTGAAAACCGAGTGTAAATGACGGTCAACGCCAGCGTGCACAGTAGCTGGACCAGCGCCAGGACGGCCGCGGTGGGCAGATCAAACAAGGCTACGGTTTGGTAATAGATCTCGGTTTCCAGGGTGGCGAAGCGCGGGCCGCCTAAAACCAAAATGACGCCGAATGAAGTGAAATCAAAAATAAACACCAACAGCGCCGCGGCAGCCAGGGCCGGGAAGATCATCGGCAAAGTGACCTGGCGAAATACCTGCCAGGGATTGGCGCCCAGGCTGCGGGCAGCCTGCTCGATGCGCGGGCTGAGCCGCGCCCAGAAATCTCCCACCAAACGCAGCACGATGGTCATGTTGTAAAAAACGTGCGCCACGAGAATGGCGCCAAAGGTGTTCACGAACTGGACCGGCGGGCTGCTGAGGTTGAACAATTGCATGAGCGCCAGATTCAGCCAGCCGCGCGGCCCCAGCAAGGCGTCAAAAGCAGCCGCTACCACCAGAGTGGGCAGCACGAAAGGCACACCGCTCAAGGCACGCAACAGACTCTTGCCCGGGAAGCGATGGCGGGCTACCAGGTAAGCAGCCGGCAGCCCCACGGCCAGGGTAAGCAGCGTGGAAAGAATAGCCTGCCAAAAAGTAAACCCAATAACGCCGCGCAGCCCGGCATTGCTGAGTACATCCAGAAGTGGCTGCAGCCAGCCTGCGCCGCGCGCGAAGCTAAGTCCCAGAATGCTGCCCAGCGGATAGAAATAGAAGATGGCCAGAAAAGTCAGGGGCAACAGCCAGAGGATCAACGGAAGCAATTTGGCGCGCATCGGCTCATCAAAAAGACCAGCGTGTAGCGCTGGTGGGAAAATCTTTCTCGCGCCAGGCGAAAACTTTCGCGGCGATCAGTTTGTAGATGCGCCCGGGACCTTGCATGGGCATCTCATATTTTGTTTGGTAAGCCTCGTCGAGTGAATGAAGCACAGATTTATCTTTTACCTCGGTCACGACCCCTTCGAGGATCACGACCTCGTCCCCGCTTTCCAGATGCGCGCTGATCTGCGGGTTGGCGGTCAAGTTGCGGCCTTTGCGTGAGCGCTCTCCTGTGCTGAAATAGAAAGCGCCTCCGAACCACAAACCCCACACGGGGGCGGCGTGTGGACCTTGCGGGCCGGATGTGCACACCCAATAATTATGGGCAGCAACCATGCGCTCCTCAACGAAAGCCCATGGCAGCAAACCGACGCCATCGGTTTCTGCGGCGATGCCGTAGCCGGGCATGAAGGGTCGGCTGTGTTTGGTACTCATCGCTTCTCCGCTTGTCCTATCTAAGCACGGTATCCGTCCAAGCCTGGATCCATTCCTCGCGGTGGGCGGCGATATCCGCAGGACTGACGACCGCAGTATCCTGCGGCTCGACCAGGAAATCCACGTAGACGGTGGGTAACTGCGCGTTGGGGTTGACCGGAAACACGAACATTTGTAGAGGCAAGTCCCCCTGGAAGATGGGGGACAGCATGAAATCCACCCAGGCCTCGGCTAGTTCGCGCTGTTGGGTGCCTTTCAGGATGCCAACAAATTCGATCTGACGGAAACAAGACCCAGCGGACACCACCGCAGCGGTAACCGGCGCGTCCATTGGCTCTTCCGCGAAGATCAGGTCCACCGCCGGGCTGGAGGCATAGGACACGACGATGGGGCGTTCCCCACCCCAGCGGCTGAACTCCGTGTAGAAGGAAGTCTCCCAATCGTTGACCACCTTAACCTCATTGGCCGCTAAACCTTCCCAGTAACCTAAATAGCCATCCTCGCCAAAATGGCCGATAGTAGCCAGCAGGAAAGCCAGGCCCGGTGAGGAAGTCGCGGGGTTCTGCACGACCAGCAGACCGCGGTATTCGGGATTAAGCAGAGCCTCCAAGTCAGCCGGCGGGGCAAGGTCGTGATCCTCAAAATAAGCCAAGTCGTAGTTCAAGCACACATCACCATAATCCACGGGCAAGGCACGGTGTTGTGGGTCGAGCTCGAACTCGTCAGGGATCTCGGCCAGCAACGGAGACGCATAAGGTTCAAAGATATCCCCATCCAAGGCGCGGCTCAGGAAGGTGTTATCCACGCCGTAAAAGACATCCGCCAACGGCGCATCGGCAGATAAGACCGCCCGGTTGGTGGCTTCGCCGGTGTCTCCCAGCTTGAGGAAAACCAGGTCAGCGTTATTTTGCGCCTCAAATTCCGCAACCACTTCTTCGGAAACGGCAAAGGAGTCGTGGGTCATCACCGTGAGTTTGCGCGGGCCTTCCGGTGAAGCCGTCTGGCTTTCAGGAGCGCAGGCTGCCAAACCCAAAGGTACCAAAAACAACAACGATTTAATTAGCAGTTTCATGGCAACCTCCACTAGGCCAGGCTTGACGGAGAAACGACGCACAGCAAGCAGCCCGCGGCCAGCTCAACTTCGGCGTTCTCTTCGTCGACAACATTGCTGACTCCGCGGCTGCTGCCGAAAACCAAAGTCTCGCGGTTCAGGGGATATTTCAAGCCGCGGGTGCTCACGCCCAAGGCATCGCCACCCAGGGGCAGCAGCGAAACGCGCTCGCCAACTTTGGCCGCCAGGCGAGCTTGGCGGTGAATAATAAAGAGGCGTTGCTGCCCATGCAGAAAAAATATGCGCTGGCTGGAGAATTGCGGGTGGGCTGCCAACAGCAGGTTAGCAAAACTGTGATCCCAGCGCCGGCCCAAGCCAGCCAGCACCAGGATTTCCTGCGCCCCGGCTTCTTTGGCGTGCAAAAGAGCCAGTTCCAGATCGGTCTGGTCTTTCTCTGTCGGGTGTGACAAGACCTGCACTTCTTGGGTCTCGAAATCGGTGCGCGCGGCGGCATCCAGCGAATCCAGGTCGCCGATGACGACGTCAGGGCGGATGCTAAGGGCGCGGCAATGCAGGGCGCCGCCGTCGGCGGCAACGATGAGATCGGCGGCTGCCAGCTGCTCTTTTAGATCTGCGGGCGGATCCAAGTCCCCGTTGGCAAACACGATGGCTAACAAAAAACCTCCGCAGGGCTGCCGGAGGTTGGATGAATAAGTTGCATTCCTCCGCCGGCATTACCCGGATCAGGTGTGCGGGTCGCAGGCGTTGCCTGCCTCTCAGCCAACACGTAGCATGGTTGCTAGGTCAGCTCCCCGAGGTTGCGACACCAAAAAGGCGTCGTTTCAACTTCTAGTATACCCCAGTGAAGCAAACCAATCTTTCCCCGATCCCAGTGCCTATGCTCCCTGCTCCTCTTTATAATGGCGCTATGCAAACCGGAGAGCGCATCGGCCAAGGGCGCACGGCAGATTTCTACGCCGTCGGCCCTTGGGCGTTGAAGCTCTTGCGCCGCGGATACTCATCGAAAGAAGTGCTCGCAGAAGCTCAGAAATCGCTGGCGGCGGCTCGCGCCGGACTGCCGGTACCGGCGGTCCTGGCGATCCTGGAGCAGGACGGCAGGTCTGGCATCCTCTACGAAAGAGTGAACGGGCCAACCATGTTGGATCGCCTCCTCGCAAAACCCTGGCGAGCGTTTGTTTATGCCAGGCAACTTGCCCGGCTGCATGTGTTGGTACACAGCAAAAAGGCGCCCGAACTGATCTCGTTCAACCAGAGATTGCAGCACGCCATCGAACACAATAACGACCTGGCCCCGCGCCTCCAGGCTGCGATATTGAGCTTGCTTGCTAGCCTTCCGGCAGGCGACTCGTTCTGCCATGGTGACTTTCACCCTGCCAACATCATCATCACCGAACAGCAACCGGTCATTATCGATTGGCTGGATGCCGGCCAAGGAAATTCGCTGGCGGATGTGGCCCGCACACAGATGCTATTCACCATCCCGCGCCTTTCCATGCCTGCCCCGAGAAGATTTTTGATCGATTTGCTGCGCGCTGGAGCGTTACAGGCTTATCTCGATGAATATTTCACGCTGCTGCCCGGGGGAAAGAGCCAGCTGAACGACTGGCTAACCGTTGTGCTGGCCGCCAGGCTGGCTGAGCAAGTGCCCGGGGAAAAAGAAGTGATTATCACCCGACTGGCACGGCAATTTAAGTAAATCAAGATTTTCCTTACGTACAGAAACTTGTTCAATCCGAAGGCTACGCTGCATGGATTCTTCGGAATGAGACCAGGGAAAGGATTACCCTGGCAAGCCTGAACGACACACGAAGCTTGATCTTCCCTGATCTCTAAATCATTACTCGCTGCCCTTGTAATTCTCCGCGTAATAATCACATAAGTTCTTCAGCGGGCAATCGGGGCATCTTGGTTTGCGCGCCACGCAGATCTCGCGTCCCAAGCGAATGAGGTTGAGGTGCGCAGCATAATAGTTCTCAGGCGTTAACAATTTTTCGAAATAATCGTGAGCTTTTTCCACGTTCATGCCGGCTGGCCGCAGGCCAAGGCGGCCGGTGACGCGATAGATATGCGTATCCACCGGAAAAGCGGGTTTGCCCAGCGAAAACTGCAGAACGATGGCGGCTGTCTTGGGACCTACGCCTTTGAATTGCCGCAGCCAGATCTTAGCCTCCGGCGCGGGCAGGTCACGTAAAAATTCCAGCGATAACTGGCCGCGCAGTTTAGTTATGGATCGCAGGGCAGCCTGGATGCGTGGTGCTTTTTGATTTGCCAACCCGGCGGTACGGATGGCGGCTTTCACTTGCCTCAGGGGCGCATCGCGCAGCGCTTCCCAGGAAGTGAAGCGCTCCTTCAGTGCGTTAAATGCCGTGTCGCGGTTGAGGTCATTGGTATTTTGAGACAGGATGGTAGAAATAAGTTCATCCAGCGGCGGCAGGGGTTTGCGCCATTGAGGGTGGCCGTAGAAATCTAACAGGCGTTGGTGGACGGCCAGAGCGCGCTTCGCCAGGTCCATGGCTAGCGCTTCAGGTCGAATATCGGCTCGCCCTGCCCCACCTGCAAACCGCGCCAATTCGTTAGGCTGCGCTGCGGCCCAAAGGCGGCCAGGGCGACCAGTTCTTGCTCCGCGAGGACGCCGAGTTGGCGCAGAGTTTCCAACGCCACTGCGTGGTTGACCCAACCGCGCCCGTCACCATCGGCGATCTTGAGCGCAATGCCGATGGCAGGGGAGCCACCTGATTTCACGCCACCGCGTAAACCAATCCCCTGGAAACCTTCCGCCCCGCCTTTCGAAAGGATGCGCCCGCCAGCCGCCTGCATCAAATGGGTATCAAAGCGGTTTGGCCCCGCCACCATATTGGGATAAGCCAGCATAGCCTCGCGGATCTGTTCGCAAGCCTTGCGGTGCGCGGAATGCAGGCCTGCAGGATCCATCAAGCGAGCGTAGGCCAAAGCCGTGTTGTAGAGCGGCGCGGCCCAAATGGGCGCTGAGCATCCGTCGGTCCCCAGCGCCAGCTTGCCTTCAGGCAAGCCGGCCAGTTCGGCGAATTGGTGGCGGATCTTTTGCTGGAGTGGGTGGTGCGGATCGAGATAGCTATCCAGCGGCCAGCCGCGCAACTTGGCATACGCCAACATGCCGGTGTGTTTCCCAGAACAGTTGTGGCGGTTGGGGGTTGGGTCTTCGCCGGCTTTTTTCATCCGTTCTACCGTGGTCGCATGATAGGGAGGGTGCACGCCGCATTGCAGCTGGCTCTCGCTGATCCCGATCTTGCGTTGCAACGTTTCCAGGGCGGCGGCGTGCTCGTCGGTGCCAGAATGCGAGGCGCAGATCAGGGCGAGTTCCTGAGCCGATAAGCCAAAGTGCTCCACCCCGCCGGCCAACACCAGCGGCAGCGCCTGGAAAGGCTTGGCGGTAGAGCGCAGGAAGGTGGCTAAATGCGGGTCACCATAAGCAGCCAGCAAGTCGCCCGAAACGCTAACCACAGCAATGGCGCCGTAGTGCAGCGATTCCGGGTGCCCGCCTCGGCTTAATGCATAAACAGGCAGGTAGGCCGCCGCCATCATGGAGATCAGTCGTTATTTGAGGATTTAGTGGCTGGCAGGTAGCGTCTGGTGAAATATGCTTGCATGCCAAACCGCAGGCGCTGGGTATACAAAAGCTGGCGTTTTCCCGAGCCTTTGAATTTGCCAGCCAGCCTGGCAGCCAGTTTGTCAATTTCAGCCGGAGCAGATTTTTTCCTGGCCAGAGGCTTCAAGCGCGCCTCCACGTCTTTGAGGAAACGTCGCATGGCGTTTAGATCCGTCACGGTGGTTTTGCCCCCACGCCCGGCCAACACTGTGTATCCCCTGAATTCCTTCGAAGCCAATAGGTCGAGTTGTTTAAGCCAGGCCGGGATATCCGCTTGAGCCAGAAATGGGGGCTCACCCACCACCACAGCATCTCCAACGAAAACTACTTTGTCCGCCGGCGATCGGAGCCAGCAAGCGCCCGGGCTCGGCCCGGGGTGGTATTCCAGGCGCAGCTCGATCTCATCGAAGAACAGGGTGATATTTTCAGAAAAGGAAAGCTGAGGCAGGACCCAGCGTAACCCGCTCAACCCCGGGGTCTCTTCCCATTCCGCGCCGCTTTCCTGTTTGAGCGCCTTGAAGATGGCGGCCCGGCGGCGGATCTGGCGTACGACGTCGCGGTGCGCCAGTACCTGCGCCTGCAGGGTCTGGGTTCCCAGCGCGCGATCGGGGTGCGAATCCAGGTTGATGGCCAAACGCCGTGGTTTGGCCCCAGCTTTGTGCAAGTCGCTCAACCAGGCGCGTCCATCTTCTGGTTTGAGCGGGGCGTCCACCAGGATGGTGTCTTTAGAAAATAACAGCGCCCCGACTGTGGCCCCGGTAAATGAGGATTCGAAATAAATACGGGACTTCAGTTTTTTCATTGCAATTGGGCTGTGCGTGCAATCGGCAGCGTAAAGGCAAAGCGAGAACCTTTGCCCACTTCGCTTTCCACCCAGATCTTGCCGCCATGCCCTTCAACGGCCAGCTTGCAATAGGCCAGCCCTAATCCCAACCCTTTGGTCTTGCCGGTGGCGCCTACCTGGACGCGGGCAAATTTCTCGAAGATGCGCTCCTGCTCGCCCTTAGGGATGCCGCGCGCCTGGTCTTGCACCCACATCTCCATAAAATCTGCGGAGCGTTTTGCCCCCACTGTGACCGTCATCCCTTCTGTGGAATATTTAATGGCGTTCTCCAACAGATTGATCAGCACGCGGCGGATCATCTCGGTGTCCACCATCACTTTCGGCAAGCCTTTGGGCACCGCGGCTTCCAGTTTGACTTCCTTGCCCTGCGCGTTTGGAGCTACTGCCTCCAAGGCGGATTGCACTAAATCCGCCACGGAATTTGGTTCGGGTTTACCCAGGTTCTGGCCGGCTTCCATGCGCGAAGTATCCAGCAGGGAGTTGACCAGCCTTTGCACGCGTTCAGTGGAACGCATGGCAATATCGAGAACCGAGCGCACCGTGGGGTCTCGATCCGTGGGCAGCATCATTTCCAACACATCCAGGCCTGAGACCACATTAGCCAGCGGGGAGCGCAGGTCGTGATAGATCATCGAAGCCAGGTCTTCGCGCAAGCTATCCAATTTCATGCGCTCGGTAATGTCGCGCAAGATCCATTGAAGTTGGGTCACGCCTTCCACATTGATGCTGTGAACATACACTTCGATACTAATCGGTTCACGCCTTTTGCCTTGCAAGGTGGATTCGTAGGAAATGGTCTTGCCTTCCTGAATTTTGGAGAGGTCTTCCCCGAGCGCTTTATAGTCCGCTTGGTGGAAGTAGTGTACGTTCATTTGGGTCAGCGTTTGGCGGTCAAACCCGCTCAGTAACTCAGCCTGGCGGTTGGCCTCGATGATCTGCCCCTCCAGGTCAGTGATCAGGATGGGGTCAATGCTGTCTTGGAACAGTTCCAGATAGCGGCCGCGGGCGGCCTGCATTTGCTCGAAGAGCTGCGCATGATCAATGGCGGTGCCCGCCAGATTGCCAATGCCTTCCAGCACCGGCAGATCTTCGCTGTCAAAGGCACCATCTATTGGGTTCAACGCTTCAAGCACCCCGATGACTTTGTTATGGGCGCGGATGGGAGCGCAGGCGATGGCGCGGGTGCTGAAGCCGGTAGCTTCGTCGACCTTGGTATAAAAACGTGGGTCGTTCTGGGCATCCTTCACAATTACGCCTTCGCCGCTCTGGGCCACCCAACCAGCCACACCCTTCCCCACGCGGACACGCACTCCCAGTACTTGCTTGCTTTGTTTTCCGGTAGCGGCGCGGAAGACCAGCTCTTTCCCCTCGGATTCTATCAAAGCCAGGGATACGGCTTCCACCTTTAGGGCTCGGGTGGTCTGTTCCAAGATGGTCTGGAGCACCTCGTCGAGCTGTAAGCTGGCGCCGATGGCGCGAGCGGAATCGGCGATGGCAGTCATGATGGCTGCCCGTCGCTGGCTTTCGGCGTAATAGCGTGCATTGAGCACGGCAAACGCCGCCTGATCTGAAATGGTTTGCAGTAGGTTGAGGTGCGCTTCGTTAAAAAATCCGGGATCGGGGTGCGCCAGGGTCATCACACCCACCAGCCTGTCACGCACGATCAAAGGGGCGCTGACCACAGACTTGGGGCCAGCTTTGGTCTCCTCGCCCCGCAGGGGACGTTGCCAGCGGGGGTCCTTGCTTGTATCTGGGATCAGCGCGGGCTGACGATGCTCCCGCACCCAACCTGCCAAACCTTGCTCTAAAGTAAATTTCAGCTGCTCGTTGGTCTCATGAATGACCTTATTTTTGACCACAATAATGGAATCGAGGGCAGATCCTTGGTCATCTAACACAATAATTGACCCGCTGCTGCCGCTGACGTTCTGCAAGGATAGCTTGATGACGCGTTCCAAGACCACGCGTAACTCCAGCGCGGCAGCTAGTTCGCGGCTGATGTGATACAGCAGGTCGAGGGTGGCTTGGGTGCGCCCTCCCTCACGCAAAGCTTGGGTAGCCATGATTGTGAATTTAAGCGCCCGGCGAGGAGAGGAACGCCGTTCCAAACGAGTATAGCATAGCTATCCCCTAGAAGATTTGAACAGGTTATCTATAGGTTGGGAAGGTCGAGCAGCAACACTTCCATGGCCAGGCGGGCGTTCACGTTGGTTGTGAGCTGTTCCAGGGAACGCTCGAGGGCGCTTACCCAGCGGCGCACGGTCTGGGGGGTCAAGCGCAGCCCCAGGGTGTTTAGCTGCTCTTCGCGATCGGGGTTGGCGGAAGCCGCCCTGGAGTCCGCCGAGCGCAAAAGGACATCCCGCCAGAACGAAAGCCAAACCAGCAGCAGGGTACGCAACCTTTCACGGTCTTTGCTGGCTTGATCGGCAAAGGCAAATCGCTCCAGGCGATTGGCCGTGAGTAGCTGCTGGCAAGCATCTAACCATTCATCCCGCTGCTGCAGGGTCTCGGGCTGGCTGTGCAGATGCACGGCCAAACCCGGCCGCCCACCGCTCAGGCTGGCCAGCAAGGTAGCTTGTTCAGGCTCGATGCCGAGGTGCGCGCTGAGTTCGCCCGCCAGCTGTGTAACCGGCGCAGGGCGCAGGCGAATCACTTCGCACCGCGAGACAATTGTCTCAGGCAAACTATCCACATCCGGGGCGGTTAGGCAAAGAAGCACCGAAGAGCTGGGCTCTTCCAAGGTTTTCAGTAAGGCGTTGGCGGCTTCTTCGCTGGCCTGTTCGAAGTTAAGCAGCAACGCCACCTGGGAACGCGCCTCCAGGGGCGTGCGTGACAAGGCTCGACTCAATTCCCTCACCGCGCCCACCCTGATCTCGCGGTCACCTTCCTGCCGCTGCAGCAACAAGAGGTCTGCATGCTGCATGCCGGCAAACCCACGGCAGGCTCGGCAGTCCCCACAGAACTCACCGGGGGCGGGCGGATTGGTGCAGTTCTGCGCCTGGGCCAGGCGCAAGGCCAGAGTGCGCCGGCCAACGCCGGCGGGACCGGTAAATAAGTAAGCATGCCTCAGTTGACCAGCAGCCAACTGCCCGCTCAGCAGGTCCACTGCCCAATGATGGGTGAGTAGATTCCAGGATGCGGCCATCAGGGAGTCTTGAAACCTACTTTATCATCATAAAAACTGAGCACATGTTTGTCTCCATTGGTGATGGTAAAGCTGCCGTTGATCGGTCCTTTCTTACCGATCCAGGCCTGGTAGGTATAGGTCGCCTCATGTACGATGATGGTCATGCTGCTACTGAATTCATATTCCTGATAAACCGGGGAAGTAATAATAAAACGGATGGTTTCCCCGCTGCGGTTATCGAGAAATAAAGGCGCGTTGAGATCCGTTTTATCCGCCTTGGCGGTGGCAAAATCTACGGAGTTCATTTGGCCAAAGGGCGTCCAGGTTGGCAGGTGGGTCGGCTCAATAGTTGGCGAAGGCGGGATCGTCTCACTCGGCCTTTCCGTGGCTGTGGAGCTGAGCACCAGCGTAGCACTTGGCGCTATCGTACTGCTGGGAGCGACGATGTGCTCCTGGGTGAAGCGTTGAGCGACAAGCACGCGCGCGGTGGCCTCTATTTGTTCGGGGCTCAACGTTGTGGGACCGCATGCCGAGACGAAAGCAGTGATTACGAGCAACGCAGTGAAGTTTTTTCCAAGCCACATGGTTGAGATTATACATTCCGATAAAAATAAAACCTGGGCTTCAGATTCCGGAGCCCAGGTTTTGGTTCAAATACTAACGAATTCTACTTCTTCTTTTTCTTCGGCTTGGCCTTGCTCTTGGCTTTTGCCTTTGCTTTCGCTTTCGGTTTGGCCTTTGTCTTCGCCTTGGCCTTTGGTTTGGCTTTCGCTTTTGTCTTTGCTTTGGCCTTCGGCTTTGCCTTTGGTTTCGCCTTGGTTACCGGTTTGGGTTGCGCGGCTGGTTTGGGTGCAGGGGCGGGCGTCGCCTTAGGCGCCAGCGTCGGTGTGGAGCTGATCCACGAAGGTTGTGCCGGGACTTCTTCTTCAATGATGAAGACTTCATCGCCTTCGCGCACGCGGTCTTTGACCAGGATAGCCACATCATCGCCTGGCCAGGCGCTGTCCACCTCCCGATGGTCGATCTGCATGGAGGTGACCTTTTCATTGAAGTCGGTTGTGGCCCCTAAAATATGGACCTCATCCCCGAGTTTTAGCCGGGACGTCAGTTTTAGCACGGCTGCGCTGGGTCCGGCAAAGAAGTGAGTAATTTCGCCTATTTTGCGTTCCATCTTGACCTCCGGAATTCTCCGTCTCCTCAGACACTATATACAGGCAAGGTGCTGCGCGTCAATAGGCTTCTATTGTACACCGCAAGCCATACAGTACAATCCTCGCATGCTCGAACTGGCTGCCGGCCTTAATCCCCAGCAACAGCAGGCGCTGACCGTTGGTTTAGGCCCGGTTTTGGTGCTCGCAGGTCCCGGTTCCGGAAAAACCAGGGTGCTGACTCACCGTATCGCTTATCTCATCAGCCAGCTTGGGGTCCAGCCCTATCACATCCTTGCGGTAACTTTCACAAATAAAGCCGCCCGAGAAATGGCCAACCGGGTGGAGACCCTGCTAAACGGCAAACCCCGGGGCCTGAGCCTGGGCACCTTCCATTCGGTCTGTGCCCGCCTTTTACGGGTAGAGGCTGCTTCCCTTCCGTTTACCGAAAATTTTGTCATCTACGACAGTGATGACCAACTTGGCCTGGTGCGCAATGCCCTGCGCGAGTTCAATATCGATACCAAATTACACTCCCCGCTAGGCGTGCACGGCCGCATTTCGCAGGCGAAGAACGAACTGCTGCTGCCAGAGGACCTGCCCATCAACAGTTATCGTGACGAAGTCGTCTCGCGCGTCTACCAGCGCTACCAGCAAATGCTGCTTGCCAGCAACGCGCTGGATTTCGACGACTTGTTGCTGTGGACGGCTAAGTTGTTGGAGGACAACGTTGAAGTGCGCAACAAATATGCCCAGCGCTTCGAGCACGTGCTAGTCGATGAGTTCCAGGACACCAACCAGGCGCAATACGCGCTGCTGAAGCATCTGGCTTCTTTTCACCACAACCTCTACGTCGTGGGTGATACCGATCAGTCCATCTATCGCTGGCGGGGAGCCGACTATCGCAATGTGATGCGCTTTGCGCGGGATTATAAGGACGCCCAAGTCATCTTGCTGGAACAAAACTATCGCTCCACCCAGCGCATCCTGGATGCTGCCATGGCGGTCATCGTACGCAACCCTTACCGCACGCCCAAGCAGCTTTTTACCGA
>Ga0209521_10003219_pt1 | contig 13196 bp, 12 predicted proteins | sample Rifsed19ft4_FD_184016 | JGI IMG/M metagenome (GOLD analysis project Ga0209521, IMG submission 184016) | Soil microbial communities from Rifle, Colorado, USA - sediment 19ft 4 (version 2) | ecosystem: Environmental > Terrestrial > Deep subsurface > Rock core/Sediment | place: Rifle, Colorado... | reverse complement strand
CTTCTCCTGCATCTTCTGGGCCTGCCTCATGAGATTGCCCAACTGTTTAGACATTGCTCCTCCTCCGGTCCTCTATTATCCTCCCGCCGAAGATGCGCAGCGCATCCATTACGACCGGGTCAACTTCTTTTTTTTTAGCGGCCTCATTATCACCCAGGTTAAGGGTGATCGGCCTCTTTAAAAAATCGCGGCAGGTGGCCTCTACAGCCGCCCTGTTTACTTTGATCCTTCCCTGCATCCGCTCATCGGGCGACTTCATGGTCACAGTGTCGCCCGCGATCTCAACCGATACCGTCCGGAGCGACTCGACAAGCCCCGGGTTCCTCTTCTCCAGAAACTCAAGAAGCCCGGCCTTCTCGTCAACATGGGCTGGGGGCGCGGCCTCTTTCTTCTCTACCGGCTTCTCCCGGGCCTCTTTGGCCGGCTGGGCCGCACGGGCCTCCGCGGGCCTTGCCTCGACTGCGGGGGCCTCCTTTTTCCAGGGCAGAGTCTTTGGTACGGCCTGGCTTGCTGCTGCCGCCCCCTGAGTCTGGGTCTGCGGGGCAGAAGCCCTCTGCGGCGCGCCGCCTATCCTTGAGGCGATCCCTTCTATCCGCTCAAGGAGCCCGCTCACCTGCTCGAGCTCGTCGAGATGGGCTGCACGGAGAAGCGTCATCTCAAGGGCATATCTCGGGTGGGCTGACCTCGAGACCTCTTCATATCCCTTTGAGAGGATAGAAAAGAGCATGTGAAGCCTCTCTATCCCCACGCGCCCCGAAATATCCAGAAGACGGCCGAGTTCGCTGTCCGGCAGGTCAAGAAGGGAGGTATCCCCTGTTGCCTTGATGACTGTCAGGTCCCTTATATGTTCGAGAAGATCGCTGCAGCCCCTCTTGAAATCATACCCAAATTTATATACCTTTTCAACAATATTCAAACAGGCTTTGCTGTCTTTTCCAATGATGGCCTCGGAGAGCTCGTAGAGGACCGACCTGCCCATGAGCCCCAATGCCTCGGCCACGTCGGCCTCACGGAGTTCCCCCCCGGAAAAGGAGAGGACCTGCTCCAGGAGGCTCTGGGAGTCGCGCATGCTGCCGTCAGCCTCCCTGGCTATGAGATAGAGGGCCTTGTCCTCGAACTTGACCCCCTCCCGGGTGGCGATCTCGACCAGGCGCGATTGTATCTCACGCAGGGGTATCCTCTTGAAATCGAACCTCTGGCAGCGCGAGAGTATGGTGGCCGGGATCTTGTGGACCTCTGTGGTGGCGAATATGAATATGACGTGGGCGGGCGGCTCCTCGAGGGTCTTCAGGAGGGCGTTGAAGGCCGCCTGCGAAAGCATGTGCACCTCGTCTATTATATAGACCTTATACTTGCCCTGGGCGGGCACGTACCGCACGCTCTCGGATATCTCCCTTACGTTGTCAACGCTGTTGTTCGACGCCCCGTCTATCTCGAAGACGTCGACCGAAGAACCACCCGTGATGCCCTTGCAGGAGGCGCACTCGTTGCACGGGGTCGTGGTAGGGCCGGTCGAGCAGTTAAGGCACTTGGCGAGTATCCTCGCGGCCGTGGTCTTGCCTACGCCGCGCGGGCCTGAGAATAGATAGGCGTGCGCAATCCTGCCTGAAGAGATGGCGTTCCTGAGCGTCCTTGTGACGTGGGCCTGTCCGACTACCTCGTCAAAGACCCCGGGACGCCACTTCCTCGCTATTACCTGGTAGGAAGACATGCTAACAGCCTTTTTCCATCAGCGGATTACCGGAGGAAGGAAACGGAATTGGACTTGCGGGAGGCGTTGATAGCTAGGCACCCTTGCGGCACATGGGATGGAACCGCTACCGTTGCTTCCTTCCGGACCTGGCGGGGTTTGCAGCCCTCCATTGCGCAAGACCCAGCTATCAACGCCGCCCGCAAGTTCTTCCCCGGATAGTCATCCGGGGCAATTAAGTATACACCTTAAAGAGGAAAAAAACAAAAAATATGGCGGAGAGGGAGGGATTTGAACCCTCGGTGCCGTTTCCGACACAGCAGTTTTCGAGACTGCCACCTTCAGCCTCTCGGTCACCTCTCCGTGCGGCTGAGTAAAACCTTTCTTAGTTCGAATTATATGGCGGAGAGGGAGGGATTCGAACCCTCGATACGTTTCCGTATATACGATTTCCAGTCGTACCCCTTCGGCCTCTCGGGCACCTCTCCATAGGCCGAAAAACATCGAATTTGCCGGGCTTTATCAGGGGAAAACGATTGCCCGGAGCCATTTAATTAAGCATATTTCCATACGGTTGTCAAAGCCTTTAAAAGACAAAAAAAGCCCCCGGGCTCTTTTGCCCGGGGGCCTCGATAGCTTAGTATAAGGGGGTTACTTCTTTGCCGCTGTCTGGCCCGGCTTCCCGAGGACGAGCTTTACGGGGAACCTGGCGTCCTGGAAGGAGTTGAACTCGGGGAAATCCCTGAAGACCCAGCCCCTGGCAACGCTCTTGCCGTTCTCGGAAAGCTCTATGAGGACCGCCGGGTTGTTGGCCTCGTTGGACCTCGACTCTATCCTGTTCTCGGCTATGGCGTAGTCCGGCACGAGGGACTCTACTTTAAGCCTTATGCCCTCCTTGAGCTTCACGTCGCCGCCGACCTTCACGCTTACGGTCTGGCTCGCGCCCGAGGCAGCGTCGACCACCTCAAGCTTGGCCTCTGACCACTTCTTCTTAACCTCGTCCGAGAGCACCACCGTCTTCTGCGTCTTTATATTGGCGTGCTGGACCTTGCTGATCTGCTCCTGCGTCTGGTCCATCGCCGGCGCCGTGGGCGGATGGCCCTCGGGAAGCTGCTGGCCGCCTGCCGCTGGCTGCGCCTGCTCGGGCTGCTGCGACGCCTCCTGCTTCTTCTCGCCGCCGCACCCGGCGACCGCGAGAAGGGCTACTGATGCCGTGACAAGAAATGCCTTTTTGTAAGAACCTGTCAGACTCATTTTCCCATCTCCTCCAGGGGTGTTTTCAAAACGGCACTATATCATAACGCACGGAAATGCAAAATATATTTTTTGTCACCTGATAGAAGCGAGCCAGGAGCGCTCGAGGTCCGCGTAAGAGAGGCCCAGCGCCGTCGATATTGCCTCGTCCATGCCCATACCCTTGCCCAGGTTCTCAAGGATGTTCCGCACCGAGAAGAGGCCGAACTCGCGGATTATGTACTCGGTAGCGGAAAGGCTAAGCAAATACGCTATTTGCGCCTGATCGGATTTGAGCCCCATGAACGACCCCTCAAGGGCCCGGAGCCTTACCTTGCCTGTGCCGGCTACATCAGAGAGCAGCCGGGAATACTCCGCGGAGCTCCTGCCCTCTTCGTACTGGGCGATGCCCTCGTTCAGCCAGACAGGCGCCCTGCCCTTCGAGGCGTCCCGGACGACCGCGTGGGTATACTCGTGGAAGACCACCTTCTCAAGCTCGGATGTCTTCTCGGTGATGCCGCCAGCCGGTATCTTTATCCTGCCGTCGTATATCGCGCCTGCCCAGGAAGGGCTCCTCGTTATGTCCCTGAACCTCTCCCTCGTGTACAGGAGGGCCTCTACCCTGCCCTCGGGCCTCAGATCAAGGTCGCTCCCGACCTTTATATACGCCTCCTCAAGGAGAAGGCCTATGAGGTGACCGGCGACCGCGTTCTCTCCGCCGTCGAACTTCACGAGGAAACGGCTGCCGTCCCTCGTTCCCATCGACTCTTCGGTCGACCTCTCGCCCTCTGCCCTGGCAAGCTCCCTTTTAAGCTCCGCATCAGAGGGGTCGATCTCGAGCGCCTTGCCGAGGAACTCCGAAGCCCCGGCAATATCCCCCCTCGCGTACCTCTCCCTGCCCATATTTCTATAGATGCGCTTGAGATGATTCCTCGCCTCAGGGTCGTTCGGGATGGCCTCGAGTGCCTCGGCAGCCCTCTCCATGTCCCCTGAGCGCGTGAGCATCGCCGCGAGGTTCTTCACTATGGTCGCGTCGTCTGAGAGCGTGTCGGCCTCCTGCAGCAGGCCTATGGCGGCATCGAGATTCCCTGAGCGCTCCGCGCTAAGGGCCCTTGCGTTGAGCACGCCCGCAAGCGCGCTTCTCGTATTCTCATCACCGGGCCGGTCGAGGAGCTCGTGTCTCAATATCTCCTCTGCCGCCTCGAGGTCGCCGCGCTTTATCGCCTCTCCCGCCGGGCTCTCGGTGATATTGATGGCGACCTGGACGGGAGTTGCTTCCTGCTCTGCCTCTTCTTCAGGGGCGACGGCCGCGTACTCCTCCTGGAGAACGCTGTTCGAGGGCTCTTTTACTATCCGGTTTCTCTGGAACAGGACAAAAAGGATGAGTAGAGAGAGGATTGCAATGAGGACCAGGGCCGCCCTTCCGGGCGGCCCTGCAAGGGGCTTTTGCGGCGACATAAGGTGTGCTTACCGCCTTTACGGAGGTCTACAGGCGCTTCCTCATCTTTACGGCGCCAAGTATGAGGTTGGCTATGGTAGACATGAAGTAGATCTCGTCGTCCGTGAATTCGCGCGTTACGACCGTCTGGGCGTTCAATACCCCGAAGGGCTTCTCGCCGAGGAATATGGGATAGGAGTACATGGTCTTTATCCTGTACTGCTCCTCTTTTGTCTCAGGGAAGTACCTGTAGCGGCTGTCCTTGGTGACGTCGTCGATGAGGAGAGGTTTTCTGGCCTCGACAGCAGAGCCGGTTATGCCCTCGCCTATCTTGAGCTTCGCCTTGCCTACCGCCTCCTGCGCGAGTCCGTAGGTCGCCCTCAATACGAGGTACTCGTTGTCCCAGAGGTAAATGGAGCAGATGTCGACCCCGAGCCTCCTCGCGGTCTTCTCGGCCACACCCTTCAGGACCTGCTCGAGGTTGTAGTCCGAAGAGGCCAGCATGCTTATCTCTTCAAGGGTGATTATCTCCTTCTGCTCCCTGTCGGCCTGCTGCTGGAGCATGAACCTGCCGCTGTCGTCAAAGGTAAGGGGCAGCAGGCTCTCCTTTGAGAAATGAGGATTTATGGCCTTGGTGGCGGCAGGGGCGGTCTTGTACTCGGAGAATCCGCAGCTGCAGGAGAACTTTATCCTGTAGTCGTCCACACGGCTGGCCTTCATCTTCTTGCCGCATTTTCTGCATCTAATAATGGATTCCATAGTCCTCCCCCTGAGAATCTTCGAAAACCGCTCTGAGTATAGCGGAATCAGGGCGCTTTTGCATTAATATTGTTCTCTGTTCCCGGGGCTTTCGGCATCTCTGCAGGCGCTCTATCGGGCCCTGGCAGGTCCCTCATGGGCATCTCCTGCGGCCTCCTTATCCTCTGCTGCTTTCCTGAGGGGAGCTTCAGGCTAACTACCTCTCCGGGAAGCCCCAGGTTCGAGATCTGTTTTCCGTTATAGGTGAGGACCACGCCCCCGGCGTTGCCGACTATGAGGGAGAAGCCCTCTGCCGCCTTCCATGTAAAGCTCTCGCCGTCTCTGAGCAGCACCTCTACGGGCTCTCCGCCGTCAACGCCTATCCTTATCCAGACCATCTCGGTCGCGCTTGCGGTGAGGGTCTGGTTCCTGGCCGCTACGGGTGCTTCCTCTTTGATAAGCGCCCCTGCCTTGGTTGCCTCGTCCTTTTTGGGGGGCTCCTGGACCCCGGGTTTTTCAACCGGAGCGGCTGCGGGCGCCGGCGCCGGGATGGCCGGTTGCGCCGGCTGAACTGCTGTCGGGGCTGATTGCCCCTGCTGGAGCGCATCGGGTGCTGCCTTCGAGTCCGTGGCGGCCTCCGGCGCTGGCTGGGCCGGGGCAACCGTCACTTCAGTCGCGGCCGGGACGACAGATTTTGCCGCGTTCTCTGTCGAGGCGTCCTTTTTTATCGAGAATGCGTAGGCGACGACTATGATTAGTATGCCGGCCGCAACTATGGCGTGCTTACGGAGGTTGGCGGGCAGCCTCTCTGAGAGCGCCTGCCCCTGCGACAGCGCCTTCTTCTTGACAGGCTTGGCGGAAGATGCCTTCGCGGGCCTTGCCCCGCTCGCGGCAGCCTCGGCCTCTTCCTTTTCCTTCAGGAATATCTCGAAGCGAAGGACCGCGTCTGTCTCATCGACGCCCAGCACCTTGCAGTATGACCTTATGAAGCCCTTTATGAACGTCGCGTGCGGCAGCCCCTCGTATTTGTCGGCCTCTATGGCCTCGAGGAACTTCATCGAGATGCGGGTCGCGTCGTGTATCTTCTGGAGGGAGACCCTTCGCATCTCCCTTTCTCTTCTAAGGTATTCGCCGGGACTTTCCATAATTCTTTTCCTCTGATTGAGAGCGAAAAGACACTGTCATAAGTCTTTCCGCAAGAAAACCAAAACCCATTTATCAGGCTGCCATTAATTGATGAGCTTTATATACTCCCTGGCCGACTGCCCCTTGTCGCTCGTGGGCGCTATCTCGATGACCTTCTCGAAGGCCTTCTGGGCGCCGGCCTTGTCCTTTGACTTTGCCAGCGCCATGCCGAGGTTGAAGTACGCGTCGAGATAGGCCGGGGAGACGGCTACAGCGGACTTGTACGATTCAATGGCCTCTTTGAGCCTGTCTGTCTTCTCGAGCGCGAGGCCCATGTTGTAATGTGCGAGATCATATTTGTAGTTCGCCTGCACCGCGCGCCTGTAATTCTCAATTGCGTTGTTGTAGTCGCCCTTGTTGTAGTAGGCCCAACCGATCTTGTTATAGGCAAGCTCAGGGGTCCTGTAGAAGATGTTCTTGACCGCGACCCTGGATTCCTCTATCGCCTTATCCCATTTACGCTCATATAGATAGACAGCCGACTTGTTGACGTGGGCATCGGAAAACTTAGGATCCAATGAGATGGCCTTATCAAAGGACTTGTGCGCCTCTTGGGTCATTTCCCTCAAGTAATAAGCGATACCGAGCGCATTGTGGTAGCTGGCGTCGTTCGGGTTGAGCTCTATGGCCCTTGTGAGCTCCTTCAACGCGTCCGCGAGGTTCCTGTCCCTCAGGTGTACCTCTCCGAGCCTGTAATGGATGTCGGCCTGGTCCTTCTTTTTTGCGAGCGATGGCCCGCACGCGGTAAGGCCAAAAGCGAGGGTCGCGGCAAGGAGAACTCTAAAACGCTTGTTCATAGGCGGGTCCCTCTAAGTTGTTGAATTATATCATATATCTTCAAAATGGGTCAATCGCTTAAATTCCGAGTAGCGGCTCTTTATCTCGGGGAGCGTCAGGGTATTGAGCCTCTCGAGGCTGAAGGCCTCGACATTGAAAGAGGCCATGACCGAGCCGAAGATTATGGCCTTCCTGATGTTATCCTCTGTAAGCTCTCCCGTTGCCGCCAGGTAGCCCATGAGCCCACCGGCAAAGGTGTCTCCGGCGCCGGTGGGGTCAAAGACCTCCTCGAGGGGATACGCGGGAGAAGAGAACATGGCGCCGCCGCTGAACATGAGCGCGCCGTACTCTCCGCGTTTGATGATGAGCGTCTTCGGGCCGTAGCCCTGTATCACCTTCGCGGCCTTCACGAGGCTCGCCTCGCCGGAGAGCTCCCTTGCCTCTCCCTCGTTTATGACGAAGAGGTCTACCTTCCTCAAGAGCGCCTTCAGTGCCTCTGGCTTGCCCTCTATCCAAAAGTTCATGGTGTCGCATGCCACGAACCTGGGGCTCTTGACCTGCTCCAGTACCTTCATCTGCAGCTCCGGGTCTATGTTGGCGAGGAAGACGAAGGGGATGTCCCTGTACGCCTCGGGTACATCGGGGTTGAAGCTGCTGAAGACATTGAGGTGCGTCTCGAGCGTATGCGCCTGGTTAAGATCATAGCCGTAGTAGCCCTTCCACCTGAAGGTCTTGCCAGGGACCTTCCGGAGGCCGCCTATGTTTATGCCCTTCTTTGAAAGGGATGTGATGTGCGCGTCAGGGAAGTCTTCGCCGACAACGGCAACGAGGTTAACGCCTGTGAAGAAACTCGCCGAGGTTGAGAAGTACGTGGCAGAGCCGCCGAGCACCTCATCGGCCTTGCCAAACGGGGTCTCGACCGAATCGAAGGCGACCGAGCCCACAACGAGTATTTCGGGCATCAACTGCTCCTTACCAGGCTGCTGAAAAAGTCCATCTGCTTTGTTGTCTTCGTCGCTCGTCACTGCGACGTACAAAAAGAGTACGACTCGTTCCTCGCTCCCCGATTTAACCGGGGCCTCGCATATGGAGCTTTTTGAGCAGCCTGAATCTGATTTTTTATCTTTAGACGGTCTTTTGCGTCAGGTACTTTCCTATGAGGAGGTCAAGCCCTTCCCTTGTCTTATCGGGAATGGCCTTGGGATCTGTAATTGTCGCGTACTTGAGGGCGCTCGGGCATTTGCAGCCCCTCTCCTCGGTTATGGCCGGCACTGCCTTCCTTATTATTTCCTTGGCCATGGCGACGTTTGCCTTGAGGGTGGCTATTATCGCCTCGACCGTGACAGACTCCTCTGTCTCGTGCCAGCAGTCGTAGTCGGTCGAGAGGGCCACGGTGGCGTAGCAGAGCTCAGCCTCCCTCGCGAGCTTCGCCTCGGTCGCGTTCGTCATGCCTATTACGTCGACGCCCCAGCTCCTGTATATCCTCGATTCGGCCCTTGTCGAGAACTGCGGCCCCTCTATGCATATGTACGTGCCGCCCATGTGCACGGTCGCGCCGGCCTCTTTGGCTGCCTTGTGGAGGACCTTGCTCAACCCAGGGCAGACCGGGTCAGCGAACTCGACGTGGCCGACGACGCCGTTGCCGTAGAAGCTCGATGTCCTGCCCTTTGTCCTGTCGAAGAACTGGTCGACTATGACGATGTGGCCCGGCTTTATCTCTTCCTTCATGCTGCCCACGGCAGAGACCGATATGACCCACTGGGCGCCGAGCTTCTTCATGCCGTATATGTTGGCCCTGTAGTTCACCTCAGAGGGCAGGAACCTGTGCCCCCTGCCGTGCCTGGGCAGGAATATCATCCTGACGTCGCCGAGCATGCCCGAGACGTACTCGTCTGATGGCTCGCCGAAGGGTGTCGCGACCTTCACAGAGGAGACGTCCTTGAGGCCTTCCATCTCGTAGAGGCCGCTGCCGCCTATCACTCCTACGACTTTCATCTATCTGTCTCCTTCAAATGACGCGAAATGGGCGAATATCTTTTATAACCTGTAATTTGTAACATTTACGGCCTTTACGGGTCAAGGCCATTATAAAGGAAGGGTTTAAACCAAAAGGCTTCTTAGCCCGGGTATGCGCCCTTTAATTGACCGCACGCCGCCTGTATCTCCGCGCCCTTGCTCGAGCGCACGATCACCATGTAGCCGGATCTCTTTACGATGGAATGGAACGCGTTGACGCTCTCTTCGGACGGCCGCTTGAACTCGGAGCCGGGAAAGGGGTTAAAGGGGATGAGGTTCACCTTGCAGGGTATGCCGCGTAGCAGCCTTGCAAGCCGCCTCGCGTCCTCGTCACTATCGTTCACGCCCGCTATCAGCACGTACTCTATGGTTATGTACTTTCGGGACTTCAATGGATAGGTCCTGAGAGCGGCGATAAGCTCCTTGATCGGGTACTTCCTGTTTATGGGCATGAGCCTGTCCCTCGTCTCGTCGGTCGTCGCGTTGAGGGAGACTGCCAGGTTCACGCTCGTCTCCTCCTGACCCAGCCGTACTATGGCCGGGACGAGACCCGCTGTAGAGAGAGTGACCTTGTTGTGCGAAAAATTGAAGCCGAGGTTTCCCGTGAGCACGCCGATGAACCTCACGACGTTGTCGTAGTTGGCGAGCGGCTCGCCCATGCCCATGAGGACTATGTTGGTTATGGCCTCTCCCTCGTCCAAGATCTCGTAAGCCGAGAAGACCTGCCCGGCGAGCTCTGCGAGCGTAAGGTTTCGCACGAACCCGGTCATGCCCGTCATGCAGAACCTGCACCCGAGGGCGCAGCCTGCCTGGGAAGAGACGCAGAGCGTCAATCTGTCGGTCTCGGGGATGAGCACCGACTCTATGCGGGCCGAGTCTTCGAGCTCCGAGAGGAACTTCCTTGTTCCGTCCTCAGAGCGACTTACATCGAGGAGGGTGTTGCCCTTGACGCAGTAATCTACCGCGAGCCGCTCCCTGAATGCCTTCGAGATGTCGGTCATGGCATTGATGTCAGCGACGCGCCTGCTGAAGACCCAGCGCATTATCTGCTCGGCCCTGTACGGCTTCTCGCCAAGAGTAGCCACCTCGGAGAGGAGCTCCTCGTATGTGAAGTCCCTTAGATTCTTCATCATATTATTCAATCAGATAGTGGGATGGAAATGAAAGAAGAATCAGTTGTCTACCTTGGCCACCAGCCAATAAACAACGCCCAGCACGGCGACTGCCGCCACAAGCGACAACTGCGTCTCGACCTCCCCTGAATTGAGGCTCGTGACCAGTATCTTCCTTATGACAGCGACCAGGGCGACGCTTATGAATACCTTTATAGCGAACCTGCCGCCACGGAGGTGCTTTATCTCGGTATCCATCAGCTCTATGACGACCCAGAGCATGAGAAGGCTGCCGAGAGTGGAGAGCAGGCCTCTCTCAATGTCTCCGTCGAATATATGGATGACGTCATAGGCAAAGAGGCCCATGACCATGAAGCCGAGGAGCACGAGGCCGAGCACCAGCACAAGGTTAAGCCCGTGCGAGAAGCGGTTGGCCATCTGTATGAGATAGCTCTCGACCTTCTGCGAGAGGAAGAACTTCTTCTCTTCCTCTATATAGGAGCTGGTGAAGATGTCGAGGTTCATGTCGAGTATCTTCTCGACGGCCTCCAGCATCCGCGCCCGGACGCTGATTTCCTCTACCTCCCTGTGAAGGATGCCGTGGATGAAGAGCTTTACGAAGTGGAAGGCCGCGTTCACGTAATGGGCATGTAGGCTTATCTTCACGTGCGCCTCGCCGACCTTGTGCAGCTCGGCGAGGTACCCGCTGCCGTAGGTGCCGGCGAAGAGCTTCATGAACCAGATCTTCAACGCCTCCTGGTGGCGCTTTATCGTGGCCTCGTCCTTCAGGAACCTGTGCGCGTCCTCGAAATCCCTGACGAAGACGTAGAAGTCCGTCACGAACTCGTCCTTGTGCCTCTCCATCACGGGCCTGAGCCTCATAAGGAGAGAGACGTCCTCGTCAGTGAACCGGTAATGCGCCTTTATTTTCTCGATGCTCTCCATCAGCGCCCCTGCTTATTCAAATATTTCAATACCGCTGAAGAAGTAACCGATTTCAAAGGCCGCTGTTTCAGGGCCGTCAGAGCCGTGGACCATGTTCGACTCTATCGAATCTGCGTGGTCCTTCCTGATGGTGCCTGCCGCGGCCTTTGCCGGGTCTGTGGCGCCCATGAGTTCCCTGTTCTTCAATATCGCGCCCTCTCCCTTGAGGACCATGAGCACGACCGGGCCGGAGGACATGAACTCGGTGAGGCTCGCGAAAAAGGGCCTGGCCTTGTGCACTGCGTAGAAGCCCTCGGCCTCTTTCCTCGAGAGGTGGACCATCTTCATGGCCGCGACCTTAAGCCCGTTGGTCTCGAACCTCTTTATGATGTCCCCGATTACGTTCTTCCTTACCCCGTCGGGCTTCACTATCGAAAGCGTCTTCTCTACCATTAAAATCCATCCTCCTGAGATTCATATCTCTTAAAATTGCAAAGGAGCTTTAGCCGGGTCGGCAATGCCCCTTTGTTTTTTTCAGACCGCCTTCAGTTCATTTGGCCGGCAGACCTGCCGGCCCATTAGACCCCTCACGTGCCGCCGAAGCCCTGGGTCACCATGCCGCCTTCGACTATGACAGGCACCTGGCGGGCCCCCTTGCTCCATTTGAGCATCTCCTCGAGCTTCTCGGGAGAGGCCTTCACGTTGTGATATACGACCTCGTAGCCCTTCTTCGCGTATTCCTCGCGGGCCGCGTTCGTATAGGGGCAGGTGTCCTTGCCGTAGATTATGACCTTCTCTTTCATGAGAGGCCTCCTTTCGCTTTAAGCGATAAGGAAATTATACCGCAACGTCCTGTAGGGCACTTGTGAGCCAACAAATATATCATTTAAAGGAGGTTTTTTACAAGCTTCTTTTGAATTTGGAGACTTCCCCTCTTTTCTAAAGAGGGGTAAGGGGAGATTATATAGTCCTGTCATTCTGAGGGAGCAAAGCGACCAAAGAATGAATCTGCTTTAAGTTTCATCGTCCTTTTTTCGGCTTGACCGGAAACTCCCCCTCACCCCTGCCCTCTCCCGCAATGGGGAGAGGGGGTTGCAAAACGTGCGATCGCGACATTGACCTCCCCTCCCGTCAAGGGAGGGGAATGAGGGGAGGGTGTACGAGGTCTGTCATTGCGAGGAGCCTTGGCGACGAAGCAATCTCATATTTCAAAGACCTTGAGATTGCCGCCCGCCACGCTTCGCTCGCGGCTTCGGCTCACTCGCTCGCAATGACAACGAAACAGAAAAACCAAATTGGTGGGCACAGCCCACCCAACATCTTCCTCCTCTCCCCTCCGGGGAGAGGACTGAGGTGAGGGGGCTTATCTGCTCTTCGCTACACCGTTCCTCGCGCAGTATGCGGCTATCTTGCAGAGGCTGCAAAAGGGAGCAGCCGGAGTGCAGAGGTTCTGGCCGTAGGCGACGAGGAGATCGTTTATCTCGATCCAGTGCCTCTTCGGGAGGCTCTCGCGCAGAGCGAACTCTGTTGCCTCAGGCGTCTTTGTGCGGACAAAGCCCCACCTGTTCGTAATCCTGTGCACGTGTGTGTCAACGCAGATGCCGGGCTTGCCAAAGCCGAGCGTGACGACAAGGTTGGCGGTCTTCCTGCCAACGCCCTTTAGCTTCAAAAGCTCGTCTATTTCATCCGGCACCCGCGACGAATACTTCTCCACCAGCTCCCGCGAGATGTCTTTTATGACCTTTGCCTTGTTCCTGTAAAATCCCGCAGGGTAGATGGCCTTTTCTATCTTGGCCGCGCTCAGCGCCGCCATTGCCTCAGGCGTATCGGCCAGCTTGAATAGCCTTACGGACGCGGCCCGAGTGACATTGTCCTGGGTGCGGAGACTAATGATGCAGGAGACGAGCACCTTGAACGGATCGCGCCGGATCTCCTGGCTGACCTCTGTCACATACGGGGTCCGAAAGCGCCTGTACCCCTGACGGAGTATCTTTATTACAGCGGGGATGTCTGAGGGTTTCACGAGGGGATGATAACAGAACCGGGAGAGATAGAAAACACCGCATATCAGATCCCGAATTTC
>Ga0209521_10003217_pt1 | contig 13197 bp, 15 predicted proteins | sample Rifsed19ft4_FD_184016 | JGI IMG/M metagenome (GOLD analysis project Ga0209521, IMG submission 184016) | Soil microbial communities from Rifle, Colorado, USA - sediment 19ft 4 (version 2) | ecosystem: Environmental > Terrestrial > Deep subsurface > Rock core/Sediment | place: Rifle, Colorado... | reverse complement strand
TCGATTCTATACCGTTTGAAGCGCTTTTGAGTTTTATGTTATGGTCCCACGCGCAGGACTTGAACCTGCGACAACCCGGTTTCTGTAAGCCTGGTAGGCTGACATCAGTTAGCCAAAAGCCAACCACTACAGCCGGAAGCTCTACCAGGCTGAGCTAGCGTGGGACTAGATTTCACGCTGTATTTTCGTATTAAATAACTATCGATAGTTTGTTTACAAATTCTGTAATTTTGAGAAATTTAATGATTTTTGCATTCAAATTAAAAACTAGTTGCGATCTGCCAACACTATATAAGAAACTGCCCTAAACACGATCCTGTGTCTGGGATGTCAGCATTAGACGGGGGTTATGTCTGTGCACCATATATGCACAACCACCCATCAATTGAGTTGAAGGATTACTGGGAAAAATCAAAAGATGTAGAGGACATGTACTTTGTAACAGCTACGTTTTCTGAGGACGGCAATGCCTATTTTCCTTCATGCTCAAACCACTATATCCTTGCTAGGTTCAAAGACAACAAAAAGATGAAAAAAGAGATTGAAAGATTCAAGCAAGACACACCTACCTTTGTTTTTACACTAGACGGTGAGATCTTCCAAAGAGATCTAGAAAGCAAACTGAATTTTGTTTCAGTATACTATTTGGAATATGGTCAAACAGATGATGACATTAAAGATGTTGCTGCAATTGTTGCTAGACGTGATAAGGTAAGAAGAGCTGGAATTGCACACCTTGATCTATCTGCCAACGAAATTCCAAAGTTTACATTTCCTTACAGCAAAAACTTGGTAGTTCTTGAAGTCTCAAGTGACAAGAGTCACCAAAGTGACAACAAGTACTGTGAAAAAACAAGACGTGATGTTAGCAGAAAAGGAATAACGATGACAAATCTTGTCAGTCTTTCAGTTATTGACAAATTAAAATAGAAAAGTTAAATACTTTGCCAAATTCTGTTTTTTCATGAGCAAACCAGCTGAGCTTGGTTCACTAAAAATTGGTTCTTACATATTACTTCCAGTTGATAACCCTAATGCTGAGCCATGTAAGATAGTTGAATTTGACACAAGCAAACCTGGAAAACATGGCGCAGCAAAGGCAAGGATCGTAGCAGTAGGCATATTTGACAAGAAAAAATACCCTCATGTATCACCAGTTAGTGCACAAATTCAAATTCCGCTCATTGACAAAAGAGTTGGCTCTGTAATCTCAAAGACAGAGTCTATAACGCAAGTAATGGACTCTGAGACCTTTGAAGTGTTTGATGTAAGTCAGATTGAAGATGAGATAAAAGACAAGGTTGCACAGGGACAAGATGTAGAATATTGGAAGGTAATGGATAGAACTATTATAGTCCGAATCAAAAGCTAGCTACGGATGCTGATGATGAGGAGAAAAGCCTTCTGAATCATGATGAAGATTATGAGTATTGAAGCATCCTAGGCTTTTCCGGATCTAAAACCGCCCTGAATAGGATTATACACGCGTCGGACCATATGTAACACATGAAGGGATTGTGTCATGTCTGTTTGGACTCCAACGTAGAAATTACTGTAAAAGACAGCCTTTCACTGTGTGAAAAATGCTTCAAGCATGTACACAAGCTGGAAAAAAATTAATTTACTACAAAACTCTATGACTACAAATTGAATCTAGTGGCACTCTTTTCTGGCGGCAAGGACAGCACCTTTGCTATCTACAAGGCACAATCAGAAGGACACAACATAAAATGTGTTGTAACCATTTTTCCAAAATCCGACGAAAGTAAATTGCTTCATCACCCAAACATATGGTTAACAACATTGCAGACAAAGTCAATGAATATTCCACATCTTTTTTGCCAGATGAATTCAAACATGACTGATGATGAAACAAATGAAATAGAAAAACTTCTTACTGATGCAAAAAAAAATTATGGCATTGAAGGTCTTGTACACGGTGGAATATTAAGCGAGTTTCAAAAAAATAACTTTAAAAATATTTGTACAAAACTAAATTTACAAATGATCTCTCCACTGTGGAAAACAAACCAAAAAGAATACATGAATAATTTGTTAGAATCAAAATTTCGATTTATGATCACAAGCGTATCGTCGGCAGGACTTGATGAATCATGGCTTGGAAAAGAAATCAAAAAAGAAGATATTGACAAGCTTGAAAAGCTTGCCGAAAAACATGGTTTTAATCTAAGCTTTGAGGGAGGCGAAGCAGAAACTCTAGTTCTTGATTGCCCGCTTTTCTCATCGCCAATTAGAATTACAAAATCACAGAAAATATGGGATGGATACAGAGGAAGATTTGAAATAACCGAGGCCATCTTAGACCAGTAATGCTTGATGTTTTAAAAAATGGTCTTCGTGCGGCCCTAAAAAAGATTGTAAATTCATCAGGAATAGACGAGGCTCTCATAAAGGAGCTTGCTAAAGACATCCAGCGGGCACTTTTACAATCAGATGTTAATGTAAAACTAGTCTTTGAGATAACAAAGAATCTAGAGCAAAGATCGTTAAATGAAACTCCTCCCCCAGGACTTTCACGGAAAGATCACATTGTCAAAATTCTATACGATGAACTTTCAAAGATGCTTGGCACAGAAAAACAGTTTTCATTCACGCCTGCAAAGGCAAACAAAGTTTTGATGCTTGGAATTCAGGGAAGTGGAAAGACTACCATCACTGCCAAACTTGCTAAATTCCTTACAAAGCAAGGGTATAGAGTTGCAGTGATTGGAGCAGATACATACAGACCCGGTGCACTTACACAACTTAAAACGATGTGTGAAAAGGCAAATGTCGAAGTTTATGGTGAAGAAAAGAACAAAGATTCGCCACAAATTGTTAAAAATGGTCTAAAACACTTTGAGAACTCTAATTTTGATATAATACTAATCGATACTGCTGGCAGACACAAAGAAGAAAAGGAATTACTAGAAGAGATGACACAGATAAGCAAAGTCACACAACCAGATCTGGCATTGCTTATAATTGATGGTACTATTGGACAGCAATGTTACAATCAGGCTGAGGCATTTCACAAGATAGTGCCAGTTGGCGGAATAGTAATCACAAAACTTGATAGCAGCGCAAAAGGTGGTGGAGCACTTGCTGCAGCCACTGCCACTGGAGCGCAAATAATGTACATAGGAACAGGAGAAAGGATAGACGACCTTGAAAAGTTTTCACCAACAAGATTTGTTGGAAGGCTGCTTGGCATGGGGGACATACAAGCTCTCTTGGACATGGCAAAAAGGCTTGAAAACGAGGCAGACGAGGTGAGACTAAAGCGCATCTCAAGTGGAAAGATGAACATGGACGATTTTTACTATCAAATTGAAGAAGCGACACGGGCAGGTGGGTTACGTAACATTTTAGACAGCATGCCAGGTATGTCAGGAATGATAAAAGAAGACCAGCTTGACCAAACAGAAGAGCGAATGCAAAAATGGAGATACATGATCCAATCTATGACAAAACAGGAAAAAGATGATCCGGATCTGCTAAATGCATCAAGAATAAAACGAATTGCAAGGGGCGCTGGCTGGTCAGAACACGACGTAAAAGAACTTGTGAAAGCCTACAAAAATTCTAAAGACATGATGAAGGCATCAAAGGGAAGACAGATGCAAGGCATGTTAAGAAGAATGGGCCTTGGCTAGTCAGCTACTGTTTTTTAATTAGTTCTATATCTAATAAGCAGTGAATAGCCAACAATGCTACCAGATTTTGGGCATCAAAAATGATGTTTCATTTAAAGAAATAAAATACACTTATAGAAAACTTGCATTACAATTTCATCCTGACAAAAACATGTCAGAAAAAGACGGAAAAAAATTCAAGATGGTTACAGAGGCATATCAAATCTTAAGGGCAGAACACAAGAGAGCAATAAGTTCCAAACCATATGGTTCTGCCAACAACAGTTCGTGGAAATATAATGATAAAAATTCAAACAAAGACCATACTTTTAATTCACGGAAAAAATATTGGTGGGGAGCAAAACCAACTGACAAACCACCGGAAGAAGACTGGGGGAGGTATACAAGGGAAACCGAGTCTGCCTACAACGACTTTTGGGAATATTACGAAAAGACTTTTTGGGAATATTACGAAAAGGCAACTAGAAAAACCACAAAAGTTGACGAATTTGAACAGCCAGAGAAGGAAGAAGATGTGCAAGTATCTGTAAATGTTGACAAAAGCCTATGCATAGGATGTTGCAGCTGTGAGACGATGGCACCAACAGTTTTTGAAGTTGATAAGAGTGCTAGAATCAATCCAAAGTCTCACGTAATAAACGAAGCCGGTGCCAAATCTGAAACGATACTTGATGCTGCACAGATGTGCCCTACCAAGGCAATCCATGTCACAGATACAAATTCAAAAAGACAGCTGTTTCCTTGGTAAACAAACAGTAAACAATTACAGTTTGTCATCTTCCTAACTTTAATCATTACGAATAAAACATGCTATTTACTAGAGCTCAATGAGAAAAATGGTACTGGGTAATATTGATAAAATCATTTCTGATACAAAAGAAATTCTAAAAGAACACCAACTTTGTGATAACTGTCTTGGTAGATTGTTTGCTACAAAGCTTGGATTATTGTCACACAAAAAACTTGGAAATAAAATCAGAAATATTTTACGCAAAAAAAATCCAAAAAGCTGTTATATTTGCAAAAACCTGATGTCAAAGCTTGACTTACAGCTTTCTAAAATGCTTGAAATGTCGGAAGACTATGAATTTTCATCGTTTCTTGTTGGTGCAATCTTGCAACCATCGATATTAGACAGGGATGATCAGATACGCTCAAAGTTCAAGCTACAAGGAATAAGCAGCATAAAAGCAGATGTTACTAGAGAAATTGGAAAGAGATTTGGCAGGAAAACTAGAACCAAAGTGAATTATCAAAACCCAGATATTGTCTTTACACTTGATTTTAAAAATGCAGAATGTGAAATAAAACCAAAACCTGTTTTTCTTTCTGGCAGATATACAAAGAATCTTCGAGGCATTCCACAAAAGCAAAGACCATGCAAAAACTGTGGTGGTAAAGGATGTTATTCATGTCAATTTCATGGGATTACAGAATTTGACAGCGTAGAGGGTAAAATAGCCAAATTTCTATATGAAAGATTTGGGGCGCAGCAAGCAAAGATCACATGGATTGGAAGCGAGGATGAGACAAGCCTTGTTTTAGGAAAGGGAAGACCATTCTTTGTAAAACTTACAAACCCACATAAAAGAAAGACCAGACTAGGAGAAAAAATACAGCTCGGGGGGGTTCTTATTCATGACCTTAAGATAATTACAAAGATTCCATCAAACGTTATGAAATTCAGATCCAGGGTAGAAATGGAAGTTCAGACTGAAAATAAAATTAAACCGTCGCAGCTAAAAAATCTCCACAAACTCGAAAAACAACCAATCTCAATCTACGAAAACTCTGGCAAAAAAAGCCAAAAAAACATTTACGATATACGGTATAAAAAAAAGTCCAGTAACTGTTTCTCGCTTTTTATGAAAGCAGACGGTGGAGTACCACTAAAAAGACTTGCCAATGGGTCAGAGGTGACACCAAGCTTAAGTAGCATACTGGAAAATCCATGTAAGTGCAAACATTTTGATTTTTACGAGATCGCACTCACACACTAAAGTTTCAAGTTGAAAACATTTTTGGCATATCTCTGCAACTAAGCCGTACTAACGTTTTTTTATAGTCTGACTCAAGTTGATGCGTTGGATCCGTTACAAAAAGTTCATGAAGCTCACAAAAATGGTCTTTTGCCTGACAAGATCCATGCTCTAATTGTAAAGAGATTTCGTATAGCAATTGAAGGAATTAACAGAATAGAAAAGGCTTCAGGAATCAACTTTCCTATAGCATATATAACACCATCAATAGTGCTTACTAAATCTCATCCAGGTTCATTTGACTATGGGATTATGTTTGCAAGAACTCTGCCAGTTATTTCGGGCGATCACCTTGAGATTGTTATACAAATCACAGCTCCTCTTGTAGCATATGGACTAAAAGGGACAATACACGCAATCCTTGCACATGAATTTCTACATTATTTGGAACTATGTCGCAAGGTTTCAAAAATGGAGCTAGTGTCTGATGAGCTTTCAAGTAACCTCTTTGAAGGAATCTATTCAGATATTACACGACTTTTTGATCCACGCGCCGTCTTTAATGATAAGACCCTGCTTTTACATATCACAAAAAAATTTCCTGAGGGATTTAGAGACTACAAACTAGAAGACAAGGTTGTCAAGTTTTGGATTGAAAAAAACCTGCCGATTACAAATATCAGATTGGACACAAATATTGTCAAGGTGCCAGCTGATATAATTGCCAAGACAAAGATAGCTCCAGATCTTTCATCAAAACTTGATGAGATGGAACAAAAGGTCTCAAAGCTTAGAAAGAAAAAGTACTATTGATTACTGCAAAAATTCAGTCAGACCGCATTTGCCGCATGTGCGTCTGTTTTTGTGTTCTGACATGAACACTCCTTTGCCACACCTAGAACACTCTTTTTTTATTCTTTCCGTCTTGTCTCCTTTTATTTTATAAAACTTGTAAACACTAGGACTGGAACCTTTCTTTCCTGCCATTACTTACTCTTTTCCTTTGGTTCAGCGGATTCCTTTTTTGCTGGTTTTTCCTTTTTTTCTTCAGGAGCCCTTGCTTCTTTTTTCTCAGCTGCCTTATCTTCTTTCTTTTCTGGCGGTGCTTCCTTCTTCTCTTCTGGTTTCTCTTTTGTTTCTTTCTTAGTAGGTGCTTCTTTTGCTTCCCCCTCTGTCTTTTCGCCGCCACCTTTTGCCTTTTCTAATCTCTTGAAAATAGCTGGCTTGAGGTGTGCTCGTGCCAGCTTTTCATCATCATATACATAGAATGTACCGGAAATCATTGGTCGTCCAGTCTCATTTTTTAACATTATTGGAACTACTACCTTTCCATCAAGCTTGTATTGTTTTGACACCATGTCTAGGGCTTCTAGCTTTTTCAGCTTGCCACTTAGTCCTTTGAACGTACATGTGATCTCTCTTCTTGAAAGTAGGTTGTTTTTTACATCACGTACAGTCTCTACCATAGACATGTATTCCAAACCCCTAAACAGTTCATATAAATCTTAACTGGTAATAGCTAACAAATTTAAGAAATCAAATCTTTGTTTGAGCGTGGACCGTTTTATGATTCACCTAAAGAATTCAGGATATGTGCCAAAGGATGCAACAAAACTCCTTTTGCAAGCTCGGTCGATTTCATCTGAAATGGATATCACAATAAGGGACGCGAGAGTTTCAAGCAGGTATCTTGAGTTTGATGTTTCTATAAAAAAAGAAGAGCTCGATCATCTAATACAAAAACTAGAACCTATTGGTCCTCTTGATCATGCAAAGCTTGTAGTAGAAGAAGTGATTGAGAAAGAAGAGGCAATAGAAAAAGGCAGAGATTATTTTAACTATGAAAGATTTTGGGAGTGTCATGAAGTCTTGGAGGGAGTATGGAAGAAATCAGATGGAAAGGAAAAAGACTTGCTCAACGGCATAATTCTCGTTGCCGCAGCTTTGGTTCATTATCAAAAGGATGAAAATGAGACTTGCCTTTCAATTTTCCACCGTGCTCTGGAAAAGATTGGAAATGCCACCGGCAAATATCACAAAATCGATGTAGACGCGTTGCGTAACAAAATCTCTAACATGATTCGTACTGGAATAATAGAGACCTTTACAATTTGATCAGCTGTATGGCAGTTTTGATTACATCTGCACCAGCAAGGAGGCCAATTCTGCCCTTTTTTGCCTCTTGCTCAGTAAACCTTGTAGTGCCATCTTTTTTGATAGAATCACCAGAAACCAATACGGGAACAGGATCTGCACCATGGCCCTTGTTTATGCATGGGGTAGAGTGATCAGCTGATACCACAACGTAAACTTTTGATGTGTCAATATTATCCATCAACGTTCCAAAAAATCTCTTATCAATCTCCTCGATGTTTTTCATCTTTCCTAGTGCATCCCCATCATGGCCAAACTCGTCAGGTCCTTTGATGTGAACATATATTGCATTCTGAGTTTCCATTGCTTTTGCAGCGACTATGGCCTTTTGTTCATAATCTGTTACGCCACCTGCATTAAACGTCTTCATCTTCAAAACATTTGAGATTCCAATCTCTACTGGCATATCAACAATACAAGAAAATTTCATCGAATGTAGTTCGTTTATGGGTGTAGCTTTAGGGTATCTATCACCAGCATCGCGTAAAAGTATGCTGTTTAAAAGCTTCTTGCCATTTTCTTTTCGAGTTTTGTTAATCTCACTTTTTTTCATTATTGCAAGTGACTGTTCTGTGAATTCATTGACAAGAGTAGCGGCAAGTCTTGCACCAGGCGATTCGTTTAGGGGAAGACATCTTTCAATCTTAAGATAATCGCCAACAGCTTTTGCAATTCCCATGCCGTCTACCCTTGCATATGCAGGATCTGTGTTGCTTATCTCAGAGGAAAGATCTTCACCATTACATCTTATTCTTACTACGACTCTGTGATCTATGGTGGGTGCTACAACTACTGAGGCTTTTGGATTTGAAAATTTTATGAAACGTTCTATCTCAAGTGCAATTTTCAACGCATCTTCTTTTTCTATTTTCCTACCTGCTCGCCTGTCTATTATGATGCCTTCATCGTTTATGGTTGCAAAATTGCCTCGTAATGCAAGATCACCATCTTTGAAATCTATGCCTATCCCTATGGCTTCTATTACACCTCTTCCGACATAATTTGCATGCTGGAACCTGTATCCAAGCATGTTAAAAACAGCAATATCAGACTGGGGCGCAATGCCTTCGCCGACAGAAATTACCTGACCAATAGTGCCATTTTTTGCAAGCCTGTCAAGGTTTGGAGTCTTTGCAAACCCAAGCGGAGTATCTCCTTTAAGATCAGGATGTGGAAGATCGCCGACACCATCCAACAAAACATAGATCATATGAATATCTGAGTTGTCAGTAATTTTTTATCAGCTCACTTTCGGGTTTGTTGTGTTACACATAAACTTTAATTTTTTAAATCTGTCCCTGAAAAGCTTTCCATTGATCGTAAAGCATAATTGAATGTAGCTGAATTGAAAAGGTTTTAAATTACTACACTCCGATTGTTAGTGGTATGGGGGATTTACGTAAGGACTATGTTATTGATAGGTATGTGATCGTCTCTCCCGAAAACCATGTTGTAGTAGATCCAAAAAAATGTCCGTTCTGTCCGGGAAACGAAAGCATGACAAACCCATCATCACTTTCTCTTGTGGCAAAAGACGGAATGCTGCAAAGACTGCAAGACAGCGAGGACTATTATGTGGAAGGCTGGTCTGTCAGAGTCTTTGAAAGCAAAAGTCCTGTTGTAGCCACCACATCGGAAAATTCTTACAGCGACAGACCACTTTACAGCGAACCTGCATACGGCTATCACTATATCGTTGTAGCATCTGAAAAACACAAAGAGTCACTTTCCTCAATTGGTACAGAGCAATGGTCAAATGTTCTTGTCGTAATTCAGGATAGGCTACGTTGGCTTTACACCCAGCGAGGTGTAACATATGTCTCCATTTATGTAAACTATGGCAAAGAGGCTGGCGCATTTACACCACACCCGCACCTTAACATAGTAACATTTTCATCAATTCCACCAGTCATAGAGCAGGAAGCAGAAGCTTCGCACAAGATTCTAAACGAGAAGGGCATATGTCCAATGTGTCAGACAGTGAGCACGGAAACTGCAGGGCCACGGCAGATACTTCAGACTGAAGGCTTTCTTGCCTTTTGCCCATGGGCACCGTCGCACCCCTACGAATTTTGGATATATCCAAAAAAACACACAACAAGCTTTTCAAAGATCACACAAAAGGAGATAAATGATCTTTCTTTGATTTTGCGTGCAACCCTTGGTGGACTGGCAGCTACTATGAAGAATCCATCTTACAACATGGTTTTTCATCTATCACCTGAAAAGAAAAACAACAGGCAGATACACTGGCATGTTGAAGTTTATCCGCAATCTGAAGCTTGGTCAGGACTTGAGCGAGGCTTTGGAGTGTTTCTAAATAAAATCACACCAGAAAAAGCTGCAGAAGAACTGGGCGCATCATGCAGAAAAGAGCTAGCTGGCCTTGTTGGTATAGTATAACAAAACACATGTTATTTTTCTAAACGCTAACGAAATTAGCAATCACTTGGTTTATTTATCTAGATGAAAAATTTATGGTATGGCAATTGAAAAATGGGTTGCTGCCGCAAGTCTTGGACTCTTTATAATGTTTGTTGCCGAAATTTTAACAGTTTTTAATTATCTGATAAATCCCTCTCAGGAGATTCAACCGGGTGGAAAAATATTGCAATATATCTCAATCGGTGTAGCTCCTGCAGTGATTTTAGCTGGAACCGCATTTTTGTTGTCACGTAGATATGGTTCAAGATCTATTGCTGCAATGATAATAGCTGGTGGAGCTATACTTTTAGTTGGCATGTACTATGCAAACACCCTGCTTTTGCAGATAAGTAAGTCATACCTTGTTACCGAAGTCACAATTACCCCACCACTCTTTATGGCAATATCGATACCAATTATGATAGTAGGCGCAATTTTATTTAGAATAAAACCCAAGCCAAAAAAACAGTATTTTTAAAACTAGTGATCATATCTCATAGAATTTGAGTGATGCTTGAATCCAAGATTCTCATAAAATGGCATGACCTCATCAGTTGCGTCAAGTATGGTCTTGTAACAACCATTTTTTTTAGCATATTCTAAAAGTGCTTTTACAAGCTTTTGTCCAACGCCTTTATCCTGATACTCTTTTCGTACCACAACATCCTCAATGTGACCTACAGTTCCACCATTATGGATGAATTTTGGCTCAATTAAGATGGTCGCCGAACCTATAACCTTTGAATCAAGCACAGCCACGTAGATCTTGTGGTTGGGCATTGATCTCATTTTCTTGAGTATCTTTTTTGCTTTTTTTGGTTCCAAGTCGCTTGCTTTTCTGAGCGAATCAAGTGATTCTAAAAAGCCGTTGAAAAGATCCTTTTCTTCTAGCTCACGTATCTTTACATCAGTCATAGTTTAGCATTAAACCTGACCAAGCTTTTCAAGATAGTGCTGATAGGCTTGTTTGTACGAGTTCTTGTCTCCAATATCCATAAAGCCCTTTTTGATTGTAAAACCACTTACTCTATTTCTGCGAGCAAGAGCTCTTTTTATTACATCATCCATACCAAACGCCTTGTTAGATGGGATGAGTTTGAAGATCTTTGGTTCCATTACATAGCAACCAATATTGATGTGACCCTTTACCTCCGGCTTTTCATTCCATGCTGTTACTCTGTTGTTTTTGTCAGTTTCTATAAATCCATACTGTAGCTTTGTTTTGTATTCAAACAACCCCATTGTGACAAACGATTTTTTTCTTTTGTGGTAATCTATCATGTTTCGTAAATTAAAATCAAAAATCGTATCTCCATATACGCACACAAATGTATTGTCGATAAATTCTTCAGCTGTCTTTAGCTGTCCTGCTGTTGCAAGTGGCCTGTTTGCTACTGCGTATTCTATATTGACTCCAAACCTGTTGCCATCCTCAAAATAATCCTCAATCGTCTTCCTAAGATAGCTTACACAAAGCACGATGGAATCTATTTTGTTCTTTTTTATCCATCCGATGAGGTGTTCAAGAAGTGGCTTTTCGCCAAGTGGAAGCATTACTTTTGGAAGAAATGTTGTATAAGGTTGAAGCCTTGTACCCAGTCCTCCAGCAAGAATTACAGCCTTCACGAGATTTAGATTAAGATTATGGGTATTTATATTGAAGGATGGAAAGATTCAGTCAGACAAGCTTGGCAAGCTTGGTGAGAATATCTTTTGGTTCTTTGCCAAATAACAAAATCATGGGTTCTTTTCCAACGTCACCTTTGTGAAATATTAAATCAGGTGGCCTTTTTGCATTCTTAATTGCATTTCTTATGCCCCATGATATTGTGTAACCTTCTTTGGTTTTTGTTTTCAACGGTTCCACGATTCTGTCATAGCTTAATACAGAAAATCTTTTTGCAATTCCTTTTCTAATCCGCCTAGCATCATATTTTACATTCAACGCTGATCTTATATTCGGAAACTTTCTGTTCATTTCCAAAACTGCAGATGCAACATGCTTTGAACCTCCATACTTCAGACTTCCTGCCACGGTGACAGTCTCTCCAGTTTTTACAATTCTGCCTGAAACTCCAAGTACATCACCTAAAGATCTAGGACTGGGCTTTGAAAAAACAAAATTTGTTTGGCACTCAGGTATTAACTTGTAGACGTTTTTTATATTGCTAAAGTCTGTAATTGCATTAGCTAGATCTTTTTCTATTTTATCAACATTGTCTGCTTTTACTATGAAAATTCCTTTTCCAACTTTTTGTGAATTTTTTATAGATTCCATTGTGAACTCTTTTGCAAACTTGACCGAGTCGCTAAGAGTTCTTCCTTTAGCTAGACTTACAGCAAGCGACGCTGAAAAACTGCATCCGCCTCCATGATTTGTGCGTAGTGTCCTCTTACCAGAAAATGAATAAAATCTTGTACCTTCAAGAACAAAATCCGTGACAGTCTTTCCATTTAGATGACCTCCTTTGATGACCACATTTTTTGCACCCATCTTTTGTATCTGTACAGCTGCACGCCTAACATCGTTCCTAGTTCTAATTCTCATACCTGTCAGTCTTTCTGCTTCCATAATATTTGGAGTTATGACAAAAGCTAGTGGTACAAGCATTCTCTTAAAGTCAGGCAATGCATTAATTTGCAGTAAAACTCCGTCAGTAGTTGATTTAAACACTGGATCCAAAACCATTGGAATCTTTTTTCCTTTGAGTTTGGAATAAATTGCTTGTATTACAGAAGAGCTGTAAACCATACCAATCTTTATTGCATCAATTTTAAAATCAGACAAGACTGATTCAAGTTGGTCTTTTATGATACCTGCAGAAATTTCTTCAACGTTAGAAAACTTCAAAGTGTTTTGACTTGTTATTGCGGTTACAACTGTCAGACCATAAACCCCAAGGGCAGAGTATGTTTTTAGATCGCCTTGGATACCGGCACCAGAAGAAGGATCGGAACCAGCTATGGATAGAACGTGCACACAA
>Ga0209521_10003213_pt1 | contig 13207 bp, 16 predicted proteins | sample Rifsed19ft4_FD_184016 | JGI IMG/M metagenome (GOLD analysis project Ga0209521, IMG submission 184016) | Soil microbial communities from Rifle, Colorado, USA - sediment 19ft 4 (version 2) | ecosystem: Environmental > Terrestrial > Deep subsurface > Rock core/Sediment | place: Rifle, Colorado... | reverse complement strand
AAACCGCCAGCAGGAGTCGGCTCAGCAGGAGCCGTAATCTCCTTCATTCATCACCCTTCGCCTCCGCTTGAACCAGCCTGATGGCATCGGCGGCCATGATCTTTGCTATCGCAGCCCGCGACTGCTCATCATGACGGATCAGTAGGATAGCCAAGTTCTTCAACTCCTGTGTTACCTCGTACTGCGCCGCAGTGACTTTCGACATCGCCTGTGAAACGGCTTGCGCGCCTTCTGAACGGACACTGCGTTCGGCCACAAAGAACTGCTGCCAGTTCTCTGTCATCTCTACACGCTCGGAACGATAGTCCTTATCCCTGGTGTTCAAATGACGGATGAAGAGTCCAACAAGGGTGAGGGAGAAGATCATGAACCCTCCCACCACTCCGAGCTGGAAGTAGGGATTGGCTGCCAGCATGGGATCCATCTCAGACTTCTATCACTTTCACGTCTACCTTACCCGCAGGTACCCTGATTTCTACTGGTACTTTGTCACCAGGCGGAGGAGTTTCGCCCCATAACCTGGAGAACGCAAAATCCCGCATGATGTCCAGGTCCACGTTGCCCACGATGCCAGGCACTTTGCCGCGACTTGTGAACTGGTGGGCGTCGTAGGTCTTCCAATTGATGGGCATGAGCTTGCTGGGGACTTCTTCCCAGTCCGGCTCATTGTTGCCCTCTTCATTGTTATCCCCATAGGCTGCCACCCAGAACGGATAGCCATCTTCCAGGACCCAATCCTGGTTGCCTATATTGGGGTCCCACCACCATTTGGCAGAGTAGAGCCAAATCTCGGTGCCTTTTTGAGAATAGAACTCGCGCGTCTTGCGGGCCATCCAGTAATGCGCCCGCTCGATCTCGGGCTGGGACATGCCCTCGGGAGAGACCTCGCAATCCAGGACAACCAGGCGAGGATCATTCCCATCTAGCACGCCCCTGAGTTTCAATAGTTGGCTCTCTGGGGTGTTGTCAGCGCGGACGACATGATACGCGCCGAGTTTCAGGCCGGCGGTCTTTGCGCCATCCCAGTTCGATTCGAGCTTCGGATCGGAATAATAATCTCCCACGGTCGCTCGAATGACGGCAAACCGATAGCCAGCCGTATAGACCTGTGTCCAGTCAATCGTCCCCTGGTACCTGCTGCAATCGATTCCTCTGATCATTTCCGCCTCCTCGGCTGGGATGCCCCCGCGCCCAGCTCAGGCGCTTCCGCAGGCTGACTGCCATCGCTTCCCGCCACCGCAGGATTACCCAACTTGAGCATCAGCTGGATCACGAGGGCCTTGGCCTCCACGCCTCGCACGCTCACCTGATCCAGTACCTGTCGCAGGAACTGCGCCTGCTGCTCCGTGAACTCTACTCTCATGGCCTCTCCTATCTTAGCTTAATGAGTGTGAGCCGCGACGGATTGATCGCCAAGTCGCCTCCACTGTTTTGAAAAGCAGTCATTTCGATGTACGCCCCCGCGGCCATCGTCCGCTGTCCAGATACACAGAGGCGAGTGTTGATGCTGGGGACCGCTAACCCGCCTTGGTAGGCCCAGATGTTGCCGGCGCTATCCACAATCTTCACGAAGCGCTGGCCGGTGGAGTTGGTCGCGAATTCGGTGTAGCCAGTAGCCAGGTACTCGCCAGCTTCTGTCACCGTAATTCGGGTGTTATTCGTCACATTGTCGTGCCAGCCCTCGTCGTCGATCACTTCCGAGGTGAACTGGATGGCGGCCTCGGAACTTGTAGTGAGGGTCTGATCGGTAACTCTCGCCACCGTTGTGACCACGTTGAGTATCCGCCCCACCGTCCCGCCCTCGGTGCGCATGCGGAAGTCGGCGTTGCCGGCGGCGACATCCGCAACCCAGAGCTGAGCCGCGTCTGTCACACTGCCGGCGGGCGGAGTGCCGTTGTCGAAGACTAGGACCTGGCGGCCGGTGGAGTCGAATGTGGCAGTGCCAATGCCAAGTGAGTCCACACCGGCATCCGTAACAAAAAGATTTGCTATATTGTCGCCCTCGATCCGCAAGTCAGCGTAGGCAGCTCCAGCTTCATTAAATACCCAGGAACCCTCGGTGATCACAAACCCCTGGCTCGAGGAATTCAAGAAGCCTGACAAAAGATAGAGTTCTGCACTCGCATCTGAATTGTAGGAAGTCAAATGGACATATCCCACGACGCCAGCGGCATTACCCTCGCCTCGGACAACGACACCGGGCAAAATACCTGGATTGCCATAGATAATCCCGATCCTTCTATTATTACTTGTGTCCTGGAACTTGATGTAGTTAACATCAGTTGCGCCAGCGGTTAAGGTTATCCCGTCATTATCCAGCGTCACAACGCCCCCACCAGCGAGCAGAGAACCATCTGTATCAATCTCCACCTGCATCGTGGTCCCACCCCGGAATTGCAGCTTGCCGGTCGAGCGGTCCCAAAACAAGTTAGCAGCACCACTGCTGTTGTCCCCCAGCAGGATGTCACCCTCGGATAGCTCCTCGTCGTTGTAGACTTGGTCGTTGTTCAGGATGATGAGCGAGGAGGTCGAGGCCTCCGCCAGATCAGAGCCGAAGAATGCGTCACCATCAACATCAAGATAGATGGTGTTCTTGCCGGCAGAAAAGAGCCGGATGCCCGATTCATCGATGATGACCGAACCTATCGACACATTGCCGGTGGTGGATAGTTGTCGGCTGAGCACCTGGCCCAGCACGTCATAGATTTCATTGGCGACCTCCGCTGGCGAGGCATTTGCCAGCGGAGGAGATTTCACCCGCTGCTGAATATCAGGCGATAGCAGGTCCCAGGGTTTAGGCATTGAGGATCGCCCGACGAACTGCGGAGTAGGTTATGTCTTCGTCTTGCAGGTCCTTGGCGTAGAGGATTTCCAATGGCATGGCCTTGCCTTGGAAGTAGTCTTCTAAGATCACGTGGCGCATGATGTCTTCAGAACCCCGCTCTCCAGAGTGCCAATGTTGGCCATCCACCTCCAGAGGAGTTGCCAACGGGACAGTGTGCACGAGGAAATCCAGGATGATGCCGCCTCTCACGGAGGCATCGAATATCTCGAACTGGAACTGATAGGGGATCTGCAGCCGATCAAGGGCTTTTGCCACACGCCATTCCTCGATGCTGTCTGGTTCTATCCCCTGCACCAGACCTTTGCTCTCTTCGGCTTCGATGTTGAAATCGAACACTGGCGGCTTGAGTGTGATCATGCTTCGATCACCGTGAGTTGGCCGATATGCGCCTCGAGCTGATCATCGGGCATCAGCGTGGTTGGGCGTAGACTGGCCGGATCAACGAGCACCGTCTTGTTGTCGAACGGCGAGAATGCACATCTCCAGGTGAGGGGAGTAGCCGCATTGGCCCACGTGTCCAACTGAGTGATCATCGTCTCGGCCCGACTATAACTGTCGTCATCACCCTCGAGGTCCGTGTTCTCATCGCCCACCTTGAAGCTGAAGGTGTAGCTGTACTTGATAGGAACACGCCCAATAGCCTCCACAACGGAGGCCTTGATAATAGGACTCACAGTGGCGTCATTGGTCATCATGCGCAAACGATATCTGAGCCGTCTTCCAGTGACAGAAGGTGGTGTCGCCGAAGAGAATCCAATCTCTTCGATGAATGTGTCGAATGCAGATGGTAAGGCCGTCCAGGTGGCAGTCTCATTTGTACGATAGTCGGCCTCGACAAGTTTCGTACTGGATGTGCCTGTGGTGAGAAGTTTCAAGCTATTGTAGAACTTCACCACATCCTGCATACCACCATACAGCCATCCAGATTCTACAGTCCCTTCATGTGTGAAGCGAAAATCGGGGTCTGTGTCCTCTCGTAGAGTATTGCCTGGTAATGGAAGCCATAAGATGTCCTGCCCTTGCACAAACCACAGTCTATCAACAGTCCAACCAGGAACAACCTGGACATGCATGTTTTCAATGGACTGTCCAGCCTCGGAACATCGGTACCATTCATGCCATCCGAGTCGGGTGACGTCCAGGATAGAGGAATACCTGGTGGAATCGACCGCAATCGAGGCGAAGATACGCCCAGGATAGCTGATGAGTTTCGCGATGGGTCCGCGTCTCTCGTCAGGTAGTCCCTCGTCCCTGTCCGGCCCCACATCATCCAAATTGTTTCGGTAATATCTCTCCAACCCTTGGAGATAAGAGAAGAAGAGATACACTCCAAACGAGGTCGAGGCTCGGCCATTGTTACGTGAACGGGCCATTGCCATTTCTTCCAATGGAACAGGTACAAAAATGCCGTTCGTCACATGGCCAGCCTGCCCCTCTCGAAACACCCACAGCTCTTCCGGATCGTCGTAGGCCGCCAGTCCATTGATGAGTCCGTAGCCTGAAGGAAGTTCAACATAGGTGCCATAGGAGCTTCCCGGAGTGACCATGATGGAATCAATATGCAGCGTGAAGGCGCCCACATCAACGACCATTTCGATGCCGACGGAAGAGACGGCGCGTAGACCACTGGCTCTTGTGATAGGTCTAGTTACGAAGGTCCACACTCCAGCAGCCATATCAGGGAAGTTGAAGTCCAGGATGCTGGTTGAGGCATCCGAGGCAGCAGAAAGTCTGAGTTGAAGATCGCCTTCGGTCAGATCAATTGATGATTTCGCCCAGAAGCTGATCTTCCGGTAAAAGAGCAGATTCAGATTGGTGATGTCCTCGTACGCGAGGATCTGAGCACTCGCCCCAGCCGCTACAACTAACTGGACCGAGCCCGAGCCTTCCACATAGTCAGTTTCATCTACTGTAGCGGTGACATTGGTGCCCTGTGTCCAGTTGTCGTCGGCGTCGTCGATGATAAGGGGGAAGCTTAGCACACCATTTTCCGCAATCGCGGAAGATACGGATCGCTTTCCATGCGGATCTCGGTTTGCCGCTCCCCATAGGCGATCCCCTCTTTGCGGATCGTGTACTACTTTGAGGAAGGTCATACGCCCGACATCGCTTCCAAAAGACCGATTCCAGGTTCCATTACTGTTGAATTCCCACATCCAACGTATCTGGTTCCAATCAGCCTGCGCAAAGTACACGAAGTCACCGAATACCGCCACATCGGTCACAGGTCCAGTAAGACCAGTGGAGCCAATAAGCGTCCATGTCTCCAATCCCACGACGGCGTACTCCGTATCATCCGCAATGGGTGTTGAAGTCAGGGCCGGAGAAACAATAATGGCTGTCGTCGTGTTGTCCGTGATCTCTGAGAACGTCTGTCCATAGGCAGAGCCGGTCCCATCCGTCAGGACAAGCGTGCCACCGATCAAAGCATCAGCCGTGAACGTCTGACTTGTATCGACCAGTTGCGTAGTTGATTGTCCTGCTCCTGTGGCTACGCCCCGGTGGCCGTTGATGTACAGCCGCGGAGAAACACTGTTGGTGTTTTTGACACAGTAGAGCGCGCCCTTGTACTCAAACAGAATCCCGCCAACGTCGCTGTTGTTATCCACGATCCGGAAATAAAGATCGAAGCTGGCATTTGACCAGGTTGATCCAGCCGTGGAGATTTCAGTCAAATTGTCGGTGTCTGCCGCGTCAGTGCCAACTTGCCAGTAGTTTGTGGAATTATCCGTGCCAGCCCCGTAGATGACAACCCAATAAGCCGTGGCATTCGACAACGCCTGATTCGTGATGTCGAACATGTATAGGAGAGATACGGTGTCCGTGATATTCGAAGTAGTGGCGGTTGCCGTTTGCAGAACCGATCCGGGATCTCCAGGGCTATCGCTGCGAAGTTCGCAAGTCAGTGTTCCAGGAGTTCCTCTTCTTCTAATCTTCGTATAGATTTTGGCAGCAGTGTAGGCGGCGGACGTAGTGAACTTGTAGGCCACGAAACGCGTGCTACCGGTTAATGTCTGCCAGGTTACATTGCCTGGTATGTTGATATTCTGGTTGAGGTTTCGGTAGCCGATGGTGTACGTCTCATGTGGGCCAAGCATGAGCTTCCCCTGGTGCCTCGTGATCAGCCGGTAACTGTCCGCAAAGCGTGTCGAGTCCCGTTCAAAGTCATCCAGTCCTCTTCCCCCGCTCCAGTCGTCTTGCGCAATGGGAACATAGGGGAATTCAAGCGATCCGTAGCGGGTCGAACCCTGAGTCATCTTGAGTGCGGTTCTGGGGATGGGCGTTCTCACAATGGCGTGTGGATCAGGCTCGCCACGTGAATTCACAAAGACAAAGCCGAAGGTAGTGGTCCCATCCGAGATGGTGCTGTGGTGGCTGGGGCTAGCTTCGGTCGAGGTGGCGGTGGGCATCAGGGAGCCGGAGGAGTGTAGAACTCGTCTTCCGCTTTCCGCTTATCTAGTTCATGGAGCGCATCAACCAACTGAGCCTTGTCCATCTCTTCGTAGTTCATCGTTTCCTCCTAGTCCATAATGATGAAGTCAGCTCCCGCTATCGGAGCGATGTCTGACGCTCCAGTAACCGGGGCCACGGGAATGGTCCACTCCTGATCCGCGGGTTCGTCCAATAACAGAAATGCTGCTGCACCTCTTAGCATCAGAGTTTCTTTGGACCGCCCTTCAGGGTCTCAAATGCTCCGATGTCGGGATTGGTGCCGCGGCCGAGCGGGATGCCATCGAAGTCGAGCGTCAACCCAGCAATCGTCGTACCTGCTTCAATGCCAGGCGAGCTGGTCTTGAGGTGGAAATCGGAACTAGCTGGAGCCAGCATATTTGGATTCGACGACAGCCCGCTCGCATCGAAACCCAGACCCTGCCAACCCGCGAACGAGTACGTTGTTCCACGGTAGTTAAAGAGTTCCTGACCAGCGGTCCCATCGCCGTAGAAAATGTTGTTGTTGCTCGCCGTGATGAGATCGCCGGTCTGGTTGGTCACGTAGATCTGGCCATTGTAGCCCCAGGTTTCGGCAGCCAGGATGTTGCCCATGAAAATGTTGTTCTTCAAGTTGGCGATGACTGTTCCGTTGCTCTGCACGTAGATCCCGCATCCCGGCGCCCCACCAGTCCGGCCTACATAGGTCTGACCGTAAATGACGTTGTTATAGATCAGAGCACCAGTAGAAGCATTCTCTACGATAATGCCAATCCCGTTTTCGTGTAGGGTGTTGTAGTAGATTTCGGTGTTGGTTGCGTGGGTCTGGACACCAGCGCCAGCATTGGAATAGCAGTTGTTGTAGCGAACGATAGTCCCCGACCCCGCGTCTAAATAGATAGCATGACTCAGATCCCAGCCGTCTGGATCTCCCCAACCACACTGGAAGATTGTGTTGTTCTCGATCACATCTCCGGTTCCAGTCCCAAAGTAACAGTAGATTCCAGACCCTTTCGAGGCTACCGTTCCTTCATAACCGCAATAGGAGATAGTGTTATCTGAGATCGTCCATCCAGAAAAATTGCCGTTTCCCACCGAGATGCCAAAGTTGTGGTAGTAGGAGACGGTATTCCCATCTAGGGTACAGTCTGCCCCTACTGTGTCAGAGGTCAGTAAACCATACCAGCCATTCTTCCATACACAATTCTGAACAATGATATTGTTGCTTCCGGTAGCGATGAAGATGGACTGATTGATGCCGGACTGGAACTGTAACCCGCCAATGGTTAGGTAGTCTCTACTGCTACTATGGAACGCCTCAGAGATTGCCCCAATCTCCATTGTGTTCCCGGATGGATCGCCAAAGATGTACACGCGGTCGTTGGGAGCGTCGTACCACCACTCATCGGAAATAGTGACAGCTACCTTGGTTGCCTGCTTCTTGAGTAGTGTTCCGTCCTTGATGACTGATTGAGGATCGGCGGTGTAACTAGATGCGTAGTAGAGACTCCCCTCTTGCGTCCAACTGGACTCCACCGCGGCTCCAGAGAGTATCGGAGTATCGCCTGTTTCAGCTTGATAGGTGATGGGAGAACCAACAGAACCAGAAGAGGGAGGTGTCACCGAAGCGCGATACGTTCCTCCGTCTGAGGCCAAAATGATGATATCCCCTGCGCTGAACGTTTCCCCATTATGAACCGAGACGTTCATACAGGCGGATTGTGTGGACCCTGGTCCACTGGCCGCTCCTTTGTTAGCTGCCGTCCCATCCGCTCGCATGTAGTAGGTCGTCATTGCAACCACCGTGTACGCATAATATCTAATTCGCTCTGGCTATGGTTTGCATCTATCAACGACCGACCATCTCGAAAGAAGAAGTGCTCGCAAGTGACACGCATGACCTTAGATAGATGCACCACGAGAGACGTTGTTCCAGTGCGTGGAGGGCTGTGGATAAGTACGTCATATACAGACCGTGATATAGGTGTCATGGGTCTCGCCAGTTCCCGCTGCCACATCCTCCACCATAGGATCGGGCCAAGATCCCCCCCATGCGTTAGTGTCGTAGAATGTTCTCCCACTATTGGAACTGATTATCGTTTTGCTACCCCAGATGGCTGCCCAATAGATCGTAGCGGATACCGAAGGAGGTGTGGCAAAGTCGAAGGTATGGTATTGACTGGCAACATTAGTATTGATGGTCTCCGTCACGGCCACCAATGCGTCTGGTGAACCTGACGCATTGGTATAGAGCGCACACTGGAAGTCTCCCGGCCCTGAATAAATAAAGCCGAAATAGACCGAGATTGATTGAGCTGTTCCTGCGGCACCAAGGGTTATTGATCTGCCGTAGATATATGTGGCTAACTGAAGATCGTTACCCCCCGATCCTGTCGTATCACCGTAGTTGGTGTCCGTGCAACCCGAAGGCGGCTTCGCCCCCACCAGCGTTCCTGTTCCAGCGTAGTCCATTAGCTATCACGTCCTACTGGTTGCAACCAGGTTCGTGTAGCACTGGCAATGGACGCTTGGACTTTCGCGATGTAGCCACTTCCATCCACGACCCGATTGGTCGTCTCGGCTTTCTTGTACATTCCCAAGGAACCGATTTCAGTAAGTGCCCCCGAGGCCACCAAGTCTGTCCCATCCGAGGCTTTGATGATCTGGATCGTCGGACTGGTGATACCGCTGGTGATTGGTTCACCATTCTTGAAGTACGTCACCAAATAAAGATCTGTCGCTCCAGAGTCATCATCCAACAGGACGACCTTGGCTTGATATGTGTCCACGCTGGTTCCGATGGAACCCGAATCAAGCTGGCCTGTACTCTGATCGAGGATGGAGAGGAAAAGCGAGAACACCGTGCCTTCCACTAATCCGTCATTTAATCCAGCCGCTCGGAAGCCGATGACGGGGCCGCGCCAAGGAAGAATGCCTGTTGCGAAACCAGAGAACCATCCAAAGCCCTCGGTGTTGTTGTTGATCGAGGCTCCGCCACTGGCAGGAATCTCTATCGTGTACATTCCATTGCCTTGGTTGACCCAATCGTAGTTTCCGGCCGTGTCGGTGGGTGTCACCGCGGTCTGCGTGAACGACCCCGCGGAAGTGATGAAGTTCCATAACAAGTCTAGCCCGGCTTGGTTGAAGGTGACACTCTCTTCTCGGGTCTTGAAGTCGGTGTCGTCGATCAGGGAGAACAGATTAACCGGCACCTCAGAGAGCGCCGCGTCCACGTCCATCCATAGTTCGGCCATCTTCTACTCCAGTGCGAGGTACAAGAGATCGTCCCCCGCGTTGTCACAAATGATGTAGAGCTTGTCGAGGTTCCTTATGGTCAACCAAGGTGTCTGAGCGGATGCCTTCAGTTCAAAGCCGGTCGTAGCATCTTGTGTCCCATTCGGCGCGGTTACTCCTGAAACACCCAGATACACGTCACCCGCATTGGAGTTGGGTGCAATGAACATCACAACCTGGCAACTGATTGAGGGCAGTTGCTTCGCCGTCGCGGAACCGGAGATCTCACCACTCTTGACCGTTTCGTAAATACGGAAGTCAGCCATCGTTGTTCTCCTTCTTCCACGGTAACTCTGGGGCGGTGGGCATCTATGCAGATGGTGTGGTGAATTCGTCCTCGGCCACGTAGCTTCCGAGGGTGAGTAACTTATCACGGGTGGGTTTGCGGATAGGGGTCGTTGATTTCGTTGGTTCGAGAAGCGTTCGGTAATACCCGATCTGGTCTCGAAGTGAGGGGTCTCCGGCCCCGACTTTCTGCTGTCTCCAGATGAGAGCCCCCAAGGTCGCCTCCATCACCACACGGTCCATGTGGACGGATTCACTAATGACATCCGAGGCGTCGTCGAGTGAAGGATGCACGTCCAGGTAGACGAGTTTCAACGAACGACTGACTGGAAGCTGTCTCGGGATGACGAGGAGATCGGCTGATCCAGTGGCGGTCCTCTGAACATCCCAGTCCTCGATCTTTTCCCACTGATTGTCGTTGGTATCTCCGGTTTTTGTCTGGAGCCAGACTTCTCTCAGGTCCATGTTAGCCGCGATGGGCATGGTGTATTCAGTTTGAGAAGAAGCTGTCGTGATGGTCGTTGTGTCCGTGATCGGGATGGTCCCCATTCTCACGAGAGCCTCGTTCACCTTCTGGATCAGTAGAGGGACAGGATAACGAGCTTTCCCAACCGCGTAACGATCTCCTGCTGCGGCGCTGGCGGTGAAGGCGTTTCCACTCCCTGCTGATACCGGTCCTAAAGTGAGCTGATCGGTTGATGCCTCGAAGTCCGTGACCCGCGCAAACTCACCCTCTGGTGCCGCGGCGGCTTCAGCGGAGTCCCGGAGAAGCCAGAGCGTACCATTGTTCCAGTAGTCAGCCGCTTGGGTGAGGATGCGGGTGTCCGCAAGTGTTGTAACTGATCCCCCAGTTGCGACACCTTCCGTTACGATTCCCAAGTTAACCGCAGTCCTGTATGTGGCCTCGAAAAGGTCTTGTCCTCTCATCGTTTCTTCCTTCGAACTTTCTTCGCTTTACCACCCTTTGGTTTCACTTCAACCACGACGTTTCCGCGGAAGGCAAGCCGGACCATGCGGCCTCCCCGCTTGATCCATCTATAGCGCACGCCTTTGAGTGGCATTACTTCCTCCGCTTCTTCTTCGCCTTGGGCTTCGTTTTACCCATCTCCTCCTCATGCTTCTTCTTCATCCGTTTGCTCATGTGCTTCCCGTGCTCAGCCATCTTGTCTCCTTTTCCACGGCGCTTCAGGCCAACTACCGTGAAAGAACCTGTGTCCCGCCTCGTCTCGGCGCGGGTTGGGCACATCACTCACTTCCGCTGAGGCCAACTGCTTGCCGTACTTGTCCCTGATGCCTCTAGCCTTGGCCCTATCTCGAATGCGCAATGCGCCCCACCGATTGAATCGGTACTTCTTCCCATCCAATTCAACGTGGTCAAAGCTGTGTGGTCCTCCCTCGGCACGATAGAACTCCCAGGATTTGAAATGCTGCTTCTTGTCTTTGCGCCATTTCTTCGGTTCCATGATAGTCTAATTTCTGCGTTTCTTCTTCGGTTTCTGAACCTGCTTAGTCTTTCGAGCATCATCCATGCGCGCGCGCGATACTTTCGTCCTCAATCTCTGAATGGCAATTCGCTGCTTCGTAAGTTCCTCCCGTTGTCTCAGAATGTCCATCATTGCCACATGATAGGAACCCAAAGCCGCGGTATCCGCAATCAGAGCTGCCTGTCGGATGCTTTCTTCTCGTTCTCGTAAATCCTCTTCCTCCGCATTAGCCTGCATGGAGAGCTTCGCCGCCTGCTTGACAAGATAACGATGCAGTCCCTCCGCCGCTGCAAGCGGGATTCTGGTCCTGTCGTATTCGGGAATCAAGAAAGAAACGGGCCTTGTCGGTGCGGCTACTGGTATCCCAACACCAAGGCCCAGAGTGAAAAATGGAAGTAGAGACCCAGGGTTGGCACCAATTCCCTGAGTGATGATCTGCACTAACTGGCCCTCGTTATGCTGGTCGGGTTCGTCGCGTCATCTAGAGTAAGAGTGAGAAGGGCCGTAGATCCATCCACTTTTCGCACGGTCACTGTGGTTCCGCTCACGGCACGCTCGGTCAGGAACTGGACGATCATATAGATTGCCTGCCTGAGTGTTGGAATGGTCCCATCTGAAGGAACGCTATCAGTCAGGATGGTATTGAGCGCATCTATAGATTCACTCTCCGCCTCTGCGTCCCAGGCCGCATTCCAGGGAATTGCAGTTAGCGCCGTTCCTGTTCCAGCGCCCAGGGCATCATCTACTTCACTTTCCACCTCAGCGTCCCAAGCGGCATTCCACGGTACCGCAGTCAATCCCGCACCAGCAATTCCGATGTCATCTGTTTGTGCCTCAATGGCCGAAATATCTGCCGAAACGCTCGCTCCCGCAGGTGCGCCAAGACGAGCAAACGTGTCGCCCGTTTGGGCTGTACCCATATTGTCACGCACCGCCTCTAGGGAATCCGTGGTCTGATCGTAAGTAAATGATCCGGCGGTTTTCGTTAGGAGTTCGTGGACAACTGATCCCACTGTTGGCGGTGCTAGTCCGTCAATATCGGAGTCGGCATTTACCAACTCGTCGAGCCGTTGTGCTACAAGTGCATCATCAACCTCGCTCTGAACCTGAGCATCCCAGGCGGCATTCCAGGGAACTGCGGTGAGTCCTGCGCCAGCGGCCCCGATGTCATCGGTCTGGGCCTCAATATCCACCAGATTTGCTGCTACGGTAGCTCCGCTTCCCAGATTGGAAGGAGTTCCCAGACGACTTTCGAGGTCATCTACAAGGTCATCGATGGTTGTGCTTGTATCCACTAGGATAGCATCAATATCGGTCCCTATCTGTGCGTCGAGATCCAATCCACCTGCGTCACTGATGGGTAGTCCTCCAGCAGCATCCGCGGCTGCGTTTGGAAGTGCCGTCAACCCGGCGCGCACCGAATCGTCCAGATCAACAGCATGAAGAGCACTGGCATTGCCATAGGTGTGAATGATGATGACGGTATCCTCCAGGGCCGCGTCAACAATCTGAACAGTCACTCGCTCCGATTGCATTTCGGTCGCCGTGAGGGTTAGAGTCCAAAGCACCGATCCCGTACCCGTCACAGCCGAGGGATTGTTCGTCGTGTTGGCAACCGCGCCCGCGGATTTGCTGACTTTGGTATCGCCCGTGGCGGGTGTCCAGTCACCCGTCGCAGCAAACCCTCCGCCGTTCAGGACTAGAACTGGGAATTCGATGGTCAATGCCTGACCGTATTTGGCGAGGATCATCTAATCCATTATCTCCAATAACGCTTCAAGACGGGCTGGGAGAGATTTTCCTTTGTCCCTCGCTTCCGACAATTTCGCTTTTCTCAGCTCGGCTTTTTCCTGAGGAAACACGATAGGTG
>Ga0209521_10003212_pt1 | contig 13208 bp, 11 predicted proteins | sample Rifsed19ft4_FD_184016 | JGI IMG/M metagenome (GOLD analysis project Ga0209521, IMG submission 184016) | Soil microbial communities from Rifle, Colorado, USA - sediment 19ft 4 (version 2) | ecosystem: Environmental > Terrestrial > Deep subsurface > Rock core/Sediment | place: Rifle, Colorado... | reverse complement strand
AGGCGGCTGTTCGCGAGCGGGCCGGCCACGCCGCCACCAACGCTGCCGACTTCGACACGGCCCAGGCCTACCTAGAGGAGGCCATCCGCTCGTACCGCGAGCAGGGTGATCGACTCGGGGTCGCGCGCGCCACGACCGCGCTTTCGACGGCCCTCCACGGGAAGTTCCAGCCCGTGGCCGCGGTGGACCCTCTCGAGACGGCGGTCGCCGAGACGGCTGAGCTCGAGACAGAGCCCGACGTGATCCGCCTCATCGCCGAGCTCTCGCGTGCCTATGGGAACGCCCGGGATCCGCGCGCCCTGGCCACCGCCGACCGCGCGCTCGCCCTGGCGGAGCCGCTCGAGCTGGTGCCCGTGATAGCGGAGGCGCTCATCAATCGGGCTCTCGCGCTGACCTATGCGGGGCGATTGCAGGAGCCGATCGCCATCCTGCGGGGCGTCCTGCCTCTCGCGGAAGCGAACGGCCTCGTCGATTCGCAGCTTCGGGCGCTCAACAACCTTTCGTCCGGCCTGTACCAGGAGGATTTTCGAGCTGCGCATGACCTCGATCAGGCCGCGATCGAGGTAGCGCGGCGACTCGGGAATCGGCCATGGCTGTTGGGCTTCCTGGTTGGCAACGCGAACAGCGCGATCTTCATGGGCGACTGGGACGGGGCAGACCGAGTCCTGGCGGAGGTCGAGGGGGCCGAGCCGCCGACCAGCTTTCACATCCAGAACGAATCCACGAAGGCCTTTCTGCAGGCGCTCCGTGGGGATGTGGCGGCGGCCGACGCCACGCTCGCCGCCATCGCCCCACTCCGAGCCACGGCCGACGATCCGCGCGCGCCGGGGTGGGCGCGCCTTGACGAGACGCTTATCCACGCCTTGGCCGGGCGCCTGGCGGCCGCCTACGAGGCTGCCTTCGACGGGGCCTCGCATGGAGTCGGCGACCCGGTCCAGCTGTGCGCCGAATGGGCGACACGAGTGGCCCTCTGGCTGGGCGACCCAGCGCGCGCGCGCGCCCCCCTGCAGCTCCACGAAGCGGGGTCCGAACGCGGCCGGGTGGTCTCCGCCGTGCGGCTCTCGCTTCGCGCCGGGGTCGAAGCCCTCGAGGGGAGGCGAGATGCTGCCGTCGCCGCCTATCGCGAGGCCCTGCGCGCGTGGCGTGAAATGGACGTGCCCTTCTACGTGGGGCTGACCGCGCTCGAGTTCGCGATCCTCGTGGGGCCGAATGAGCCCGAGGCGGCGGCCGCGGCCGACGAGGCCCGCGCGATCTGGACGCGCCTCGGTTCGCCGCCCCTTCTCGCCCGGCTCGACGAGGGACTGGCACGGTGGGCAGAAGGCGCCGAGACCGCGACGGGTCCCTCCGCCGTCCCGGTCCCAAGGACCACGTCCGGCATCCAGCCGGGCGAGAGGGTCAAACCGCGAGCGGCGGGCTGAACCGAGGAGGGAACGCGGACGATGGAACGAACCCGTCTGAGCCGGCGCGGTGCTCCTCGCCCTGTGGGTCCTCATCGTCCAGATCATCCGGCACCGCATCGAGGTCCTCTACCCGTGGACCGTCGTCGTGCGGATCGGCCTGAGCGCGGTCCTGCTCGGGCTGTTCGTCTATTCGGGCGACCCGTTCTTCGCGGTGATCTTCGCGGTCGTGTTCATCGGCGTGCTGCTTACCGGCACGATCTACCTATGGGAGCGCGGGTCACCGTCGACCCGGGCAGGCTAGGGAGGGTACAGAAGTGCTCGAACAGTTCCCCGTTCACGCCAGCGTCGCGGCGTCCGATATCGATCGGGCGAGGACCTGGTACAAGGAGAAGCTCGGCCTCGAGCCACGCAAGACCGATCCTGGCGGCGGGATGTGGTTCGAGTTCGCTGGCGGGACATGGCTGTACGTCTACGCCAGCGGGGCTGCCGGGACGGCACAGAACACGGTCGCCGGTTGGACGGTGAAGGGGATCGAGTCGGTGATGGCGGGCCTCCGCTCCAGGGGGGTCGTCTTCGAGGAATACGACTTCCCCGGAGGCCTCAAGACGGTGAAGGGGCTCGCGATCTGGGACGGGGTGGCCAAGGCCGCCTGGTTCAAGGACAGCGAAGGCAACACCTTCGAGCTCAGCGAGGTCCTGGGAGGCGGCTGACCTCGCGCCGCGCCGAGCGGTGGCGAACGACAGTGCCGCTACTTCACGGTAACGGTCGCGGTGTTCGAGGATGCGCTGACATTGCCGGCCGCGTCGAAGGCGACGACGTAGTAGGTGAAGGTGCCGGACTGCTTCCTCAGCGTGTAGCTCGTGCGGGTCGTCGTCGCGAGGAGCGCCCCGTCGCGGTAGACGCGATACCCGGCCACCCCGACGTTGTCGGTCGAGGCGGTCCATGACAGGCTCGTTCGGCCGTTCTTGGCGTTCACCGTTACGGTGAGAGTCGGGGCGCTGGGCGCCTCGGTGTCCGCCGAGAGCATCGTCGTCACGGTCGTGGCTTCGGCGGAGGCGTTCCCGGCGGCGTCGAAGGCGAGGACCGAGTACTTGTAGCTCGCGCCCGGGCTCAATCCGCTCTCCGTCCAGCTGGTCGCGGTCACGGTCGCGACGAGGGTCCCGTCACGACTGACCCGATAGCCCGCCACGCCCACGTTGTCGGTCGAGGCCGTCCACGAGAGGGCCGCCGTGGTCGAACTCATCGGGGTCCCGACCAGGTTGCCCGGCGTACTCGGGGCCTGCGTGTCGGGGCCGGTGGTGCCCACCGCGCTGGCTGCCGGCGAGACGTTGCCGGCCGCGTCGTAGGCGACGACCGAGTAGGTGTAGGACGTCCCGACCGCCAGCCCGGAGTCCGTCCACGTCGTGCCGCTGACCGTGGCGACCTGGCTGCCGTTGCGGCTGACCCGATAGCCCGACACACCGACATTGTCGGTGGACGCCGACCAGGAGAGCGCGATCGAGGTCGAGCCGCTGGGCGTCGCCACGAGGTTCCCAGGCGTCGTCGGCGGCTGCGTATCGCCGCCGCCAGCGAAACTGACGAGGACGGTCGCGCCGGCCGAGGACACCGACTGCGTGGTGATGCTCACCCCTGACAGCGGGTCCGTGAACGTCCTGCCCGCCGCCAGCGGCGCGTCCCCGAACGAGGTGGTCCCCGGTGTCGTGTCGATGAGCTTGGATTGGGTCCGCGTCGCGTAGTCCGCCGCCAGGCGGATCGTCACGCCGTTCACGGCCGGATCGGTCGCTGCGAAGTTGTCGAAGTACGACCCGAAGGGCTGGCGGAACTCGAGGTAGAACCACTGGTTGGTGGCCCCCGCCCGCGCGACGCGCACGACCTTCGGCGACGCCGCGGACTGCTCGTTGACCCCGACGGAGTAGCTGCCAGCGCTCGTGGCGTCCTGTCGTTCTGCCGTCGGCACCCAGGTCATCTGCGCCTTGTGCTCGGCGTGGGAATGGCGTGTCTGGGCCGCGCCCATGACCGTGAAGGGATCGCCGTACTCGGAGGCCGTGCAGTTTGCGGCGTTGGCGGACAGTGAGACCCGGACGCCACCTTCGCTGCACGAGATCGTCGAGGCGTGGTGGACGCCCCAGTTGTGCGACAGCTCGTGGCTGTTCGTGCGCAGGCCCATCGAGTTGTTGTTCCAGGACTCGGAGCCGGGCAGGTAGGCGAGACCCGACCAGCCACAGCCCGAGGCCGAGGGGAACGCGTACACGAAGTTCGTGTACCCGCTTAGGGACACCCCGGCGGCCGTGGCGGCCGACTTCGCGGCCGTGGCCCACGCGCTGTACGAGCAGCCGGTGTTGTCGTAGGGGATGGTGTACCAGCCGAAGACGCCGCCGGTGACGCTGTACTGGCCGTAGGACTCCTCGGCGAAGTAGTTCGCGACGCTGTTGGCGTTGTTGAACATGACGCCTGTCGCGAACGAGGGCGTGTACGGCTGGCGCGTGTCGTTCTGGAAGTTGAAGAGCAGGACGGCCACGCGCTTCGTGGTCGCGGCCGTGGTCAAGCTCGAGGTGGTGCCCCCGTCGGAGGTCCCGCCGGCCGCCGCGATCGAGCTCACGGTGATCCGGTTCCCGCTGTGCGTGCCCGTGACCGTGACCCGCTTGCCGGCCAGGTGACGCGGGCCGCGACCGTCGAAGGCGAGCAGGTACGTGCTGTCTGCGGTCCTCAGGACCAGCCCGTCGGCGACGCTCCGGCCGGCCCGGAAGTCGTCGCCGTGGGTGAGCTGGAGCTCACCGGTCCAGCGGGCGCCGCCGGCGACCGAGCCCGCGATGGTGACGGCGAAGATGAGGCCGACGAGCGACGCGCACAGACGACGGGAGGTTGGGTGCATGGCAGGACCACATTCGCGACCCCAGGGTGGTGCGCGAAATGGCTCTGTTGTCGCCGCAGCGCGGTACTTTGGGGAGTGCGCGGAGGCACCACCCGAAGGCGAAGCCGGGCGATTCGCGTGCGCCGGCGCACCGCGCAGGCCACGTCCGACTCGCGCCCCGCGGTGCCGCCATGCACCAACGGACCGGCTGTCTCAGGCCTCCGCGCCGACGAGCCAGCGCGTGACCGACCCGTCATCGACGACGTGAGCGAGCGTCGGCACCAGGGCGACGCCGTACTTGCGGGCGAGGTCCGGCTGGTCGCGGACGTCGATCGTGTAGTACGGCGACCCGGACTGGCTGAGCGCCGCCAGGAGTCGCCGGCAGTCCGTGCACAGGGGATGGCTGAACACGACCGCGGCGGGCCTGCCGAAGCCCCGAAGGCCGAGGTCGGCGGGCTCGATCCGTTCGATCCGCCGGAGCCGGATGCCGCGCAGCTGCGCGGCGACCCGGTAGATCCGGCACCCGGCGCAGAAGCCGGTGACCGCGGCGAGGAGCGCGAGCCCGGCCACGAGGAGCCCGAGCCCGGCGCCGAGGAGGGGCTGACCGACGGCGTACGCAACGGACGCGGCGGTCAGGACGGCCAGGCCGACCTGGTTGGCGAATCGGGGCGGCCGGGCGTCTTCCAGCGGGCCCTCTCCGATGCGCGGCTGGATCAACTCGAAGTACGCGAGGCAGGGGAGGCAGTATCGACGGCCGAAACGCAGCCCGATGCCGAGCTGGAGGGCGAGCAGGGCCAGGATGGGCCACCAGCCGGTGACGACGGCGAGGAGCGAGAAGGCGCCCACGGTCGCCTGGTTGACCCGCGGGGCGCGCGCGTCCACCACGGCGACGTCGCGGTAGGGATCGGCGGTGCGCGGCCTGGCCGAGTGTCGGGGTATGGCGGCGGTATGCCGGTTCGGTTCTGACAAGGTCGCTTCTCCTCCGACGGGTAGGGGACATCGAAGTCCTGTGGGGACCCGGACGGGAGGGACGCGGTCGGCGGCTTGTGCCGGACGCGGGAGCCGGACGGCGCGTGCGCACCGGTCAGGCGGGTGGGAAGTCCCTCCCGCCTAGCGACAGATGCAGGCGAACGCGCAGCGAGTCACGGTGCGCGGCAGCATAGCAGGGAGGCGCAACCGCGGCCCGGGACTGCCTCTACCATCACCGGCGTGGAGCGCTGGGTCCTGTATCTCCACCTCGCGTCCGTGCTCGGGTTCATGCTCGCCCATGGCGTCCAGGTCCAGGTGATGTGGAGGCAACGTGGCGAGCCGGATCCCGAGCGCAACCTGGGTCTGTTCGACCCCCTTCCCGGTCTGCTGCTCCTGCGGCTGCTGCTCGGGGCCGTCATCGGCACCGGCCTGGTCGCCGGGATCGTGGTTCCGTGGTGGCGGCAATGGTGGATGTGGATCGCGCTCGCATTGCTCCTGGCCATCACGTGGCTGATGCGGCGGTACGGCGGAGGCTACTACGAGCTCATCCAGCGCACGGCGACCGAGGCGATCGAGGCGGCGAAGGAGGGGGCCGAGGCGTCCGATCAGGCCGCCAAGCGGGCGGCCTTCGACGCGGCGCGGGGAGGCTGGCACCCGATCGTGGTATCGGCGATCGGGCTGGGTGGCCTCGCGATCATCCTCTGGCTGATGATGTTCAAGCCCTTCTGAGGCCGGCCCCTGCGCAACGGCTCCTCAGGCCTCCTCGCGGGGGCTGATCCGGCGCCGCGTGGTGACGTCGACCCGGGTGGACTCGCCTTCCGCCGCTGGATGCTCGACCAGGGCGATGAGGCGGCTGGCCATGAATCGCCCCGTCCGCACCGGCGTCCCGGTACGCGTCAGCTCGGTGACCTCGACGACTCCGCGCGACGTGGTCACCTCGAGCCGGCGCCCGGCCTTGGTCGCAAGGATCTCGAACGTCTGGACTCCCTGGCCGGTGTCGACCACCGCCTCGACTCGGTCGCCCTTCATCGAGCGGACGATATCACTCGACGGGCGGTCTCCCCGCTCTGAGGCAACCCTCGCGGGCAGGCGTACCGAGTGCTCGGAGTGTTCGGAAGTACCGCCGCCATCTAATACATCGGTGGGTTGACGCGCGGCGTCGCCATGCTCAAGGTGGAGCCCGCATTCGTCGCGTCCTCGAGGGGGTCCCACGCTCGTGTCCGGTCGGCCTGCCGCTCTCGCCGCTGCATTCGTCTCGCTGTCGCTCTTCGTCGCCTCGCTCGCGCCGACCGCCGAGGCTGCCAAGGGAGGCGTCCCCGGAGCGCCCAGCCAGAGGCCGAAGCCGACCGCGACGGCGACGCCCGTGCCGACGGCCTCCCCCGATCCGACGGCGACCCCGCTAGCGACCCCAACGCCCGCTCCGACCGCGTCCCCGACGGCCAGCCCCTCGCCGTCCCCGTCGCCGGCGCCCACCCGTCTCGAGGGCATCGACGTGAGCGTCTGGCAGGGCACGATCGACTGGACCAGGGTCGCCACGGCCGGGAAGAAGTTCGCCATCATCCGGGCCAGCGCGGGCACGCTCACGAAGGACACTACCTACGCTGCCAACCGCGCCGGGGCCAAGGCGGCCGGCCTGAAGATCGCGGCCTATCACTACGCCAACCCGGACACGGCCACCAACGACGCGCTGAACGAGGCGAACTGGTTCCTCTCGCTGGCGACGCCGGCCCGGGGCGAGATGATCCCGGCGCTCGACCTGGAGGTCACCAACGGCCTCTCCGTCAGCCAGATGCAGGCGTGGGCGAGCACGTGGCTGCAGCGGGTCAGCTCGGTGCTCGGCGTGAAGCCGATGATCTACACGAGCCCCAACTTCTGGAGCACCTACATGGGCGACACGCAGTCGTTCGCCAACGCCGGCTACAAGGTCCTGTGGATCGCTCACTGGGGCGTCAGCCAGCCGCGCATCCCGGCCAACAACTGGGGCGGCAACGGCTGGACGTTCTGGCAGTACACCAGCGACGGGACGGTACCCGGGATCAGCGGCCGGGTCGACCTCGATCGCTACAACGGGTCGGTGCTCGACAGTTCGCTCTTCATCCCCTGACGCGGATCCACTGACCGCGTCGGCCGATCGCATCTGCCCGGCCCACCCCGCGAGCTCCGGGGGTCAGCGGACGGGTTCGCCGGCTGACCAGGTCTCCTCGACTCCGATGGAGCCGATCTCCGGGGTCGGGACGGAGGTCGGGTCGGCCGACAGGATGACGAGGTCGGCCAGCTTGCCCGCTTCGATCGACCCCACAAGGTGATCGGCGTGGCACGCCCACGCGGCGTCGATGGTGTAGGCGCGCAGGGCGTTCTCGACGTCCACGCACAGCTCGTCCGGGCCGAGGGTCGTGCCGAGAACCGTCCGCCGCTCGACGGCGGCCTGGACCGCTCGAAGAGGGTCGGGCGGCGCCACGGGTGCGTCCGACGAGAGCGCGAACCGGACACCCCCGCGCGCGTATGACCCGAGGGGGTGGTACCGCTCGCCGAGCTCACGACCGACGGCCGCGATGGCGCCGTCACCGAACGCGAACGCGTGCTGGGACTGGGCGACCGGCACGACCCCCAGCCGCGCCATGCGGGCGACCTGCTCGACGGTGGGCAGGGCGCAATGCTCGATGCGGTGGCGGGCGTCAGGTCTGGGCGAGGCCCGCTCGGCCTCCTCGATCGCGTCAAGCACCATGCCGATCGCGGCCGGCGAGAGCGCGTGCGTGGCGGTCTGCAGGCCGGCGCCATGGGCGCGTGCTAGGAGTGCGCTGAACTCGGCCGGCTCGTGATAGAGCACCCCTCGCTCCTCGGCATCGCCGGGGTAACCCTCGGGGAACCAGGCCGTGCGGCCCACCAGCGTGCCGTCTGCATAGAGCTTGATGCCCGCGACCCGCAGCCACTGGTCGCCGAGCGGCCGCACCAGGCCGAGCGCCGTCACCTCGTCGAGAAGGCTCGAGAGGATGTACAGGTGGACGCGCAGGCGGAGCGCGCCGGCCTCACGGAGGGCAAGCCAGGTCTCCGTCTCGCGTCGTGTCACCTGGGCGTCGGCGACCGTCGTGATGCCCGTACGCAGGATGCGGTCCTGGGCCTGCGCGAGATGCTCCAGGAGCGCGGCGGACGGCTCGGCATGGTGGATGTTCGGGCCATGCCGGCCGGTCCGCACCCCGTCGGCTCCGGCCAGGAGGTCCCACGCGGCGTCCATCAGGAGCCCGTTCGGCGTCCCGTCGGGCGAGCGCCCGATCTCACCGCCCGGTGCGTCGGGCGTGTCGGCGGTGATCCCCGCCCGCCCGAGAACCATCGAGTTGACCACCCCTCCGTGCCCACTTGCGTGCATGACCGTGACCTCGCGGTCCGGCCCGGCGCGGTCGAGCTCGGCCGCGGTGGGGTGCCGCCGTTCTTCGATCCGGCGCAGGTCGTATCCGTACGCGCGGACGGGCTCTCCGACGGGCAGGGTGGCCGCGTGCCGGGCCAGCAGTTCGACCATCGCCCCGATCGAGGGTGCGGCCTCGGGGCCGACGTCGACCCACGAGTTCGTCTGGCCGAGCATGAGCGGGTGGATGTGAGGATCAACGAACCCGGGCAGCATGGTCCGACCGCCCAGGTCGCGCTCCTCACGATCGGGGCCGGCGTGGGCGCGGCATTCCTCCAGCGAGCCCACCCAGCCGATGCGCTCGCCGCGGACCGCCACGGCCTCCACACGGCCCGGCCCGGCCATCGTCAGGATGGGGCCACCGGCGATGACCAGGGGCCGCGCGTTCACCCGACCGCGTCGATGAACCGTCGCGTCCGTTCGTGGGTCGGCCGCACTAGGATCTCCTCGGGAGCGCCCTCTTCGAGGATCACCCCCGCGTCCATCATGATCACCCGATGGGCCGCCCGTTGCGCGAACCCGAGCTCGTGGGTCACCGCGACCATGGTCATCCCCTCGCGAGCGAGCTCCTCCATCACGGCCAGGACCTCGCCGACCAGCTCTGGGTCGAGCGCCGAGGTCGGCTCGTCGAAGAGCATGACCTTGGGGTTCATGACGAGCGCGCGGGCGATGGCGACGCGCTGCTGCTGGCCGCCCGACAGCTCGCTCGGGTAGAAGTCACGCCGTTCGGCCAGGCCGACGCGCTCCAGCATGGCGCCGGCGATGTCGCGCGCCTCTGCTCGCCTCCGACCGCGGACCTCGACGAGGCCGAGCATGACGTTCCCGAGGGCCGTGAGGTGGGGGAACAGGTTGAAGCGTTGGAAGACCATCCCGATCTCGGTGCGCTCCTTGGCGAGGACGCGCTCCGGCAACGGAACGAGCCGCCCACGCCCCACCTCCCGCACGCCGACCCGACGGCCCTCGATGCGCACCTCGCCCTGGTCGACGGGCTCCAGGAGGGCGAGGCAGCGAAGGAGCGTGCTCTTGCCCGATCCGGACGGGCCCAGGATCGCCTTGACGTCACCACGGTGCACCCCGAAGGTGAGGCCCCGGAGCACCTCGGTCGGCCCGTATCGCTTGTGCAGCGATACGGCCTCGAGGACGTACTCGGCCGTCGACGGCGCCTCGGCTGCGACCGCCTCGCCCAGGATGGCTTCGTCGAGGAGATGGCCGACCGGCAGCGGCTCGCTCATCGCATCGGTGCCAGCTGGCGCACCAGCTCAGCAGCGGACCGGCCGCCGGCCCGCTGGGAGATCCACCGGAAGCGCCGCTCCACCCACGCCTGTACGACCATGAGGATCGTGACCAGGACGAGGTAATAGATCGCCGCGGCCGCGTAGTACTCGGCGAAGCGGAAGTTGAGAGCGACGGCCGTCCGGGTCAGCGAGAGCAGCTCCTGCAGCGAGATGAAGGCCGCCAGGCTCGTGATCTTGAGCATGGTGATGAAGTCATTCGAGAGCGGCGGGATGGTCACCCGCACGACCTGCGGCGCGATGACCTTCGTGAAGACCTTCGTCGGCGACAACCCGATCGCGCGCGCAGCGACGCGCTGGCCCTCGTCCACCGACAACAGGCCGCCACGGATGATCTCAGCCGCATAGGCCGCCTCGTTCACGGACAGCGCGATGCTGGCGGCGATGAATTGCGAGAACCAGCGCTCCTTCAGCGCCGGGAACAGCTGCGGGAGCGCGTTCCAGACGAAGAGGAGCAGGACGAGCGTAGGGATCCCGCGGAAGAGCCAGACGTAGGTCCACGCGACGCCCCGCAGGAGCGGCGAGGAGTGGTCGCGCATCAGGGCCACGAGCAGCCCCAGCGCGAGCCCCGCGATCATGGCCACGATCGTTAGCGCGATCGTCACCTGGACGCCCTGCAGGAGCGCTCGGGACGTCAGCGCCTCGACGAAGATGTCCGGTTGGAAGTCCATGGCGGACCCCGCAGGCTGAGCGGCGCGACACCGGACGCCGGCGTCGCGCCGTGATGACTAGTTGGGGCTCACTCGACCGGGTGGCAGCCGGCCGTGGCCGTGGCCCCCGGGCACGGAGGGGCGAGCGCCGCCGGGTCCTGCGCGTACTGCGTGGCGATAGTCGCCCAGGTGCCGTCGGCCTTGAGGGCCTTGAACGCATCCACCAGGGCCGCCGCGAGATCGGGCTTGTTCTTCTGGAAGTACACGCCGTAGGCGTCGTCCCGTGAGACGACGAAGGCGACCTCGTACTGGTTCGGGTTCTTGACCATGAAGTCCGCCACCGCCGTGTCCGTCTCCCAGACGGCGTCGACGCGCCCACCGACGATCTGTTGGAGCTCCTCGGCGACGGTCGGGTAGCCCTGGATGTCGATGGCCGGCTTGCCTGCCGTGGTGCACGCCGTGCTCGCTTTGCCGATCTCTTCCTCGACGAGGCCGCCGGCCTGGATGGAGACGCTCTTGCCGCACAGGTCATCGAGCGTCTTGATGCCGTCGGGGTTGCCTGCCGGGACCATGACCACGTGGCCTGTGGCCAGATAGGGGACGGCTTCGGCGACCTCGAGGCGCGTGGCGTTCACGAAGAGCGCCGTCCACACGATGTCGCAGCGGCTCGACTGGAGGTCCGGGATGAGCGCATCGAAGGCCGTGTTCCGGATCTCGATCTGGAGCCCCCATCGCTGGACGACCGCCTTGGCCGAGTCGACGTCGAACCCGATGGCCTGGGCCGGATCGGTCACGTCGGCCGACGGGAAGTACTCCATGGGCGGGTATTCGATGTCGACGCAGTCGACGACGGTGCCCGCGGTGATGAGGCTCGTCGGCGCCGCGATCACGGGGGTCGGGATCGCGGTCTCAGTGGGAGCCGGGGTCGGGGTCGGGGTGGCGGCAGGGGTCGGCGAGGGGCCACCTGCGCACGCGGCCACGATCAGGCTCGCCCCGATGGCCACGGAAGATCTGAGCCATGCAGTTCGCTTCACGGTGTCGCCTCCTCTTAAATCGGCCTGTGACGGTGACGGCGCCGGGTGTTTGGCAGCCTGCGTCGAACGGCGCGCTCGTCGGTAGGAGGGTTCGTACCATGACATGGGTGCGCTGGCAAGCCCACGAGCGCGGGCGGGTCACCGATTGGCCCGCTGCAAGGAGGTCGGACCATGGCTGGATCGGGCGATCGCGCGGCGACCGAGACACTGATACGCCCGGCGCTTCGGACGTTCTTCGGGTCGCCGGCCTGCGACGACCTCGCTCGCCTTGACGCGCAGGTGGCCTTCGTGGGTGTGCCGTGGGATCAGGGCGTGATCATCCCGTTCATCCGGTCGGGCGCCTTTGCCGGCCCTCGGCTCGTCCGTGAGACGCGTACGCGGCTGCGCGAGACGCGGCCCGACGGGACGAGCGCCGGCTGGTTCGACATCGAGACGGAGCGCCATCACCTGGCCGGCGTCCGCATGGCGGACTGCGGCGACGTGCTCGTCGCCGGTGGGGATGTCGGGCTCAGCCACGACCGCATCACGGCGGTGACTCGTCGCATGGCCGAGCGAGGGTCGCTGGTCGTGGCGGTGGGCGGCGATCACTCGGTCAGCTTCCCCGTCGGCCGCGGCATCGCCGAGGTCCACGGCGCGGTCGACGTCGTGCACATCGATGCCCATCCGGACTTCGCCGACGTCATCTTCGGCTCCAGGTTCAGCCACGGGAGTCAGCTGCGTCGGCTGTCCGAGCTCAAGACGGTCGAGCGGCTCTCGGCCATCGGCCTGCGTTCGGCCGATCCCGACCAGTACGAGGACATGAAACGGCTGGGCGTGGGCTTCGCGTCCACGCTCGCGGTGTTGGAAGAGGGGCCTGCCGCGGTCGTGGAACGTCTCGTGCGGCCGGCGACGGACCTGTACATCTCCATCGACATCGATGTCCTCGAGGGCGCGCTCGTGCCTGCCACGACGCTCCCTGAACCGGGTGGGCTGGCGTATCGACAGCTGCGCGAGCTCCTCGAAGCCATCGCCCTCCGGGGTCGCATCGTCGGGTTCGACATCGTCGAGACGAGCGCGGCACAGCCCGACCTGGCCACGGCGATGACGACCGCCTGGCTGATGGTCCACTTCCTCTCAGCCATCTTCGAATCCGCACCGGCGTCGCCGGGGACTTGACATGTCAATACCCCCCGGGGGTATGTGACAAGGGCCAGCGAAGGCGTTAGAATCACGCGGAACGCCGTGTCAAGAGTTGACACGGCGACAGGTGTTTCCGCCGCCGTGAGCCGAAGGTCCTGGCGCGGGCCTCGATCGGGCGGCTGAAGGAGAAGACGCTTGTCCGTCGGCGTCACCGCCGAGATCAAGTCGAAGCTCGACATCGTCGAGTTCATCGGCGAGCAGGTCCCCCTCAAGAAGGCGGGCCAGTCGTACAAGGGGCTCTGTCCGTTCCATTCGGAGAAGACGCCCTCGTTCGTCGTCACCCCGGGTCGAGAGTCGTGGAAGTGTTTCGGCTGCGGCAAGGGTGGTGACATCTTCAGTTTCGTGATGGAGCGCGAGGGGGTCGGCTTTCCGGACGCTCTGCAGCGGCTGGCCGCCCGTGCGGGCGTCGAACTGGACGAGCGCACGAGCCGCG
>Ga0209521_10003209_pt1 | contig 13219 bp, 13 predicted proteins | sample Rifsed19ft4_FD_184016 | JGI IMG/M metagenome (GOLD analysis project Ga0209521, IMG submission 184016) | Soil microbial communities from Rifle, Colorado, USA - sediment 19ft 4 (version 2) | ecosystem: Environmental > Terrestrial > Deep subsurface > Rock core/Sediment | place: Rifle, Colorado... | reverse complement strand
ATCCGGGGCGTCATTGCCCAGCCTGGAAGAGATAAAGAAAATATCGAAACCAGCGCCAACGGGGATAAAATATCAAGTCCAAAAACGGAAACCAGGCGTCTGCATTCCCTGGGAAGAGAAGCGTAAAGAGTTACCTGAGTTTCAAGGGGAAGAAGGCTTAGCCCAAAAGGTTTGGCAGGATGTGGATGGCATGGGTTATGGATACTGCTGGGTGAATCTAACCTGGTAGTGCAAAAAAATTTGGATTGAGCCAAGAGCTTTTAATGAGCAACGGAAAAACAGACTCTCACCTGAGATCTGGACATAAAAAGAAATCCCTATTTAATAACCGGTGAAAATAATGATTCTGTGCCACAAGGAAATGTACGATGTCTGCGCAAACCCTCATTGAGGCCTTGGAACAGGCCGGTGTGCCAGAAAAAGTGAAAGTGTTCGTCGGCGGTTCCCCATTGACTAATGGCTATGCCAGCGCAAGTAATGCTGATAGGTGAGCGACGGATGCCAGAATCCCTTCTGAGATGCCCAATGGGTTAATGATTGAAGTAGAATATCACGGCCAAAAAAATCCAACGACCAGATATCCTTTTACGATAGAAAATGTCAACTATGATGATCGGATCTCCTCCCGAATATATCAATCGCCAAAGCAAGATCCCTTTTTACCAACAGCTTTATGAAATCTTGCGTGCGAAAATCCGTAGTGAATGGAAACCTGGCGACTTGATCCCGCCAGAGTCAGATCTCATCAATCAATATCGGGTCAGTCGAAGCACTGTTCGGCAGGTCCTCGACATATTAGTCAACGAAGGGCTAATCTATCGGGAACGTGGGCGAGGCAGCTTCGTAGCTCATCCTACCCTCACAGAATCCATGACCCGCATCGTAAGCTTCACAGAAGATATGCGTCAACGAGGGTTTGAACCCGGCACGAAGGTGCTTTCGGCTAGCTTGCTGGGAGCCAATATAGACATCGGTGAAAAACTTCAGATCCCTGTAGGCGAGGAGCTGGCGAGGGTGGAGCGACTTCGCCTGGCAGATGGTGAACCGGTTAGTATTGAGGACTCGCAGCTCGTGCATCGTTACTGTCCTAATGTGCTGCAGCACGACTACGCCACCCTGCCGCTCCGCGAGATCTTGGAACACAATTACGGGATTCGCCTGGTACATGCCAAGCAAGTTATTCGAGCCATCGCAGCCCCCCGAAATCTGGCAGATCTAATGGAGATCAAGCCGAACTCTCCTTTGCTCTATATCGAAAGAATCTCATATTCCCAGGAGAACATGCCAGTCGAGTTTTTACGTATCTACTACCGGGCTGACAGGTATTCTTTGTACAACGAACTTCATGAGTAAAGAGCTTTCCGAAAGATAATCATCGGAAGCTCAAAGACTGGGCAGAAGAACCCGATCTAGATTGGGTTTCTCAATCAGAACCATCTTCATCGAAGGTGATTACAATGAAGTGAGGTGAAACATGCACGAAATAAAAGTCTCGGCTGGGATCTGGTACCTGGGGGCGACCAGTGACCGCTTTGTCAAGCAGGGCTATAGCCCTGATCGCAGCATCGAAGAGCGCTTCAAGCTGGCGGCGAGCATCCCTGGCGTTGGCGGCCTGGAGATGCACTACCCGAGCGAAGTCACTGACGCCAGCTACAAGCCGCTCAAGCAGCTGGCCGACGACCTGGGGATGAAGATCGTCCAGTTTTGCCCTCACCTGTGGGTCGACCCACGCTGGAAGTTCGGCCAATTCACCAATCCCGATCCCAAGCTGCGGCGGGAAGCGATCGACCTGGCCAAACGCACGACCGACATCGCTGGGTATATGCAAGCGGAGATCATGGTCTATTGGCCGGCCCAGGATGGCTATGATTATCCTTTCCAGATCGACCATCGCAAACGGCTGGATGACCTGGTTGCTGGGCTGGCTGAGTGGGCAGACTTTAACCCGCAACAAAAAATCGTGGTCGAATACAAGGCCTTCGAACCACGCACGCACATCCTGCTTCCAACCATCGGTCACTGCATGACGGTCGTTAACGAGATCAACCGCCCCAACTTCGGGGTCAACATCGACATGGGTCATGGTTTTATTATGAAAGAGAACCTGGCCGAGTCGATCGCCCTGTGCTGCCGCTATGGGAAGCTGTTCCACACCCACTGGAACGATAACTGGAAGCTGTCCGACGATGATGTGATTGTCGGGACGGTGAACTTGTGGGAGACGTTGGAAGCGCTCTTCTGGCTGCGCGAATGGGGCTACACCGGCTGGTATGGTCTAGACTTGTTCCCGTACCGCGAGCCGGCCGAGAAAGCGGTCGAGGAGAGTATCCGCAACCTGAAGTTTGGTTTCGAGTTACTCGACCGCGTCCCACGCGCGGAGCTGCTGGAGTGCTTCCAGACTTCGGATGCGATAAAGATTGCGCAATTGCAGCGGCGGATGCTCGGCGGAGCCTGATCTATGGATTTCCTTTCCCTGGGGGAAGTATTGATCGATATGTTCCCAGCCGAGGTGGGGCGGCGACTGACCGAGGTGACTGCCTTCCGGCCGAAACCCGGCGGGGCGCCCGCCAACGCAGCCGTAGCCGCAGCCCGGCTCGGCATGCACAGTGCCTTTATCGGTAAAGTCGGGGATGATATCTTCGGCCATTACCTGGAAGAGATCTTGAAGAAGGAAGGCGTTGAGACGCGTGGCATGCGTTTCGACGAGCAGGCGCGTACAACCCTGGTCTTCATCGGCTTGCCCGACGAGAACACTGCCGAGTTCGTCTTTTACCGCAATCCCGGCGCAGACACACGCTTAACCCCGGCTGAACTCGACCGGCAGCTCATTCAGGAGAGCAGCTGCCTGCACTTTGGCTCGCTCAGCCTGACCGAAGAGCCGATCCGCAGCGCGACGCGGGAGGCGATCCAGGTCGCCTGCTCCGCCGGGGCATTGATCTCCTTCGACGTCAATTACCGCCCAAGCCTGTGGCGTAGCCGGAGCGAAGCTGTGGAGCGGGTGATGGACCTCGTCCCAAGCGTGGATCTACTCAAAGTGAATGAAACTGAATTGACTTTGCTGACCGGGAGCGAGGAGCTGGAAGCGGCCTGCCGTTCTCTTCTTCAGCACGGCCCAGCCCTGTGTGTGGTTACCTTGGGTCCTAAAGGCAGCTACTTCCAAACCAATCAAGCTGGGGAATTCATCCCGGCTTTCAAGGTGGACACTGTGGACGCTACCGGCTGCGGTGATGCCTTCATTGCTGGATTGCTGTTCCAGCTGGTGAAAGACGGCAAACGGTTAGACGACCTGTCGCCCTCCCGGCTGAGGAAAGCCCTGTATTACGGTAATGCAGTGGGCGCGCTGACCGCCCAAACCCTAGGCGTGATCCCAGCCTTGCCGAATGCGGGCCAGGTGGAGGCGTTCTTGCGACAGTTCAACTAGAGACGGTTTCCTTCAAGATGGAGAATACATGCTCGATTATCAGGAAGAGGCAATCGATTTAAACTTACTTAAAGACAAAGCCAGGCAGCTGCGTCTGGATATCCTCGAGATGACTACCAAAGCCGGATCGGGTCACCCATCCAGCTCCTTCTCGGCGGTCGAGATCCTGACGGCACTCTACTTTGGTGGCATCCTGCGCTACCGACCGGACGAACCCTGGTGGCCAGAACGTGATCGGTTCATCATGAGCAAAGGCCATGCCGCCCCGCTGCTCTACGCAGTACTGGCTAACGCCGGTTATTTCCCCCGCGAGGAGCTGTGGCGCCTGCGGACGCTCGGCAGCCCAGTACAGGGACACCCGATCCAGGGATTGCTGCCTGGCGTGGAAGCCACAACAGGTTCGTTAGGCCAGGGACTGTCGGTCGGGATAGGCCATGTGCTGGGCAGCCGACTCAACAACCTGGATTACCGGGTTTACGTCCTGCTGGGGGATGGCGAATGCGAAGCCGGCCAGGTCTGGGAAGCTGCCATGGCAGCGGCGCATTTCAAAGCCGATCAGCTCACGGCGATCCTGGATTACAACAAGTACCAGGAGACCGGCCCGATCAGCCGCGAGATGGGGCTGGAACCGCTGGCCGAAAAATGGCGCAGCTTTGGGTGGTCTGTAAGCGAGGTGGACGGTCACGACATCGCGGCTATCCATCATAGTTTGCAGGCTGTGCCGGCTGTAACGGGAAAGCCTTCCATGCTCATCGCCCACACCGTCAAGGGTAAAGGCGTGACTTTCGTTGAGGCAGACTACACTTTCCATGGCCGGGCGCTGACGCCAGAGCAGGCCGCCAAAGCCCGAGAGGAGATCCTATGCAAATAGGCGAGAAAGCCGGGCTTAAACTCGGCAAAGCGATGCGCGACGTATTTGGTGAAGCCCTGCTGGCGGTCTGCCAGGCAAACCCACGCGTGGTGGTACTGGACGGCGACCTGAGCAACTCTACGAAGACCGAGTATGTGCGTAAAACCTTGCCAGAGCGTTTCTTTAACATTGGCATCGCCGAGAGCAACCTGGTCGGAATCGGAGCCGGGTTGGCTGGCTGTGGATTAATCCCCTGGATCACCAGCTTCTCTTCCTTTCTGCTATGCAACGCTTATGACCAGATCCGACTGGCGGTTGCCATTTCGAACATCAACGCCAAGATACTGGGCAGCCACGGCGGGATCACCCTGGGTAAAGACGGCCCAACGCAGATGGGGATCGAAGACCTGGCCCTGATGGGTGGCTTGCCCACCATGGTCATCCTGGTGCCATGCGATGAAGCCTCGCTGCGCGCGGCAGTCAAGGCCGCCACTGACTACGTTGGGCCGGTCTTCCTGCGCTCCAGCCGGGTGCCGATGCCACAAATCTATCCAGAAGAGCGCTGCCCGTTCGAGATCGGCAAGGCTAATGTAGTGCGCCAGGGAGATGATTTGACGATCGTGGCCTGCGGGCTGATGGTAGGAATGGCGCTGGACGCGGCCGCCGAGCTGGTCGAGCAGGGGATCACGGCGCGCGTGCTGGACTTGCACACCTTGCGGCCAATGGACACAGCAGCGCTGATCGCGGCAGCAAGAGAGACCGGGGCGATCGTGACCGCCGAGGAACACCTACTGCAGGGCGGGATGGGCAGCAATATCGCCCGGATAGTCACTGAAGCCTGCCCTGTGCCGATGCGCTTCATCGGCCTGGTCGATACCTACGTCGAATCCGCCGATCCATATGAATTACTCGAGAAATACCACCTGACGGCGAAGGATATCGCTGCCGCGGCGGTAGAGGTTTTAGCAGCTAAGCGTAAGACGGCCGATGTAGTACCGGCTCAAGCCTAGAGTGCGGGAGGATGAATTAAACCTATATGCTTCAACAAGATCTGGCCAAGCGTGAAGCCGAGGGCAAACCGATCCGGGTCGGCGTTAGTGGAGCGGGCTGGATCGGCAGCGGATTCGTGGCTCAGGTGGCGCACATGGCAGGCATGCGGGTGAGCGTACTGGCCGACGCAAACCCGCGCCTGGCGCGGGAGGCTTTCCTGGCCACCGGTCTCTCCCCACAGGATATTATTGAAGCCGAGGCATCCGGCCCGGCAGAAGACGCCCTGCGCGCTGGCAAGCGCGTGGTGACTGCTTCCTATGCCCTGGCGGCGCAGCTGGAATCGGTGGATATCGTGGCCGACGTTACACCCTCTCCCGCCACTGGCGCTGAAACCGCCTCTGCCTGCATCCAGCACGGTAAAGACATCGTGCTGGTTAACATCGAAGCCGACGTTACCGTCGGGCGCATCCTCAATCAGCAAGCGCGCCAGGCGGGCGTACTTTATACAGTTTCTTCTGGCGACGAGCCCGGCTGCCTGATGGAACTGTGGGATTTCGTGACTACCCTGGGGTATGAACCGATCGTGATCGGTAAGGGCAAGAACAACCCGCTCAACCCGCTGGCCAACCCGGACATGGTAGCCGAATCAGCTCGGCGGGCGAACAAAGACCCCTACCAGGTGGCTTCCTATGTGGACGGCACTAAGACCATGTTCGAAATGACCTGCGCTGCCAATGCCACTGGCTGCCTCCCCATGCAGCGCGGCATGTGCGGGCCGGAAGCGACGCTCGAAACCGTCTCGCGCATCTTTGCCCTGGAAGAAGACGGGGGGATGGCGAAGTTCCCTGGCGCGGTTGATTTCGTCCAGGGCAGCGCCATGGCGGGCGGGGTATTCGTCACCGTGCGTATCACCGACGAACGCATCCGGGCTGATCTGGAATATCTCAAGGTCGGCCAGGGCAAATATTACACCTTTTTCCGCCCTTACCACTTATGGTTCCTGGAGGCGCCGATCTCCGTGGCGCGCGCCTTCCTGTACCGCCAGACCACTCTGGTGCCCCTGGACCAACCTGTTGCGGAAGTCTTGACGCTGGCCAAGCGCGACTTGAAGCCCGGCGACCGTCTGGACGAGTTCGGCGGCTATACTTATTATGGGGCGATTGAGCGGGATGAGATGGCGCGCCGGCTGAACGCGCTGCCCGCCGGCCTGGCACCCGGGGCAAAGGTCGTTCAACCTGTGGCGGCCGGGAGTGTCCTGACCTGGGAAGATGTCGAGTTGGACGAGAGCAGCCTAGTCGTCCGACTGCGGCGAGAGCAAGACCAACTGTCTACCGGTTTAAGCTCTTGAAAGGAGAATCCTATGCGCGTTGGTGTGTTCATCGTACTGTTCCAAAACCTGCCTTTCGAGGCAGCCCTTGACAAAGCGGTCGCCGCTGGGGTGACGGCGGTCGAAATCGGATCTGGCGGCTATCCCGGCAGCCATCACTGCCCGGTAGATGAGCTGCTCCTCAGCGCTGACAAGCGTAAACAATATCTGCAGGCGATCCATTCGCGCGGGCTGATCCTGAGCGCGCTCAGCTGCCACTACGAACCCCTGCATCCCGACCGGGCAATCGCTAGAGAGTCAGACGATGTTTTTCGCAACTCGGTGCGACTGGCCCAACTGCTGGAAGTGCCAGTGGTGAATGTGCTCTCCGGGCTGCCGGCGGGATCACCCGGCGACCGCCAGCCAAACTGGGTCACTTGCCCCTGGCCTAACCATTTCACCGATATACTTGACTACCAGTGGAACCAGGTGGGCATCCCCTACTGGCGCGAGGCGAGCAAGTTCGCCGAGGAACATAGCGTGAAGATCGCCGTGGAGATGCATCCCGGCATGCTAATTTATAATGTAGAGACCCTGCTCAGGATGCGCAACGCCTGCGGCCCGGCACTGGGCTGCAACTTCGACCCCAGCCACCTGTTCTGGAACGGCGTCGACCCGGTGGCCGCCATCCGCCAGCTCGGCGAAGCCATCTTCCACGTGCATGGCAAGGATGTGTCGATAGACCCCTACAACGTTTCGGTGAACGGGTGCAACGATAGCAAGCCCTATGACCAGATCCCCAAGCGGGCGTGGACCTTCCGCAGCATCGGCTACGGCCACGACGCCAAGACCTGGAAGGACATACTCAGCGCCCTGCGCCTGGTTGGCTACGATTACGTCATCTCTATTGAACATGAGGATGCCTTGATGTCGGTCGACGAGGGCCTGGCCAAGGCCGTTGCCATGCTGAAAGAAGCTGGCATTTTCGAACCGGCCGGAAAGATGTTCTGGGCTTAGGTTTGCGCGGCATTGAATGGCTTATACGCGGGCATCGAAGCTGGGGGGACGAAATGGATTTGCGCAGTTGGTCGCGGCCCAGGGGAGATCTACGCCCAGAAGCGCATCCCCACCGCCCGGCCTGGCGTAACCATTCCAGCGACGATCGCCTTTTTTCGTGAACAAACACAGATATATGGACAGTTCGAAGCCATCGGCATCGGATGCTTTGGCCCTTTAGACTTGGCCATCGGTTCAACCACATATGGCTACCTGACCACCACGATCAAACCAGGCTGGGCTAATACCGACGTTATAGTGCCATTCCGGCAAGCCTTCCAGCTGCCAGTGGGGTTCGATACAGATGCCAACGCGGCTGCGCTGGGGGAAGGGACCTGGGGCGCAGCCTTGGGCCTGACAGATTTTATTTATCTGACCATCGGCACCGGGATCGGTGGGGGCGGAATGGTCAATGGGCGGTTGATCCACGGCCTGATCCACCCCGAGATGGGCCATATCCGCGTCCCCCACAACTGGGAGGCCGATCCGTTTCCAGGAATTTGCCCTTTCCACGGTGATTGCCTGGAGGGGTTGGCCAGCGGCCCAGCCCTGGAGGCGCGCTGGGAGCAACCCGCGCAGACACTGCCGATCGACCATCCCGCCTGGCAATTGGAGGCGCATTACCTCGCGTTGGGGTTGGTAAATTTCACCTTGACGCTGTCCCCGCGCCAAATCATCTTGGGTGGCGGGGTGATGGGACAGCGCCAGCTCTATCCCCTGGTGCAGACGAAGGTGCAAGAACTCTTGAAGGGATATCTTCCGGCGCTGCAGATGTTGGAGGACATCGCTGGTTTCATCGTCCCACCCGCCCTGGGCGAGGAAGCGGGCGTATTGGGCGCGATCGCCTTAGCCCGGCTGGCAGCTCACTCTCATCGCCCAGGGTCCACTCAGGATTGAATGGATAAAGACGAATTGGAGTATACTCAAGCTGGTTCCTGAGCCAGAGTGTAATCCAGGAGGGAAGCATGACAACCCAGTCTGCAGAAGAAACCTTCGATTTCATCGTGATTGGCTCCGGATTCGGCGGCAGCGTGTCGGCCATGCGCCTGACCGAGAAGGGCTACCGAGTCCTGGTGCTGGAACGGGGCAAACGCTTTGGCGATCGGGATTTCCCGCGCACGAATTGGAATATCTTCAAGTATCTTTGGGCGCCAGTCCTGCGTTGCTTTGGCATTTTGCAGCTGAGCCTGTTCCACGGCTTCTTCGTCTTCCACTCCAGCGGCGTGGGAGGCGGGAGCCTGGTTTACGCCGGCGTGCTTATGGAACCAGACGAACGCTTTTTCGATTCCCCCGCCTGGAGCCATCTGGCAGATTGGGAGAAAACCCTGCGCCCCCACTATGAGACAGCCCGGCGTATGTTGGGCGTGACCAGAAACCCTCGCCTTTGGTCGGCCGACGATGCCTTGAGAATCGTCGCCGAGGAAGTATGTCGAAGCGATTCATTTCGACCCACTGAGGTGGGGATGTTCTTTAACGAAGAGGAAGGGGAGGTTCCAGACCCCTATTTCGGTGGCGAAGGGCCGCCGCGCGCCGGCTGCATTCACTGCGGGGGTTGCATGGTCGGTTGCCGCTACAACGCCAAGAACACCCTGGACAAGAACTACCTGTATTTTGCCGAAAAATGGGGAGCGGAGGTGCGCGGCGAAGCCTTTATTCAGGATATCCGCCCTCTCCCAAAGGGACAGCCTGATGGGGCTCGCTATGAAGTCGTTTACCGGTCGCCAACCCGCATCTTGTATAATCCTACGCACGTGTTACGAGCCCGCAATGTTATTCTCGCCGCGGGTGTTTTGGGGACCCTTAAGCTGTTGTTGAAGTGCCGTGAAGAGAATCGATCATTGCCCAAGCTCTCGCCGCGCCTGGGGGAGATCGTGCGAACTAACAGCGAGGCGTTTTTAGGGGCGTTTACCCGCCGAGAAAAAGTCGATCACTCGAAAGGGCTGGCGATCACGTCCATTATTCGAGCGGATGATACCACCCAGGTGGAACCCGTTCGCTTCTCAGGAGACTCTTCGCTGATCTTCAGGTTAATGGTCGCACCATTTATAATTACGAAGGGCGGCTTCTTCCGCCGCCTGGGGAGTCTCCTGCTGGCGATCGTCCGGTACCCGGTGGATTTCATTAACACCAAGTTTATCCCAGGGCTGACCCGGCGCGGCGTCTCGCTGATGGTGATGCAGACAGAACAGAATCAAATGCACTTGCGCTTGGGTAGGAGTCTATTCACCCTCTTCCGCCGCGAGCTGGTTGCTGAACACGACCCAGAACATACGGTACCGATCAATACCGACCTGGGACATGCTATGGCCCGCAAATTTGCCACAGAGATCGGCGGTGAACCCTCGTCCACCATCATGGAGACACTGTTCAAGGTGCCAATGACCGCCCACATGTTGGGAGGATGCGTTTTTGGTCGAGATGAATCCGAAGGGGTGATCGACTTGAATTGCCAGGTTTTCAATTACCCTGGTCTGTATGTGGTGGACGGCTCGATCATCCCCGCCAACCCCGGCATCAACCCTAGCCTGACGATCACCGCCCTGGCTGAGTACGCCATGAGCAGATTCCCCGCGATTGATGGCTGGGCAGCCCGCCCGCCGCTAGGCGTCTCAACCCCGCTTCATGACCAGCAGGCTCAGCCCATCACTGCGCAGCCGGTTTAACACGCCAGCCAGGCGGCTGATGCGCCGGAAATACTTAGGCATCTCAGCCGGCTGGACGATATGAAAGCCAAACTTTTCATAATAAGCGCCTAATACCGAGCGACACATCAGGTATAGGTCGCCCGGGTAAATAGCCAGCAGGCGCTCGATCAGCGCCCGGGCGACCCCTTGTCCCCTCCAATCCGGGTGGACAACGAGGGAGGCCAATTCGCGCGAGCCATCGCGGTGCGGCTTGACCTGACCGCAGCCGATGACCTCCCCCGCGGGGCTCACCGCTACCATAAACCGCCGCCAGTCCAGCCCGGAAGGGTTAATCTGGCCGACATGCACCAACCAGCGAATGGCCTCGGCGTCTTCGGCGGTGGCTGGACGAAAGGTGAACATTGGGGAATAGAGAGTGGAGAGTAGTAATTTGTTTGTTGCCAGTCGGAAGTGGAAAGTTATGTTTTACGCATCACGCTTCACGACTCAGATTTCGTTATCAATTGCTCGAGGATGGTGCGCGCCAATTGTGGATCTGCTTTCCCCTGAGATTTCTTCATCACCTGCCCGACGAACCAACCGATCAGGGTGACTTTGCCAGCTTTGTAGGAGGCCACCTGTTCTGGGTTCTCGGCCAACACTCCAGCGCTGATCACCCGCAGGGCATCTTCATCGCTGACCCTGGCCAACCCTTCGGCCTGGACGATTTCCGCCGGCGCCCGCCCGGTACTCTCCACATTTTCCAGTAGGGATTTGCCAGTCGAGATATTGATCGTGCCGGCGTCTACCAGCTTAATAATTTCAGCCAGGTAGGCGGGCACCAGGCGCAGATCGCCAGCCAGGAGGCCACGTTCGTTGATCATGCGCAACACGTCATTCATCAGCCAGTTGGAGACGCGCTTGGGGTCGCCGCCATAGGCCTGCACCGCGCCTTCAAAATAATCTGACAGGCTGCGTTCGCCAGTCAGGATGTCGGCGTCGTATTCAGGTAAACCATATTGCCGGGTAAAGCGCGCCCGCCGCTCAAGGGGGAGTTCAGGCAGATCGACGAAGATGGCCTCACGCCAGGCAGCATCAATCCGAACCGGCAGCAAATCGGGCTCGTGGAAGTAGCGGTAGTCGGCTTCTGTCTCTTTGGAGCGCATCTTTCGCAGCAAGCCCTCCGCTTCATCCCATTCCAGCGTCCAGGCTTCGATGCGGTTGCCAGCCTCCACCTGGCGGATCTGGCGCTCGATCTCGGTCTGGATGGCATCCCGCACGGACACGATGGAATTGACGTTCTTGATCTCAGTCTTGGGGTTCAGGTAATCGGCGCCCTTGGGGCGAATAGAGACGTTGGCATCGCAGCGCAGGTGACCTTTCTCCATGTCAGCCTCGGAGATATCCAGCCAGCGCAGCAACTGGCGCAAACGGATGATATACTGGGCAGCTTCGTCGGCTGAGCGCAGGTCGGGGCCGGTGACCATCTCGACCAGGGGCACGCCGCAGCGGTTGAAGTCGATCAAGCGCTGGCCATGCTCGTGCTTGGTTTTGCCGGCGTCCTCTTCGATATGTAGCTTGTGGATCGTCACCTGGCGGGTATAGCCGGCGGGCATGGGCAAGTCGAGGTAACCACCGCGCGCCAGGGGCATGTCGTATTGCGAGATCTGGTAACCCTTAGGCAGGTCGGGGTAGAAGTAGTTTTTGCGGTCGAAATAAGAAAGCGGTTGGACTTCGGCGTGCATGGCAGCCGCCAACAAGACTGCCTTCTCAACCACCGCCTGGTTGAGCACTGGCAGCACGCCCGGTAAGCCGGTGCACACCGGGCAGATATTGGTGTTGGGTGGGTCCTCCCAGGAATCTGCCTTGCAGGAGCAAAAAATCTTGGTGGTGGTGTTGAGCTGGATGTGGGTCTCGAGACCGATGATGGCTTCGTATTCGGGCATCCGGAATTGCTTGTCCTTTTAAATCTGTGTTGTTAGTTCTTAAAACCTGCTTTGGATTCTATCATCCGTCAATTCTTTTAAGGCGTCGTTAGCAATCCAGCGGGCAACCTTCGAGTCGATCTGCTCGATCTTCCGGGCGATTTCGATGGTGCGGGTGTTGAGATGGCGGTTGCGCTTACCGATGTTGCGCAGCGCCCAGTTAACCGCTTTTTTGACATAATTGCGCTCATCGGTGGCCTGGCGAACGATGATCGGGAAGAAAGGCTCGAACCGCTCATCCCCGGCCCGCTTATCATGGACGGCCAAGGCGGCCATCATGGCGAACCCGGCCCGTTTTATGAATTCCGCCTCACCTGAACTCCATTCAATCGCCTTCTGATAAGCAAACGTAGTCCTATCGAACAGGTTGCTGCATACCTGGTCGCAAACATCCCAGGAATCGAAATCGGCGACCCAGCGCTCCATCTGCTCTTCAGTGACTTGATGCGGATCGTCGATAATACTTGCCAGGATGCGGGCTTCGTGAATGCCGGAAGCCCACAACTCTTCAGCCAGCTGGTGGTCTTTGCCGATCTCCCTGGCCATGGCGCGTAAAGTTGGGATGGAGATGCCCAGGGTGTTTTCGGGGTTGATGCCGTAGCGCACCATGCCTTCTACGGCGGCGGGGTCTGCTTGCGATTTGAGTCGAATGATGATTTGATCGGCATTCAGGAACATCTAATAACTACTTTTCACACTTAATCATGCAACGCTTCCCAGTACTACTGGTTTCCTGCTCCGCCAATCCTTGCCTTCCGTGGCCAATTCGTAGGCACGACCGATGCGCAGCAGCGTCGCTTCGGAGAAGTCGGGGCCGAGCAGCTGGACACCGATCGGCAGGCCGTCCTGGTCGAAACCGGCGGGCAGCGACAGGCCAGGCACCCCGGCGTGGTTGGCGGGCACGGTCAGCTGATCGGCGTACTGCATCAGCACCGAGTCGCCGTAGACCGCGCCCAACGGGAAGGCCGTGGAAGGCGTGGTGGGGGC
>Ga0209521_10003207_pt1 | contig 13222 bp, 14 predicted proteins | sample Rifsed19ft4_FD_184016 | JGI IMG/M metagenome (GOLD analysis project Ga0209521, IMG submission 184016) | Soil microbial communities from Rifle, Colorado, USA - sediment 19ft 4 (version 2) | ecosystem: Environmental > Terrestrial > Deep subsurface > Rock core/Sediment | place: Rifle, Colorado... | reverse complement strand
CACGCTCGACATCGCGGGAATCTTCACCTACCAGATCGTGGACACGGGTCTGCTCAATCAATTCCTTCGCTGAGCCTGGTGTACCGGCTCGCCCATCCTCTCGTCGTTCTCGGCGTCTCCGGTCTGCTCGCGGGCTGCGCGGCGGCGCCCTGCGCGTCACGTCAGAGCGTCCGGGTCACGCTGCTCTCCGTGAATGACGTGTACGCCCTCGAGCCGTCGGCCGAGGGCCGTGGCGGCCTCGCCCGCCTGTCCACGAAGGTCCGGGAAATCCGGCGCGACAGCCCCCACGCGCTCTTCACGCTCTCCGGAGACACCCTGTCGCCCTCGCTGATGTCGGCGCTGTTCAAGGGACGCCAGATGGTGGAGGCCTGGAACCTCCTGGGGCTGGATGCGGCGACCTTCGGCAACCACGAGTTCGATTTCGGCCCCGCCGTGCTCCGCCAGCGCATGGACGAGTCGCGTTTCGTCTGGCTTTCCTCGAACGTCCTCGAGGGAAAGAGTCGCGCGCCCTTCGGCGGCGCGCGGGCGACGTGGATCAAGGGGCTCGGCGGGGCGCGCGTGGGGCTTTTCGGCCTGACCGTCCCGGAGACCGCCCACACCTCCAGCCCCGGCCCCGACGTGGAGTTCCTCGAGCCGATCGTCGGGGCGCGCGCGGCGCTCGCCGAGATGGGCGCCGTGGACCTGCAGGTGGCGCTGACCCATCTGGAGATCGCGCGCGACGAGGCGCTCGCCCGGGCGCTGCCGCTCCACGTCATCCTCGGCGGTCACGACCACGACCCGATGGCCGTCCAGGTGGGGGCGACGCTGATCCTCAAGGCCGGGGCCGACGCGGTCAACCTGGGTCAGGTCGAGTACGAGCTGGGCTGCCCGGAGCGGCCGCTCGCGCTCCGCCATCGCCTCGTGCCGATCACCCGTGAGATTGCCGAAGCGTCCGATGTGAAGGAGTTCGTCGCGCGTTACACGGCGATGCTCGAGCGCGAGCTCGATCAGCCTGTCGGACGCACGGAGGCTCCCCTCGACGGGCGGGAGCGGGAGGTCAGGACGGGCGAGACAAATCTCGGCGACTTCGTGGCCGACGTCATGAGGGAGCGGCTCGGGGCCGACCTGGCGCTGCCCGTCCTCCCGGCCGGCGGGTGCTGGAGTTGACCGTCGGAGGGCGGTCCCTGGACCGCGAGCGGCCCTACACGGTCGCCCTCCCGGATTACCTCGCGCGTGGGGGCGACGGATACGCCATGTTCCGCGCGGCGCGGGTCCTCATCCCCCCCGAGCATGGCCCCGGGCTGGTGGAGACCCTGCTCGACGCCGCGGAGCGCCGGGGGAGCATTCGGGTGCAAGGGGAAAACCGGATTCGCCTTCATTCCTCAGGGGTTTCCCCTTGACAGTCGTGCGCAGCGGCTGTTAGCATATGCGGTGCTTTTCATGGGTACAGGCTCGTAGCTCAGTGGGAGAGCGCCTCTCTGACGCAGAGGAGGTCGGCGGTTCGAGACCGCCCGAGCCTACCATCGAGTCGTGAAGCATCACGGGGGCACTCCCCCAGTGGTGCTTTTTTCGTCTATGAGTGAAGAAGATCGACACCTGCGTTTCGAAGGGGAGTCCGACTGCGAGCCGGCGCCGCTGCCGACGCTCCGCCACTCCTGCTCCCACATCATGGCGCAGGCGGTGAAGCAGCTCTTCCCCGACGTCAAGCTGGCCATTGGCCCGGCGATCGAGGACGGGTTCTACTACGACTTCGCCAAGCCTGAGCCATTTACGTCTGAGGACCTTCTACGGATTGAGCAGCGCATGAGCGAAATCATCGTGAAAGACCTCCCCTTCGTCCGCGAGGAGAGGCCGCGCGAGGCGGCGATCCGCTTCTTCGAGGAACGGGGCGAGCCCTTCAAGGTGGAGATCCTCAAGGGCATCGATGCGGCCACGGTCTCCCTCTACCGCCAGGGCGACTTCGTGGACCTCTGCCGCGGCCCCCACGTCCCCTCGACAGGGCACATCAGGGCCTTCAAGCTCCTCTCCTGCTCGGGCGCCTACTGGCGGGGGAGCGAGAAGAACCCGATGCTCCAGCGGATCTACGGAACCGCCTGGCTCAGCCGGGAGGACCTGGACAAATACCTGTGGCGGCTCGAGGAAGCCAAGAAGCGCGACCACCGGAAGCTGGGGCGGGAGCTCGACCTCTTCGTCTTCCAGGATGTCTCCCCGGGGGCCGCGTTCTGGCTGCCCAAGGGGATGGTCATCTTCCGCGAGCTGGAGCGCTTCTGGCGGGACGTGCACGACGCGCGGGGCTACCAGGAGATCTCCACGCCCGTCCTGGTTCACAAGCGGCTGTGGGAGCAGTCGGGACACTGGGATCACTACCGGGAGAACATGTTCCTGGTGGAGGCGGAGGAGCAGACCTTCAGCCTCAAGCCGATGAACTGTCCCGAGTCCACCTACGTCTATCGGCACCATCTCCGCTCCTACCGCGACCTGCCGCTCCGGTTCTCCGAGCTCGGCCGGCTTTACCGCTTCGAGCGCTCCGGCACGCTGGCCGGGATGTTCCGGGTCCGCCAGTTCACCCAGGACGACGCCCACATCTACTGCCGCCCCGACCAGCTCCAGGCGGAGATCATGGGCGTCATCGAGATCGTCCAGCTGCTCTACGGCGCCTTCGGCTTCGAGCCGCGCTTCTTCCTCTCCACGAAGCCCGAGAAGGCGATGGGGGATCCGGCGCTCTGGCAGCAGGCCGAGGCGGCGCTCCAGGACGCGCTCGCCAAGCGTGACCTGCCCCACGAGCTCCGGGCGGGGGAGGGCGCCTTCTACGGTCCCAAGATCGACGTGGTGATCTCCGACGTCCTCGGCCGCGACTGGCAGCTGGCCACCATCCAGCTCGACTTCGTGATGCTGCCGGAACGCTTCGCCCTCGAGTACATCGACGCCGACGGCCAGCCCAAGCGGCCGGTGGCGATCCACCGGGCGATCTACGGCTCGTTCGAGCGCTTCGTGGGGATCCTGACCGAGCACTTCGCCGGCGCCTTTCCGACGTGGCTCGCGCCGGTGCAGGCGCGGGTGCTCCCGGTCAGCGAGAAGGTCGCCGCCTACGGCCGGTCGGTCTTCGAGCGGCTGAGGGAGGCGGGGATCCGGGCGGAGCTGGATGACCGCAACGAGAAGCTCAACTACCGCATCCGCGAGGCTCAGCTCCAGAAAATTCCCTACATGCTGATCGTCGGGGCGCGCGAGAGCCAGGACGGAACGGTGAGCGTGCGCCGGCGGACGGACGGGGACGCCGGCGTGGTTGCCGTGGAGGGATTCCTCGCGGGCCTCGCGGCGGAGATCTCGAGCCGGTCGGTCACATTAACCGTGGGCCGCTCCTAGACGAGCGCGAGCCCGCGAAGGAGGACGACGATCCAGTCAAAAGAAATCCGCATCAACGAGGGCATTCGCGTCCGAGAGGTCCGGGTCGTGAGCCCGGAGGGCGAGCAGCTGGGCGTCCTGCCCATCAGCCAGGCGCTGGAGCAGGCGCAGCAGCGCGGCCTGGACCTGGTGGAGGTCGCCCCCGAGGCCAACCCGCCAGTCTGCCGCATCATGGACTTCGGCAAGTACAAATACCTCCAGGCCCGGCGGCAGAAAGAAGCGCGGAAGAAGCAGACGATCATCCTGGTGAAGGAGGTCAAGATGGGGCCGAAGACGGACGTCCACGACTTCGCCTTCAAGGCCAAGCACGTCCGCCGCTTCCTCGAGGACGGCCATAAGGCGAAGGTGACCGTGCGGTTCAAGGGGCGGGAGATGGCCCACACCGAGCTCGGCTGGAAGCTCCTGAACCGGATGGCCGAGACCGTCTCGGACCTGGCGGTGATCGAGCACCATCCGAGGCAGGAGGGGCGGATGCTTACGATGATCCTTTCTGCGAAGACGCGGAAATAGGAGAGCGTCAATGCCGAAGATGAAATCGAAACGGGGCGCGTCCAAGCGGTTCAAGGCCACCGCCTCGGGCAAGATCAAGCGCCGGAAGGGCTGGAAGAGCCATCTGCTGGAGTGGAAGTCGCCGAAGCGGCGGCGCCGGCTCCGGCAGAGCGCGCTGGTGTCCAAGGAAGACGCCCGCCGGATCAGGCGTCTCCTGCCCTACTTATAATGCTTCACCCTCCGCTTCTCCTCTCCCCCCTCACCCCACCCTCTCCCCCACGGGGGGAGAGGAAAAAGGTGAGGGGGAGAGGCAGGGTGAGGGGGCACAAAGGAGTTACTCCATGCCACGAGCCAAGGGCGGGCCCAAGACCCGCCGCCGCCGCAAGAAGGTCCTCAAGCAGGCCAAGGGGTACGTGGGGGGGCGGCGCCGCCTCTTCGAGACGGCCAAGGAAACGGTGCTCCGCGCGGGCGTCTTCGCGTACCGCGACCGGCGCCAGAAGAAGCGCCGCTTCCGGTCGCTCTGGATCATCCGCATCAACGCCGCCGCCCGGGGGCTCGGGCTGTCGTATTCAGTGCTCATGAACGGGCTCAAGAAGGCGGGCGTCAACCTCGACCGGAAGATCCTGGCCGAGCTGGCGACACAGGACCCGGCGGCGTTCGCCAAGCTGGCCGAAGCCGCGAAGGCCCAGGGTGGCCGATAAGCGTGCCAGCGAGATTCTGAAGGGAGCCCGGGGCGAGGCGGCGCGGGCAAAGTCGAGCGCCGACCTCGAGCAGGTCCGCGTGAAGTACCTGGGCCGGCAGGGCATCCTCACCCAGTTCCTCCGCTCCCTCTCGTCGATCCCCGTCGCCGAGCGCCCCGAAGTGGGGCGCGAGGCGAACCTGGCCAAAGCCGAGATCGAGACGCTCCTGGGCGAGCGCCTGGCCGAGCTGAAGGCGGCCGAGCGCCGGCACGCGCTGGAATCCCAGCGGGTGGATCTCACGCTCCCGGGGCGTCGTCCCAGCCCCGGCACGCTGCACCCGCTCACCCTCGTCCAGGACGAGATCATCGAGATCTTTCTGGGCCTGGGCTTCGCCGTTGCCGAGGGTCCGGAGGTGGAGTCGGATTTCTACAACTTCGAGGCGCTCAACATCCCCCGGGATCACCCGGCCCGGGACATGCAGGACACCTTTTACCTGTCGGAGGACGTGCTGCTCCGCACCCACACGTCGCCCATGCAGATCCGCATCATGAAGGCGATGCGGCCGCCGCTCCGGTACATCTTCCCGGGGCGCGTGTACCGACGGGACATCGCGGACGCCTCCCACTCGCCGGTCTTCCATCAGGTCGAAGGGCTCGCGGTGGACCGGAACATCTCGATGGGCGACCTCAAGGGCACCCTCGAGCTCTTCGCCCGCGAGATGTTCGGCCCCCGCACGACGACCCGCTTCCGCCCGAGCTTCTTCCCCTTCACCGAGCCCTCGGCCGAGGTGGACGTGCGCTGCTTCCTCTGCGGCGGCGAGGGGTGCCGGGTCTGCAAGCAGTCGGGATGGCTGGAGATTCTCGGCTCGGGGATGGTGCACCCTCAGGTGCTCAGGAACGTGGGCTACGACCCCGAGGAGGTCACGGGGTGGGCCTTCGGCATGGGCGTCGAGCGGATCGCCATGCTCAAGTACGGCATCGACGACATCCGCCTCTTCTTCGAGAACGACCTCCGCTTCCTCACCCAGTTCGCATGAAAGTCAGCTACCGCTGGCTCAAGGAGTACGTGGCGACGGACCTCTCCCCCAAAGCCGTCGCCGATCGCCTGACGAACGCCGGCATCGAGGTGGCCGCGGCGGCGCCCCTCGTCAGCGGGCTCTCCGGCGTCGTGGTGGGGGAGGTGGAAGCGATCGATAAGCACGGCGTCTGCCGGGTGGCGACGGCAGACCGGCACTTCACGGTGGTGTGCGGCGCTCCCAACGTGGCGGTCGGCGTCCGGGCGGCGTTTGCGCCTCCGGGGGCCGCGCTTCCGGGCGGCCAGCAGGTCCAGGCCACCAGGAAGCGGGGCGTGCTCTCCGAGGGGATGCTCTGCTCGGAGAAGGAGCTGGGGATCGGCGACGACGCCGACGGCATTCTCCTCCTGGCGGCCGACGCGCCGCTGGGCAGTGATCTCGTGACCTCCCTCGGGCTCGATGACTGGATACTGGAGGTCGAGGTGACTCCCAACCGGCCGGACTGCCTGTCGGTCGTGGGCGTGGCGCGGGAGATCGCCGCGTTGACAGGAGCGCCGTTCCGCTTCCCGGCGATCGCCGTGAAAGAGGGCGACGCCGACATCGTGGCGCTGGCCGCCGTCGAGGTCGAGGATCCCGATCTCTGCCCCCGCTACGCCGCCCGCCTCATCACCGGCCTCACGGTCGCCCCCTCGCCCCCCTGGCTCGCCCAGCGCCTCCGTGCCGTCGGGCTCCGCCCCATCAACAACCTCGTGGACGTGACCAACTACGTCCTGTGGGAACTGGGCCACCCGCTCCATGCCTTCGACTCCGACACGCTCGCCCAGCGGAAGGTCATCGTCCGGCGCGCGCGCCCGGGCGAGCGCCTCACCACGCTGGACGGCCAGGAGCGCGAGCTCGCCGAGTCCATGTTGCTCATCACTGACCCCGAGAGGGCGATCGCCCTCGCCGGGGTGATGGGAGGCGCCAATACCGAGGTGACGGCGGAGACCACCAGCGTCCTCCTCGAGAGCGCGTACTTCAACCCGGCCTCCATCCGGCGGACGTCGAAGCGCCTCGGGCTCGCGACGGAGGCGGCGTACCGCTTCGAGCGCGGGGCTGACATCGAGGGCCTCCGGGAGGCGCTGGACCGGGCCGCCCAGCTGATGGCCGACCTCGGCGGCGGCACCGTGGCGAAAGGCGTGCTCGACGTCTACCCGTCCCCGCGCCCGCACCCGCGGATCCCGCTCCGCCTGGAGCGGATCCAGCGCGTGATCGGGATCTGCCCGCCCCGGGAGGAAGTGGTGCGCATCCTCCAGGGGCTGGGCTTTGCCGTGGATGAGGCCAAGGAGCCGCCGGATATCGTGGTGCCCAGCTTCCGCCGCGATGTGTCCATGGAAGACGATCTCGCCGAAGAGGTGATCCGCGTCTGGGGGTACGAGCGCATTCCCTCGACGCTCCCGGGCGGAAGCCTCGCGCTGGTGCGCCGGCCGGCGGCGCTCCGGCGGGCGGCGCGGGTCACACAGGCCCTGGCCGCCGCCGGGCTCAGCGAGGTGATCACCTACGGCTTCGTGGACCCCGAGCGCCTCCACCTCCTGGGCTGGGACCCGGCCTCCCCCGAGCTCATGACGCTCAGGAACCCGTTGAGCCAGGAGCGCTCGATCCTGCGTCCCTCGCTCGTCCCGGGCCTGCTCGAGGTCGTGGCGACCAACCGCCACCGCCAGATCCCCGACGTCCGCTGCTTCGAGGTGGGGCGCGTGTTCCGGTCCGGCGGCCCGGACGGCCTGGCCCGCGAGGAAGCGCGCGTCGGCATCGCCCTCACCGGTCTGAGGGCCAGTCGGGCGTGGTACGCCGGGCGCGACACCGTGGATCTCCACGACGCCAAGGGGGCGGCCGAGCACGTCCTGGCCTCCCTCGGCGTGGAAGAGTACGGGGTGCGGGCGAGCGCCTCGTCCTTCCTCGAGGCGGGGCGCAGCGGGGAACTCGTCGTCGGCGGAGAGGCGGTGGGCTGGTTCGGAGAGCTCGCCCTCGGCCCCCAGGAGGGGTATGATCTCGCGGGCCCGGTTTTTCTGGCCGAGCTGTCGCTCGACCGCCTGGGGGCGCTCCCGCCCCGGCGGGTCCGCTACCGGGCGCTGCCGCGCTTCCCCGCGGTCCAGCGGGACGTCGCCTTCGTGATGCCCCAGGCGCTGGCCGTCGAAGAGGTCGAGAGCGAGATCCGGCAGCGGGGTGGGGCGCTCCTCAAGAGCGTCACGCTGTTCGACGTGTACGCGGGCAAAGGGGTCGAGTCCGGGATGCGGAGCGTGGCGTGGAGCCTCACCTTCCAGGCCGACGACCGGACGCTGACGGACGAAGAGGTCAACGCGCTCCACGCCGCCATCATCGAGGCCGTGACGAAACGGTTCGGGATCGCCGTGAGAGGGATGACCCCGGAGGGGGGCTGAACGCCCCCCTTCCGGACCTCCCCCAGGCGTTGCGCCGGCGAAGCCGGCGCTCGAACGGAGGGGACGGAATGGCCGAGGGACTGGGCGACCGGCTGACCCAGCTGGAGCAGGCGGTCCGCCGCGCCGCGGACCTCCTCGCGCGGCTCAAGGCCGAGCGGGCCACGCTGGAGAAGCGCGTCGCCGAGCAGGCGCGCGAGCTGGACGATCTGCGCTCCCGGGCCGGTGCGTCGGCCGAGGAGCGCGCCGAGCTGGCGCGGCTCCGCCAGGAGCGCAAGGAAGTTCTCGCCCAGGTGGACAGCGTCCTGAAGGAACTGGAGAAGTTGGAGGGCGCATGACCAAGCCGAACCGCGTGGAGTTCTCCCTCCTCGGCCAGAAGTACACGATCCGGAGCGACGCGACTCCGGAGTACGTCCGCCGGCTGGTCGCCCACGTGGAGAAGACGATCAAGCAGATCCAGGGCGAGGGCGGCCCGCAGGACCCGCAGAAGCTCGCCGTACTCGCCGCGTTCTACATCGCCGACGAGCTCTTCCAGGGCCGGGACCAGAGCCGCCAGAAGGAAGGCGCGGCGGCCGAGCGCGTCGGCGCCCTCCTGGAGCTCCTGGAGAAGACCGCCCGCCCCTCCTCCTAGATTGCTCCTAGGAGCCCGCCCTGCTTGACGATTTTTCCCTTCTGTATTACAGTGTAGTCGTTATGACCACAACGCCGAAGTCGTTGAGGTTGCGACCGGGGCTGTGCGCGGAGATCGAGCGGATCGCCAAGCGGAGCCGCCGGTCGTTTTCTGAGGTTGCCCAGGACCTCCTTGAGGAGGCCTTGCGAATGCGAGCCTGCCCGGGGATCTACTTCGCCGATGAGCCAGCCGGTCGAGTAGCCAAGGTCGCCGGCACGGGGCTCGGGGTGTGGGAAATCATCCGGGACTACCTGGCTGAAGGGGGGAACGCGGAGAAGGTCAAGGAAGCACTCCCCCAAGTCGGCGAGGTCGAGCTGAAGGCCGCTCTGCTCTACTACAGGAAATACCCTCAAGAGATCGACGCGGAGATCGGCGAGAATGCCGCGCTGACGCCTGAGGCCATCGAGGCGAAGTATCCCGGCCTCCTGCGGAAGGCGTGAAGTTCTATCTGGATGCGGACCTCTCGCCAAAAATCGCTGAGCTCCTTCGCAGACGCGGATTCGACGCGGTAAGCGCGTTCGAGGTGCAGAAGGCGCAGTCTTCAGACCAAGAGCAGTTGAATCTTGCCAGCCGAGAAGGTCGCTGCTTCGTAACGAGGAACGCCCGAGACTTTATCGACCTGTCGGAGCAGGCCATCCGCCACCAGGTCCCGCATGCTGGGATCATTCTCTGTCCGCCCAGCATGCGCGGATACGAATTCGGAGCCATCGCCGAGGCCTTGATTTGGGTTGCGAGCCTATATCCGGGCGGCCTCGGTGGCTACGACGTGATCTATCTGGACTGACCACCCAAACTTTCCCCTTGACGAGGGGGGCCGGCTGGGCTAAGACAGAAACGGGATTAAATCCCTGCGCTGCAGGTGATGCCGGGGGGGAGTTTCAACCCAATTATCCAAACGGGGGCTTGACTGTGAGGGTGGTGTGCATGCCCCTCCGAGTAGGGGAAGCCTAAAGCCCTCCTAAATAGCACCCACCTGGTACACCAGGTTCGAAACACCGTCGGCACACGGCAGAGGTGGGGAGAAATTCCGCGACGGCGGGCTCATAAGAAGGCCCGCCGTTTGGCTTTTCCAGCGCTTCCGGGCCGCAAGACATCTTGACTCATCCCATCGAATAATCTATAATTCGTTAAGTTTCACGCCCATTTCGGGACCAAGCACTAAAGTTCTCGGGGGTGACCCGTCCCGGGCTCCCCGTTGGAGATGGTCATGACGACGACCCTGATCTGGATGCTCCCCGTAGTCGCCTTCTTCTCCTTCGTCCTGGGGTTCCTGGTCCAGAAGCTGATCATCGAACGAACGATTGGAGCGGCCCGCGCCCACGCCAAGCGGCTTGGCGAGGAGGCCGAGCGGGACGCGGAGGCACGGAAGCGGGACGCCGCCCTCGAGGCGAAGGAGATTGCCCTCAAAGCGCGGACCGAGTCGGAGCAGGAGAACCGCCAGCGCCAGCGGGAAATCCAGGAGATCGAGCGCCGCGTCCTCCAGAAGGAGGAGCAGCTGGCCCGTCGGCTCGAAGAGCTGGACCGCCGCGGCAAGGACGTCCAGGGCCGGGAGCAGCGCGCCGTGGAGCTCGAGCGCACCCTCAAGACGAAAGAGGAGCGGCTCGACGGGCTGGTCGAGGAGCAGCGCCGGAAGCTCGAAGTGATCGCCGGGCTGACCGCCGAGGAAGCCAAGCGCCAGCTCCTCGCCCAGATGGAGGAGGACGCCCGGCGCGAAGCCGCCCTGGTCGCCATGCGCATCGAGGAGGAGGCCAAGGAGACCGCCCACCAGAAGGCGAAGGAGGTCCTGGCGACCACCATCCAGCGGCTGGCTCCGGACTATACCATCGAGATCGCGGTGTCCATCCTCGACCTTCCCTCTGACGACATGAAGGGCCGCATCATCGGGCGCGAGGGGCGCAACATCCGGGCGCTCGAACAGGCGACCGGGGTGGACATCATCGTGGACGACACGCCGGAGGCGATCCTGATCTCGGCCTACGATCCGCTGCGCCGCGAGATCGCGCGGCTCGCCCTCCAGCGCCTCATCGCCGACGGGCGCATCCATCCGGCGCGGATCGAGGAGGTGGTCGAGAAGGTCAAGAAGGAGGTGGACCAGACGCTGAGGGAGGAGGGAGAGAAGGCGTGCATGGAGGTGAATGTGCACGGCCTCCATCCCGAGCTCGTCCGCCTCGTGGGGCGCATGAAGTTCAGGACCTCCTACGGCCAGAACTGTCTCCAGCACTCGAAGGAGGTGGCCTGGCTGGCGGGGATGATGGCCGCCGAGATCAAGGCCGACGCCAAGCTTGCCCGGCGGATGGGGCTCCTCCACGACATCGGCAAGGCGCTGACACACGAGCAGGAAGGCAGCCATCCCGAGCTGTCGGAGCAGGTGCTGACCAAGTACAACGAGTCGCCGGCGGTGATCAATGCCGCGCTCTGCGGCCACGAGAACATCGAGCCCCAGACCGTGGAGGCCGTCCTCGTGGAGGCGGCCGACGGGATCTCCGCCGCCCGCCCCGGCGCGCGGCGGGACGTCCTGGAGTCCTACATCAAGCGGCTCGCCAAGCTCGAGGAGATTGCCACCTCCTACAAGGGCGTGGACATGGCCTACGCCATCCAGGCCGGGCGCGAGGTGCGGATCATGGTGAAGTCCGACGTGGTCTCCGACCTGGACGCCCACCAGCTCGCCAAGGACATCTCCAAGCGCATCGAGAGCGAGATGCAGTACCCCGGCCACATCAAGGTCACGGTCATCCGCGAGACGCGCGCGGTGGAGATCGCCAAGTGACGAAGCCCCTGACCATCCTCGTCGTCGGCGACGTCTTCGGCGAGCCGGGGCGCGCGGCGCTCCTCGGCCTCCTGCCGCGCCTCAAGCGCGAGCACGAGGTGGACTGCACCATCGTCAACGTGGAGAATGCCGCCGCCGGATTCGGCGTCACGCCGCAGATCGCCCGGTCCTTCCTGGACGGCGGCGTGGACGTGATGACGTCGGGCAATCATATCTGGGATCGGAAGGAGATCATCGAGTACATCGTGAAGGAGAACCTGCTGCTGCGTCCCGCCAACTATCCGGCGGGGACGCCGGGCGTCGGCTCCGTCGTGGTGAAGGCCGGCCCCCACAAGGTGGCCGTTCTCAACCTGATGGGCCGGGTGTTCCTCCCCACCATCGACTGCCCGTTCCGCAAGGCCGACGAGGAGGTGGCGCGCCTCCGGGAGGAGACCGCGATCATCGTCGTGGACATGCACGGCGAGGCCACCTCCGAGAAGCAGGCCATGGGGTGGTACCTGGACGGCCGGGCCAGCGCGGTCCTCGGCACGCACTCCCACGTCCAGACGGCCGACGAGCGGATCCTTCCCGGAGGGACGGCCTACATCACCGATCTGGGGATGACGGGGCCGGTGGATTCGGTCATCGGCGTGGCACGCGAGCTGGCCATCCAGCGGTTCCTCTCCCAGATGCCGAACCGGTTCGAGCCCGCCAAGGGGCCCACCGCCCTCCACGGGGCGCTCGTGCGGATCGATCCCGAGAGCGGCAAGGCCCTCGAGATCCGGCGGATCCGGGCCCCCCTCGCGTCGTGAGAGGCTGAATCTCAACGTCCCCCCCCTGACCTCGATCGTCCCCCTCACCTTCATCCTCTCCCCTCAGGGGAGAGGGTAGGGTGAGGGGGGAGGTACCTGGATGGCCCAGATCCTGGACGGCAAACTCGTGGCCCAGAAGGTCCTCGCCGAAGTGAAGGCGGGGGTCTCCCTGCTCAAAGAACGGACTGGGACCGTGCCGACGCTCGCCGTGGTCCTGGCCGGGGACTTCCCGCCCTCGAAGATCTATATCGCCAACAAGAAGAAGATGGCCGCCGAGGTGGGGATTGCCTCGCGCGACTTCCTCTATCCGGAGGGGCTCTCCCAGGCGGATCTCCTCGCGCTCCTCCGGCGGCTGAACGCCGACCCCGCCATCCACGGCATTCTGCTCCAGCTCCCCCTCCCCGGGGGGTGCAACGAGGACGAGGCGATCGCCGCGATCGCGCCCGAGAAGGACGTGGACGGCTTCCACCCCATGAACCTGGGCCACCTGCTGGCCGGGACTCCCCGCGTGCTCCCGTGCACGCCGGCCGGGGTCATGGAAATCCTGGACCACTACGGAGTCGAGCTGAAGGGCGCCGAGGCGGTGGTGGTCGGGCGCTCCCGCATCGTCGGGAAGCCCTTGGCCCAGCTCCTGCTGGCGCGCCACGCGACCGTGACCATCTGCCACACGCGCACCCGCGATCTGGCGGCCCACACGCTCCGGGCCGAGGTGCTGTGCGTAGCGGCGGGTCGTCCCCAGGTCATCAGGGGCGACATGGTCCGCGAGGGCGCCGTCGTCGTGGACGTCGGGATCAACCGCCTGGAGAGCGGCAAGCTCGTGGGCGACGTGGAGTTCGAGTCGGCCTCCAAGCGGGCCCGGGCGATCACGCCCGTCCCCGGCGGAGTCGGCCCGATGACGGTGGCGATGCTCATGAAGAACACCCTCCAGGCCGCCCGCCGCCACCTCGGTGCCGTATGAGTGACGATCGGCACGTCTGGACGGTGTCGGTGCTGACCGCGCGGATCAAGGAGCGGCTGG
>Ga0209521_10003205_pt1 | contig 13223 bp, 10 predicted proteins | sample Rifsed19ft4_FD_184016 | JGI IMG/M metagenome (GOLD analysis project Ga0209521, IMG submission 184016) | Soil microbial communities from Rifle, Colorado, USA - sediment 19ft 4 (version 2) | ecosystem: Environmental > Terrestrial > Deep subsurface > Rock core/Sediment | place: Rifle, Colorado... | reverse complement strand
CGGGTCTAATCATGAACGAACCAGGTGTCAAGACAGCTCTCGTGAGCGTACACGACAAATCAGGCATCGTCGAATTCGCCAGTGGTCTCCAGAGTCTCGGCATTGAGCTACTCTCAACGGGTGGGACAGCGAGACTACTCAAAGAGAAAGGGGTCAAAAGGGAGGAGATCGCTGACTATACGGGCTTTCCAGAGATCCTAGACGGACGCGTCAAGAGCCTCCACCCCAAAATCCACGCAGGCCTGCTCTATCGACGAGACAATTCAGTTGATCGGGAGACCATTCAGAGGCTGGGAATTCGAAGCATCGACATGGTGGTTGTGAATCTCTACCCATTCGAGACGATCACAGCCAAGCCCGTAAGCGTATCCGAAGCCTTGGAAAATATCGACATAGGCGGTCCAACCATGATTCGGGCCGCAGCAAAGAACTACCAGAGCGTCGCAGTAGTAACCGATCCACGAGATTATCCGGCAATTCTAAATGAACTGAAAGTCTCTGTAGGGAACCTTAGTCAAAAGACCCGTCTTGAGTTGATGTTGAAGGCTTTCGAACGCACCGCTGCCTACGACGCCGCAATTTCATCGTATTTCGCGAGATTGGCCGTGGAGGAAGGTGTTCGCGCCGATTGGCCTGCGCCCGAACGGCTAATCATGAGTTTTACGAAAATCCAGGATCTACGTTATGGTGAGAACCCACATCAGAGAGCTGCGGTCTACGAGGATCCGACGGCTATTGCTTGCATTGCTACCGCGAAGCAGGTTGCAGGTGAGAAAGAGCTCAGTTACACCAACATATTGGATGCAGACGCAGCCTACCGACTGATAAGCGAATTCACCGACGAACACACCAGTGCAATCATCAAGCACACTAATCCATGCGGAGTAGGGAAAGCAATGACACTTGCCGAGTCATGCCGACGAGCTCTCGAGACCGATCCGGTTTCAGCTTTCGGTGGCGTTTACGCTTTCAGCAGAAAAGTCGACACGGAAACAGCCAAGCTCTTGGACGACAAGTTTGTGGAGTTGGTTCTGGCGCCAGGTTACGAGCCCGAAGCACTGAGGATACTCTCTGCGAAGAAAAATCGCCGCATCTTAGACTTGTCACAGATCATAGACGCTATGAAAACCAAGAGACGGGCGCAGAAGGGCTTCAGAAGAATTCTTGGAGGAGTACTTTTGCAGGAGAGCGACGAGCAGCTGATTGATGAAGGGAAATCGAAAGTTGTGACTAAACGTGCGCCAACGAACGATGAGAATGATGCTCTCCTGTTTGGTTGGAGGATCGCTAAGCATGTGAAATCCAACGCCATAGTCTTATGCTCTAAGGACCAACTTGTGGGCGTTGGAGCGGGTCAGATGAGTAGAGTTGATTCATGCAAGATTGCCTTAATGAAGTCACTCGTGGCCGGGTTGAGGGTTGAAGGAAGCGTGATGGCATCTGATGCCTTCCTGCCGTTCCGGGATTCTGTGGACCTCATGGGAAGAGCTGGAGTAACAGCGATTATTGAGCCCGGCGGCTCGATCCGCGACTCCGAAGTCATACAAGCCGCAGACGAATTCAACATGGCAATGTTGTTCACGGGGATCCGTCATTTCGCGCACTAGACGAGCCAGTCAATTCGCAATCATCCACTCGATGCGGACCAACAGAATGGTCAGAGTTTTCGATGTACAAAATCTGGATAGCGATTACGAAAACTCATTAACACATCAGAGTCAACGGGAAGCCATTCCGGAAATCTCGAACAGAACGGTCGAACGCCGGTTATCAAGTATGGAGCAAGAATCCCTTATAGCCTCACAATGCAATTTAGCAAAACATGTCAATTACGCAGCTTGCCGCGGGCAAGACCAAGACTGTAAACACAACCGACGAACCTGGCCGAGTGACTCTCACCTTCAGAGATGACATCACCGCCGGTGACGGCACCAAACATGACGTTCTGCCTGGTAAGGGGAAGGTTAACGCAACAATAACCGCCAAACTCTACAAGTTACTGGCGGAAGGCGGAATTCCAACACACCTCATCAAGCAAATTGACGACACCATACTTCTTGTGACGAAGCTAGAGATGATCCCGGTTGAAGTTGTGTGCAGGATTCGGGCTGCAGGTCACTTCATCGGCATTGGAAAGCAGTTCAAGAATGGCGACAGGTTGACGTTCCCGATAGTTGAGTTCTATCTGAAAGACGACGCTCACCACGATCCGTTAGTAACCGATCAACATCTAAAACTCCTCGGACTTGCCAACGATTCTGAAATTGAACAGATAAAACAGCTAACGCTCAGCGCGGCTAATCTGCTTGAGAAATACTTCGACGAGCGTGGCGCGATCCTTGTGGATTTCAAACTGGAGTTCGGCCGCGACACACCGGGCAGATTGTTGATTGGCGATGAGCTCAGTCCCGATTCCTGGAGGCTCTGGGACAAGAAAACCGGTGACATCCTCGACAAAGACAGATTCCGCAAGGATCTACCTGAGATCTTTGAGTTGGGATACGCTGAGCCGTTTAGGAGAATTTGTGGTGAATCAAGTTTTCTCAATTGAGATAGTGATCTCAAACAAGCCTCAGGCGCGTGATCCCGAGGGAGAGACGATTCTACGCGACTTGTTTCACAAGGGTGGCGTTACGTCTGTGAAGGAAGTGCGCACTGGCAAGTTGCTAGCTGTGAAAGTGGAAGCCGCAAACGAAGAAGAAGCACGAAACAAGGTTGTCTCCATGTGCAACGACCTTCGCATCTACAATCCCGTCGCACATTCTCTAAACGTCAGAGTGCGGGCGTAAGAGTTGAAGGTTGCAGTTATTCAATTCCCAGGGAGTAACTGTGACCGTGACACCGTTCATGTTCTGAAGAATGCACTCGGGCTTGATGCGGACTTGGTTTGGCATAATGAATTCAATAGCGGTCCGTATGATGCTGTAATCCTCCCCGGCGGATTTAGTTTCGGTGATCATCTCAGAGGGGGAATCATTGCGGCTCATTCACCAGCTACCGAAACTGTCGTCGAGATAGCGAATGAAGGCAGACCCGTACTGGGAATTTGCAACGGCTTCCAGACTCTGATTGAAGCCGGATTACTCCCAGGTGCTCTGCTACGCAATACATGCCTCAAGTTCGTATGCAAATGGATGAACTTGCAGGTTGAGAATAATAACACAGCATTCACTTGCTCCTTGAAGAAAGGCAGCAAACTCAGAATTCCAATCGCCCACAACGAGGGACGATTCTACGCCGAGGAGGAGATACTTGACCGGTTGGAGAGCGGGGAGCGGGTCGCTATGCGATATGTTGACGATAACCCGACTGGAACTTCGAGAGGCATAACCGGCATCGTCAACGAGAAGGGGAACGTTCTCGGCATGATGCCTCATCCCGAGAGAGCTAGCGATCTTTCGTTAGGCGGGACGGATGGGCTGAAGATCTTTGAATCAATGGTGGAGTGGGCTCGATGTTAGTTGGAGACATCGAAACTACTCTAACGCCGGAGGAGACGCAATATGCCCGCCAACAGCTCGGCAGAGAACCAAGCGCCCTTGAATGGGCGATGATCGACGCGGAATGGAGTGAACACTGCAGCTACAAGTCATCGAAACCGGTTCTCAAACAGCTTCCAACGACAGGGAACCGCGTCTTGCTCGGCCCGGGTTATGATTCGGGCGTTGTAGATATCGGCGATGGTTATGTTCTAACGCTTCATATTGAAAGCCACAATCACCCGAGTGCAATCGATCCATATGGAGGTGCGGCTACAGGAATTGGCGGGGTCGTTCGCGATATCCTTTGCATGGGCACAACGCCGATCGCACTGATGGACGCCCTAAAGTTTGGTGACATAACCAGAAGCGACCATTCAAAATGGATAATGAAGAACGTGATCCGGGGAATTGCAGACTATGGTAATTGCATCGGCGTCCCAACCGTCACCGGCGAGATTGAATTCGATGAATGCTACGAAAGAAACTGTCTCGTAGACGTAGCATGCCTAGGCCTTGGAAGAAAGGACGAATTGCTCCTTGCCGAGGCGACCAATCCCGACGACAGTGTCTATCTCATTGGAGGGTCAACAGGACGCGATGGAATTCACGGAGCAACCTTCGCATCCAGAACATTAGCAGCCGATTCTGAGAAGGAAAGATCAGCGGTCCAGATTCCAGACCCGTTCACCAAGAAACTCATCATTGAAGCAACCTTGGACGCCAGCCGAGCAGGCATACTCAGAGGCTGCAAAGATCTGGGCGGAGGTGGCTTAACGACGGGTCTCTCAGAGATAGCAGACAAGGGCGGCAGCGGGATCGAGGTTTACCTGGAGAAGATTCCTATTCGCGAATCAGACATGAGTCCTATTGAGACTTTGATCTCTGAATCACAAGAACGAATGCTTCTCGTTGTGAAGCGGGGCTCTGAGGAGATCCTACATCAGATTATGCAGAAGTATGGAGTCACTTATTCCAGAATCGGAGGAGTCACCTCAACATGTGCTATCATAGTCAAGCGATCTGAACAAATGCTAGCAAGCCTTCCAACCGGCTTCCTCGCTAATGCCCCGATCATCCACCGGGACAGTCGGCTGCCAAGGGTACGAAAACCCGAAGCTGAACCACCTGTCCCCGAGAATCTCGGGAAAGTTCTCCTCAACTTGCTTGCTTCTCCAACGATTGCGAGCAAGGAGTGGGTGTTCCGGCAGTACGACCACGAAGTTGGCATCAGAACCGTGGCGAAACCGGGTGAAGCTGACGCAGCCGTACTGAGGTTACCAAGCGGAAAACTGGCAGCGATCAAGGTGGATGGAAATGCGCGCTTTTGTGATCTAGATCCGTATGTCGGTGGGGCGAGTGTGCTCGCTGAATGCTGCCGCAACATTGTGGCAGTTGGAGCAGAACCAGTCGCATTTCTAGACCATTGTCAGTTTGGAGATCCGAACGACGAAGAGATCTTCTGGGCCTTCTCAATGGCGGTTAAGGGAATAGCTGACTTCGCAAGAGCCATCTCGCTGCCATGCGTTGGAGGGAAGGTCAGCTTCTACAATCAAGACGAAGACACGGGCCGGGCGATCAAGTCATCTCCTGTTATGACGGTGCTAGGGATTGTTGAGAAACCTGAGCATGTTACAAAATCCGCGCTCAGAAAAGATGGCGGGGCAGTCGTCGTGGTGGGTAAGACTAAACGAGAGTTGGGGGGTTCCGAATACTACCATCTTCTAGGCCTTAACGGTGTCACACCTCCAGCGCTCGATTTTGAAGTTGAAAAGAACACCCAGGCCGTGGTCCTCGAATGCATAAGAAACGGGTTCGTTAGCGCATGTCACGACTGCTCCAAAGGCGGCTTGGGAGTCGCGCTCGCGGAAATGTGTGTAGCAGGAGGCAGAGGCGCGACAGTTGATCTCAGAAATCTGCCCAGAGATGAGACGAGAGATGACGAACTGTTGTTCTCTGAATCTAACTCCAGATTCCTCCTGGCCACAAATGAACCTGAGAATGTTCTCAACGCCCTGAGATCTCGAAATGTTCCTGCGGCTACACTCGGAACTGGGGGCGGCGATTCACTTGACATAATCCTACCACATGGGCGACTTCAAGCCGACTTGAACGCGGTGCAAGCGGCCTACGCGACCTCACTGGAGCGGATTTTGGAGCCTTGGCAGAAGTAAGAGAAAGCTGCGGGCTAGTCGGTGCTATTCGTACCGACGGCGACGTAAGGGAGAATGTCTGGCTCGGACTCTTAGCTCTTCAACACCGCGGTCAAGAAGCTTGCGGGATTTACACGCTTGACAAAGGTAGATTCTATCACAAGAAGCAATTGGGCCTCGTAGGTCCCATCGAGGAATTTGACGGTCTGAAGGGTAATCTGGGAATAGGGCACGTAAGATACTCAACTGTCGGTCAACCTGCCGACGCGGAAACCTTCACCGATCCGCAAAAGCTTGAGGATTTCGCTCAACCGTATTTTTCGGATCGACCCAAGGGGGGAATGGCCCTCTGCCATAACGGCAACATCGTGAACTTTCCTCAGCTCTGCCGAGACCTGCGCTCCAAAGGAACATTCCTTTCAGCAACCTGCGACGCAGAAGTCATGCTCAAGATTCTCGCAGACCAACTCTCTAATGGAGACGATGTGGAGAAGGCGGTAAGAGGCTGCGTGGATCGATTTGAAGGCGCATATTCCACACTCGTCTTAACTGGAAACGGAGAACTCATCGCCTTCAGGGATCCGAACGGATTTCGCCCACTCTGCTTCGGCGAAAGCAACGGCCTCATGATGTTCGCGTCCGAGAGTGTTGCTCTGGACATAAACGGAATTCGCACCTTCACCACCGTGAAACCAGGGGAACTCGTGATAGCTCGAGAACACGAACGACCGATCAGAAAGCAACTGATCGAACAGAACCACCACGCCAGATGCATGTTTGAGTACGTATACTTCAGCAGACCAGACTCAACGATCGACGAGAAGGATGTATACTCAGTCAGGATAAGGCTGGGGAGGAATCTTGCGCGGACGTACAAGACTCATGCTGACGTGATCGTGCCAGTGCCTGACACTGCGCGTCCTGCTGCTGAAGGAATCTCGCGTGAAACTGGAATCCCCGTTTTGGAGGGACTAATCAAGAACCGGTATATTGGCAGAACTTTCATTATGCCCCGTCAAGAGGGAAGAAACAACGCTGTGAGGCTGAAACTGAACGCTGTACGCGCGGTAGTGCAAGGCAAGAACGTTCTCCTCGTGGACGATAGCATAGTACGCGGGACCACAATGCGAAAGATTGTCAATTTACTCAAGGAGGCTGGCGCAAGCCGCGTTGAAGTCTGGGTGACCTGCCCGCCCATAAAATCCCCTTGCTTCTACGGGATCGACATGTCCACGCACGCGGAACTTATCGCGTCAACCAAGTCAATAGAGGAGATTCGTGAGACCGTGGGAGCAGACGCCCTGTGTTATCAGACCAATGATGGGCTGCTTGACGCTATTGGGTTCTCGAACCAAGAAACCTGCCTCGCGTGTCTTACCGGACAATATCCCACACAACTGGCCCAGAAGATCGCCACTGAGATGCACGGGAAACCTCAGAATCAAAACGTTCGATATTGGGAGACTGAGGTTTGACACGCGTTCTGCTTGTGGGATCTGGAGCAAGAGAACACGCGATCGCCGCCGCTTTGATTAGATCCTCGGACGTTGACCTGTATGGGGCTATGAGTTCTCAGAATCCTGGGATCATGAGGTTAGCGAAGGAAGCTGCGGTTATGAAAATCGCAGACCCGCAGGCTGTTTCAGATTATGCGATTCAAAAGCAAGTCGAATTAGCCATAGTCGGCCCTGAAGCACCACTTGTAAATGGTGTTGCAGATGCGTTGAGTAGGCTTGGCGTTAGAACGGTTGGGCCGACGCAACAACTTGCCGCTCTTGAAGGCGACAAGGCATTCTGTCGAGGGCTCCTCACTAAACATGGTATCCCCGGCAATCCGTTGTACCGTGTTTTCACGGATTCGGATTCAGCGGAATCATTCCTTAGGACCGCTGGACCTGTGGCGATTAAGCCCGCAGGACTAACGGGGGGAAAGGGTGTGAAGGTTTCCGGGGAGGATTTCGCAAGCAAAGACAACGAGATAGCCTACGCAAAGGAAGTACTCCAAAAAAGGCTAGGGGGCGTCCGCAAGGTCGTTGTCGAAGAAAGGCTTGAAGGTGAAGAATATTCGCTGCAAGCCTTTGTTGATGGAAAAGGTGTTCACGTAATGCCGCTCGTACAGGACCACAAACGCGCATACGAAAACGACGCCGGCCCGAACACTGGAGGGATGGGAAGTTACAGCGACCGCGACCATCTGCTTCCTTTCGTTTCGCCAGAAGACTTGGATCTGAGTTCGCGAATAATGGTTGATGTTGTTCGCGCACTGAAAGAAGATACGGGTGAAGAGTATCGAGGTGTATTGTACGGTCAGTTTATGTTGGCAAGAAGCGTGCACGATGAGAAGCCTAGTCCGAAGCTTATTGAATTCAACTGTCGCTTCGGCGATCCTGAAGCCATGAACGTCCTTCCGATACTCACGGAGGAAACCGACTTCGTCGAGGTCTGCGAGAGAATCGCGGAAGGATCTCTCAAACCAAATCATGTTTCCTTTGAACACAAGGCTACGGTCTGCAAATATCTGGTCCCAGCAGACTACCCGGAGCACGCAACTCTGGGTCAGGTGATCTCAGTGGATGAGGACGCCATAGCAAGGCAAGCTGCGCGCGTTTTCTATGCGAGCGTGGATGTGATGGATGGGCGGATTGTGACCACAGCCTCTAGGACAGTTGGTGTAGTGGGTGTCAGCGATACTATTGACAGCGCCGAGAGAATTGCTGAAGAGGCCACTGCACATGTCAAGGGGCCTCTGAGGCATCGCAGGGATATTGGTACATCAGCCCTAATTCAGAAACGGATCGACCACGTGAGATCCATACGTGTCGGCCCCACTTTGACGAAGGCGTTGCAAGTCGGGATCATATGAAACGCCTAGCGGTCTTCGCCTCCGGCCGAGGATCAAACTTCCGCGCTATGATAGACCATATCAGAATGGGAATTTTGCAGAATGTAGAGATAGGTCTGCTAGTCACGAACATACCCGATGCACCCGCAGCTGGTCTGGCGCGAGAGAACTCCATTTCTGTTGCCTTCATAGAAGGAGTCTTCGGCAGAAGATTCGCACGCAAACAAGAGAGAGAGGAGGCGAGGAACGAATTCGACAGGAATGCTGTTGATCTCCTAAGAGAGAGCAAAATTGATCTCGTCGCGCTTGCCGGATTCATGCAAGTGTTGGGTCCAACGTTAGTCGACGCGTACGTATATCGCATAATGAACATACACCCAGCGAAGGACTTAGCGAGGTTCGGAGGGAGTGGGATGTTCGGCGACCGCGTTCACGCCGCTGTGATCTCGGCGGGTGAGAAGGAATCGGGTTGCACTGTACATTATGTTGACAACAGCGTAGACGGTGGTCCACTCATAGTCCAGGCCACTGTCCCAGTCGACCCGGGAGACTCGCCTGAGAGCCTGGCGCATAGAATCCTGATCTATGAACACCGAACCTACTCTAAGGCCATTCAGCTGCATGCGGATGATAGAATCCAAGTGAAAGACGGGAGCGTCGTGATTGATCGGAGTGGTGATTGGGAGAACCAATGGAATCAAAGGCAAGAAGCGTTTATCCGATATCAAACCGCACAGTCCAACAATCACGAACAATTGTTGCAACAATCAACTTGAGGAGGCATGCTGCGAATGACTGAACCTACCGTTTCGATAGTTATCGGTTCCAAGAGCGATCTGGAGATTGCGAAACGGGCCGAACAGACGCTTGACGAGCTGGGCATAACGCATGAGACACAAATCCTGTCAGCTCATAGGGATTCAAAGAAGCTTGATGCCTATCTGGCTTCGAGCAAAGCGAAGGTGTACATTGCAATCGCTGGTCTCGCCGCACATCTACCCGGCTATATCGCGTCCCGGACTGATAGACCTGTGATCGGAGTCCCAGTGAACAAAGCCCTCGGCGGTTTAGACTCGCTTCTCTCCATTGTACAGATGCCGCGAGGTGTGCCGGTGGGAGCGGTCGGAATTGATTCGGCCGAGAACGCCGCTCATCTTGCCAAGAGAATCCTTGATGTTCCCAAATGAGAGTGCACCGAATCGGCCTTCACCTATGCCAGAGCTGGCGTTGACACAAGCGAGATTTCAAACATCCACAAAACCATCGATGCCATCCTTTCAAAGACTTACCAGACCAGAAAAGGAAAGATCGGCAGAGTTCTCAATGTACGTCAACATTACGCGGGCCTGATAGAACTTAGCAAGGATTACGCGCTTGCGCTACACGCGGACGGTGTTGGGACGAAGGTTCTGGTAGCCGATGCTTGCCACAAGTACGATACTATTGGCATTGACTGCGTTGCGATGAACGTGAACGACATCATCTGTTTGGGCGCAGAACCCTTCGCCCTTGTAAACTACCTTGCCCTCGGGAAACCGCGCCCGCAACTTGTCAAACAGGTCATGCGAGGATTAGTGCGTGGCGCGCGAGAGGCTGGAGTTGCAATCGTCTCCGGCGAGACCGCTGTGATGCCCGATGTTGTGAAAGGTTTCGATTTGGCCGCAACAGTCGTGGGAGTCGTCAAGAAGAACGTAATCGTAACCGGGGCAGAGACTGAGCCTGGGGATGTTATTCTTGGGTTGAGGAGTAGCGGCATTCACAGTAACGGATTGACTTTAGCTCGAAAACTCTTGCTCAGACCAAGGGCCCAATCAGTGATTTTGAGAGAACTCCTCAAACCAACCCGCATCTACGTTAGCCAAATCTTGAGTCTTCTGAGGTCTGGTAAAGGAATTCATGGGTTGGCGCACATTACCGGCGGTGGCTACTCAAAGCTGAAGCGAATCGGTGTCAGAGCCAAGGTTGGTTTCATGCTTGACCGACTGCCTCCACCCCAATGGATTTTCAGAGAAATCCAATCGAGAGGGCGTGTGTCGGATCGTGAGATGTATCGGACCTTTAACATGGGGACAGGTTTCCTCATCATGTGTGATCGGCGGGCAGTTGGACGGTTCAAACTCGCCCTGCCCGAGCTTCGAGAGGTAGGCTACGTTACATCGACGCGTAGCGTGGTCATTGGGGCTGGGGGGCTAGAGATAGAGGTTGAGAGATGGTAGTCGGCCCTACGCGTAGGGTTCAATAATCTTCATATTCCGAAAGAATGAAATAGCATGAAAACGATTTTCATGTGGTAAAATTGAGCAGATTAGGGGCTTTATTCTGCATTCTCGTGTTAGCTAGCATCACGATAACTCTGGTAGGCGTTCCTCCAGTTAGTGCCCATGGCACAGTGGACCAGCACTGGGATCCTGCTCACCCCGGGACTGGGAATGCGATCAGATTCCATTCCCCAATAGGTCAATCTTTCAAACCGACATTCGACAACATCGTCGGAGTGGATGTTAGTGTCCTGAATCAGCCGAACCTGGACCAGAGCCAGACGACACAGGATGGTTGGAATTGGATCCACGCGCACATGCCAATTGGCCAGTCCTTCAAACCTATCAATCCCCTCTTCACCGGTTTCGCCGTCTATCTCGAAAACACAGCTGCTGCTCCGAGGGGAATGATCATGTGGTTGAAAAGTGGGTCCATCGCGGGTTCAACTGTAGTCACCAAGGCCTTCACCCTCGCAGGGCTGGCTCCTCCAGGTTTCATCAATGTCGATTTAGATTCACCCGTGGCGGTAACACCAGGTTCCGACTATGTGCTCCAGCTGGCGGTTATGGGAGCAGATGTCAGGTGGTATATTGACTCAACCGGGGCCAATCCTTACCCGGACGGTACAGCCATCACTGATGGTATAGTCCAAGCTAGTTTCGACTATATGTTCAAAACCTACGGTATGTCGGATAGTGTCGCAGCTAGGATAAGGTTGGGGACGATTGCGGGGCCAGTCCTTGGGACAGCCACACAGGCCGTTCCGATTCAGGGTTTCACGTGGACTCATATTGACTTCGTCCAGTTCTCGGTTACTCCAGGCAGCGTCTATGTTCTGGAGCTCGCTGAGCCCGGTAAGAGTATGAGTTGGGAAACCTCGGCTGCAGGTGGTTACCCGGACGGCACAGCCATATACAACAGCGCAGCAAACGCTGCCTTCGACAACCTGTTCCGGACCTACGGTATTGCAGCTCCATCCCCCGACTTTTCGATTTCATCATCGACAGTACTGATCTCTATTGCTCAAGGTGGTGGTGGTTCTTCTACAATCACGGTGACTTCGCTTAACGCGTTTAGTTCGGCTGTTACTTTGGTTGGCTCTTGGGTTGGGACAGCGCCTTCTGGAGTCAATATAGCCATCACATCGCCCGTAACACCGCCTTCTGGCAGTTCGGCAACATCTCCCCTTTCTGTCACAGCTGATCCAACTGCTTCAACAGGGTCATTCACCTTGAGGATAACAGGAACGAGCGGAGCTTTGAGTCACGGCACAGACATCACAGTTCAAGTGTCGGCAGCAGCCACGACCTCAACCACAACCAGCAGCACAACTAGCGTCGCTGGACCGGACTTCACGATCGGAGCTAGCCCAGGTTCGATCACGATCGTTCAAGGTGGAAGCGGGACTTCTAATGTGAACATAGGTTCAACGAACGGGTTCAGCTCAGCTGTTACGCTAACATACTCATGGGTTGGGACAGCGCCGTCGGGAGTTTCCATAACCTTACCGGGGCCAGTTACGCCTCCTTCCGGAGGAGCCTCGACCTCCACACTCACGGTCAATGCAGACGCTGGAGCCACGACGGGCACTTTCACGCTCTCAGTGACTGGCACAAGCGGGGCGCTGACTCATAGCACGAATGTCGGAATCCAGATCAGCTCGGGCGGCACCACCACAACTGGCACTACGACCACACCAACTGGGCCTTCATGCCTCATTGCAACAGCCACTTACGGTTCCGAGCTATCCCCTGAAGTTCAGCTACTACGAGGGTTCCGGGATAATTCGATTCTGAAGACCTCCGCGGGATCAGGCTTCATGATCGCTTTCAACGCTTGGTACTATTCCTTCAGTCCCAACGTCGCGAGCTACCTCAACAGTCATGGAGTTGAACGAACGATAATGAAGGGCGTACTATACCCGTTGATCGGGATACTGTTCGTCTCATCGCACGTCTTCTCTGCTACTAGCGCTTTCCCAGAATTCGCGGCCCTTCTGTCCGGACTACTTGCAAGCGCATTTATCGGTGCTTTCTACCTTGGCCTGCCCCTCAGCCTGATCAGAGCAAAGATTTGCAGATTGGGTGGCCGGAAGATGCAAAAGGCACTTGAGAAGGTACTGAGCCTGTCGCTATTGATCGGAATCGCTGGAATCATACTTGGCGAATTCCTCGCTTACACTCCACTGATGATCGTCTCAACATCGGCCACAGTACTGGCGAGCCTCTTCCTGGCAGCATTGGCTACTTCGGCCGCCATCTCGAAGCGTCTCATGAAGTTCGCACGGAACACGCAGTAAAAGCGTCGGCGCACGTAAGGGGAATTCGACTTGTAGGGAACCGTACTGTGGTTTCCGATTCAATGCTTAAGTAAAAGGCGACTACGTGGGCCCTGAATGAATAGCATTGCATGCCTCTAGAGTTCTCCTTCCTCTCCTCTTACTCATCTCTCTCTCAATTGTTTTCTCAAACGTTCATGCACAGACCACTA
>Ga0209521_10003204_pt1 | contig 13224 bp, 13 predicted proteins | sample Rifsed19ft4_FD_184016 | JGI IMG/M metagenome (GOLD analysis project Ga0209521, IMG submission 184016) | Soil microbial communities from Rifle, Colorado, USA - sediment 19ft 4 (version 2) | ecosystem: Environmental > Terrestrial > Deep subsurface > Rock core/Sediment | place: Rifle, Colorado... | reverse complement strand
CGCGGGGCCGCCGCGCCGGAGTTTTTTTTTGAGCCTTGTTTGAGGTCCACACCGGCACGTCGCCCGACAGGATCTCGTCCATGCTGCGGCCGCTTTTGACACTCGTGTCGAAGTCTTGCGTGGGCTCGCTGCCGTCGCCGGCATAATCGTCACGTTTCTTGATGAGGAGCCAGTTCTGGCGGCCGCGATCTTCCTTGCGAGGCTTCATGCGCACCAGCACGAAGTCGCCTTTCAGCCTCTTGCCGTGCAGCCTGAATTTGAGATCGCCCTTGGCGAGGCCTTCGTCAGGGTCGCCGAGCGGCTCCCAGGTGCCGCGGTCCCAGATCATCACCGGCCCAGCACCGTATTCCCCCTTGGGGATCACGCCTTCGAAGCCGCCATATTCGAGGGGATGATCCTCGGTCATGATGGCAAGCCGCTTCTGGCTCGGATCGAGGCTGGGGCCCTTGGTCACCGCCCAGCTTTTCAAGACCCCGTCATGTTCGAGCCTGAAATCGAAATGGGTCCGGCGCGCCGCATGCTTCTGGATCACGAAGCTGTTGCCGCGGGCGCGCTTGGCCTTGGCTTTGGGCTCTGGGGTCTTGCCGAAGTCGCGCTTCGCCTTGTATTCGGCGAGAAGGCCCCGGCTTCCGGCCCGCGCCATGGCTTAAGCCGACTTCCGTCTGGCTGCGCCTTTCGCCGTCTTCTTGCCGTTGCCCGAGCGGGCTGAAGCCGCGCCGCGCTTGGCGGCGGTCTTGGCCGGCGCGCCGCCCTTGCCTTGCCGCACGCTCTTCTTCAGCGCATCCATGATGTTGATCACCTTGGCGCTGCCCGGCACTGTCTCGATGATCTCCGGTGCGCGGTGCTCGATCTTGGCGTGGATCAGCTCCCACACCGCCTCGCTATATTCATCCTTGAACTGCTCGGGCTCGAACTTGCCGGTCTTCCGCTTGATCAGCTCCTTGGCGAGATCGAGCGCCTCCTTGTCGACCTTGACCTCGGGGATCTCCTTGAACAGAGGCTCGGCGGCGCGCACCTCGTTGGCGTGGCGCAGAACTTCGAGCATCAAGCCTTTGCCGAAGGGCTTGACCGCCACGATGTTGCCGTGGCCGCGCAGGATGAACTGGCCGACGCCGATTTTTTTCGTGTCCTTGAGCGCCTTCTGAAGGATGACATAGCCCTCGTCGGCCATCTCGCCGTCGGGCAGCAGGTAATAGGGCGTCTCGTAATAGCGCGTGTCGATGGCGTCCTCATCGACGAAGCGGGCCAACTCGATGGTCTGCTTCGATTCGAGCTTCAGCTCATCGATTTCCTTCTGGTCGACCAGGACATATTTGCCCTTTTCGTACTCGTAGCCCTTGGTGATCTCCTCGTTCTCGACCGGACCCACGCCGGGCGCGACCTTCTGATAGCGGATGCGCTGGCCGGACGGCTCATGGATCTGGTGCAGCGCGATGGCTCGTTCCGCGGTGGTGGCCGGGTAGAGCTTGACCGGAATGTTGACGAGAGAGAGCCGCAAATGGCCGGTCCAGAAAGCGCGGGGTGCCATACTCGTTACTCCTCGAAAAAGACGTACAGGCCAGCACCCTCGACGAGGGGCCGTCCATCAAACGGTGCCCGATCCTCAAGGGTTCCAGCCTGGAACCTGGGGCCGCGGGCTCATTTCTCTACCTTATAGCCATTTTCCTTAAGCATGCGTTCGAGTGCATCGGGGAAGGTGAGCTTGACCTCCTCGCCCGGGCATGCGCCGTCCTCGTTGAGGGGCTGGTTGCAGACCTCAAGTCCCCAATCCGAAGCCTTGTCGTAGTAGCCAAGCATCAGGTCCCAGGCCGGCTTACCCTCGCCGAGCAGGATCTTCTCGCCCACATAGCCGGCCAGGAAGCCGTTCACGTCCTCGTCCGGAACGTTCGAGATCATGCCCTTGAGATAGGCTGCATGCGCCGGCTTGAACTTTTCATCCGTGGTGACGTTCTTGGCTGCTCCGTTCTCCACCGTGAGGAGTTCGAGCGGCGCCTCCGAGCAGGCATAGCAGGCGAAGGCGTAGAGGAAGGCATTGTCGCGCGTTTGAAATTCATAGTGGCCGTCACCGTTGAGATCGGTGGCGAGCATCGGTCCGCCGTCGAACTCTCCAACCTTGACGGTCTGCCATGACGATCCATCTGCGCTGCTCGTGATCACGCTCGTATCGGAGCAGCAATGGGCGCCCCCGGTGTAGAACGAGACCACGACCTCCGGATATTGATTGCCAGGATCGATCTCGGCGATCTGCACGCTGACCGGAGGATCGGCCAAACCGGTGCTCTCTCCTTCGACCTTCGCCACCTCCTTGCCGTCGGCGAAGACCGTGACCACCGGCGTGCGCGTGATCTCGCCGTCCTCGCCCTTGTCCTCGCTATAGCTGAGCGCGGCCTTCACCGCCCCTTGCGAGATCTCCTGCGGCCCGGGCGTCTCCTCCTCTTCGCCGCCGCCGGCCTCGATCTTCGGCGCGTTATCTGCGCCCTCGACGTCAGGAACCTCGAGATATTTGGCGTCAACTTCTTTGATGGCGTCGGCAAGGCTTGGGGCCGCATGGGCGGCGCTTTGCTGGACCAAGAAGATCAGCGGCAGCAGGAGAGAGAGGCGTAACCAAGAGATCGGGGCCATTGGAAGGGTCTCTGGAAGGACGATTGAAACTCGCGCCGGTGACGCGCGTTGGCTATTCTACCTCGCGGGCGCCTAACCGTCCCAGGCCCTTGCCGCCCGAAACTTGGCCCCCCAAATGCCCCGCGTGAAGATCAACGATACCAACAAGCGGACAGAGCCATTCGCGCCCGCCGTCGTTATTACCGGGGCAACCCAAGGGATCGGGCGGGCGCTGGCGGAGGAGTTTGCCCGCGGCGGCCATGCGCTCCTCCTTGTTGCCCGCGACGAGGCGAAGCTCGCTGAGACCGCGCGCGAGCTGGCGGAGGCGCATTCCGTCGAGGTCAAGTTCACCGCGTGCGACTTGAGCACGGCGGAAGGCTGCGCCGGCGTCGAAGAGGCGCTGCGGCGCTTCGGCCTCCATGCCGACATGCTCGTCAACAACGCTGCGATCATGACCGCCGGCTTCTTCCAGGATCAAGAGCTCACCACGCTGCACCGCGTGGTCGATCTCGACGTGCGGGCGGTGGTGGACCTGACACGCCGCCTCCTGCCGGGCATGCTGGCGCGCCGCCGCGGCGGCGTGCTCAACGTCGCCTCCGTCGAGGGCTTCATGCCGGTCCCTTATCAAGCGACCTACGCCGCTACGAATGCCTTCGTGCTCTCGTTCAGCCGCGCTCTTGCCTATGAGACCATGAGCACGGGCGTGCGCGTCTCCGCACTCGCGCCGGGCCCCGTTGCCACGGGCCTGCATGCCAAGGGAGGTGCGGAATACTCCCGTTACGTGCAGTTCCTGCCGGTGATGAGCGCCGAGGAGCTCGCGCGCATCGCCTACCGGCAATTCATGCGCGGCGAGAAGGTGATCGTCGCGGGCTGGTTCAACCGGCTCGGCGTCTTCGCCATGCGCTTCGTGCCGCACCTTCTGCTCGTTCCGTTTATGGGATTGCTTTTCAGGGTGCGCGATGCCGAAGGCAATCCGCAATTGCCGCGTGCCCAGCCCCGTCCAGAGCCCGCCCGTAAGGCCGGGCCGGCGAAGGCTCGCGCGCGGCCCTAGACGCGCTGCATTTGCTGGGATGGTGGAGCCGAGGGGGATCGAACCCCTGACCTCAGCAGTGCGATTGCTGCGCTCTCCCAACTGAGCTACGGCCCCATAATTCGGGGCATTTAGGGATCGGGGTTCCAGACTGTCAAGCGACGCCCGGCCCAAACCGGCCTTTTCGCTCCTCTTGCTCTTATCGCCGCCTCTCCGCTACATGGTCCCCGGCTAGCCCAGGAGGTCTTTGATGGTGCCCTTGATCGGATTCATCGTTCTCGTCATCGACCTCTATATCTGGGTGGTCATCGCCAGCGCGATTTTGAGCTGGTTGATCGCCTTCAACGTGGTCAATACGCAGAACCGCTTCGTCTACTCGGTCGCCGACATGCTCTACCGTGTTACCGAGCCGACACTGCGCCCGATCAGGAGCGTGATCCCCAATCTCGGCGGCATCGACATCTCGCCGGTGATTCTCATCCTGTTCCTTATCTTCATCCGCGACGTGGTGCTGCTCGGCTGGCTCCTGCCGGCCGTCCAGCCGACCCCCACCCTTTGAGCGGAGCAAGCCTCAAGCTCGACCTTCGCTCAGTGAGCGAGGGCGTCCTGCTGAAGGTGCGGCTGACGCCCAAGTCGGCCCGCGACGAGATTGTCGGCGTCGAGAATTTCGGCGGCGAGGCCGTGCTGAAGGCGCGGGTGCGGGCATTGCCTGAGGACGGCCGCGCCAATGCAGCGCTGGAGCGGCTCGTGGCGCGCTGGCTGAAAGTGCCGCCGTCCTTTGTCTCGGTGGCGCAAGGCGGCAAGTCGCGGGCGAAGCAGGTCTTGATCGAGGGCGACGCCGAAACGCTTCTCCGCCTGATCGATGCGCGCCTCGCCGAGCTAGCGGGCTAGCGCCGCGGCGATTTCCCCGACAATGGCCTCGGCGGCGGCGCGCGGGTCGGGCGCGCGCGTGATGGGCCGCCCCACCACGAGATAATCGGCGCCCGCGCCGATTGCGGCCCTTGGCGTCACCGCGCGCGCCTGATCCTGGGCCTCGGCGCCCTGCGGCCTAATGCCCGGCGTGACGATCAGAAACTCGCGCCCCACCACTTCTCGGATTTGAGCCGCCTCATGTCCTGAGGCGACGACGCCGTCGAAGCCCGCTTCCTTGGTAAGCTTGGCCCGATGCCGCACGAGCTCGGCAAGAGGATGGTCGCAACACTGCTCGATGAGGTCCGCAGGCGAAAGATTGGTGAGCACCGTGATCCCAAGCAGCTTCAGTGCGCTGTCTCCCCTGCCGCGGACGGCCGCGTCGAGCGTCTTGCAATCGAGCGCATGCACCGTCAGGAACGCTGCCCCGCTCCGGGCGATCGCTGCGGTCGCGCGCTCGACGGTCGCCTCGATGTCGAGCAGCTTGGCATCGATGAATATGGGACGGCCATGGCGTGCCAACTCTTGCGCCAGCGCGAACCCGCCGGAAAACAGAAGCTCGAGCCCGATCTTGTAGACGCCGACGCTGTCGCCGAGCGTCTCGATAAGCGACTTCGCCTCCGCGGCGCCTGGCACGTCGAGCGCTACGATGAGGCGGTCGCGGGGAAGCATCAGGCGAACTTCCGCGCGGCGACGGCGAGCGCCTCGACCACGCTCTTGCACAAATCCTGCTGCGCCTTGTCTTTGAGGCTGCCGTCGGCCTCGAAGGCGTCCATGGCGCGCGGCACGGCGATCTGTTGCGGAATGACGGTGGCGCCGATGCCCACCTCCAGGATTTGGCGGAGATGCAGCAGGCTCCGCATCGCCCCGTAATAGCCGGGAGACGCGCCCGAGATGGCGAACACCCTTGTCTTGAACACTTCGAGCCCGGTCTCGCCTTTGGCCCGCACCCGCGTCACCCAGTCGAGCGTGTTCTTGAGCAGCGGCGTGACCGAGGAATTGTACTCGGGGCTGGCGATGAACACGCCCTGATATTCGCCGAGCAGAGCCTTGAAGGCGCGCGCCCGCTCCGGCGGCCCCTCTTTGGCTTCGAGATCGCCGTTATAGATCGGCATCGGGTAATCCTTGAGGTCGACGAGCACCGCCTCGATGCCGTTGGCTTCGGCGATGTGGTGTGAAAGCGCGGCGAGCTTCTTGTTGAACGACCCGTCCCGCGTGCTGCCGGCGAAGAACAAGAGACGCATCGAGCGGGTTCCTTGTCGCTTAAGTGGCGCGCGGGAGGGGCGAGCGCGAGGACGGAGCTTCTCCGCCACTCTACGTCAAAGGCGGCGCGGAAGGGTAGAAGCTACTCGCGAATGCCCTCGAAGAATTCCTTGACCCTAGCGAAGAAGCCGGTCGATGCCGGGCTCGTGCTCGGATTGGAGGCGTCCTCGAACGCCTTGAGCAGCTCGCGCTGCTTGCGCGACAGGCTCTTCGGCGTCTCGACCTCGACCTGGATGTAGAGATCGCCCTGCTGCTTGGAGCGTAGCACCGGCATGCCTTTCGCCTTGAGGCGGAACTGCTTGCCGCTCTCGGTGCCCTCCGGAATCTTCACCCGCGTCCTGCCGCCGTCGATGGTCGGCACTTCGATCTGGCCGCCAAGGGCCGCGGCGGTCATGGCGATCGGCACGCGGCAGAAGAGATCGGCGCCGTCGCGCTGGAAGAACTCATGCGGTCTGATCGAGAGGAAGATGTAAAGGTCGCCGGGCGGCCCGCCGCGTAACCCGGCCTCGCCTTCGCCGGCAAGCCTGATGCGCGTGCCGTCCTCCACCCCGACGGGAATGGTGACCGAGAGCGTCCGCTCGCGCGTGACACGGCCGGTGCCGTTGCAGGATGGGCACGGCGTCTCGATGGTCTCGCCCCGTCCCTGGCAGGAGGGACACGTGCGCTCGATGGTGAAGAAGCCCTGGCTGGCGCGCACCTTGCCGACGCCGCCGCAGGTGCGGCACGTGGTCGGGGCGGTGCCGGCCTTGGCGCCCGAGCCCGAGCAGCTTTCGCAGGTGACGCTGGTGGGCACCCGGATTTGCGCCGTCTTGCCTTGGTAGGCTTCGGCCAGCGTGATCTCCATGTTGTAGCGGAGATCGGAGCCGCGCTCGCGCGCCGATCGCTGGCGCGGGCGGCGCTGGCCCATGAACTCGCCGAACAGATCGTCGAACATCGCCGACATCGAGGCCGAGAAATCGGCGCCGAAACCGTGACCGCCGTGACCGGCGAGCCCGGCATCGAAAGCGGCGTGACCGAAGCGGTCATAGGCCGCGCGGCGCTGCGGGTCCTTCAGCGCCTCATAAGCCTCGTTGAGTTCCTTGAAGCGCTTCTCGGCGCCCAGATCGCCGTTGCAGCTGTCGGGATGACATTCTTTGGCGAGACGGCGAAAGGCGGCCTTGACCTCGCTGTCGCGAGCGCCGCGCGATACACCAAGAACCTCGTAGTAGCACCGCTTCGCCATCGCCCCTCCGGCCCTTTACACCGCCGTCCAGCTTGGCGGCGCTTAAGCCTCTTGTGTTGGGCCTAGGCGCCGGGCTCCGCCCAGCGCCAACGCCATGCACTCTCGTTAGGCCGACTTCTTGCTGTCGTCGTCCTTGACTTCCTCGAAGTCGACATCGACCACCTTGTCGTCAGGTCCGCCGGCCGAAGCGGAGGGTCCGCCGCCTGCCGCGCCGCCTTGGCTTGATTGATACAGGGCCTCGCCAAGCTTCATCGAGGCCTGCGCCAGCGCGTCGACCTTCTGCTTGATGGCCTCCTTGTCCTCGCCTTGGACCGCGGATTTGAGGTCGCTAAGCGCCGTCTCGACCAGGGCCTTGTCGCCGGCAGAGACCTTGTCGCCGTATTCCTTCAACATCCGTTCGGTCGAGTGGACGAGAGCTTCGGCCTGGTTGCGAATCTCGACCAGTTCGCGGCGCTGCTTGTCCTCCTCGGCGTGGCTCTCGGCTTCCTTCACCATGCGCGTGATGTCGGCTTCGGTCAGACCGCCCGATGCCTGGATGCGGATCGACTGCTCCTTGCCGGTGGCCTTGTCGGTGGCCGCGACATTGACGATGCCGTTGGCATCGATATCGAAGGTCACCTCGATCTGCGGCACGCCGCGGGGGGCCGGCGGGATGCCGACGAGATCGAACTGGCCGAGCAGCTTGTTGTCGGCCGCCATCTCGCGCTCGCCCTGGAAGACGCGGATGGTGACGGCGTTCTGATTGTCCTCGGCGGTGGAGAACACTTGGCTCTTCTTGGTCGGGATGGTGGTGTTGCGGTCGATGAGCCGGGTGAACACGCCGCCCAAGGTCTCGATGCCGAGCGAAAGCGGGGTGACGTCCAGCAGCAGGACGTCCTTGACGTCGCCTTGCAGCACGCCCGCCTGGATGGCGGCGCCGATAGCCACCACCTCGTCCGGGTTCACGCCCTTATGCGGCTCGCGGCCGAAGAAATTCTTCACCGTTTCGACGACCTTCGGCATGCGCGTCATGCCGCCGACCAGCACCACTTCCTCGATCTCCGCGGACTTGAGGCCCGCGTCCTTCAGCGCGTTCTGGCAGGGGCCGATGGTCTTCTGGATGAGATCGTCCACGAGGCTCTCGAGCTTCGCCCGCGTGAGCTTCATGGTGAGGTGCTTCGGGCCGGACTTGTCCGCCGTGATGAAGGGCAGATTGATCTCGGTCTGCGTCGTCGAGGAGAGCTCGATCTTCGCCTTCTCGGCGGCCTCTTTCAGGCGCTGCAGGGCGAGCTTGTCGCCGCGGAGATCGATGCCGCTCTCCTTTTTGAATTCGTTGGCGAGGTAGTCGACGATGCGCATGTCGAAGTCCTCGCCGCCGAGGAACGTATCGCCGTTGGTCGACTTCACCTCGAACACGCCGTCGCCGATCTCGAGGATCGAGATGTCGAAGGTGCCGCCGCCCAAGTCATAGACGGCGATGGTCTTGCCCTCTTTCTTGTCGAGGCCATAGGCAAGAGCGGCAGCGGTCGGCTCATTGATGATGCGCAACACTTCGAGCCCGGCGATCTTGCCGGCATCCTTGGTTGCCTGGCGCTGGGCGTCGTTGAAATAGGCGGGAACGGTGATGACCGCCTGCTCGACCTTCTGGCCGAGATGGGCTTCGGCGGTCTCCTTCATCTTCTGCAGGATGAAGGCGGAGATCTGCGAAGGGGAATACTGCTTGCCGTGGGACTCGACCCAGGCGTCGCCATTCCCGGCTTTGACGATTTTGTAGGGGACGAGCTTCTTGTCCTTCTCGACCATCGGGTCGTCCCAGCGGCGGCCGATCAGGCGCTTGATGGCGAAGAACGTGTTCTCGGGGTTCGTGACGGCTTGTCGCTTGGCTGGAAGTCCGACGATGACTTCTCCGTCATCGGTGAAGGCGACCATCGAGGGCGTGGTGCGCATGCCTTCGGCATTCTCGATGACCTTGGGGGTCTTGCCCTCCATCACTGCGACGCAGGAATTGGTAGTGCCGAGATCGATTCCGATCACTTTCGCCATTACGAACCTCTCTTTCTGGCAGACCGTGCGGGCCCTTGAGCGGCACCCGGCATTTCAGCGCTAGGCGTGGCGTCGGTCCCCAATATTCGGCGCATCCCGCCGACTCATCCGGCAGGGTTCCGCGGTTATATAGGTGGCAAGCCTATGACCCGCAAGGAGAAGCGAGGATGGCGGGGGCGCCGCGGAGACGCGCGTCACGTGACTCGCTTCCAGGCGCCGATGAGGATGGGGGTGAGGCAGTAGTAGCGCCCGTCCGAGGCGGCCTCTTCCATGTCGGCTTTGAACTCGGCCGCCCTGGTCGCATCGGCGATGCCGAGCTCGGCGGCCGCCGCGAACAACCCTTGGTAAACGCCGATCAACATTTGCGCCATGTCCTTGAGCGGCAGGAATTTCGCCTCGGCATTCGTGCCGTCGGGAAGCCCGAGACCCGCCGCCTCGAACTGCGCGGGCAATTGTCGTCCTGCCCTGAGATTGCGGCCATGCCCTCTGAACACGCCCTCGAAGACGCGATTGAACTCGGCCATGGCCGGGCAGAGCGGCTCAACCGCAATGGCGCCGAAGTCAAACTCCTGCGCCACCACGGTGCCACCCGGCTTGGTCCAGTAGAGCATCTTCTCGAGCGCCGCGACCGGCTCCTGCATATGCATGAGAAAGAGCCGGCAGAAGGTGAGGTCGAACGGAGCGCCAGGGACCTGATCGAGCTCGAGCATATTGGCGGCGATGATTTCGAACGAAGTGCCGCCTTGAGCGCGGAGATCGGCAAGCGCTTGGGCGCCGAGCGCGCCGTCGATCTCGATGCCGGTCACGCGGCCCTGCGGCCCGACGCGATCGGCCATCAGCCGCATCACCGCGCCTGGACCCGAGCCCACATCGAGGCAGCTCATGCCGGCTGCCAGGCCTATGCGGTCGAGCACCTCCTCGGTCGCCCGCTGCCACATCAGCGCCTGATCGCGCAGACGCTGATACTCGTCCACGTCGCGGGCATGCACATAACCGTCGGGATTCAATTTTTGCGCTTTTGCCGCCACCGGCCTCATCTCCTCATTCGCCGCTGATGCGCTATATGGCAGAGCGTAAGGCAGCCTTGAGGTGTAGCAAAGGCAGCATGAATTATTTTCCGCAACGGCTCGATCGGGGGGCCCAGAACGCGCTTTTGGCCGCTCTGAGGCGTGTCATCGCCGAGGCACCGCTTTTCACGCCCACCATGCCCCGCTCGGGCAACCCCATGTCGGTGCGCATGACGAATTGCGGGCCCCTTGGCTGGGTGACCGACAAGGAACGCGGCTACCGCTACCAGGCCACGCATCCGGAGACCGGCAAACCATGGCCGCCGATCCCGCAAATGCTGCTCGATGTGTGGGACAGCGTGGCGGACTACCCCTTTCCTCCGCAAGCCTGCCTCGTCAATTACTACACCGGCAGCGCCAAGATGGGACTGCATCAGGACAAGGACGAGGAGGATTTCTCCGCCCCCGTGCTTTCGGTATCGCTCGGCGACACAGGAGTGTTTCGCGTGGGCGGAAGATCGCGCAAGGACCCGACCAAGACGTTCGAGCTCAAATCGGGGGACGTCGTGGTGCTGGGCGGCGAGGACCGGCTCGCTTATCACGGCATCGACCGCATCCTTGGCGGGACGTCCGATCTCCTTGCCGAAGGCGGCCGGTTTAACCTGACCCTTCGGCGCGTTACCAAATCGAGGTGATCCACACACTCGTCATGGCCGGGCTTGTCCCGGCCATCCACGTCTTGATCTCAAATTCGTGGATGCCCGGCACAAGGCCGGGCATGACGGTCGGGTTGGAAGCGTCTCTGTTTGACCGACCCGTCAGTCGCCGGGCTGCTCGCCTTCGGGAAAATCGTCGTTGGCGGCCTTACGCGGCGCGGCTCCGTTGCCGTCGCCTTGAGGCTGCTGCTTCGCGGCTTTCGCCCCGCCTTTGGCGATGGCGACGAGAGCGGGCCTGAGACAACGATCGCCGATCACATAGCCCGACTGCATGACGTCGACCACCGTGCCCTCCGGCACATCGGCGTTCTTGACCTCGTACATGGCCTGATGGCAATTCGGGTCGAAGCGTTGGCCGAGGGGGTCGATGCGGGTGACGCCGTGGCGCTCCAGCACATTTAAGAGCTCGCGCTCGGTGAGCTCGACTCCTTCGAGGAAGCTCTTGAGCGCGGGGTCTTGCGCCGCGGCCTCGGCCGGCACGTGATCGATGGTGCGCTTGAGATTGTCGCCGACCGTCAGCACGTCGCGGGCAAAATTGGAGATGGCGTAGCGCGCCGTGTCGGACTTTTCCCGCTCGGTGCGGCGGCGCAAATTCTCCATATCCGCCATGGTGCGCAGCAGCCGGTCGCGCATGTCGGCGTTCTCGGCGAGCAAAGCGTCGAGATCGGCCCCGACTTGAACGTTCGGGTCGGGGCCTACGTTTTGGGTTTCGGCCTTTGGGGAATCGGCGACCTTCGCCTGATCCTCGTTGGCCTCACGCGGATCGGTCTTGTCGTCGGGCATGCCAAGCCGTGGGCGATGACGGTTTCACTCGAAAGTCCAGGGGATATCGACCGTAAGGCGGCAAAAATCAAGGGACAAGGCGCCCCAGGAGCTTCGCTGTGTAGTCCACCATGGGGATGATGCGCGCATAATTGAGGCGGGTTGGCCCGATGACCCCAAGCACCCCAACGATCTTCTGCTCGGTATCCTCGAACGGCGACACGATCAAGGCCGAGCCCGAGAGCGAGAAAAGCTTGTTCTCTGAGCCGATGAAGATGCGCACCCCTTCGGCGCCCTCGGCCAGGCCGAGCAGCTGGATCAGGTCCGTCTTGGTGTCGAGGTCCTCGAACAGGAGGCGGACCCGCTCGAGGTCCTCCATCGCTCTCACGTCTTCGAGGAGATGCGAGCGCCCGCAGACGATGAGGCTTTTGCGGTCGTCGCCGTCGCCCGACCAGGTGGCGAGACCTTCGGTGACAACGCTGGCGGTCAGCTCGTCGAGCTGGGCGCGGTGCTGCTCGATCTCCCGCTCGATGCGGGCGCGCGCCTCCGCCAAGGTCAGCCCGCCGATGCGGGCATTGAGGTAGTTCGAGGCCTCATGCAGCGAGGACAGCGGCAGGCCCTCGGGCAAATTGATGATTCGGTTCTCGACGTCGCCGTCCTCTCCGACCAGCACGGCGAGCGCCCGCCCTTGCCCGAGATTGACGAACTCGACGTGCTTCAGCGTCTTGCTTTGCTTGTCCACCAGCACGACGCCGGCGCAGCGCGACAGCCCGGACAGCATTTCGCCGGCCTCCCCGAGCAGCTCCTCGACCGCCCGGCGCCGGCCGCTTCCCGCAATGCGGCTCTCGATCTGGCTCCGCTCCTCCCCGCTGATGTCGCCGACCTCGAGCAGTCCATCGATGAACAGGCGCAAGCCCGTCTGCGTGGGGAGCCGTCCTGCGCTCGTATGCGGGGCGTAGATGAGACCTAGGCCTTCGAGGTCCGACATGACGTTGCGCACCGAGGCGGGCGACAGCGTCATCGGCAAGGTGCGGCTTAGGTTGCGTGAGCCGACCGGCTCGCCGGTCGTGAGATAGGTCTCGACGATGCGCTTGAAGATCTCGCGCGAGCGCTCGTTGAGCTGACGGAGCCCAATAGCGGCCTCGGCCGCGGCTCTCGCTTCATTGGGGTCGGTGTGGCGCATGGCGGGGCGAATTTAGGTGCGCCCCTGAGATACGTCAAACCGGATGCAGGCGTCTGGTTTCTAGTTGAGCGCCCCGAATTCCGCCGTTGCGGGCGAGGCAAACTCGTCAGGGGCGCCGAAATGGGCGAAGTAGCGCGACTTGATCGCCTCGACCGGCATGATGATGAAGACGTCCGTGGTGCCGAATTGGTGGTCGATCACGGCGCCCTCGCCGACATAGGCGCCGACCCGCAAATAGCCCTTGATCAGCGGGGGAAGCGCCTTGAGCGCCGCGCGCGCATTGACCGCCTCGCGCGGCATCATATTCATGTCGACGCGCAGATGCTCATGCGCCCTGACGCGCCACTCCTCGGGCGCAAGCGAGGTATGGTGAAGGTAGCTCAGCGCCAAAGCGTGCGCCGAAGGGTCGGTGCCCGCGAAGCTCGCGCAGCCGATCATGACATCGGCGCTGTGCTCGCGGACATAAGACCACACGCCCTGCCATAGCAACTCCAGCGTCCGCTTATTGC
>Ga0209521_10003203_pt1 | contig 13232 bp, 12 predicted proteins | sample Rifsed19ft4_FD_184016 | JGI IMG/M metagenome (GOLD analysis project Ga0209521, IMG submission 184016) | Soil microbial communities from Rifle, Colorado, USA - sediment 19ft 4 (version 2) | ecosystem: Environmental > Terrestrial > Deep subsurface > Rock core/Sediment | place: Rifle, Colorado... | reverse complement strand
GATCCTCCCTTTTATATTTCAAAGGATTATCAAAACCTGTACCCTTAATACCACACAGCTAAAGCGCTCTAAGTTTCTAAAGCCCATCATCTAAAACTCAGCTCTTAAAACCAGGGAATTTAAAAAAGAAAATCAGGATAACCATCAAGTTATTTGCTGGAAAAAGGAAGGCTAAAGATAGCGGTCACCAAAACTATTTAAAAACAGCTATGAATCACCGGTTCCTTGATATTGAAGTACACTCCACTCAAGCCATCCACCGCAAGCATTTATGAAGTTACACCACATGTCACCGACAAAGACTCCGCGGCTTATCAAGAGCGACGAGGGCATAACCGCTTTAAGCGGCGATTAGCCCGATCTCCGACCATTTGTCACTTAAAGAAGCTGGTGTAGTGTGGTAAAGACAGGCAATGGCTCTTAAGTCTTCTTCCCGGATAGAGATAACTTTCTCGTTGAAGTCTCCCCGTTGGAAGCGAATAAGCTCCAAATACTCCATTAAAGGCGCTTTCTCCCTTTTAGACAAGGTCTGTAGGGCCACAAGGTTTATTTGGATCTGCCCTCGTGGGCTCCAGGCTTCCCGGGATTTTTTGTCTTTTTCCACCAAGAAAAAGTCTACCGGAGCCTCATAGAATCCGGCCATCTCATACAAACGAGGTACCGAAACATTTCTTTCTCCTCGCTCGTAAGCTCCGACAATTGAAGCCTTGAACCGCTTCTTTGATTTGGCCTCCACCTCTTGAAGGCTAAGGCCCTTTTGGAGACGAACTTTCCTAAGTTGCTCTCCTACCATTTTGGCGTAATTATTAGGCATTGTACCCCCCTCCCTTCTAAAAATTATAGATCTTCTTAGCTTCCCCACTAAAAATTGTTTACTTTACCTTATTTTATGATAACAATAAAGAAGTGTCAACACATTTACTGTCAGTGACCATATTAAATATATTTTCCGGAATTAAAAACATTTCTCAGAAAAATTCCTTAATGTTAATATACTTACTATTGGTTAAAAATCCTTCTATTTAATTAAAGGTTTAATTATGAGAGTTATTGAGCGGGATCTTGTTGATATTAGAGAGCTTCTAAAAAAGGAGACTTTGCCGGAAAAAAACCTGTTTGATACTTTATGGGAAAAGGAGCTCTCTTTAGCCTTTTGTACTTTGCTTTCGGGAAATTTTGGAAGGTATGAATATGGCAAGCTTAAACCGGCAGCAGCCGCCATGGAACTTTTAAATTTGGCAGTGGGCAGGCACTATTACGAGCTGCAGGATAAGAGACCCATCCCCAAAAAAGTTCAGGTTGATCTGGCCCTTATATCCGGAGATTACTACTACGCGAAGGCAATTATATTGGTGGTTCCTCTAGGGAAAGAAGTAGTAAGAATTGGAGCTAATGCGATTGCTAAGGTGTCTGAAGGAGAAATCACTGATGAAACTACTTCTCCAAGCTCGGATTTCCAAAGATTTTGTGATAAAATAAGGCTGAGATCTGCGCTTTACGCTGCCTCGTTCGAACTGGGATGCTTGCTAGGTGATGTTATTTCTTCCCTTTCACATCAGTTAAGTAGGCTCGGGGAGTGTTTGGGGGCTCTTACGCTGTTAAACGGCGCTGAAAAAGTCCTGCCCGAGTGGCGATCCTTAGCTACCAAGAGTTTTCAAGAAGAGAGCTTGAAGATTTTGGATATTCTTCCCAAAGGAAACGGGCGGGATACTCTGCATGGATATGTAACCAAGAGATACGAGCCCTTTTTTAACGAGGTTTAGATGAGCCCCAACGATCCTCTATCCCCAACAATAAAATCGGCCCTAGAAAAAGTCGAAGAGGAACTGGCCAAAGTTGTTCTTTCCGGCAGCAGAAGTTTGACTGAATCTTCTTTAAGCACACTGCGTGCGGGGGGTAAACGTCTGCGTCCGGCCCTGGTCCTGGTTTCTGGGCTAAGCGGCCGATATTCTCTGGAGGCGTTGCTTCCGGCGGCTCTCGCAGTTGAGCTCATCCATATGGCTTCTCTTATCCATGACGACATACTGGATGAAGCCAAGACGAGGAGGGGTTTGCCCACAGTTAATCACCTGAAAGGAAACAGAGCGGCCACCGCCACGGGAGATTTTCTTTTCGCCACCGCTTTTTTGCTTCTGTCAAAGGCCGGTAACAGTTGGGCTATTGAGATTATTGCCAAAGCATCTCTGGCGCTTTCACTCGGGGAGCTCTGGGAGGTGGAAACGGCCTTTTCCGCCTGGCAGTCTCTAAATGAATATTTGACTAAGGTTCGGAACAAGACCGCAGCTTTATTTGCTGCTTCCTGCGAGGTGGGAGCTCTTCTTTCAGGAAGTGATGAAAAAGAAGTAAAAGCCCTTCGGGCATACGGCGAATATCTTGGGATGGCTTTCCAGATTTTCGATGATATTCTTGATTTTTCGGGAAAGGAAGAAAATTTAGGAAAGAGTGTGGAAACCGACCTTAAAGAGGGTGTAATTACCATGCCCCTTCTGTATGCTTTGCAAGAAGAAAAAATAAGAAGCGATTTGATTCAAATTATAGAGAATCCCCCTCTGACCGAGGACAAAATCAGAAAAGCGAGGGAAATGCTTTATGAGACGGATGCGCTTGAAAAAAGCAAGAAGGAAGCGGCCAATTACGTTAGTCGAGCTCTTGCAGCGGCCCAACAGGTTTCCAATCAAGAAGCCAGAAAAAATTTGACCACAATCGGCAATTTTGTTATTGAACGCCATCACTAGCAAAAGGTCTCTTTGAGATTTAAGGAAGATAAAATAATTCTTGAAATACAGGAGTTATCAATGATACTGGCGGCCAGATGGATTTTGCCAATAACTCGCAAACCACTTACAGACGGCGCCGTTTTAGTTGAAAAGGGCAAGATCAAAAAAGTTGGCAAAAAAGAGGAGATTTTAAGAAGTTTTCCGCGAGAAAGAGTCTTAGATTTTGGTGAGGCCGTTCTTCTGCCTGGTTTCGTCGACACCCACACCCATCTAGAATACGCCGTTTTTCGGGGTTTATGCGACGATTTAAGCTTTGTTCCTTGGAAAATTCAAGTAACAAAGAAAGAACGGAAGCTGAACCCAGAAGACTGGGAAATTTCGGCAAAACTGGGTGTTTTAGAGGCTATTCAGTCCGGCATTACCTGTGTGGCTGACACGACGAAGTTCGAAGCGAGTCTAAAAATTCTCACTGAAGCCGGTTTAAGGGGGACTGTTTTTTACGAGATTGCAGGAATGGACCCCGCCCAAACTGACCATATTTTGGCCGAAAGCAAAGCAATTGTTTCTAAATGGCAAAAGGCGGCCGACTCTGATCTTATTCAAGTAGGACTTTCGCCCTATTCTGTATATACCGTTTCCCCCCCTCTTTTTAAGGCTGTAAGCAGGTGGGCTAAAAAGAACAACTTACCAATCTCTCTCCACTTGGCCGGTTCTAAAGACGAGTACCTTTTTGTGCAATATGGTTCGAGCGAGCTGGCCACGAAATTTCGGGAGCTCATGGGTTGGGGAGAGTTATTGTGGCAACCCCTCGGGGTATCTCCGGTTAAATACCTAGAGCAATGGGAAGTCTTTAAGGGAAGAGCGATCGCGGTGCACTGCGTTCAGGTTGACGACGCTGATCTGGATATTTTGGAGGCTAATAATGTCGCTATTGCCCACTGCCCGAAGTGCAGTGCCAAATTGGGGATGGGAGTGGCCCCTTTAGCCAAATTTCAGGAGCGCAAGTTGAAAGTGGGATTAGGCACCGATAGTCCGGCGAGCAACAACACCATGGATATTTTGGATGAAACCAGAACAGGGCTGCTTTTACAGCGAGGGGTCAATCAATCGGTTAATAATCTGGGAGCCAAAGAGTTTTTGATGATGTCGACTTTAGGCGGAGCCGAAGTTTTGGGGATTGAAAATAAGGTAGGCTCTCTGGAAGAAGGGAAGGAAGCTGATATAATAGGAGTTGAGATCTCTCATAGCCATCAAATACCTGTCAGAGATCCCTATTCGACCTTAGTTTACACGGCAAGCCAAGAAGATATTATGTTCACAATGGTCAAAGGGAAAATTCTCTATCAAAAGGGAAAGGCGAGTATCTTAGCGCAGGAGGATATTCGGGCGCAAGTTGATAAAGTTCGCTCCAAGCTATATTAAAACTTCTGCTTATTCGGTGCACAGTTTGAACAATCTTAGCGATGAAAAAAAGCGTTAAAATGGCCCAATTTTAAAGGAAAAATAATGCGAGAGGTTGGCAAGGTTTTACGCCTCGAAAGCGGATTAGCTGTGGTCGAAGTTCCTCGTTCGGAGGCTTGTCGCTACTGTCGGGGCTGTTATTTGGGTCTTGATCGTGATAAAATGCTGGCGGAGGCAAAAAATCAACTTCAGGCTAAAGTTGGAGATGAGGTTGCCCTGGAGATGGAGCCGGAAAAATTTGTGACCGCGGCCTTTGTAATTTACTTGATTCCCGTTATTTTTCTAATAGTAGGTTACTTCACCGGAGATTTTGTGGCGAATATCTTGAATATTAGGGGGGCCTCGGTGGGAATTATTTTTAGCCTCGCTCTTTTTGCCCTGGCTTATGTTGCGATTGGCGCGATTGATAGGAGAGCCAGGCTGAGCGGTCGGTTCGACCCAAGAATCGTCGAAATTTTAAAGAGGGCTAAGACAGGAGTGAAAGGTGCTGCTGAATAAGAGAAGAGCTTCTTTGTTTACTAAGGCGATCGTCATAATAGTTGCCCTCTCTTTTATCCTCTGGTTTGTCCTTTCTCTAATTCCTCTACCACGATAAACAACGCCAGAATAAAACCTTATCCTTTATTATTGAAAAAACTAGCACTTTCTACGATCTTATGAGCAACTTGAGACGAGAGCGAGCTGAAGGGTGGGCGAAAAGGAGTTCTTAATCTTAAGAGCTAGGGATTTTTTTGGTTACCTTTTCCATCTCGACCACGGGAGGAGGGTAACTTTGCCAGATTTCTTTGAGGTTTGAGCCTAATTCTCCGGGGGAAACATTTTCGGTAAGAAAATCGACGAACTCTTTAGAAGCAGATTGATATCTGAGTGATACCTCAAGGTTCACAAGGCCGATTCCCGCTGGAATCGAAAAGTTATAGCTAGTTTCGTCCTTTTTTTGGGGGGGAATACGATTGTCAGAGACAATACTGTCATTAAGAGCGAGGTGAAAACTTTTCTTAACGGTACCATCAGGCTGTTTGATGCCGGGGACAATTTCATACACCTTTACCGGGCCGCCATCCGTCGCGGTCCTTGACAGTTTTCCGGAGGCATCCATGGCCCCAGACTCAAAAATTATTATTCCCTGAGCGTCTCGGGCGATCACGTGCAGCCACATCAAGCGGCCTTCCGGGAAGCCGGTGGGGAGTTTATGTCCAGCTCCTTCGTTAAAAACAGTAACTTTTAGATTCAATTGAGACTCTTCTTTGTGAGCCCCCACCGATAATTTAGCGGCCGACTGGAGCATCTTGATCGCCTTTTGTTGTTGGTCAGTCGCTCCCAGCACCCCGGTTATCCAAGTGTTGCCACCGGCGAAATCGTGGCGGTAAAAGTTTTTGCGTTCTACTCCAAAAACGGGAATATCAGCTGGATAACCATGTTCTGGTTTCATGTGGCAATCCTGGCAGTGGATCACTTTATGCCCTTCTTTGCCGCTATAGACGCTATTTTGCCACTCATCATAAGTTCTTTCCACCGCTAAACCATTGATGGGATTGGTGACGTTGTGGCAGTCGGAACAAAACTCGCTGGTTGTGTGTAGTTTTGAGTAGGCCGTTCTATGGAAGTTGGAATAGGAGTCTTTATAGGGCCCTCTTTTGATATTGCTATAGAGATCGAGTTTCACCCGAGTATTATCGCCGAGGACCTTTGTGACTCGGTGGCAAAAATCACACTGGATTCCCTCTCTTTCGACCGGGGTCATTTTCGAGCCGTCAAATGGAAGTAAATGGTTGGTAAAGGAGGCCAAGGGAGCGTGGCATTTGACACAAAACTTCATCACTTCTTCTTCTTTGCCGATAGTGGCAGCGTCTTTTTGGGTGACTGTTAGAGACGCCAGATAAAGAGGATCATTAAAGGCCTCATTATGCATGGTTCCATTCCAGTCCTGGTAGTTAATGCTGTGGCAAGTGCCGCAGGTTGCTGGCGATACCCATTTGATCTCCTTTTCTTTGGTTTCTGTCTTTTCGGTCTTGCGGGAACTTTCCTCTTTTTTTCTCTGGCAACCAAAGGAAATGGCCAAAATGATTATCAAAAGGGGAATAGAAAAGATTATTAGGGGTAAATTCGGGTGTTTGTGAGATTTCACGTCATTACCTTTCACATTTTTTTTATTTTAACTTAAAATTTTATTAGGAACAAACCAGCCCTTGAAAAAGGTAGGTAGCACTTTTAATTTAAATCGGTATAAGGTCTTTATGTTTTTAGATCGGGTTGAAGCGGGGCAGAAGTTAGCCGAGAAGCTCCTCAAATACAAGGATATGGGGCCAATTGTACTCGCAATTCCTCGCGGGGGAGTTGTGGTAGCCAGCGAAGTAGCGTCGGCCCTTAGTTGCCGGCTAGACTTGGTGATTCCTCGCAAAATTGGGGCTCCTAACAATCCTGAACTGGCAGTTGGTGCCCTGGCCAAGGAAGGAGCGGTCATACTCAATGAAGAGCTAACTAAGAGCTTGAATATTTCTCCAGATTATCTGCGCGAAGAGATTGAGAAGCAGGTTGTTGAGATAAAAAGAAGGCGGAAAGAATACTTGGGTGACCGATCCTCAATAGATCTTCGAGGGAAAACCGTCATTTTAGTGGATGACGGACTGGCGACCGGGTATACTTCGTTAGCGGCCATAAAAGCGGTTAGAGAGGACAAGCCGGAAAAGATTGTTTTAGCGGTGCCGGTGGCGCCAAGAGAAGCCATCGAGCGCTTAAAAAATGAGGTAGACGAGCTAATTTGCCTTGAGACGCCGGAGTTGTTCTTCGCGGTCGGGCAATTTTACTATGATTTTTCCCAAACCACCGATGAGCAAGTGGCAGAAATCCTTACCCGGCACCACCAAAATAAAGAGGAAGAAACTTGAAACCTTAAGAGTTCGCGGCCCGACAAAAAATTTGCTTCTTTAAAAGGTGAAAGACGCTGGTATTTAGGTTGATTCTCAAGCTCTTGACTTTTATGAGGCATTCTTTAATGATAAATATCAGCTAACAAGGTAAAATAATGTTGGGAAGAACGACGATTATTGAATAAATAGGGAGGCATTTAGTGTTTGGGTTGGGACCGTCAGAACTAATTTTGATACTGGTGATAGTGCTCATAATTTTTGGGCCAAATAAACTCCCGGAAATTGGTAAATCAATCCTAAGAACAATTGTTGAGTTTAGAAGAACTTCTCAAGAATTGGAGGAAGAAGTTAAAAAGGGGCTAACGGAGCCTTTTACGGGGGACTTAAAAAAGGTATCTAAAGAGTTAGAGGAGGCCCAAAAGAAAATAACTGAACCTCTGACCGAAGATTTGAGTAAAGCCTCAAAAGAGCTCAAGGAGACTCAAAAAAAGCTTACCGAACCCCTTACGGAAGATCTAAAAAAATCCTCTGAAGATCTAGAGAAGGAGGTCAAAGGAGCGTTGACTGAACCTTCCAAGGCGAAAAAAAAGGTTGAAAAATCTCCCGAGAGTGAAGCGGGAAAGGTTTTTCGGGAAGTAAAGAAGGAAAAGTAATTGGCTGAGAAAAAAGCTGAGAGAAAAATGACCTTCACCAAGCATCTTGACGAGCTGCGGAAGCGTTTAGTCGTTTCCCTTGTCGTTGTCTTGTTGACCACATTGTTTTCGTATTTCTATGCTTTACAGATTTTAGATGTTCTTGCCCGGCCGGCCGGTGATATAAAGCTTCACTACTTAAGCCCCCTCGAACCGATGGTCGCGCGGTTAAAAGTGGCTATTTTTTCAGGGGTCGGTTTGGCCTTTCCGGTTCTTTTCTACGAATTCTTGGCTTTTGTGTCCCCGGCTTTAAGGAGAAAAGAGAAGAAATACCTCTATCCTGGTCTTTTCTTTGCGCTTATTCTCTTTGCTTCCGGAGTAACTTTAGGCTTTTTATACATCGTGCCCTTAGGTTTTAATTGGTTATTCGGACAGGCCGGAGAAAGACTCGTCCCGACGGTGACGGTTAGTCAGTATATTTCCTTTATAGGCTGGTTCCTCTTGGCTTTCGGGCTTGCTTTTGAGACACCTCTAGTTATTTTTCTTCTGATTAAATTAGGAGTTGTCAAACGGGAAACCTTGCGGAAACAGTGGCGGTATGTCTATGTTATAATCTTGTTTGCGGCTGCCGTTGCCACACCCGACTGGAGCCCCGTATCAATGATGGCGGTAGCTCTTCCAATGCTTATCCTATACGAAGTTGGCCTTTTATTATCCCGTTTTTTCTAAGTTAAAAATGGAGACATAACCAAGTGGAGTCAAGGCATTTATATAGATCCATCACGACGGGTGGCTTAAAAGAAAATATTTTTGGGGGTCTGACCAGGCGAGAATTCATTGGATACTGCACAGCCTTAGCAGCGGCTTTGGGACTTTCTTCTTCTTACGCTCCCAAAATTGCCAAAGCGTTAGAAGAAATACCAAAAAAAACCCCTATTTTTTGGATTCAAAGTCAAGTTTGCAGTGGATGCTTCGTTTCTTTCCTTAATTCTAGCGCACCCGCTCCCACCGATCTCATTCTGGACTCTATTTCAGTTCGTTTTTCCCCAAACCTTCAGACTGTCTCCGGAGACCTAGCCCTAGATGCTCTGGACGCCGGCTTGAATGAATTGGGTAAACATTATGTTTTGATCGTGGAAGGGGCGGTTCCCCTCAAAGAAGGAGGAAGTTTTGCGCATTACGGGTATAAGAACGGTCAAAAGGGCTCTATTCTTAATTGGGTGAGAAAGATGGCTGCCAGGGCCGAGTTGATTGTGGGCCTGGGGACCTGTGCTTCCTTTGGAGGAATTCCGGCCTCCGGAAAAACCGGAGCTAAGTCGCTGAAGACGGTTTTAGATTCCTCGCTGGTAGAATCGGCGCTGGTTGATATCCCGGGTTGCCCTCCCCATCCTGATTGGTTGGTGGGAACTCTGGTCAAACTTGAATTATTCGGTAAAGAAGAGGTTTTAAAAAATCTGGACCAACACCGAAGACCTAAAGACTTTTACGGGGAGTTGGTGCACGACCAGTGTCCGAGGCGGCACTTTTTTGAGGCCGGAAAGTTTACGAGTGACTGGAACGATCCGACGCAGGCGGGATACTGCCTGTTTAAAAAAGGGTGCAAAGGCCCGGTTACGAGGGCCGATTGCCCGGTTCGTCAGTGGAATGGCGGTTTAAGTTGGTGCGTGGAAGTCAACCACCCCTGCATTGGATGTACTGAACCCCAATTTTACCAGGGCCTCAGTCCTCTCTATGAAAGTCTGCCCGATGTTAGCCTTTTGGGTCAGCGATTGCGGCCGGAAACTATCGGTAAAGTGCTGGGGGCGGCTACGGCCATCGGAATTGGAGGACATCTGATGGAAATGGTAGCTACGGGTAAGCTCCCCAAGCGTGACCAAAAACCCAAAAAACCAACGGATTTGAGTAGCGACCAAAGCGATGACTAGCAAGAAACTAAGGTGTGCAGCTAAAAGGCGAGTCTTGGGCTTCGAGAGGAGCGTGAATGGCTGAGAAGTTGGTAATTGATCCCGTTACGCGGGTGGAGGGACATTTAAGAGTAGAGGCAGAAATTGAATCCGGGGTTATTAAAAACGCCTGGGTTTCGAGCAATATTGCCCGCGGTTTTGAACAGATTTTTGTAAAAAAGGATCCCTGGGACGCTCCCCTGGTCGCGCAGCGGGTTTGTGGCCTCTGTGGCGGTTCTCACGGAGTCTGCGGCGTTACCGCTCTGGACAGCCTTTTAGGGGTAGATTTACCCGAAAACGCTCGAATTATGCGGAATCTTCTGATGGGAACAGATTTTATCTCAACCCATATCATCCGTTTTTACCAGTTTATAATCCTAGACTTTATTGATGCGAGCTCCGTTCTTAACTATACCGGGATAGAATCCACTCTTTTAGCCCTAAAGAAAAAGCTGGAAAAAGCGCTCAATAAAGGGGATGCTTACCCTTTTAAGCCGTCCTTTGATGCGGATGAATTGGTAATAAAAGACCCTGCCATGACTACTCTCTTTTTAACCCACTACTTTGAGGCGCTTGAGGTTAGGAAGAAAGCGCACCAGGTTGCGGCGTTGCTGGGGGGGAGGATGCCGGGATTTGTGGGTATTATCCCGGGCGGAGTCACTCATCTCATTAGCGCCGATGATATTGGTACCATCCGATACTTGCTGTCAAATCTTGTCAAGTGGATTAACAGTATTTTTCTGCCGGATGTCATCGCCTTGGTGACCAGTCCCCTTTTGTCCTATGGTCAGCAAGGAGTCGGTAAAGGGCGCGGTAATTTTTTGAGCGTTGGGGCTTTTGATCTTGATCCGACCGGCCACGAAAGGTTGTTTCCTTCCGGAGCTATTTTTAACGGAAAGCTAAGCGAGCTGGAGCCGGTTGATTCTCGCCGGATCACCGATGATGTTAAGTACTCGTGGTACAATGAGGGCTCCGCCAAACAAGAAGGGGCGGAAAGCCGATTTGACCTCAACAAGAAGAAAGCTTATTCCTTTGTGAAAGCGCCAAGGTATAAGGGAAAAGCGATGGAGGTGGGACCTTTAGCGAGGCTCTTGGTCAAAAAGGATGAAACGCTTGCTAATTTGATGAAAGATTTTGGAATTCAAATTGGAGTTGTCGCTAGGTATGTGGCCCTCGTTATTGAGTGTAAAGTTATTGCCGAGGCCATGGTTGACTGGCTAGATGAACTGTCGGAGAATACCAAAAAGACAAAAAGAATTTGGGATGAAAGAAAGGTGCCCTCGTCAGGCCGGGGAGTGGGGTTGATGGAGGCCCCCTCCGGAGCGCTAAGCCATGTAGTGGAGGTAAAAAAGAGCCGGGTGAACCGTTATCAACTGATTACCCCCACCGCTTGGAACGCCTCTCCCCGTGACAACCAGAACAAGAGAGGACCTTTGGAAGAAGCTTTATTGGGTTTGCCCGTTCCCAACCCAAATAATCCCTTAAGTATATTACGCGTGGTACATTCCTTTAATCTTTGTATGAGCTGTGGGGCCCATTAGCCGCAAGCGTAAAATCAGGAAGATGAGATAATGAGTACGAGGGATCATTCTTTAGTAGTTTTGATCGTCGACTGGGTGTTTATCGCCGCCTTAACAGTCCTTATTTTTTCCGGTTTTTACCTTCATAGCCCCCTTTTTTTCGGGGGGATTGGCAAGGCGCGTTATATCCATTTGGTGCTGAGCTACGTTGTTCTTACCATCCTGGCGTTAAAGATTTATTTTAGGTTGCTGGGACTTAAATCAGGCCTTAAGACTAACTTTGTTACAAGAGCAATCTACAATTCCTGGTTTTTTATTCTGGTCTTTCAGGCGCTGGTAACTTTTTCCGTTTATTGGGCGCCGTTGTCCTTTGCGAGGGTGAATTCATTCTTTGGTGGTCTTTCCCGGATGTACGTTTTGCACTATTTTTTAATGTGGATTCTCGCCGGCACCCTTGCCATTTACATTTATGTATTTTTTTTGGAGGCTGTGGCCGGAGTACATTTCGAAACCTTAGGAGATTTCTTTGAACAAACTTATCGTAAGCGAAAAACATAACGTCGCCAAAAGGATTGCCTATATTCTTTCGGCTGGCAAAGCCAAGGCTGACCAGAACAACAAGATCCCCGTTTACAGTTTTAAAGACGGAAACGATCAGGTGAGGTGTCTGGGGCTAAAGGGCCATATTTTGAGAGTCGATTTTCCCACGCAGTACAGCAAGTGGCAAGAAGTTGATCCCGCTTCTCTTATTGATGCCCGAATTATCAAAGTTCCGGTGCATAAGTCCCTTGTTAAAACTTTGCAGAAAGAGGCGAAACAGGCTGATGAAATCATTGTGGCCACCGACTTTGACCGCGAAGGAGAGGTAATAGGAGTTGATGCCGCCAATATAATCAAGAAAAGTAACCCCGACATTAAGGTCAAAAGGGCAAGGTTCTCAGCTTTAACCGAGGATGAAATTAAAAAAGCCTTCTCCAATCTGGATCAACTATACGTTAGTCTGGCTCAGGCCGGAGAAGCCCGTCAAGACATCGATCTTATCTGGGGAGCCACCCTGACCCGGTTTCTCTCTTTAGCCTCTTCTCGTCTGGGAAAACAATTTTTGTCAGTCGGACGAGTCCAAAGCCCGACTTTAGCGCTGGTGGCCGAGAAAGAAAATGAAAGATTAGCCTTTACGCCTCAAAAGTACTGGCAGATAAAGGGCGTTTTTAGTAAGGACGGGGAGCAGTTTATAGCTCCCCACAAAACGGACAAGTTTTGGAAACAGGAGGAAGCTGACGAAATTTTCTCCAAGCTAATGACGCCGGGAAAAGTAGTAGAGGTGAAACAGACCGAACAACGCTTGGAGCCTCCCGCCCCTTTTAACACCACGGCCTTCTTAACGGCCGCCGCCGCTCTTAAAATCTCTCCCGCTCAAGCCATGAGAATTGCGGAAAATCTCTACAATCAAGGTTTCATTAGCTACCCTCGGGTTGACAACACGGTTTACCCCCCGTCTTTAAATTTTAAAGAAATTTTAACTACCCTTATCAGCTCAGAGTTCAAGCCGCTAGCTCAGGATTTGCTCAAAGAAAAGGAACTAAAACCGACCCGGGGCAAAAAACAGGCCACGGATCACCCGCCAATCCATCCTACCGGGGTTCCGGGAAAAGACTCCATTCGCCCCCGGGAGTGGAAGATTTTTGAGCTTGTCTGTCGTCGTTTTATGGCCACCCTGGCGTCGGCTGCGTTTCAGCAAAGCGTCAAAGTGAACATTGAAGTAAGTGGCGAGCCCTTCTTGGCCAAAGGAAGCACCCTAACCGAGGAAGGCTGGTATAGGTTTTATCCCTACACTCGCAAAAAGGATGAAGAAATCCCTTTAATGAAAAAAGGTGACGAGGTGGAGCTCATCAAACCAATTATGGAAGCAAAGGAAACCCAGCCACCTCCTCGCTATAGCCAAGGTCGTCTCATTAAAGAAATGGAAAAGTTACATCTCGGCACAAAGTCGACCCGGCATCTTATCATCCAAAGCCTTTATGACCGGGGATATGTTCATAGCGATCCTCTAATTCCCACCGAAACCGGGCGCAAAGTATCAGAGGCTCTT